>Ga0078972_1001692_pt1 | contig 80111 bp, 67 predicted proteins | sample YelNatPaOPGAMG01_FD_67568 | JGI IMG/M metagenome (GOLD analysis project Ga0078972, IMG submission 67568) | Hot spring thermophilic microbial communities from Obsidian Pool, Yellowstone National Park, USA - OP-RAMG-01 (SPADES assembly) (version 2) | ecosystem: Environmental > Aquatic > Thermal...
TCAGGGCGGCGTTATTTCGCCGTTGTTGGCCAACATCTTCTTGCATGTGCTCGACACCGAGTTGTCTGCTCGTGGGGTGGGTGAGTTGGTGCGTTACGCCGATGACGGTGTGGTGTTGTGTCCGGATAAAACGAAGGTTGTTGACCTTAGAGCGGGTCGGGAGGGTCTTGACTTCCTGGGTTGTCATTTCCGGGCTCGCATGTCGGGGCGGCTGTGGGAACAAAAGCGGGTGATCCGCTACTACCTGCATCGTTGGCCCTTGCAGCGGGCAATGAAACGGCTCCGGGACAAGGTTAGAGATCGGACCGGCCGACATCGTGTGGGGCAGGACATCCGCGAGGTGATTGCGGAGCTGAATCCGATCCTGCGGGGTTGGGGTAACTCCTTTCGTACCGGCAACGCCGCCAAGAAGTTCCGCCAGATCGACTGGTATGTCACGAGGCGTTTGTTCCGCTTGATGGTTAAGAAGCGGGGCCGCAATCTGCGGGCAGGCCAGGCCGATCAGTGGACCGAGGAGTGGTTTAACGGGCACGGCCTGCACCGGCTTCGCGGCACCATCCGCTATCCGAAGGCTGCGTAACCATGTCTCGAAGATCATCGGTAAGCCGTGTGCGGGAAAACCGCACGCACGGATTGAAAGGGGGATGGGGAAACGGGTTCGCTCAGCGGACACCGCGCCCCTGACCACCAATGGCAGAACAGGCCAGCTCCTCGGTGGCCGCTATGCGGGCCAGGCAGGCGGAGTTGCTGAACTGGCAGAGCGGGCTGGCTGACGCCGACCGCACTTTGGTCGCGGCGCTGCTGCGCGCGCACGCGGCCACCGTCGAGGGAGTCAGTCGCCTGGACGCGATTGCCGCGGAAATCGAAACCGCTGTGCACAATCAGGTTGCTCTCTCCATCGATACACCCATGGGGGCGCTGGCATTCCACAAGCTTCTCATCGCCAAGCAGCGAGAAATCATGAGCATTGTCTCTGACGCGCGCGAACTCGGCCATGCCGAAAAGGCGGTGCTTGAGTCGTTGCGCACGCGGTACAGCGCCGATGCGGGGCCGTGCTAAAAAAACGGTGGCACGTAGCGCCGGCGGTTGCCCGTCGACGTGAATTGTCGGCGTCGCTTCGCGTGACTACTGTCGCCGGCATGGTGGCGCCCGGTCGCGTGTCTCGATGACAACCATTGACGACGTGCTCGCTGCGATCAAGTGCGTCACGGCCCGCACCGACGACCCGACTGCGTGGCGCGTCGGACTCACCAGCGACGAGCTCGGTGCTGCCGCCACGTTGTTTGCGGCGAGCCCGCAACGGCGCGCTGCACTTCTGGCCGCCATCCGGCACCACCATCCCGAGGTGTTCCAACCCGCATCCGACCGCTCGGCGGGCAGCGCGGCGGATTCGATCCGCAGCGCGGAACTTTCCTTGGCGCACCAAGCTTCGGTCACCGCCCAAGTTGACCTGCAGGTGATCGCCGCGATCCTGAACGCTCATCAGAGAACCGTCGGCGGCGCAGACGCGCTGGACCGACTACAGCACGACGTCGAGACGGCGATATCGGTGCGAACCGATCTGGACACCCCCGCCGGAGCCCGCGATTTCCAACGCTTCTTGATCGGCAAGCTCGGGGAAATACGCGCGGTGGTAGCCTGCGCCGACCTGGATGACACTTCGAAGTCGGCGCTGATGGCGGCGTTGACAGCGCTTTACGATTCGGCGAAGGACACGGTGCGGGTCGATCCTTTTTCAGCCGGCGCTGATCAGTTTGCGGCAGTGCGGCCGGAGACCGCAACGGACCCCGATCTCGACGTAGAGTCGGCCGACGACCCGGGTGTGGTGACCGGCGACATACCGGCGCAGCCCGCGGTGATGTCGACCTCGCCGATGCCGATGCTGCCGAACCTCGGTGGGGGAGCGGCACCCGGCTCGACGCCCAACTGGGGCAGCCCGGGTGGGGTGACGTTTCCGGGCCTTCCGGCCGGCAACGGACTGCAGCAGTCCCCGACGGCGCCGGAGGACGCAGAGCCGCGGTCCCATCACCCGCTGTCGCAGGATCGACCGCCGATGGCACCAACCGACGACACCGGTGCCGACGACCAGGCCGCCGACCCGGCACCAGGATCTGCACCAGCCACTGGTCCGACGACGGTCGCCCTGCCCAACGGCGAGACGGTCACTGCCGCCAGTCCCCAACTAGCCGCGGTGATCAAGGCCGCGGTCGACGGAACACCAATCGCAGATGCGTTCCGCCAGCAGGGGATCAGCATCCCAGCACCGGGAACCGCGGTCGCCGACCCGATCGATCCGACACACGTGCAGCCCGCAGATATCGGGATGTTCACCACCCGCCATGCGCTGGCACTCGGTCACAGCGAGGCACTCGTTGACGGCCAGATCCAGCCGATCTCCGTTGTGGCCGGGCCGAGCTTTCTGGGCTGGCAGCATCCCCCTGCGCCGGTGGGCGTCAGCGCACCGGCCGGGACCGACCCGCCGGCACCCACCAGACCGGCGGTCGTCGCTCTCGCAGCACGTTAGTCGCAGCACAATGGAGATATGCCGGTGGTGCTCGCCGGTTCGTCAGAAGGAGACCGCGGATGGCCGATCGAATCCAGGTGGTGCCTGCGAATCTGCGGGCAGCCGCCGCACACCACGAAGAGACCGCCGACTACCTGCGGGCCATCCCGTCGACGCACGAGGCGATTGCGCAGAGCCTGGATTCACTGGGTCCGGTGTTCAGCGAGTTGCGTGAGGCCGGACTCGAACTGCTCGAGCAACGCCGCCAGAGCTACGAACAGCTCGCGGACAGCCACGCAGAGATCGCGCACAACCTGACTACGTCGGCCAGCCTATGGGAACAGCACGACGATCTGTCGGCCGGCGAGTTCAAGCGTATCTGACGACCGTCAATGACAGAGGAGGCCGATCCCGCTTTCGACACCGCTCACCCGAGCGGACACATCCTCTTTCGGTCTTCTCGCGGCGGATCTATGCACAGCGTCGGGCTGAGCGAGGCGGCGATGGACACCGACGCCGCAACTCTGGCGCAGGCCATCTTGCTGACTGCCGGCGTGTCCCACATCAAGGCGCTGATGGAGGTCCGCAGCGAGATCGTCGCGGCCGGCTACACCCCGTCCGCGGCGGTTCCCACTACCGAGGATCTCGGCGCGGCCATCGACAGGCTCATGGCACATGACCTGCGCCCCCGTGGCAGCGGCAACCGAAAACAGATCGCCGAATAGGGTGGCTAAACCAGCCGGGGCTGCACCCGGTCGGGATCAGGCGCGATATCGGTGGGCGGCTCGACAGGATTGGCGCCGAACAACTCTCGAGCCCGGGTCAGCAGAATGCGGACTTCGTCCAAATGCTGTTGCAACCCCACGTCGACCATGTCACCACGCTACGCAGACCGGCCAGTTCTGACAATTCAGCTAAAGTCGGTGGCGATCTTCGCACAGAAGAAGGCGCGAAGGCGCCTCGCCGGAGCAGCCCGGGAATCTCTGTCGATCCCGGCTTTAAGCTCTCCTGTCGACTGCACCCGTGGGTGACAGGGGATAGTGACTCGCTCGACCGGGCCGCCGGATTCGCGGTGTTTGACCTTCGGCCCAGACCCGTGAGCTGCCCATCAGTGCGGGACCGGCTCTCGGCGCTGCCGTGAGCGCACCACACAGATTTGCCGGCTGTACCGCCGGGTCAACGATGTCTGCACTCATTACTTGCACGTCCTGACGACACGGCTGGCTAAAACCCACGGCCAGATCGTTGTCGAAGGTTTGGACGCCGCGGGGATGTTGCGGCAAAAAGGGTTGCCGGGTGCCCGCGCCCGCCGGCGCGGACTCTCCGATGCCGCCCTGGGCACCCCGCGCCTGCCACGGTAGCGGGTATGTGCACGACATCGGCTGGGACGAACAATGGCAATGCGACGGCTGTTCGCTCATGCACCAGCGTGATGACAACGCAGCCGTCACCCTCGCACGCTACAAGGAACCCGTTAGCGTTGTCGGCCCAGTTGGGGAACAACCCCGAGACGGGGTGCGAGTCGGGCGACCACTAACGATCACTCACTCGCAACGGTATCGGCGGCGGGGACACGGTGTCGGCGAACCACCGGTTCTCCTGGTTGCAGATGCTCAGCGCTGCACCGGTCAGCCGGAGGTCAGCACACCCATGACGGCGTCGGCTGTGGGCCCCTGAATTGACCCAGCTCGACGGGGTCGACATACTTTCCTGGTGCCGGGGCCGGGCAGTCGCGCACACGTGCGTCACACAGATCTCGTCGAAGCGGTTCTACGCGATCTGAGCGAGGCTGCCGACAGGTGGGAGGCACTCGTCGCGCAGGCCGAGGCGATCACCTACAGCGTCAACCTCGGCGACGTCCAGGCCGTCGCAAACGCAGACGGCCGACTCATCGAGTTGACCTTGCACCCCGATGTGGTGACCGGCTACACCCACGGACAGTTGGCCGACAGGTTGAACATCGCGATCACGGCGCTGCGTAACGAGGTGGCGGCCGAGAACCGCGCACGGTATGGCGCGCAGATCCGGTGACGACGGACTCATGCATTGCCACGGCGTCAGCGTCCACGGGGCGAACCGTGTTGCGCTCCGGTAGCACGCCGAGGGCGGTCGTCGGTCGAAAGGGTACCGATCATGCCTCTTAATCTGTCCAACCGGGACCAGAATTCGGGGCATCTCTTTTACAACCGCCGGCTCAAGGCGGCGATCACCCGGTTCTCGGTGCGGATGAAGCACGACGATCGCAAGCAGCAGGCGGCCGTGGTGCTGTCCATTGTGTTCGTGCTCATCGGCGTCGGGTGGATGGCGTTGCTGCACATCATGAAACCCGTGGGACTGGCGGGCCAGTCCTCGGTCGTCGGCGACCGCGACACCGGTGCGGTCTACGCCAAGATCAACGGGCGACTGTATCCGGCTCTCAACCTGACCTCGGCGCGCCTGGCGGTCGGAAATGCGGCCTCCCCAACCTGGGTCAAGTCCGGCGAGATCGCCAAGTACCCTCCCGGTCCGACGATCGGGATCCCCGGCGCGCCGGACAGTCTTACGGTCACGCCTAGCACCATCTCGGCGTGGGCGATTTGCGACGCCTCCGCTACCCGGGGTACCGGCGCGGCGCCGCTGGTAACGACCATCGGTGGTGAATTGTCGTCGGCTGGTAGGGCGACCCCGATGGGGCGGACGCAGGCGGTTCTGGTCACCCACAAGGGCGCAACCTACGTAATCTGGGGAGGGCATCGGTCTCGGATCGACTCCACGGACCGGTCAGTGACCTTCAACCTGGGTCTTGATCCCGGTGTGACATCTCCGATCGAGATCTCCAACGCTTTGTTCGACGCGATGCCTGCTACCGAACCCCTTGTGGTGCCGGCGATCCCGGATTTGAGCACACCGTCGCGGTGGCTACCGCAGAGTCCGGTCGGTAGCGTGCTTCAGACCCGCGACGCCAAGGGCGTGGTCAACGGTTTCTATGCGCTGTTACCCAACGGCGTGCAGAAGATCACCAGCTTCGTGGCCGATCTTCTGCGCACCGCGGACTCCCACGGTTCGGCCACACCGGTACTGGTCACCCCGGACAAGCTGATCCACATCCCCGTCGTCGACGTACTCGACGTCGGCTACTACCCCTCGGGCAGGCTGGATTTCATCGACACATCGGCAAATCCGGTGACCTGTGTAGCGTGGCACAAGCAGACCACCGACCCACAGGCGACGATCAGCGTCCTCAGCGGTCGGGGTCTGCCCGTTCCGATCAGCATGGACTCGCACCTGGTCGACCTGGTCCGTAACGACCGTGATGCCAATTCGGTTGAGGCCGACAGGACTTTGTTGCTACCGGGCGCGGCGAATCTCGTCGCGACCACGAGCGGGGTCGCCACCGCAGTCAGCCGGGAAAGCCTGTATTGGATATCCCCGCAGGGCGTTCGCTATGGCGTTCAACGGGATAACCGAACCCTACGGGCACTGGGGCTTGACTCGCGTCAGGCAGTGCAGGCCCCCTGGCCGATTGTCCGGACCTTCGCGGCCGGACCCGCGATCAGCCGCGAGTCCGCGCTGCTGGCGCGTGACACCATTACCGGTGCGGTGGCACCCATCCCCGACGCGAACGTAGCGGGAGATTAGGGATGTCCAAACGCGGATTCGTCCGAAGCGTGCGCACAGCGCCGCCGACCGTGCCGCCGGTGCGGGTGGCGGTCGCGCCGCCGCTGGCACTGCCCGAGCGCGAGCCGCGCAACATCGCGCTGATGATCGCCGTCCCGGCGTTGTTGGTCGGGATCATCGGCACCCTAGTGGTGATGTATACCTCCGGGGTCCGTTCCCTACAGTCCGGTTTCTTCCCGATGGTGGGCCTGGCCGGCTTCGGCGCCTTGATGTTGGGTGGCCGGTTCGGGCGCGGGCGCAGGATCTCCTGGGGCGAGCAGGAAAAGCAGCGTCGCACTTACCTGCGACAGCTCGACGAAGACCGCGACGAGGTGCAGCGCGCCGCCCAGGAGCAGCGGCACGGTCAGCTGTTCGTGCACGGTGACCCACAAAAGCTGGACACGGTGATCGGCGGTCCGCGGATGTGGGAGCGCCGACCCAAGGATTCGGACTTCCTCGATGTGCGGCTCGGGATCGGAGTGCAGCAGGCCGGCGATTCAGCGGTCTCGTTGCAGTGGCCGGAGGTGCCCACCGGCGAGGAACTCGAGCCCGTCACCGGCGGCGCGCTGCGGGATTTCATTGTGGAGCAGAGCAAGATCCGTGGCATCGGGAAGGTTTTGAGCTTGCGGTCTGGGCCGGGATTCAGCTTCATCGCGCAGGAGCCGGGCGAGCTGCACAAACTGCTGCGGGCCATGCTGTGCTCGTTGGCGGTGTATCACAGTCCGAGCGACCTCAAGCTCATGGTGGTCACGCGCCATCCCGGCCTGTGGTCCTGGTTGGTTTGGTTGCCGCACAACCAGCACGACCAGATGTTCGACGCCTGCGGACTTCGGCGGCTGGTGTTCACCTCGCCCACCGAACTCGAGGAAGCCCTTGACGCCGAGTTGCACCGCAAGGGCCGTGGCCCGTGGACGCCGCCGGCCGGAACCAGACCGACATCGATGCCCTCACCGATGGAGTCAACGGGCCCGACGCTCGGCCCGCACTGGGTGATTGTCGACGACAACGTCGGGACGCCCGAGCAGTGGGAGGGCGTCACCGGGCAGAAGGGAATGGCCGGTATCACGGTGCTTCGGCTGGCGACCCGCCCCGGCGTGGGGGTCGGGTTCACCGGCGACGAAGAGCGGTTCGAGCTGCGCGAAAACCGGCTTTACCACCGCAATGCCTTCTACGCGCTGGCCGACACGCTCGCCGAGAGTACCGCCGACCGGTATGGGCGGGCGTTAGCGCGCTGGTCGCCGATGAGCGCCGGGGAGCTGTCCGAAACCGACAGCCAGGCCGGCGAATTGCTGCGGGCGCTGGGTATCGGCGACCCACGCCAGCTCGACGTCGATCGGTTATGGTCTGAAAGCCGCGGCCGGGGCGATCCGAACTGGGCGATGGTGCCGGTCGGAGTGAAGCCGGGTGGTGAATTGCAGTACATCATCTTCCGCGCTAAGGACTTCGGCGGTTATGGCTTTCACTCGGTGGTGATCGGGACGTCGGGCTCGGGCAAGTCGGAATTCTTCTTGTCGTTGTGCAATGGGATCGCGCTGACGCATTCACCGGAATCGTTCATCGTCATCTTCGTCGACATGAAGTTCGAGTCCGCGGCCCAGGATTTGGAGGGTCTGCCGCACGTCGCGGGGTCGTTGTCCAACCTGGGCAAGGATGACCGGCATCTCGCCGAGCGGATGCACAAAGCGATCAACGGGGAAATAGCGAGGAGGTATCGACTTTTCAAGGAAGCCGGGGCGCGCGACGCCAACGAGTACGAAGAGATGCGACTCGCCGGACGGGATCTGGAGCCCGTCCCGATTCTGCTGGTGATCATCGATGAGTACCTGGAACTGTTTCACCACCATCAAGAGTGGATACAGCTGGTCATCCACATCGGTCAGGAAGGCCGCGGCTGCAACGTCTTCTTCACCCTGGGTGGTCAGCGGTTGGATCTGTCATCCCTAAGTAAGGCGAAGAGCAACATCGCATTCCGAGTCGCGCTTCGAGCCGAGACCGCCGAGGACTCCCGCGACGTCATCGGTAGCGATGCGGCTTTGCACCTGCCCTCCAAGGAGAACGGGTACGCCCTGCTCAAGATCGGCCCGCGCGATCTGGAGCCGTTCCGTTGCTTCTACCTGTCGGCACCGTTCGTGCTTCCCAAGAAGACCGCGACCGTGAGCAAGACGGTCGATGTGAGCTTCTCCCGGCCGCGGCCCCTGACCTGGGAATACCAGCCGCTGAGCGCCGAGGATACCGCGGCGTTAGCGGTGGCCGACGAGTCGGAGGAACCCGACGAATTCCTTTTCCACGCCGACGGATTCAAGAGGAAAAAGATCCTCGACGTCATTCGCGACTCACTGGTTTCACACCCGGCCCGCCTGCCGCATCAGATCTGGCTTCCCCCACTGGAAATCAGCGAGCCGGTGGATGTGTTGGTGGGTTACTGGCGCGGCAAACCGTGGCATGTCGACTACGGGCAGAACCCGGGACTCATCTTCCCGATCGGGATTGTCGACATTCCCGAAGAGCACGAACAGCGGGTGCAGGTCGTCGACGCCGAGATGGACAACATCATGGTGGTGGCCACTGCCCAGCGCGGCAAATCCACCACGTTGATGACGTTGATGACCGCCGCGGCGCTGACGTACCGCCCGGAGCGGGCGACGTTCTTCTGCATCGGGGCGGCACTGTATCCAATCGAGGATCTGCCACACGTCGCCGGTGTCGTGAGCCTGAACGACACCGAGGGGGTGTCACGGACTCTCGCGACGATCGAGGGGCTGATCGGCGCGCGCGAGGCGTCGTTCAAGCACTACCAGATCGACATCTGCGAGTTCCGGGATCGGCGCTTCGGGTCGGCCGATGGCGGCGGAACAGATCCGCAAGACAAGTTCGGCGATGTCTTCCTGGTCATCGACAACTACGGGGACCTACACGAGAAGGACTACGCCATGGGCGATCGCGCGATCGCCATCGCCCGCCAGGGCCTGTCCTATGGGGTGCACGTCATCACCAGCGCCAGCGGCTGGTTCGTCGGGCAGAAGCAGGGCTTGCTCACTGTGTCCAACGCCCGGATCCAACTTCGGCTGAGCAACCCCGACGAGTCGCAGATGGGCACCTCGATCGAGCAGCGCAGAGCTGCCCGGAACACGTTGGACCGGCCGGGATTCGGCCTGACCCGAGACGGACACGAGCTGCTGGTGGGGGTACCGGAGATCACCGGGACCGATGGGGAACGAGTGGCTACCCGCGACATCGGTTCGCTCATTGCCGACGTCACCGGGGCAAGAAAGGTGGATCGCCTATCTCGGCTGCCGCAGCGAGTGGCGCTACGCCGGCTCATCGATGCCTTTGCGCGCACCACCGGCGCGGCCGAAGCGCTCAACATCCCTTTCGCGATCGGGGAGAGGGCTTTGCAGCCGGTTGTGCTGCAGGCCCGCCTAGTGCCCAACATGCTGGTGATGGGCCGCGCGCTGTGCGGAAAGACGACGACGCTGGCTGCAGTCGGTCAGGCGGTCATCAACCGGTTCACGGCCGAACAAGCGCAGATCACCATTATCGACCCGAAAACCACGCTGATCGGCAGGGTGCTGGGCCCGCATGTGCGCGGCTACGCTTACACCGCAGACGACATCGACACCGTGATCGCCGAGCTGGCGGCGCTGTTGCGGGATCGCCTGCCGCCCGCGGGTCTTAGCCAGGAGGAGCTGCTGAACCGCACGTCATGGGAAGGCCCGCGCCACTTCGTCCTGATCGATGACGAACATGAACTCAGACCGCATAACCAGGTCACTCGTCCGGCGGCTACTGCGCCGTTATGGGCGTTGATCGAACGCAGCCGGGAGATCGGTCTGCACGTCATCGCTTCCCGCTTGCCGGGCAACTGGGCCGGGCAGATAGTGATGAATCCATTCCTGCAGAAGATGACCGGATCCCGGTCCCCGACCTTGTTCATGGACAACGATCCGGCAAACGTCAAGGTCTTCAGCAGGGTCAGCGCTCAACAGCTGCCACCCGGGCGCGGCCTGTTCGTCACGACCGAAGGAGAGATCGAGGGAGTGCTGGTGGGCGACCCTGAACCTGCGGCTTAGCCCAGTCTTAGCCAAGCCCATCATGGCGCGGTGACCGACCATTCGGCGGGCGCCGACTCTTGGCCGACCGGCTCAACAGGATTGCTCCAGATATGTTGCCAGAGCGTTGATCAGGCCCCGGCGCGCCTCGTCGAGGTCGGCGTAGGAACCCAGTTGGCGCTCGGAGACCAGCCCCCGCATCGCGCCGGGAATGAGGGTGGCCACCTCGCGAACCCGCTGCGGGTCGACACCGAGCCCAGCGAAGGCGCTTTGGCAGGTCTCCAGCCAGCTCTTACCCCAGGAGAACAGTTCAGCAGCGGTACGCGGATACAGACGCTCCAACTCGTGGTGGTCGCGGGGCAGCGCTGCCCGCAGATTCTCGATTGCTCGCGAATCTTCCGACGCGAGGCCATGGTAGAGAGTGTCGATGATGGCACCGAGACGTTCACGCAGCGGCGCGCCCGATTTGACGTTTGCCAAGGCCGCCAGGGCGGCGTCGCGGCGTTCGGCGGTGCGGTGTAGCACCGCGGCCCAGAAACCGTCGACGTCACCGAACTGATACTGCACCGCGCCCCAGGTAGCCCCACTTTCCTTGGCGATCCGGCTGGCCGACACCGCGCTCGGGTCACCTGAGGCCAACGAGCGCACTGCGGCGTCCAGCATCGCCTGGCGGGTGGCCAGCCCGCGCTTGTTACTGCGACGCTGGTGCACTTCCGCGCGAGTCATGTCCTGAATGCTAGCGGGCCGCACGAATTTCATAGCACCCACTATGAAGTTCTCGTTGAGTCAATTACCATTCCTGGCGTGGCCTGGTTTGATACTGCAGGAAGGACGCGCTGGCATGGCTAAGCCGCCGCTGTCGATGAAGCCGACGGGCTGGTTTCAGGTCGCATGGTCCGATGAGATAGGCGTCGGCGACGTGCTCAGGCTGAAGTACTTCGGCCGGGAAATGGTTGCCTGGCGGGCCGAGTCCGGGGCGCTGACGGTGATGGACGCCTACTGTGAACACCTCGGCGCCCACCTGGGGTATGGCGGCAGAGTCGTCGGTGAGCTGCTGCAGTGCCCGTTTCACGGGTGGCAGTGGAACCAGCAGGGCCGCAACGTCTGCATTCCGTACCAGGATCGGCCCAACCGTGGCCGGCGCATCCGCACCCACCGCGTCGTTGAACGCAACGAATCGGTCTACATCTGGCACGACATCGAGGGGCGCGAGCCGTTTTTCGACGTGCCTGACGTGTTCGCCGGCTTCGATGACGGCCGTAGCGTCTCGGACTACCACCCGCAGCAGCGGCTCTACGAGCCCAGCCTGGAATTGCATCCGCAATACGTCTTAGAGAACGGGGTGGATTTCGCGCACTTCAAATACGTGCACAACACGCCGATCGTGCCCGTGTTCACCCGCCACGACTTCGAGGGACCGGTGTCCTACGTCGACTTCACCATCACCTTCGACGGTGACGACGGCCAAAAGATCGACGAGGTCACCAGCGGGGTGAAGGCCATCAACGGCGGTCTGGGAGTGGCGGTGACTAAGAGCTGGGGCATGGTCGACAATCGCACCATCTCCGCGATCACCCCGGTCGACGACGCGACCGCCGACGTCCGGTTCATGGTGTACATCGGCCGCATACCGGGCAAGGATCCGGCCCGGGCCCGGGCCAAAGCTGAAGAATTCGGGCGCGAGGTCATCCGACAATTCGAGCAGGACATCGACATCTGGCGGCACCAGCGCTACTCGGATCCGGCGGGGCTGGCCACGGCTGAGTATCAGGGCTTTACCGCACTGCGCAAGTGGGCAAAGCAGTTCTACCCCGACGAGATCGGCCGTAGCGCCGCCGAAGTGCAGGCGACATCGCAGAAAGGCTGAACCAAATGAACGCACCCGCTCGACCGATCCGTGTGTTCCAGGTCGCCACCGGAAATGTCGGTTCGGAGATGATCAAGCGAATCGCTACCCAGCCTGATCTGGAACTGATTGGCGTACATTGCTATTCGCCAGAGAAGATCGGCAGAGACACCGGGGAGCTGGTCGGTTTGCCGCCCAACGGGGTCAAGGCAACCGGTACCGTCGAAGAGATCATCGCGGCCAAGCCCGACGTGCTGACGTTCCACGGGGTTTTTCCCGACGAGGACCTCTATGTCAGGGTGCTCGAGGCGGGCATCAATATCGTCACCACCGCCGACTGGATCACCGGGTGGCACCGCGACCACAATCATCCGCATCCATCGGGTAAGCCGGTGACCCGGCTGTTGCAGGAGGCATGCGAAACGGGCGGAGCGACTTTTTACGGCACCGGAATGAACCCGGGCCTCAACCAGATTCTCGGCGTGGTGTGTTCTGCCGATGTCGCCGAGATCGAGAACATCACCACCATCGAATCAGTCGACGTGTCATGTCATCATTCCAAGGACACGTGGATCGAGGTCGGGTATGGCCTGCCGGTGGACGATCCGCAGATCCCGGCGAAGCTCGAGAAGTACACTCGGGTCTTTGCCGACAGCGTATTGATGATGGCCGACTGCTTCGACCTCCCGCTCGACGAAGTCAGATTCACCTACGAGCTGGGCGTGTGCACTAGGGACGTCGACCTGGGCTGGTACACGCTTCCCGAGGGATCCCTGGGCGGCAGCTACATCAAATACCAGGGCCTGGTCGACGGCGTGCCCCGCGTCGAGACGCACCTGGAATGGCAGATGACCCCGTACACCAATCCGCGCTGGGATATCAAGGGCTGCTACATCACTCAGATCAAAGGCGATCCCAATATCTACAACAAGCACATGATCTTCCCGAAAGCCGGCATCGACCTGTCCAACCCGGACAACTTCGCCTCGATCGGTATGACGGTGACCGGCATGCCCGCCCTCAACGCCATCAAGTCGGTCGTGGCGGCTCCTCCCGGATTGATCACCAGCGCAGATCTGCCGCTGCGCGGATTTGCCGGGCGATTCGCAAAGCAGATCATGTGAGCCAGCAATGCGATTCCCGGCAGCAGGCCGGTCACCGGGGCTCGGGCCACCGCGCGACCCATCGTCCCCAACGTCGATCCACTACTCTGACTGACGTGCGGGTGCGTCCGCGCTGTGTGGCGTATCCTTTCTTGCTGGTCCGTGCACCGCGCGGTGGCCGACGCGCTCGGCCGAATACTATCGGCACTGGTTGGGCCTGATGGTATGCCACTGCGTACTGCAGCGACGAGCGATGGAGCGAGGACGAGTTGGTGGAAGGGCAGAACCCCATGCCGAATGAGAAGCAGGCGGATCGGATGACCTCTGGCAAGGGATTCGTCGCGGCGCTCGACCAGAGCGGCGGCTCGACGCCAAAGGCGCTGCGCTTGTACGGCATCGAGAACAGTGCGTATTCCTCCGAGAAGGAGATGTTCGACCTCATTCATCAGATGCGGTCGCGGATCATTACCTCCCCGGTGTTCACTGGCGACCGGATACTGGCGGCGATCCTGTTCGAGCAGACCATGGACCGCGAGATCGGCGGCGAGCCGTCGACCAGCTACCTGTGGCACACCAAGGGTGTCGTGCCGATTCTCAAGATCGACAAAGGCCTCGCCGAGGCGTCCGACGGCGTACAGCTGATGAAGCCCATCCCGGGACTGGACGAGTTGCTCGAGCGGGCCGTGCGAAACGGTGTTTTCGGCACCAAGGAACGGTCGGTGATCGGTGCGGCCAACCCCCGGGGCATCGCTGCGGTTGTCGCTCAGCAGTTCGAGGTGGCCCGTCAGGTGCTCTCCCATGGCCTGGTACCCATCCTCGAACCCGAGGTCACCATCTCGATTCCGGACAAAGCGCAGGCCGAGGAGATTCTGCTCGACGAGATCACCCAACAACTCGAAACGCTGCCCGACGGGCAGCGGGTGATGCTCAAGCTGTCCCTGCCGACCGAGGTCAACCACTACCGTGCCTTAGTCGAACACCCCAAGGTGATGCGAGTGCTGGCACTGTCCGGGGGCTACTCCCGGAAGGAGGCTGTCGAGCTGTTGGCGAAGAACAGTGGGGTGATCGCCAGCTTCAGCCGCGCGCTGACCGAGGGGCTTTCGGTGAACCAGTCCGACGAAGAATTCAACGCCACCCTAGACGAGGCGATCCGGACGATCTACGACGCCTCGGTTGCCGGCTGAGCCGAGTACCGTCCCTCGTCAGAGTCCCGCGGCCCGCTCGAGCAGGCGGAGTTCGTGATCGAGGTGTCCCGTCATCGCGCCCAGTCCGGGAAGGACGTGACGACAGCCGGTGAGTCCGAACGCGATCGTTTCTCCGGTACTGGTGCAGGTGATGTTCAGCGCCTGCCCGTCAACCGGGATCGACAACGGGTAAAGGGCGTCGAGGCGGGCGCCGTTCCAGTACAGCGGCGCCGGGGACCCTGACAGATTAGAGATCATCACGTTCGGTGGGCGCAGCAGCCCGTGGTGACCGACCAGCATGCCCAGCGCCAGCGGCGCGGCGCCCATCGCGCTCATCGCCAGGACCTGAAGTCGGCTGCGGGAGGCCATCGCGGCCTTGCCCTCGCGCATGCCGGCCCGCACCGCCGCGAGCCGCTGGCCCGCGTCGGCGATGTTGGTGGCCAGGCCGCACGTCAACGAGCCGATTTTGTTCCCCACATCCGCTGTGGCACCCCCGCGGCCGGCGGGCCGGGTACCGCGCAGCGACACCGGCACCATTGCCACCAGCGAAGTCTGTGGCAGCGCCCCCTTACTGGTCAGATAGCTGCGCAGCGCCCCGGCGCACATGGCGAGCACCACATCGTTGACGGTGGCGTCGCTGTTCTTGGCGACTAGCTGCAGTCGCTCCAACGACCAGGAGCACCCGGTGAACGACCGGGTGGCGTCGATCGGCACGTTAAGCATCGTGCGGGGCGCGACCAGCGACAACGGCCCGCCGCGGCCGCACAGCGCTTGCTCGAGCGTGCCGGCGAGCGCGGGCACCAGCCCGGCGACCTCCCGGGCCGCGCCCCAGGCCGTCGCCACCGCCCGACCCGGCAGCCCAAATAAGTCCAGACTGCCTCGCCGCGAGTCTGGTGCGGGTTCCGGTGCGGGCTCGGCCGGCTCCCACAGCGCGGCTCCCCCGCGCCGGCCGGAATCCACACTCAACGCCGCGCGCAGCATCTCCATCGCGGACACCCCGTCGGCGAGCGCATGATGCATCTTGATGTACACCGCGTACCGGCCGTCGGCGAGGCCCTCGATGAGGTGCATCTCCCACAGCGGTCGCTCCCGGTCCAACGGGGCGCCGTGGAGCCAGGACACCAGCGTCCACAACTCCGCCATCCCGGCGGGCCGCGGCAGTGCCGAATACTGCACGTGGTAGCCGAGATCGACCTCACCGCTGCTGTCCCAGCCCCACTGCCCCAGCGACGTCACCGACCGGCGGGCCCGCTTACGCCAGACCCCGGCCACCTTGTCGCGGGCGACGGCCGCGGCGAACATGTCACGCACGTCCGAGGCACGGGCGCCCGCAGGAGGGGAGAACAACGCCAGCCCACCCACCTGCATCTGACAATGCTCGGACTCGGCCAGCAGAAACAGCGAGTCGGCCAGGGACATGGGCATCAACATCAGGTCACAGACTCCAAACACAGCAGGGCGCCGACGACGGCACCAGAACGGGTTGGGCGGAAGCGCCGGTCCGGCTGGGCGAATCGCGTCGCCGAGGGTGCCTTCGCCTCGCATCTGGAAGCCGGCGACGATCCCGCTGGTGGCGGTTGACAAACGAGCCACGCAGTGACACGGCCCCGGGCCACAAAAAGCGCGGCCACTAGTGAACGGGCGTGCGGCGCGACAGAGGTGCTTTACCGCTGTGACTGACGTTACGCCACCCAACGGGCGTTGTCGCGGTCATCTGCGACGGCACGCGTGGGTGAGAGCGACGGTGCCGCGATTCGGCCCGGCAGCGGTGGCCGCGCTACATTGCCCTGGCAGCAGATCGCGCACTGGGAGGTGTATCGCTGACGTGATGATTCGGGAGGGTGGTGGTCTGGTGAAGCCGGTGTCTGGCTACGGTCTGCGCACCCGGTGTCTGGTCGTCGCCGCAGCGGGATGTTCGGTATTACTGGCTGTCGGGGTTTCGCCTGCCACAGCCGCACCCGCCACCGACGACCAGGGTTTCGTCGACTCCGCCGCACGATGCACGACGCCGGACGTGGCGGTCGCTTTCGGCAGTACGGAAACGTCGCGCGTGGCGATCTGTAAAACTCCCGGCGGTCACTACGAGTATCGCGGCGTGCGGATGCGCGATGGCGCCAAGCTGGTCGTCCCGGCCGCGCCATCGGACGGCGGATTCGTCGCCGAGAGCGATGGGATCGTCTACACGGTGACCGCGAGGTCGCTGGTCATCAGCACGGGCCGACAAATACTCCGCGACGAACCGATGACGTATTTCCACGGGTCCGCAACGTCGACCGCGCCGACAGCGACGTCAACCGCGACAACGCCGTTGCCGCCGCCGTTGCCCGCCGAGGTCGGGGGTGGCGGCCGTTAGCCCGATGCAACGGCGAGTTGGTCTGCCAGCCGTTCGACATGCGATCGGCCATATCGACGCGGGTCAGGGAGTGCTCAGTTGAAGGCGTCGCGGTGGTTGATAGCCCAGTCGTCAAAGCTGGTGGGTGGGCGGCCGGTGATGTCGTGGACGGATTGGGTGACAACGGCCGGCGCGCTAACCTCGAAAGCCCATTGGTTCATGAGGAGGTCGAGCTACTCCGGAGGCAACACCCTCCCGTACAGTGCGCGGGCTTCCGAATCCGACAACACGGTGATGTCGATCGGCTGTTCGATGGCCTTGCTGACGAGACCAACCTGCTCTCGCATCGTCAATGCGGCTGGGCCGGTCGGTACGACCTTCTGCCCGTCGAGCTGCTGAGTGGTGAGCGCGTGCACGGCGACCGCTGCGATGTCTTCGTCGGCAATGGGGCTGTGCTCGGCCCGGTTATCGGCCGCCGGCGACTAGCGCCCGACGTGCCGCTAGCGCCGACCTCGCACCCACTGGATTTGGCCGATGTTTTTGGTCCGCACACCGGCGAAGCCGCAGTCTTCGAGGATGTCGGCGATTTCGTCTTCGCCGAACGCGTAGGCCCCGGTGTTGGGCAGCAATCGCCACAGCCGGCCGGCCCGCCCGGCGGTCGGCACCATCACCGCCAGCCGCCCCCCGGGTCGCAGCACCCGGGCCATCTCCGACAACGCCGCCGGCGGGTCCGGTATCAGCTGCAGCACCGCGATCGAGACCACCGCATCGACCGTGTCGTCGCGCAACGGCAACCGCTGCGCATCCGCCCGCAGAAAGCCGACCTGGGGGCCGGATTCGGCACGGACCGCGCGCGCCAGCATCGGCTCGGAAATATCGACGCCCAGCGCCAGCCCGCCGGGACCGGCGGCGCGGGCCAGGGCCGCGGTGACCGTGCCTGGGCCGGAGCCGACGTCCAACGCGACACCGCCCGGCGGGATTGCCAGCCAATCGATCGGATCCTGCCACGCGGTCAGCAGTCTGCGCGCAACCGTTTGCGCGCCGTCGTAGAGCATCGACCCGATCGGCGACGCCCACAACGCCTGGATTGCGCCGGTGTTCCTCGGCACCGCCGAGTCCAGCCCGGCGCCGAGCAGATCGAGATAGCCCTTGCTGACGTCGGGTTCGGCCGGCGGATCGGCGAGCAGATCCAGAGCTCGGCGTAGCGCGGGAGGCAATGTGGTGGTCGGATCGGGCATAGCTGTTCCTCCAGGTCGTCGCGTCCGTGATGTCGAGCCTACGGATCCCGGCCGGACTCGCCTGGGACGGTGGCTGATCTCGGCGATCAACACCCTCGCGCTGGGGCGCGACGGAGGTAACCTTGCTGCCCGCCCAGCACTTTGTGCAGGAAGACTGCCCCGAGGACGGCGGCAAAGCTCAGTCGCGGATAAAACCCTTGTTGCGCATCAAAAAATCGGCAAGAAACCCGTCATGCGGCATACCAGGTGCAGCGAAGTAGCTGGGGCGATGGCCGCAGTACACGTTGGCGATCGTCGGCTCGGCGATCAGATCGTCGAGAAAGTTCTCGTCCGCGGTGATCGCCTTGAGCACCAGCGAATTCCGCAGCGGGTCCATACCGTCGGCACGCGACCACGGCGCGACCCACACACACGGGAACGGCAACTCGACGTTGAGCTTGCCGGGGTCGGGGTGGTCCATCAAGTGTAGAGCCGGGCGCAGCGCGGCACTGCCGTCGTCGAGCCGGGCAACCACCTGATCGGCGCCGAGCAACGGCGTCGTGCCGGCCGCCTTGGTCGCGAGGTAGTTCGCCAGTTTGCAGGCATTGTCGAGGGTTTGGGTGGGCAGTATTGCCCGCTCGTCGTCGCTCGGGAGCGGCTCGATTGCCGATAACCGTTCGGCGATGGCACTCGCCAGTGCAGCCGGATCACCTTCGTAGAGGACTGCGGTGGCGTTGACGCAGGCCGTCCCGCCCAGACCAGCGATCGAATCGACGATGTTCTCGAGGTGCTCACGCCAGTCTTGATCGGCGGTGACCAGGATCTTAGTGCGCCCCGGGCCGTTGACGAAAACCGTTGCATCGCTGCCGTATTTGTCGGCGACATCCTGGCCTCCGTAGGCCATCGCGAGGTCGGCCGACCGGATGATCTCGTCGGCACCGCCATGGTCGGTGGGCAGATAGGTCACATCGCCGGCGCGAAACCCTGCTTGGCGCAGCGCGTGGATCAGTCGATGGGCGGTGAAAGGTTCGCGGCGTGACGGGCGCACAGCCACCCGGTATCCGAGTGCGAGCGCCTGAGGCCACAATGCGTGGATTGCGGGACCGTTCCCGGCGGCGAGCACACCGAACACCTCACCGCGCCGCACCCACACCGCGCTGCCTGTGCGGGTGGCCTCGTCGCGCCAATCCGCCACCGCGCCGGTCGGCCGGGCCGGGCGCACCGCATCGAATGCCGAAGCGACACCGTGCGTCACGTTAGCGGCGCCGGCGCGGATCACCGTGATCGGCAGGCCGGACAGCTTGCCGGCCAGGCGAATATAGTCGTCGTGATCCAGTCCGGCGACCACCCCTGCGGCGAACAAGTCGGCGGCCTTTACCAGCGCTGCTCTGCGGTGCGCGACCGGCAGCGGCCTTACTTTACGCTGTGCACGCAGCGTTCGTGACACGTACAGCGAGGGAACGATGCTGAGCTCAGCCACCGCCATACCGGACGCGCTGCGCAGGACTTCGCGGTTATGGGGCCGGTATTCTCCCTCCGCGCCGAGCGCATCGATGCGAACCAGACCGGTTGTCATGGTCAGTAGACACCTTCGATGACCGGCTCGCCCTCGAAAGTAGCGACCGGCCGAACGTCGGTCAGCGAATCGCCGACCTGCCCAGGGGGTCCCGGCACCCGGATGGCGCTGTCACGCTCCAGGTTGTTCGGGATGAACATGCCCTTGCTGATGTGATGCATCACCACCTGGCCCCGTTGCCCGTACGGCACTTCGGACCCGGTATCGGGATCGAGCACCCAGAACACGACGTAGGGGGACCGCGGATCGAAAACGAAAGACGCGCGTTCACCGCTGCGACGGGTCACTGCCTGCGAGAGAACCATGGTGCTGCCGAAGACCATCGTGATCGCGGTGTCCGGGAAAACGTCGCGGAGCAGCTCCAGCGTGTCGGCGTCGACATGCGCACCGCTGAGCAGTATGAAGCGGATCTTTTCGTTGATTACGTCTACGAGGTGGTCGTTCCGGGCGATGGCTTCGAGCAACGGTGGCGTGGTGTGCACATTGGCGACGTTCTGGGTGTGCAGTACGAATACGGCTTGTTCGATGAGGTGCTCGAGATAGGACGACACCGCACTCGTGGCGTTACGGGCGGCGATCTTTTTCACCCAACGGGGATCGAAGTCGATCGCGTGGAAGATCGAACCGAGCCGCTGGGAGACCAGTCGAGAAAAGTAGCCGACGCCGTGCGGTCCACTCGGCATCAGGCACAAAAACCCGCGGCCGCGTAGGAACCCGCCCGACTCGAAGTCCGTGGTTTGCCACTGGACAACTTGCTCTATCCAATCCGGGAGCTGCACAGTCCGTTTGGGGGCGCCCGTGGTGCCACCAGACTCGAAGATCTGCGGCAACGGTGGCGGTGTTCCATAGCCACGGGGAATCAGGTCCTCGACGGGCACGCGGCGTAATTCGTTGACGAGGTTAGGGAAAAGCCTCAGATCGGTGAAGGTGTTGACGTCGGTCAACGGGTTGAAGTCCAGTGTGCGTGCCGTGCGCAACCAAAACGGGCAGCCGGTGTCCGCGCCGAAGTGCCAGGCGATCGCAGCACGCAAATAGGCACCCGGGTCACCGAACGGCATCACCCGCGGCACCTCGAGGCACGAGAAATCGATATCGGCCACACCCCGATAATGTCTCAACAGGGATGGCCGGGCAATCCACAACATCGCCGCACACTCTGAGAATGGTCTTTTGGTATAAAGTTAACCCCTTGTAGCGGCGCAGTTTTCCGTGACGACACCTTGCAGTAGTAGGTAGCAGGCCAACCCGGCTCCGGACCCATCAGACGCCGCCGACCCGCGACGCGATGTGACTACATCACTTAAGCTTAAGGTCGATCAGATTGCGCGATACCAACGGTTTTGGCCAGCCAGTTGGGTGCGAGCACCGAGACGGCGGTGGCTCCGGCCGTGGCACCGATAACACCGGTCCAGGCGACCGGACCCAACGGTGTACACCCGAAGAAGTGGCTGACGCCGGGAGTTTGGACGATGCCGACCAAGACGGCCGCGCTACCCAGTGCGGTGGCTATGACCAGCGGGCTGTGCCGGCGAGTCAACAAGGTCTGCGCGAGCTGCGTGGTCACCACAGCAGTCAAGCCCATGGTCGCCGTGCGTCTTTCGGTGCCTGGAGTCCACCGTCCGATGGCCCAGGCTGCGGTCGCTCCGGCGGCGGTGACTGCGCCGCGGGTGACGATCTGCCGCATCAGCGGGGTGTCGAGCGAAGGCGTCGGCTCGGTCAATACCGCGCGCTGGTATGCCCATTCCGTTTCCTCGGCTTTGGAGTCGGGTCCATCCGCGGTCTCCTCCGGTTGCGGATATTGCGGGGTGACGGCAACCGCGAGCGCTGGGAACATGTCGGTGAGCAGGTTCACCAGCAGCAGTTGACGAGTCCCGACCGGCGCCCGCCCGGTACCGAGCGCGGTCCCGATGATGGTGAAGAGCACCTCGCCCACATTGCCGCCGACCAGAATGCTCACCGCGTCGCGCACTCCGGCCCACATACCGCGGCCCTCGACCAATGCGTCGAGTAGTACGCCCAGATCGTCGTCGGTCAGCACGATGTCGGCGGCTCCGCGGGCGGCCGACGAACCACGACCGCTGACACCGACGCCGACGTCGGCCAACCGGATCGCTGCAGCGTCGTTGGCGCCGTCGCCGACCATCGCGGTCACCTGCCCGCTGCGCTGCAGCGCCGCGACGATCTGGACCTTCTGTTCGGGGCTGACCCGGGCAAAGACCTGGACGTCGGCGGCAAGTTTGGTGAATTCTTCCTCGTCGAGGGCAGCCAGTTCGGCGCCGGTTGCCTCGCGTGCATCCGCCGGTAGGCCCAATTGACTGGCGATCGCGCGTGCGGTCACCGGATGGTCGCCGGTGATCAGCACGACTCTGCGCCCGGTGTCCAATAATGCGTCGATCAGCGGCCGCGCCGAGGCACGTGCGGTGTCGGCTAACCCGACGAAGCCGATCAGCTCGAGGTCGTATGCGGCGGCGTCGACGGTGTCGGCGTCGGTGTCGGCGTCTCCCGTTCCCCCGTCCCAGCTTCGCTGCGTGACTGCCAGCACACGTAAACCTTGCGCAGCGAGGTTGTGCACCAACGACTCGGCGTGACTACGGTCGCGGTCAGGATCGGCGAACCGGCAGCGCGGCAGAACTTTTTCGGGCGCGCCCTTGAGCATCAGCATCGGAGTCTTCGTTTCGGCGCCTGCGATGCCTATCGCGGCGGCGTAGCCGCGACTGGACTCGAACGGCACCTCCGCCAGCACGGTCCATCGTGAGCCGTTGATGCCCGGCAGCGAACCTGCCGCGGTGAGGATGGCCTCGTCGGTGGCGTGCGCGTGCCCCTGCCCGTTTCGGGGTTGGGTGCACGCCCGCGCGGCAACCCGCAGCACCTCCGTGGCACGCGGGTCGCCGGCACCCGGGAATGGACCGCACAGCTCGGTGGTGCGCGGTACGCCGCATACGACGCGCAGGCGGTTCTCGGTGAGCGTGCCGGTCTTGTCGAAACAGACGGTCTGCACGCGGCCCAGCGCCTCCACCGCGCGCGGACTACGGACCAGCACCCCACGTCGCGACAGGCGTTGGGCGGCGGCAAGCTGAGCCATGGTCGCCACCAACGGCAGGCCCTCCGGAACGGCGGCCACCGCAATGGCGACACCGTCGGCGACCGCTTGACGCAGCGACCCGCGGTGCAGCAAGGCCAAACCGGTCACGGCGGCACCGCCGGAGAGCGTCAGGGGAAGGACCTTGCCGGTCAACTCGCGCAGCCGTGCTTGCACGCCGGCTGCCGTTTCGACGTCGGCGACGGCCGAAACCGCGCGCTGTGCAGCGGTGCCGGCGCCGGTGGCCACCACGATCGCCCGCGCATGCCCGGCGACGATCGTGCTGCCCTCGAACAGCATGCTGGCCCGGTCCTCGTCGCCGACGGCGACGGGATCCACCTGCTTGTCCACCGGCAGTGACTCGCCGGTGAGGAAGGACTCGTCGACCTCGAGGTCCTCGGCTATCAACAACCGTGCGTCTGCCGGCACCACTTCCGGAGCGGCCAGGTCGATGATGTCGCCCGGGCGCAGCGATTTCGCGGTCACGGTCACCGTGCGTTCGGCCCGCCGGGCGGCATCAAGCCGACGTCGCGTCGTGGCCACCGCCGGAAGGACGACCCGGCGCGCGGATTGGACCTGCTCGGCGAACAAGTCGGCGACCGCCGCTTCGGCTCGCAACCGTTGCACGCCGCCCACTAGCGCATTGGCCGTCATCACACCCGCGACCAAAAGCGCGTCGATGTTGCTGCCGACGATCGCCGATGCCGCGGCTCCCACCGCCAGGATCGGGGTCAGTGGATCAGCGAGCTCGGCCCGCGTCGCGGCCAGCAGCCGCCCCGCCCGGCTGGCCGGGTTGCGCAGCGGCGCCAGAACCGGGTTGTACGACAGGTCCTCGAGCACGCGTCGCCATGTCCCAGTGCCGACGTCGACCGCCAACGGTCGCGCTCGGCTGGTCAGCCGCGTGTAGACGATCTCCGGATCCAGGGCGTGCCAAGCGGTCAGCGGTTGCGGCGTGGGATCTGGTTGGCGCAGCACCCTGCCGGCTGAGAGCGCCCCCGAGACCATCGCCGCCGCCCCTGCCGCGTTGACCGGGTTGAGCCAGCGCCGCAGTGCGAAGGGGTTGCCCGCGCCGCGGGAGTCGCCGGTGACCAGCAACAGCCCGGCCAAGGTGCTGCCGCCCTGGGCAAGGCGCACCGACGATTCACTGGTTTGCTTGGCCACCGGTAGCGCCGAGAGAATCCGCACGGCGGCGGCCAGATCCGTGCCGGTGATGATGTCGGCGGTCCACGGTGTCGCCCCCTGGGGATCGTCGAGCGCCACCCCGACATCGGCGACGGCCAGTGCCGCCAGGGTGTCGGTTGATGCGAAGTCGCGGTGCAGCGCGGTGATCAGCAGCACCGGACCGCGATCTGCCCGCAGCTCGCGAACCAGTTGCAGCAGCGGCGTGCCGGCCGGGTGGCTGGCGGCAACGCTGGCGGTCAGGTCCTGGGTGCCGGCAACATGCCGCAGCACCACCCGGGTACCGGTTCGGCGCGCGATCTGCAACAGCGGAACCGCGAAGGGGTCGACCTCCCAACCCACCTCGACGCGGCCCACAACTTCGCCATCGACCACCAAGTCGGCGCGTTCAAGCCCCTGAGCGGGAGTCGCCGACGGCCCCGGGGTCCGTATCCATCGCAGGTGCGCTCCGGTGGCCGGCAACTCGTCGGGGTCGGGTTCGGGTGCCTCCTCACCGTGCAGCAAGGCATCAGCGACCTCGTAGACACGGTCCTCGTCCCAACCGGGAGTGTCGCCGCGTGCGTGCAACACTGCGCGCGCGTCACCGCGCAGCGCCGCGCCGTCGACGACGATCACCTTGACCCGATCCAGGCGGCGCAGCGCGCCCGGGTCGAGGATCAGTTGCCCGGCGTCGGCGAGTCCGCGGCCGAGGACGGCGGCGAACGCCTGTCGACCCAAATGCGCCGCTTTGGGTACGCCGGCCAGGATCGCGCCGGCCGCTTCCTCGGCTCCGCCGCCGGCCAGCAACGCACCTGCGGCGGCGACCAGCGACCCGTTCGCGGCTTGATCGGCGTAGTTCTCCACCGGGCCGCCCATGGATCCCTTCGCGGTGTCGATGGCGGAGTCGATGGCGCCGTCGACCATGACGTGCGACGCATCACCCGCGGCTGCGGGTGCCCAGTTGTGCCGTGGGGTCTGCGCCTTGGGACCCGCCGACGAGATGACGGGGACCACCGGAGCCTGCGGCCGGGTGGGCGAGGCCAGCTGCGGCTCGCGGTCGCGCCATCTGCGACGGTGAGCCGCCGCTTCGGAGATCTGCAGGCCGCGTTGCGCCAAATCCACCAATGGTGTGCCGACCGCCTGGGTCAGCCCGTTGGCCACCGCCGTCGACGCAGCGAGCGCGAGGTCGGTGCCCACTCGACCCAGCCGTGCCTCTAGCAGCGACACGATGCGGGGTTGATTGCTGATGATGGCGGCCGCACCTCGGGCGGCTCGCGGCGCGACGGGGAGCCGGCCGACCCAGCCGGTTACCGCGGCACCGATCGCCACGACATCCATCGCCGCCGCCGTCAACGGCACCAGGATCGCCAGCGGGTTGCCGGGGTCGGCGAACGGCGCTGTCCGCGGCGCCGCCGGCGGCACCGCCGAGATCACGTCGGCTGCCGCGGCACACGCCGCTGCACGGGCCGCTTGCACGGTGAGGTCGCGGTCTGCGCCGTCCTCGAGTTCGATCACCAGCCGACCCAAGGCGCCCTCGACATGGGCGCTGGTCACCCCCGCGAGCTTGCGAACCGGCTCTTCGACGGCGGCCGCATGCTCATGCCAGCGGGGGAACGGCAGCAACGGATCCAGGTCGAGATGTACGCGCCGGCCGCTGTGCCAGCGCACCGGGGGTGCGGCACCGTCGCGGGAGTTGCCGGGGCCAAGGAAACGCCCGGTGGATTGATGGACCGACTCCACGACCGGGCTGGTCAGCAGCTGTACGGCTCCGGCAGCGCCGGCCACGCCCTGCACTCCGGCGCGCAACACCTGCAGCGCTGCGCCGCTGACACCGCCGACGACGGTGGCCACACCCGGAAGCTTCATCTCCTCACCCCTCGACCACGTCTGTCGAGCCTACGACGTATCGCGTCTTGTCTACACCGTCCGCACATGATCCCCGGTCCGGACCCGTGCTGAGCGGTTCATGACGGACGCCGCGAGCACGAGCCGTGGTTAGCGTTAGCCGTCAGCGCTTGATGCCGACGGTGATCCAATCCGACACGATGGTGGCGTCCCAAGAGCGGTGTAAAAGTGATCTGAGGTGGGTTCCGCTCGCTTGCATTGATGCCGCTCTTTCACGCCGCCGCCCAGCATTGCTTCCTCATTCCGGGGCTTTACCTGGGTGCAACCAACGTGATCCTGGACGGCGCGGACCCGGCGGTGCTACTAGAGACCGTCGAGCGGGAGACGGCCACCAAACTGTTCTGCCCGCCGACCGTGTGGATCAGCCTGCTGCAGCACCCCGAGTTCGACACACGTCGGCGCGCTGCCGAAAAATGCCAGCGGCAAGATCCTCAAGCGCGACCTGCGCACCGCGTTCGCGCACCTGGCCGAGTAGCGGCCGAGTAGCAGAGCTGTGACGCCGGTTTACGCCAGGACGAACCCGCGGTAGTCGTTTGCCTTCGCCTCTTCGCAGCGCTCGGCATATTCTGGAACGCCGCCCAGGTAGGCCAGCAGCCGCCGCGGTTTGCCTGGGATGTTGTCGCCCATGTACCAGCCGCGGGTCCTCGGCAACAACGTCGCGTTCACGATCTCGTCGTGGTGGGTCACCCAGGCTTTTTCGGTCTCGGCGGTCGGCTCGATCACCTGCCGGCCATGCTCGCGCAGATAGCCGATCGTGTCGGCGATCCAGTTGACTTGCTGTTGTGAACAGGTGGGCACGTTGCAGAACGCGCCAATCGGCGCCAACGGCGCACCCGGGGTGAACATGTTGGGGAAGCCGTGCACCTGAAGACCCAGCGTGGTGCGGATGTCCCTGCGCCACTCGGCTGCCAGGGACTGGTTGTCGCGACCCCGAATATCGATCCGGCTGAGCGGCCCGGATACCCCGTCGAACCCTGTTGCCAGAATCAGAATGTCCACCTCGTGTTCGGCGCCGCTCTTTAAACGCAGACCCTTTTCGGTGATGCAATCGATCGGATCGTCCTGCACGTGCACTATTTCGACGTTATCCTGGTTGAAGGCATCGAAGTAACCCGTTTGTAGCGGCAGCCGCCGGGTGCCGAAAATGTAGGTCGGCATGAGCCGGTCCGCAAGCTGCGGATCCTTGATGTGTGCCCGGATCTTTTCCTTCGCGAAGTCACCGATCTCGGCGTTCGCCTTCTCGTCGTAGAGCACCTCCGGGAAGGTGCCGAGCCAGTACTTCAGCGAACCGTCGGACCACACTTCCTCAAGGATCTCTCGCCGCTGTTGGGGCGTGTAGTCGTAGAACGAGCCGTTTTCGAAGTCGAAGTTGATCCCGCCGAAGCATTTCGATGCCTTCTCGAAAATCTCGGGGTAACGCTTGCGCCAGGCGGCGCGGTCGGCGTCAGTGAATTTCGGGTTCTTCAGGTCGACTGCGTACTGCGGGGTGCGCATGAAGACTTTGAGCTGTTTGACTTGCGGAGCGATCGTCTCGATGACCTGCATGCCGGTGGCGCCGTTGCCCACGACTCCCACTCGCTTATCGGTGAAATCGACCGGTTCCCTGGGCCAGCGGCCCGTATGGCAGACCAGGCCGCGGAACCGTTCCGCGCCTTCGAACGGCACCACGGGCGCCGAGAGCAGGCCGACGCACGGTACAAAAAAGCGTGTATCGAAGGTATCGTTGGCGGCCGTCGTAATGAGCCAGCGGTTGGTGGATTCGTTGAACTCCGCCCTGGCCACTATCGTGTTGAAACGGATGTCTTTTCGTAAATCCAGCCGGTCGGCCACGAAATTCAGATAGCGCTCGACCTCAGGCTGAGCCGGGAACAGCTCACTCCATTCCCATCCATTGAGGATGTCTTGGGAGAAGGTGTACTGATAGATATACGACTGGCAGTCGACGCGGGCGCCGGGATAGCCATTCCAGTACCAGGTGCCGCCGACACCGTCGGCGGCCTCCACCGAAACAACGTCGAGGCCCATCTCACGCAGCCGGTAGAGCGCGTACAGGCCGGTGAAGCCGGCGCCGATGACAAACGCGTCACATGTGGTGTCGGTCATGTCTGGACCTTTCGAGATTTATACATGGATCGGTTACAGCATGATGGTCACAGTTTTGAGCTGGGTGTATTCTTCGATACTGGCAGCGCCCAGTTCGCGGCCCCAACCGGACTGCTTGTAGCCGCCGAACGGGACCGCGGCATCGACCACGTTGTGGCAGTTGACCCACACCATGCCGGCCTTGATCTCCTGGGCGGTGCGGATCGCCTTGGACACATCGCGGGTCCACACGCTGGCCGCGAGACCGTAGATGGTGTCGTTGGCGGCCGTGGCGACGCCCTTTTCGGCGTTGAACGGCGTAGCCACCACCACCGGCCCGAAGATCTCCTCCTGATACACGCTGAACGGGGACTGCACGTCGGTCAGCACGGTCGGTTCCACGAAATAGCCCTCGCGGTCGATGCGCGATCCACCGGTCAGCGCGCGGGCGCCGTCGCGCAAGCCCTGGTCGATGTAGCCGGTGACCCGGTCGAGTTGCTCTTCGGAGATCAGCGGTCCCACTTGGGTTGTCGGGTCGAGGCCCGACCCGATCTTGCTCGCCTTGGCGGCCGTGGCGACACCGGCGGTGAACTCGTCGAAGATCCGGTCTTCGACCAGCAGCCGGCTGCCCGCCGTGCAGGCTTGCCCGTGGTTGAACATGAACCCGGAGGTGGTGCCAGGGATAGCGGTGTCGAGATCGGCGTCGGCGTAGACCACTTGGGGACTCTTGCCGCCCAACTCCAGGCTGACCTTCTTGAGGTTGCCCTTGGCGGCGTCGACGATCAGCTTGCCCACCTCGGTCGAGCCGGTAAAAGCGACTTTGTCGACGTCGTCGTGTTCGGCGAGCCGGGCGCCGGCATCGCCAAAACCGGTGATCACATTGAACACCCCGTCGGGCAGGCCGACTTCGGCCAGCACCTCGGCCAGCAACAGCGCCGTCAGCGGTGTCTGCTCCGCCGGCTTTAGGAGCATCGTGTTGCCGGTCGCCAGCGCGATCGGCACTTTGAACGCCGCCATCAGCAGCGGGAAGTTCCACGGGATGATGGCTCCGACGACGCCGACCGGTTCACGCAGGGTGAAGGATTGGAACTTGGCGCCCGGCGCGAACGAAACCGACGGAGTGATGGTGGCGCCTTCGATCTTGGTCGCCCAGCCGGCGTAGTACCAGAAGATTTCGGCGGTGGCGGTGACGTCGACGGCCTGCGCCACGGTGACCGACTTGCCGTTGTCGAGTGCCTCGAGCTGGGCGAATTGTTGAGCTCGCTCGGCGATGGCCTCGCCGGCTCGGTAGAGCAGCCGTTGACGCTGAGCGGGCGTCCACAACTTCCATTCGCCCTCGAAGGCCCTGCGCGCCGCCGCCACGGCGCGGTCCACATCCGCCGCCCGGCCGTATGCGACCGTGGTGAGCGCCTGTCCGGTCGCCGGGTCGATCGTCTCGAACGTCTCACCAGCGAGCGCATCCACCCACTGGCCGTCGATGAACAGCTGATGCGGACGTCCGGAATGTTCCAGAAACTGCTGCACCTGCGGCAGGATGGAAACCCCGGGCGGAGTGGCGGCTGCGGTCATGGGAAGGCTCCTCACTCAGCGCATAGGTCTAATATGTAATGACGCCGCGAATGTTCTTGCCGTCGCGCAGATCCTGGTAGCCCTCGTTGACTTGTTCGAGGCTGTAGCGGCGGGTGATCAACTCGTCCAGCTTGAGCAGTCCGGCGTCGTAGAGCCGCAGCAGCCGGACAATGTCGTACTGCGGGTTGGCCGAGCCGAACAGGGTGCCTTTGATGGTTTTTTCGAACAGGGTCATTTCCGCACCGGAAACATGCACGGTCAGTTTGTCCAGGCTGGTCAGCCCCACGATCACCACGGTGCCACCCTTGCCGATGGCGTGGAATGCCGCGCTGACCACGTCTTCATCCACGACGCCGACGGTGATCAACGCCTGGTCGGCCATCTGTCCCCAGGTCAGTTCGGTGATCTTCGCGGCAGCTTCCTCGGCATCGGCGAACGCATGGGTGGCGCCGAATTTCATTGCGGTGTCCCGTTTGAACGCCACCGGGTCCACTACAACCACATACTTGGCGCCGGCCTGCACCGCGCCCTGGACCGCGTTGATGCCGACGCCGCCGATGCCGTAGATCACCACGGTGTCGCCGGCCCGCACCCCGGCGGCGTAGTTCGCCGAGGCCCAGCCGGTGGGCACCTCGCAGCCGACCAGCACCGCGGTCTCCAGCGGCAGCCAGTCATCGACCTTGACCACCGAGTGTTGCGACACCGTCGCGCGTTCGGAGAAGGTGCCCAGCATGCACAGCCCGCCGTAATCGGTGCCAGCGGAGTGGAATCGGAAGGTGCCGTCCGGCATGCAGCCATGCAGGATCAGTGCACCCATGTCGCAGAGGTTCTGCCGGCCGGTCGAGCAGTACCGGCACGTCCCGCAGCTGGGGATGAAACAGCACACCACGTGATCGCCGGGTTTGACCTTGGTGACTCCGGGCCCGACGTCCTCGATAATGCCCGACCCCTCGTGCCCGCCCACTATCGGATACCGGGCCGGCACCTCCTCGTCGGTCAGCAGGAGATCGGAATGACACAGCCCGGCGGCGGTGTATTTGATCAGCACCTCGCCCGGGCCGGGGCCATCCAGGTCCAGCTCCATGAGTTCGAACGGTTGGTGGGGTGCGCGCACCACTGCCGCTGTTGTTTTCATGGCCGCTCTCCTGTCGTGTCGCTGCGACCTGACGAAACGATGTTGCCTCGGCCGGAACCGCACACGCTTGAACATTCGAACCGATTCATTGCACGATCGTGCGGTCTCGCCGACTTTCGCCGCGGTACCGACCGGGGGTGGTGCCGACGTACCTGTTGAATACCCGGGTCATGTGGCTTTGGTCGGCGAAGCCGCAGCGCGCCGCGATGTCCGGCAACGCGGTCCTGGTCCGAGTGAGCAGCACCCTGGCCTGCTCGACCCGCTGGCGAAGGACGAAATCGTGCGGAGTGGTGCCGGTGGACTGCCGGAAGCGGCGGGCGAAATGAAAGCGACTCAGCGCGACGGCTGCGGCCAGATCATCGAGCGTGATGGCCTGGTCGAGGTGGGCGGCAACGTAATCGCGAACGGTGCGTTGCTGGTCGAAGCTAAGGCCGTCGTGGTCGGCCGGCCCTCGGAAAAGCACGTTGGCATGCCGGCGCAGAATATGCACGCAAAGCTCGATAGACAGCGCGTCCACCAGCAGTCGGCTGCCGGCGCCGCCCTGCCCGGCCTCGGCGGCGATCGCCATCGCGGTGCGGTAGATGGCCGCGTCGTCGGCTTTGACCTCGTCGCGCAGTTCGACAGCCTCGACGTCGCGGTCATACATCTGACGGCAAGTGGCGGTGAGTTCGTCGCGGGTCAGGTAGACGTGGACAACCTCGATGTCGCCGGGCCAGATCCAGTGTGACGCGGCCGCGCGGGTCAGCAGCGAAACGTCTCCGGGCTGCAGCCTCTCATTGGACCATCCGCCGTCGACGCGACGGCGCATCTCGGTGACGCCTCGGCAGTAAGCGACCACCGCGAAGTCTCGTATCGGCGGTATTTCCACGTCCGAGGCGCGGTATCGGTAGCCCCGTACCGATACACCCCGCCATTCCCGCGGACTGTGCACGGTGGGGTGCCCTGGTACCCAGATCGGGACCTGATCCGGCACGATCGGATCGACCGTCATCGCCGCCCTGCTCACATCACCCCGGCCACCCTGTCCAACGCCCGAGAAACAGCCTACCGCGAGGTGTTCCAGTTCACATCCGAGCTGGACGTGCTCGCCCCAGCGCTGGCCAGGCAATCGCGCACACCTGTTCTAGGGACGCGCCCAGATGTTCAAGATTCCGCCGCAGGCGGCTTGCCATGGTTCCCTTTACGACCCAATTCTGCTGACCGGCCGACCGACCCGGAAACGTGGACTCCTGACAGGAGGAAGATGACAGTCGCTATCCGAGACACCTACCAAGGCATCGCCTTCGCCATCACCGCCGAGGAGGCCGTCACATGATCGACAACCCGTTCTATAGCCCGGCGTTCCACGGCGACTACGAGCTGCTCAGCATCGGCCGGCTGGATCTGGAAGACGGCGGCACCATCCCGGACTGTCAGCTGGCGGTGGCCACTTTCGGCGAGTTGAACGCCGCCAAGGACAACGCCATCTTGATCACCACCTGGTATTCCGGAACCCATCAGATCTGGCGCGACACCTACATCGGCACCGACCATGCGTTGGACCCGCAACGGTATTTCATCGTCTGCGTGAACCAGATCGGCTCCGGGTTGTCCACCTCACCGCACAACGCGGCCGGCGCCAACTCCGGCATCGCGATGTCGAAATTCCCGGACGTGCGCATCGGCGACAACGTGGTCGCCCAGCAACGTCTGTTGCGCGACCACTTCGGCATCGAACAACTGGCATTGGTGGTCGGCGGGTCGATGGGAGCCCAGCAAACCTACGAGTGGGCGGTGCGGTTCCCGGACCAGGTGCGCCGGGCCGCCGCCATCGCCGGCACTGCGCAGACCACCCCGGGCAACTTCCTGCTGGCACTGATCATGCGCGAGGCCATCCAGTCCGATCCGGGCTGGGCCGGCGGTGACTACCGCTCTAACACCGACGTCTCCGCCGGCCTCATCCGGCAGGCGCACAACTGGGCGGTGGTCGGGTTTTCCACTGAATTCTGGAAACAAGAGGTGTGGCGGGCGCTGGAATTCGATAGCAAGGAGGCGTTTTTGGCCGGGTTCCTGGAACCCTATTTCACCGCGATGGACCCAAACGCCCTGCTCACCCAATCTTGGGCGTGGCAGCGCGCCGATGTGGCCCGGCACACCGGCGGTGACTTAGCCGCCGCGCTCGCGCGGATCACGGCCACTACCTTTGTCATGCCCATCGACGAAGACCAACTATTCCCGGTCCGGGACTGCCGGCCCGAACAGGAGCTGATCAAACGCAGCGATCTGCGCGTCATCGAAGACATTGGCGGGCACCTGGCATTGTTCGGCACCAACCCCGCTTACCTGCCGCAGATCGACCAGCACCTCGGAGAGTTACTGTCCACCCAGGTCTGATCAGGATGCGGTGTCGCCGGTGAAGTGCGGGAGAGGCCGCGCGTACTGGTTCTGCCTGGCGCCGTGCCGGCGATACCACCGCTTGCCGTGCCAGTTCTGGTAGGTCCAAAGCGCTGCCGGAATCGGGCCGCGGTCATGCAGCCAGAAACCATCTCGCGGGTTGTCCAGCGACGGTGCCCGACCGATGGTGACGTCGGCCAGCGCGAAGCCGGGCCCCGGCAGGTGGTAGGCCGGCGCGGCGAAACTCCAAAACCGGGTGACGACGGCGTTGAGGCCGCGGCGCGGGGCGGGCGGCATTACTTGCGCAGCGCCGAGCTACCGGCGACGGTGTCCGTCATCGAGACAGAGGTCAACCGGTACGCGCGGGCGTCGAGACCAGATCCCAGGATCGGGGCCGGACGGATTTCACACCGGACCGGTGTGCGAAAAAACACGTCAAAAAACCGGCTGCGTGATGCCATCACGGTGGGCATGTGCTCTAGTTTCCTCCCGGGCTTGCGGTCGCACGGCAACCACGGTGACCGTATAACACTCGTTTGGGCGGCCGGCTGGCAGTGCGAGCAGTAAGTTCAAGCCATGTCGCAGACTCCGGGTTTGTGCGCGGACCTAAGGATGACCTGACGTGGGTTGTTGGATCACGCACGCCGAACGAACCCTCTCCGAGCAGGTGCCGGCGGACCCAGCCGAGGTGCGCGACTTCTACGTGGACTTGGATAACCTCAAAGCTGTTCATCCGCTGGTGATCTCGGTGCGCACGATCTGCCGTGCCGAAACCTCGGACGGATATGAGCAGACCTATCGAGTGGCTGACCGTATTCCGCTCGGGATCGTGTCCCTGCGGATTAGCTACTGGGCTCGGCTGCAGGTCCCCACCCGTGGGGACGTGGTCACCGAGGCGCGACAGTTCCCGCGAGTCCGCCTGCACGGAAAAGTGAGTTTCGAGCCAACCGGCCACGGCACCCAGGTCATCGAACGGCTAAGGATCTCGGCGCCGCGACTGCTGGCCGCACTGACGACACGGGAGGCCGTCAATGCGCATATCGCGATGCTGGCCGGTATCCGCCGGCACTTCGAGGCACGTCAGGTTTAGGTCAACGGGCGGTCCACTCCGAGGTCAGCGCAAAGTCCGAAAGGTACTTCGTCGAACTCCACCCGCCGTCGACGACGATCGTCTGGCCATTGATGAAGCTGCCACCCGGTGAGCACAAAAACGCCACGGTGCTCGCCACGTCATCGACTGTCCCCAGCCGCTGGTGCGGGGTCATCTCGATGTTCATCCGGCGGAACCGCTCGTCCTGCAAACGCTGTTCGGTCATCGCTGTGCGGATCACCCCGGGTGCGACGGCGTTGCAACGGATTCCCTGCGCCCCGTACTGGCAGGCGATGTGGGTGGTCAGTGCGGTCAGTCCGCCCTTGGCGGCCGAGTAGGCCCCACCGTGAAGACCGCCCACCACGGCGAACGTCGAGGTGATGTTGATGATCGCCGAGCCCGGGCGCATATGCGGCAGCACCTCGCGCGCCAGCCGAAACGGCGCCCGCAGCATCACATCGAGAAAGTAATCCAGTGCTGCGTCATCGGTTTTGTGGAGCGGCTTAGGATTGCCCACTCCGGCATTGTTGACCAGGAAGTCGACGCGGCCCCAGCGTCGCACGGCGCAGTCCGTGATACGCCGGGGCGCATCCGAGGAGGTCAGATCGTCGGCCACGGTGAGCACTCGATCGGAATCTCCAATGGCTGCGGCCACTTCGGCAAGCCGGCTCTCATTGCGTCCCGTCGCCAGGACGGCCATGCCTGCCTCGGCGAGTTTGGTGGCGCAGCAGAAACCGATACCACCCGTCGCGCCGGTTACGATCGCTACCTGCATCTCTTTGCCTCCATCAGCGCCGCCTTGATTTGATGCCTTAACACCTTGCCGGCGTCGTTGCGCGGCAGATCTTTCCAGATAACCACCTGCTCAGGCGTTTTGAACCGGGCAATGCCACGCTCCTGTAGAAAGCTGCGCAGGCTCGTAACATCGGGCCCCGGCAGATCCCGGGGCACGATGACCGCGCAGGCCCTTTCGCCGGTGCGCGTATCAGGCAAGCCGACGACGGCGATCTCGGCGATCCCGGGATGGTCGATGAGAACGTCTTCGATCTCTTTGGGCGCGATGTTTTCACCATTGCGAATGATGATGTCCTTGGCCCGCCCGGTCACCACCAGATATTCCTCGTCAACCCAGCGGCCAAGATCCCCGGTGCGAAAAAAGCCGTCGGCATCGAAGGCGCCCGCCTCGTCTTCGGGACGCAGATAACCGACCAACATCTGCGGTCCCCGCGCGAAGATCTCGCCACCACAGAGTTTGACCTCGGCGAATCCGGCGCGACCGTCAGTCTCGGCGGCGTGGTCAGGGTCCGACGGTGAGCCGATGGTGGTGACCGGCACTTCCGTGGAGCCGTACACCCGAGTGACGACCGCACCCTGGAAAAAACCGGCCGCTTCGCGGATCAACGACGGCGGCACCGACGCACCACCGCAGACGAACAGCCTCAACCCGGGCAACCGGGTGCCGGCGCCGGCGGCGGCGGCCAGGAGCTGCTCCAAAAATGGCGTGGCGCCGGCAATGTGCGTGCAACGCTCGGCTGCCATAAGCGCAACGGCCTCATCGGCGTTCCAACGATCCATCAGGACCGCGGTGGTGCCCAGCAGCAGCGGGCATTCGAACGCGTAGATAGAGCCGCCGATATGCGCAATCGGCGACGGCACCAAGAAGGTATCACCCGGGCGCACCTGCCAGCAGTCACCGATCTGGCGAATGAGGGCATGAATCGAGTTATGGCTGTGCAGAACGCCTTTCGGTCGGCCGGTAGTCCCCGAGGTGTAGAGGATCATCCGCACCGCGTCGGGATCCGGCTGCGGCGGCACAGGAACCGGAGGCTGGCCTGCGACCAGGGAAGCCAACGGCGTGTGAGCGGTTTCGGTGCTGCCGCGTACCACGACGACCTCGGGTGGCGAGGGCATCCGGGCGGTCACTCGATCCAGCATCGACACGTAGTCGTGCCGGCTGAACTCGGAGGGCACGAAGATCATCCGGCTGTCGCAATCGTCAAGGATGAAAAGCAATTCGCGGTCCCGCAGCGACGGCAGGATTGGATTGACCACCATGCCGGCCAGCGTGGCCGCCAGGTAAACGATCACGGCCTCGTGCCAGTTGGGCAGCATAAACGACACCACGCTGCCCGCCGGCATACGGGCCCGCATCGCCGCGGCCAGCACCGTCGCGCGCTCGTACAGCCCCCGACAATCCAACCGATGTCCGCCGTCGATCACTACGACCCGCCGCGGCGTGCGCTGCGCGGCCTTGGCCAGCGAATCTACCAGCGTGCCCCGAGTCCACCAGCCGCGGGCATAGGCGTCGGCTGCGCGCGCAGCGTCCCAGCGGACCTCTCGTCCACCGATTACCCGTTTAGTCGCGTCTTTCGGCATCTGCGTCCCGGATCACCTTAGCCGCGGACACGTCGCAGCGTCATCGAGTGACGGAAACGCGCCGCCGGATGCGTGTTGATCGTGACCTGCGCGACGTCACCGTCGGACGTGGTGTATCTGCGGTGCACTTCCAGCGCCGACGTGCCGGCACGCACGGCCAACTCCGCCGGGATCAGCACTGCCGCGAATCCCCGGTTATGTAGGTTATGTAGTCCTCGGCACGGCAGGACGGAAACCGCCTCCTGCGCATAGGACTCCGACGACGGACGCGGAACAACGAGAGTGCCCGCGCGCGGCCGCGACGTGACCGGGTTGTCGTCGCGTAGCCGTCGCAGCGCCTCCCGTACGGTGTAGCGGCACGCTGCCATCGGCATCGGCCGACACAAAAAGGGTGGCCGACCGAGCAGCAGGATGCCTTGCGGACGCAGCGAATCGTCCACCACCGTCTCGACGCGTGAGCCGGCGACTTTGATCACTCACCCGGCCCCGCCTTCGCAACCAGGCATGTCCGGTCAGGGGCAATGACCGCTCCAATCGGGTCCGCCACGGACCGACAAGGTCCGGCCGGTCCCGAATTCGGCGCCAGATCTCGTTGGCTCCCATCACCGGGAAATACAACCCGCGCCACACGGCCGTCGGCTCGGGCGCGCCTGTTTACGGGTGCCCGGCGACCGCCAAAAACAGGGTGTTGACAGTAACCGTGGGTACTAGATACTGTGCTGGCGCTATGAGGGCCATTTGGACAACGGACCTTGTCAATCATCCCTCCTCGGGTCAAAGATGTCATGGATTCATAGCTGGTGTCCGTCGGCAGGGCGGCGAGGTGTCGTCCGCAGAATCGGGATGGCGCCGCCGGCCGCGGAGGCTGCGACGGTTCCGCGTGCACTGCGCGGGCGTTCCGGCGGTGATGCTTTGCGGCCGGCGACCGGCGACGAGAGTGTCACGAAGGCTCACCTGTCATAACGGGAGATGGCCAAGCACCGAGCCGACAGGACAGGCTGGCACTTTTCGCGCAGGGCCCGAAGGGATTGACCTGACCGCCCGGCGCGCACGCGTTGGCGGCACTTCGTCGATCAGCACCCGATGACGAGCGAGGTCGACGCGGTACCCGCGGCATCCCTCCCGCAGGGCGCGAAGTGGGGGGGTGCAGTGTTGGCCATTGCCGCGGCGGCCGGTATCGGCGTTGCCCAGGCCGCCGGGCCAAGCCCGGTACACCCGCTGTCCCCGATAGATCTGCTGGCCGGACCCAGCGCCACCGGCCCTGACGCATTCACCCTCGGCCCATATACCTTCGACCCCGTCACCTCGTTTCCGACTTGCATTTTTTCTTTGTGCTTCGGCGGCACAGAAGGCTGGAGCTCCTTCCTCACACCTCCGCTCGGTTCTGTTCCGCCGCTGTTCAGCGCCAACGGCGCGGTGGTCGACACCACGCTGGCGGGCTTTGTCCCGGTCGAGGATTCGCTTGACACGCAAGACTTCACCGTTTACAACTCCGCCGGCGACTACATAGGTAATGTGACGGGCGACGAGAGCGTGATCCAGGTCCTCGGTCTGACCAGTTACGAATTCACTATTGCTTCGGCGACTGGTGAAGAAGGCTATACGCACTTGGATCTGCCGGCGGTCGGAACGGTATACGACCTCTTCCGAGGCCTATCCGTCGGGATAGACGGTGCCGGCATCTACTACAACGTCTACGAAGCCACCCCCGGTGGCGTCAACGATATTTTCGTGTTGCCCAGCGGTAAGCAGTTCAGCATTGCGAGCCCCTTTCCGCTAGACCAGTACGGCGAAGAACTCAACCTGTCGGCGCTGTTGACCCAGAACTTCAGCAGCTCGAGCGTGCCAGCGACCCTGAACCCAGCCGACGCCTACGCCAACCTGGTGGCGACATCCGGCGATACCGGGATCAATCCGGATGCTTTCACCATCGATGTCCCCGGCTTGGACGCCATTCTCGCTCCCGCAAACGACACATATTCGACGGCGCCTATCGTCGCGATGTTTCCACCGATTTTGGCCGCCGCCGGCGCAAACCTGGACCTGTCCGTCTTAGGCATATCTATTAAAATCCCTCTCATCACCCAGGATTTCACCGTCTACGACAGTGCCGGCACCAATGAGGGCACCGTCGATACCGATGTGGTGATGGCCAAAGTATTGGGCCTGACCGACGTGAACGATATCGTCACCTCTACCTGTGGCAACCCCGGCTGTCCGCCTGTGGGAACGGATTTCGCCGTCACCAACCTCGCCCCTTTCGACACCGGCTTCGGCTCGGAAATCTATGTCGCGCCTCCGCCCGGTGACGGGCCCGCCACCCTCACCTTCACCAGCCCGCTGGGCGACACCACCGTACCAGCTTTTTTCAACGTCAACTCGGGAGGCATAGCCAAGGTCGACCCGGGGACCGTTTTTGCCGACCTGGTTTCCGAGCAAGCTTCCCAGCTCCACGACAACCTCATCACACCTCCCAACAGTTCGCTCACCCCGGCGACGACGGCTTTCTCCATCGACGACCAGACCTTCTACCCCGTGACCTCGGACGGTGTCCAGGGCTACAACCCCGACCCTCTGACACTCGGCGCACCGCCGCTGCTGGCCGCCTTCGGCGGCGGGGCCACTCTGGATGTCTTCGGACTGAAGCCAAGTTTCGTGCTCGACACCCAAGACATGTACATCTACAGCGGCACAGGTCCCAGCGCCGTCGAACAAGGGGAAATGACAACCAACATGTTTGTCGTGGAGCTGCCGTTCATCCAGAGCGCCTCATTTGAGGTCACCGGATGTTCCAGCGGGACTTGTCCGGCAGACGACACCTACTTTGCAGTGACGAACCTGCTCGGCTTGACTTACAACGTCTGGGAAAGTACCCCGAGTGGTTCAATCTACGACGAACTCATCACAGCGCTGGGGCCCGTCGCGCTGATCGACTTCCCCGCCGATTCAGGTGTCACGGCTATTGACAAAGCCATACTCAACCCCTCCATACCCTTCGATCCCGGCGACATCATCCCACTCCATTTCGACGTGCCGGCGTTATGACCACGTTGGGGCGCAGCACGGCTGCACGGGTACTTGCGCTCGACGATCCCGGGGCGATCACTGCGGAGCAGTTCATGGCGATCCGGGAACAAGAAGACTGTACGGTGGCCGGCGGGCAATCGGACCAATGGAGGCCGGCATGGCCAATCCCGTAGTCCCACCGGCCCGCTGGCTGGGACACGGGTAGTCGCCGGCTTGCCGGGAGAAGGGATCACTGATGGGATGTCCTGCCCGGCGGGGCGGCGTGCGCACTGGTTCATCGGGGTGCTGATAGAACGACTCGACCGCAGTCAATTATTCGACACGCCTCAGGTGTGTCATCCCGTAATACGCCCTGGTCGCACCTAAACTGGCGGTGATTCAGCAGGGAGGGACAGCGACGTATCGGCGGAAACGACGGCACCGACCACGCACGTGGTCGGAAGGAGGCGAGGACGAGCATGGCCCCGGCCGGGGTGTACCCCGCGCCGGTTCGTTGTGCTCGGCGCCCGCGCTGGGTCGCGCCGGTCCGGCCCACCGCACGGCTGGCGACGGCGCGAGCACGTGATCACAGCCGGCGCCCGGGGATTCCTGCGCTCGATGGGCTGCGCGCCGTAGCGGTCGCGTTGGTGCTCGCCGACCACGGCGGCATACCCGGAGTCGGTGGTGGATTCCTCGGCGTCGACATCTTTTTCGTGCTCAGTGGCTTCCTGATCACGTCGCTGTTGCTCGACGAACTCGGGCGCACCGGCCGTATCGATTTAACCGGTTTCTGGATTCGACGTGCGCGACGGCTGCTGCCCGCGTTGGTGCTGATGGTGCTCACTGTGGCGGTCGGACGTCAGCTGTTCCCGCCGGAAGCTGTTGCCAGGCTCCGCGATGACGCCATCGCCGCATTCTTCTGGATAGCGAACTGGATGTTCGTCGTGCAGAAAACCGACTATTTCGCTCAGGGCGCGCCACCCTCACCCTTGCAACATGCGTGGTCACTCGGCGTCGAGGAGCAGTACTACATTCTGTGGCCGCTGGGGCTGATCGCGGTGGCCGTTGTGCTGGCCGCCCAGGCGCGGCGCCACGACAGGCCGGCTGCACTGGGCGTGGTCCGCCTGGCCGTTTTTTTGCTGGCCACGGTGGGCCTGCTGGCGTCTGCGGGCACCGCGATCCTGTTGGCTGCGGAAAACACCCGCGACCGGGTGTATTTCGGCACCGACACCCGCGCCCAGGCGCTGCTGACCGGTGCCGCGGCAGCGGCCCTGTTGGTCGGCGACTGGCCGGCGCTGCGCCGCGGTTGGTCGCTGATTCGGACCCGCTGGGGCAGATGGACCGCACATCTGCTGCCAGTCATCGGCCTGGCGGCCTTGGCTCTGGCAGCCCACTACGCGACCGGCAGCGCCCGAGAATTCCGCCACGGCCTCATGATTGCGGTCGCGGCGGCGGCCGCCCTGGTCATCGCGCCGGTGACGCTCGACCAGCAGGGACCGGTCGCCAGGGTGCTGTCCGTGCCGCCGCTGGTGTGGCTCGGCACCATCTCTTACGGCGTCTACCTGTGGCACTGGCCGATCTTTTTGGTGCTCAACGGCGAGCGGACCGGCTGGTCGGGCCTTTCGTTGTTCGCAACGCGCTGCGCGGCTACCCTGGCGGTCTCGGCTGCCTCGTGGTGGCTGATAGAACAACCCATCCGACGGTGGCGCCCCGTTCGGGTGCCGCTGCTGCCGCTGGCCGGGGCCATCGCCACCACCGCGGCGGCAGTGACGATGCTGGTAGTCCCGGTTGGGGCCGATTCGGTCCGGCCCGACGGCACTGGCCCGCCGCCGGAGATCTCGTCGGTCGCCGTGGTCTCGTCGTCGCCACCGGTAGTTTCGCGGCCCGCGCAGGCCGTCGCCCGGCGCGATCCGCGCCGCCCGTTCACCGTTTCGGTCTTCGGTGACTCGATCGGCTGGACGCTCATGCATTACCTGCCACCGACCCCGGGGTTCGATTTCATCGACCACACCGTCATCGGCTGCAGCCTGGTGCGTGGCGGGCCGTACCGCTATTTCGGACAGGTTTTGGATCAAAAGAATGAATGCGAGTCGTGGCCGAGTCGATGGTCAGCACAAGTTGCCGCGGATCGGCCCGATGCCGTGCTGCTGATCGCCGGCCGGTGGGAGACGGTGGATCGGGTCAATGAAGGCCGCTGGACCCACATCGGCGATCCGGCGTTTGATGCCTATATCAGCGGCGAGCTGGGACGTGCGCTGGACATTCTCGGCTCCTCCGGCGCCCCGGTGATGGTGGCCAATTTGCCTTACAGTAGGCGCGGGGAAAAGCCGGACGGGAGCTTGTACCCGGAGGATCAACCTCACCGAGTCGATCAGTGGAACATTTTGCTGCGCCGCACCGTCGGGCAGCGTCCGGGCTTCGGGATACTCGACCTGAACAAGAAGCTGTGCCCGGAGGGCGTCTACACGGCCAAAGTCGACGGGGTCACGGTGCGCAGCGACGGCGTCCATCTCACTTCCGACGGTGCGAAGTGGTTGACTCCGTGGCTTGAGGAATCGCTGAGATGAATACCACACGCAATCCGGAAAAAGATCTGACTCACACGAGGGAATAATAACCCTACGCCAAGCCTTAACTTTTAGTGGATACGTAGTAACTATTTCCTGGCTACGGGGTCTCAAAAATGTTTTGTGTCTTCACAAGATCTTGGCCCCTGTTGCCGGCACCGGAGAACATGGAATATGAAAGTGGAGAATAACTTCGGTGTTAATAGTTGAGCAAAGGAACTGTTATCTATATCACCATTAGCGATGAGGAGGTGTGTGATGAAGCTTCCATCGAAGATCGTCACAATTATTGCAGGAACTATCGGGATTGCCGCCACAAGTGCCGCGCTCGCGGTCCCGGCGTCTGCCGGCGTGACGGCCGCGGCGCAAAGTATGCAGTCCAGTGGCACTGGCGGCACGGCATCGTCGGCTGAAGCAACGGTCTACAGCGCCGTGCAGCAAGGGGATCATTCGACGCATCGCCAGCACTCGGCGCCGTCGACTTTCCCGTACTGGTCGTGTTCGGCACCGGGTGTATGGGCCAGTCAATGCCGAGTTGCAGGCGGATGGAACCAACACTCAACCAAATAATGTGCGGGCCTGGCGCGGCCGCTCGGCTACAGATGGATTAGACAGCGCTAGGCCACTACTTCGATCGGATCCCCGATGTGCACCGTATCGAAGTACCAGGCCGCGTTATCCGGGCTGAGGTTGATGCAGCCGTGACTGACGTTGGTGTACCCCTGTGAATTCACCGACCACGGTGCCGAATGCACATACACCCCGCCCCAGGTGACCCTCACCGCGTACTCGCCTTTAATCAAGTAACCCTCGGGCGAATTTAGTGGAATGTTGATGGTTCGGGAATCGAATGTCACGGTGCGTTCCTTCGACAGCGCACTGAACGAGCCGATGGGGGTGGGGCGGCTGGGTTTGCCCATCGATGCGGGCATCGTGCGCAGTACTTCGTCGTTGACACTGACAGTGAACGTATGCGCCGAGATACTGGCAACCCCGAGCACTTTGTCACCGGTCTCGAAGCCGTTCGACAAGCCGCGCACCTGCACGGTCACCCGGGTGTGCGCGGGCCAGTAGCGCTCCGGCGTCCACTGCACGACGGTGTCGTCGATCCAGGTGAATCGGCCGGTGACGCGGCGGGGCGAAATGACTTTGATGCTTCGCTCAGCGGCGGCGCGGTCGGCGACTGCACCGGTGAACCAGACGATGATCGGGCTGGCCACTCCGACGACTTGGCCATTGGCCGGCTGGATGGATGCGACGGCCGTACCCGTCGTGGGCGGTGCGACCGCAGCCAGGCTGCGAGGGCTTGATCCCACCGCCACGAGCATGGCGACGGCTACCGCGATTGCGGCGCCTCGGACCGCTCTACACACGGTGTCCGTCCCTTCCACATAGTGGATTCGAAAAGCGTTCTGCTGTTTCTCCTTCATGTGTACCTCATGAGCGGTCGAGCAAACACGAAAAACGCCCCCAACGGCACACTGGATCCAGTGAGCAACTCAAACGCAGATCCCTGATCGATGTTCAACGCGACACTTATGCCGGCGAGGGCCGGCTGCTTCAATAGTATTCGCCGGGTGCAACTTTCCGAACTGTCCACGAACCCCGGTTTACGAAGCGGCCGAGCGCGACTTCCGGATCGTGCTGGTCACCGACGCTAGCTAAGCCTTGGCCTTGACCCGGGCGGCGGCGGATTCCGGCATCGGCTCGTAGCGAACGAACGAGCGGGTGAACGACGCTGCACCGTGCGAAAGCGACCGCAAGTCGATGGCGTAGCGGGTCAGCTCAACTTGCGGCACTTCGGATTTCACCACCGTGCGGTCGTTGCCGGCGGTGTCGGTACCCAGTACCCGCCCGCGCCGCCCGGACAGGTCGCTCATCACCGCCCCGACCAGATCGTCGGGTACGAGCACCGAGACCTCGTCGATCGGCTCGAGCAGGATCACCTTGGTCGCCGCCGCGGCTTCCTTGAGCGCCAGTGCACCGGCCATCTGGAAGGCGAAGTCCGACGAGTCGACGCTGTGCGCCTTGCCGTCGAGCAGGGTGACCCGGATGTCGACCACCGGATACCCGGCAAGAACCCCCCGCTGCATCTGAGCGCGGACACCTTTTTCCACGCTTGGGATGAACTGGCGCGGGACCGCGCCGCCGACCACTTTGTCGACGAACTCGAAGCCCGAGCCTTCCGGTAGCGGCTCCACCTCGATGTCGCAGATGGCGTACTGGCCGTGTCCGCCGGACTGCTTGACGTGTCGGCCATGGCCTTTGGCCCTGCCGGCGAACGTCTCCCGCAGCGGCACCCGGAGCTCGACGGTGTCCACGGTGACGCCGTAACGGTTTGCCAGCGCGTCGAGCACCACCCCGGCGTGTGCCTCGCCCATGCACCAGAGCACGATCTGGTTGGTCTCCGGGTTTTGTTCGATGCGCAGGGTGGGATCCTCGGCGGCCAACCGTCCCAACCCGACCGAGAGCTTGTCCTCGTCGGCCTTGGCGTGCGCCTGGATTGCGATGGGCAGCAAGGGCTCGGGCATGATCCACGGTTTGAGCACCAGCGGTTCCGACTTGTCCGAGAGGGTGTCGCCGGTTTCTGCCCGGCTCAGCCGGGCGATCGCGCAAATGTCGCCGGCCAGCACGACCGACGCGGGACGCTGCTGCTTACCCAACGGGAAAGACAAGGTGCCGATTCGTTCGTCCTCATCGTGATCGGCATGGCTGTTCGCGCCGCCGAAAAAGGACGCGAAGTGACCCGACACATGCACCGTCGCTTCGGGCTTGATGGTCCCGGAGAACACCCGCACCAAACTCACCCTGCCGACATAGGGGTCGGACGTCGTCTTTACCACCTCGGCGAGGAGCGGCCCGCCGGCATCGCAGGTCAGCCCGCTGCGCGCGACGCCCTGCGGGGTGAACACCTGCGGCAGCGGGTGTTCCAGCGGTGACGGGAACCCGCGGGTAGCGAGCTCCAACAGTTCCACAGTGCCGACGCCGGTGATGCTGCACACCGGAATGACCGGGAAAAACGAACCTCGGGCAACCGCCTTCTCCAGGTCATCGATGAGCACCGCTTCGTCGATCGTCTCCCCGCTCAGATACCGTTCCATCAGCGATTCGTCTTCGGACTCCTCGATGATTCCCTCGATCAGCGCGCCGCGGTGCTGCTCGATCTGATCGGCGTGTTTCGCGTCTGGCGGGTGCGTCGTCCGCGTGCCGGCGTCGTATCGATAGTGGGTCTGCGACAGCAGCCCGATCAGCCCGTCGTCGGTCGGCAGGTACAGCGGCAGGACCTTGTCGCCGAACGCCTCGTGCGCAGCGGACAGCGCGTTCTGATAATTGGCGCGGGCATGATCGAGCTTGGTGATCACCACGGCCCGCGGCATAGCGACCTGGTCGCACTCCTGCCAGAGCGATTTGGTCGCCGCGTCGACGCCGTCGTTGGCGGCGATCACGAACAGCGCACAGTCCGCCGCGCGTAACCCGGCCCGCAACTCGCCGACAAAGTCGGCGTAGCCAGGGGTATCGACCAGGTTGACCTTGATGCCGTCGTGCGCCAGTGACGCCAGGGCAAGCCCCACTGAACGCTGTTGACGAATCTCGGCCTCGTCGAAGTCGCAAACTGTGGTGCCGTCGGCGACGGAGCCGGGTCTGGACAACACTCCGGACGCCACCAGCAGCGCCTCCACAAGGGTGGTCTTACCGCCACCGGACGGGCCGACCAGCACCACGTTACGTACTGTGGCCGGGCCGTCGGCGACGGGGGCTGCCGCCGCGCCCGCGGAAGTGTTCGCCTTGTCTGCCATGACGTCCCTCCTTTGGAACTACCCTTCCTGAATCGCCCCGCAGAGCACAAGACCAACCCGCGGGCAACTCGAGAGCTCAAGGAAGGTGTTCGTGGATCGGTGGCGCTGTGCGAGCCGCGTCAGCTGCCGGCTAGCCCGACCAGAACCTCTAGCGCTCCGGGCACGTCGTCGATCGAGCTGATCGGCTCCGAGTAGCCGATGCGGGTGTAGGCCACACCGCGGTCGGTGACGACGCGCACGTCCAATCCATATCGGTCTGCGCCGGTGCAGCTCGCCGAGATGGTGTCGGGGTAGCCGCCGAATGTCCGCGCCAAGGTCAGCAGCGCGTTGGCATGGTCGGTGTGCAGGCGCGCGATCACCTCCGCGGTGTGCGGCCGGACCGGGTCCGGTTCGGCGCTCGCGTAGGACGCGGCGGTCACCCAGTCCATCCGACCGTACCCGCCAACCCAGCGCACCCGCTGCACCCGCAACACCCACAGCGAGAAGTCGCTGAAGTCGATGTAGTAGGTGGCTGCGGGGACGGCGGCCAGATGGGCTTCTCGGGCGGCGGCGTGCTCGGCACCGGTCGGCTGCTCGGCCACGCCGGCAAGAGTGACCCGACTGCCGGCCAGCGGATCGGTGTGGGTGGACGGTGCGACGATCGCGATGCTGGCCCGGCGATCACGTGCCAGGTTGCGGCCGTGTTCGGCCAGCAGTGAGAGGCACAAGACGGGTGCGCCGCTGCGCAGCAACCCGTAGGTCACCACCGACGCCCAGGGGTCGCCGTTGGCGGCCAGCGTCGCCAGGGTGCCGACATTGGTCGAGGCGGCGACGGTCCGCGCTTCTTGTGCTGCGGACGGTCGGGTGCCGTTCGCGACCGGGGTAAGGGGCGGCGGTGCCGACGGGGCATCGCCGGGGTCGCCGTGGTCACGCGACGTCATGTCGGCACGATACCGGCCGCCGGCGTCAGGCGTGCCAGCTGCTCCAGCCCCGCACCGCTATAGCGATGACCGGTCCGCTCAACGCCACCGATTGGTACTGCGGGTATTTAGCCCGCAAAAGGTCGTAGCCGGTGTGCAGCGCGGCGCCGTCGCGGTGGATCGCTGCGATCCCGTCGACGCGGACCCACCACAACTGGGTCCAGTCGTCGACATAGTGGTCGGCCAGCACGCTCACCCGAGGGTTGCATTCGATGTTGGCTAGTCGGCGCAGCCGCAGCGTGCTCTTACGCTTCGCGTCGACCGCGGTATAGACGATGTCGTCGCGGAGCGCGAAGACCACTGGCACCAGGTGCGGCGTGCCGTCGGGTGCGGCCGTCGCCAGCCGCGCCACCGGCGCTCGGGTGAAGCTGGCCCTGGGGTCGAAGTCGGCCACCACACCAGCCTAGAGTCGGGCTACCGTCAGCCTATGTCCGCTGAGACGCAGATTGCCAACCTGCTCTACCGCTACGCCGAATACATGGACAGCGGGAACCTGGCCGGGGCGGCGTCCCTGTTTGAACATGCCAGGTTACGGGTCGCCCCCGACGAGGGACCCGGGGCCCGCACCGTCGACGCAGCCGCCATGCTGGCACTGTGGAAGGCGATGGTGGTGCTGTACCCCGACGGCACACCGCGCACCAAACACGTCGTGACCAATCCGATCATCGAGGTTGATGACCACGTGGGCACGGCACGCTGCCGCAGCTACTACACGGTGCTGCAGCAGACCGACGGGCTACCTCTGCAACCAATCGTCGCCGGCCGTTACCACGACCGTTTCGAGCGCGTCGAGGGCCGCTGGAGGTTCAGCTTCCGCGATTACACGCTGATCGACATGGTCGGCGACGTCAGCCACCACCTCCACCAACCTCTTGCCGGCAGCGGCTAACGGGTACCGTTTGCTCAGGCAATATGGCGGTTATTCTCTGTTCCATATTCCTCACCGGTCCCTAGCCGAACGCGGTCTACGGTGAAGTGGACGAAACGACGTTTCCGCAGGAGGTAACGGGATGAGCCGATCGCACCGCCGGACACCATGGTGGTGGTCGTGGTTACTCAGTGTGGCTGGGACCGTCGCACTGGTCGTCGCTGCGGCACCGGCCCAGGCGGTGCCATGGGCCCCGCCTCGACCCCTGGAGCCCGCGCCCGATCCGTTGGCGACGGTTGCGCAGGTAGGACCGGAGATCGTCGACATCGACACGAAGATGGCCTATCAGAGCGCTGCGGGCGCCGGGACTGGGATCGTCATCGATCCCAATGGTGTGGTGCTGACCAACAACCACGTGATCGCCGGCGCCACGGAGATGCGTGCCCGGTCGATCGCCAACGGCCAGACCTACCCGGTCGAGGTGCTCGGCTACGACCGCAGCCAGGATATCGCGGTGCTGCAGCTCGGCGGGGCGGGCGGATTGCCGGCGGCCAACATCGGCGATTCCGCACTGGTGCGCATCGGCGAGCCGATCGTGGCGCTGGGCAACGCCGGCGGTGTCGGCGGGACGCCGAGCGCGGTGTCCGGAAGGGTCGTCGCGCTCAACCAGACGGTGTCGGCGTCGGATGCCTTGACCGGCAGCACGGAGACGCTGGACAACTTGATCCAGGTCGATGCGCCGATCCGGCCCGGCGACTCCGGCGGGCCCACGGTCAACAGCGACAACCAGGTGATCGGCATGAACACCGCGGCATCGGCGAATTACAAACTTGGCCGCGGCGAGGGTTTCGCGATCCCGATCAACGAAGCCATGGCCATCGCGAACCAGATCCGTGCCGGTGCAGCGTCGCCGACCGTTCATATCGGTCCGACGGGCTTCCTGGGCCTCGGTGTGAGTGACTCCCCGAACGGGCCGGGTGTTGTCGTGCAGCGGGTGGTCCCCGGTGCCCCGGCCGCGCAGGCGGGAATCATCCAAGGTGACCGGATCGTGTCGGTCGACAACAACCCGGTGAATTCGGCCACCGCGTTGACCAATCTGCTCGACCAGCATCATCCGGGCGACACCGTCGCCGTCGGGGTACTCAACGGGATAGGTGTGGGTGGCACTCGCGTCGAGAACGTGACTCTGGCGCCCGGACCGCCCGGCTGATGTTGGTGCGGATACCAACGTCTGTGGATAAGTAAACGTAGCCTGGCGCAAACGATTCCACGCGTCAGGTATGGGGTACGCATAGCAGTGTGGATTTGAATCGAGTGGAAAAAGGCGTCCAACACGATCCGACAGAGGGAAGCCGTGTCGAGGCGGGTGTCGTGGAACATCCGACCGCCGAGGATTTCAGGGAAGCCCGAGAGCTGCCCACGGACCCGACTTGGTTCAAGCACGCCGTGTTCTACGAGGTGCTAGTCCGCGCGTTTTACGACTCCAACGCCGACGGTATCGGTGATCTTCGCGGCCTGATGGATCGGCTGGACTACCTGGAATGGCTGGGCGTGGATTGTCTCTGGCTGCCGCCGTTTTACGACTCTCCGCTCCGCGACGGCGGCTACGACATCCGCGACTTCCACAAGGTGCTGCCCGAGTTCGGCACCGTCGACGACTTCGTCGAGCTTCTCGATGCCGCGCACCGGCGGGGCATCCGCATCATCACCGATCTGGTGATGAACCACACATCCGACTCGCATCCGTGGTTCCAGGAGTCGCGCCGCGACCCGGACGGTCCGTACGGTGACTACTACGTATGGAGCGACACCAGCGACAAATACGCCGGTGCCCGGGTGATCTTCGTCGATACCGAAGAATCTAACTGGACGTTCGACCCGGTCCGCCGCCAGTTCTACTGGCACCGCTTCTTCTCCCATCAGCCCGACCTGAACTACGACAATCCGGCCGTGCAGGAGGCGATGCTCGACGTCATGCGGTTCTGGTTGGGCCTGGGCATCGACGGTTTCCGGCTGGATGCGGTGCCGTACCTCTTCGAGCGGGAGGGCACCAACTGCGAGAACCTGCCCGAGACGCACGCGTTCCTCAAGCGCTGCCGCAAGGTGGTTGACGACGAATTCCCCGGGCGCATGTTGCTCGCCGAGGCCAACCAGTGGCCCAGCGATGTCGTCGAGTACTTCGGCGACCCCGCCACCGGCGGCGACGAGTGTCATATGGCGTTTCATTTCCCGCTGATGCCCCGAATATTCATGGCTGTTCGTCGGGAATCCCGCTTTCCGATCTCGGAGATCCTGGCGCAGACGCCGCCGATCCCAGAGCTGGCTCAGTGGGGCATTTTCCTGCGTAACCACGATGAACTCACCCTGGAGATGGTCACCGACGAGGAACGTGACTACATGTACTCCGAGTACGCCAAGGATCCGCAGATGAAGGCGAATGTCGGTATCCGCCGCCGGTTGGCTTCGCTGCTGGAGAAGGATCGTGACCAGATGGAGTTGTTCACCGCGCTGCTGCTGTCGCTGCCCGGCTCGCCGGTGATTTACTACGGTGACGAGATCGGTATGGGCGATGTGATCTGGTTGGGTGACCGCGATGCGGTCCGCACTCCGATGCAGTGGACACCGGACCGCAACGCGGGTTTTTCCACCGCCAACCCCGGTCGGCTCTACCTGCCGCCGATCCAGGATCCGGTCTACGGCTACCAATCCATCAACGTGGAGTCGCAGCGAGATACCTCGGCATCGCTGCTCAACTGGACGCGTACTATGCTGGCGGTTCGGCGTCGCCACCCGGCGTTTGCTACCGGCACCTTCCGTGAACTCGGCGGGTCGAACCCGTCGGTGCTGGCCTTTGTGCGGGAATCCCAGGGCGACGTCGTGCTCTGTGTCAACAATATGTCGCGCTTTCCCCAGCCGATCGAACTGAACCTTCAGCAGTGGAGCACCTATACCCCGGTCGAGCTGACGGGACGGGTGGAATTCCCGCCGATCACCCAAAAGCCGTATCTGCTGACGCTGCCAGGCCACGGGTTCTACTGGTTCGAGCTCACCGAGTCACAGGAGACACAATGAGTTTGCCGCTTGCGCAATGGCTTGCCCAACAACGCTGGTATGCAGGGCGCGGCCGGCAGCTGTCCGCTGTGGAGCCGGCCGTGGTCGTCGCTCTGAGTGAAGACGTAGACCTCGAGCTGATCGACGTCGCCTACACAGACGATTCCTCGGAGCGCTACCAGGTGATCGTGAGCTGGGATTCCGGACCCATTGCCGACTACACCGCCGTCGCCACCATCGGCACCGACAATGACCGCACCGCGTGCGACGCCCTGTATGACCCGGATGCGGCTAAGTTTTTGCTGACGCTGATCGACTCCGCAGCCCGGCGTGGCAACGTAACTTTTGCCAAGGAGCCAGACGCCGTGCTGCCGGTCGACGCCACACCACGGGTATCGCAGGCCGAACAGAGCAACACCAGCGTGATCTTCGACGAGGACGCGATCTTGAAGGTGTTTCGCAGGGTCAGCAGCGGAATCAACCCCGACATCGAACTGAATCGGGTGCTGGCGCGTGCGGGCAATCCCCACGTGGCTCGGCTGCTCGGCTCCTACGAAGCCGAATTGAATGGCGAGCCCGTAGCGTTGGGCATGGTGAGCGTTTACGCAGGCAACGCGGCGGAAGGTTGGGCGATGGCGACCGCCAGCGTGCGGGACCTACTGGCCGAAGGCGACCTGTATGCCCACGAGGTCGGGGGTGACTTCGCTGCGGAGTCCTACCGGCTTGGTGAGGCAGTTGCCTCGGTACACACCACGCTGGCGGACAAACTCGGCACGGCGCAGGCGACCTTCCCGGTGGACACCGTGCTGGCGAGGTTGTCGGCGACGGCGGCGGCGGTGCCTGAATTGGGACAGTACGTCGCGACGATCGAGAAGCAATTCCGCGAACTCACCGGCCAAGCGATCACTGTGCAACGAGTGCACGGTGATCTGCATCTGGGGCAGGTGCTGCGCACGCCGGAAACCTGGCTGCTGATCGACTTCGAAGGCGAGCCGGGCCAGCCGCTGGAAGAGCGGCGCGCACCGGACTCCCCGCTGCGCGACATCGCCGGTGTGCTGAGGTCCTACGAGTACGCCGCGTACAGCCCGCTGCTCGACGAGGCCGACGACAAGCAGCTGGCCGCCCGGTCGCGCGAATGGGTGGAACGCAATCGCAGCGCGTTCTGCGACGGCTATGCAGCTGCATCAGGGCTCGACCCGCGGGATTGGGCCGCACTGCTGGCGGCCTACGAGCTGGACAAGGTGGTCTACGAGACCGGTTACGAGTCTCGGCACCGGCCGGGCTGGCTGCCGATTCCGCTGCGCTCGGTCGCTCGTATGACGGCACTATGACCCCGTGACGGCCACGTGAACCGGCTTCGCGCGATGTTCGACAGCGAGGCCAAATTGTCGTGGATCCTGGCGGCGTTAGCCGGTCTGTTGGGAGCGACCGCGTACACCCACTCCGCCGGGTACTTCGTGACGCTGATGACCGGCAACGCCCAACTCGCGGCGCTGGGTGGGTGCGTCGTTGTGCCGGCGCTACCTCTGGCCTAACCGACCGCATGGCGCTACCGTGTTGACCACGTTGGCGCTGGTGGTTGCGACGGTGCTGGACCTCGCTGTGGGCGGCGGGCCGGCGGTTCCGCTGCCGTTCCTGCCGATCGTGTTGGTCACCTTCGGGGTGGGCGCGTTGAATACCACCTTCGTCACCGGCGGCGAGGTGTCGATTCCGTTGAGCTACGTCACCGGGACGCTGGTGAAGATGGGTCAAGGTATCGAACGTCATCTCACCGGTGGAACACTGCAGGACTGGCTCGGCTATTTTCTGTTGTTCGCCGGATTCGTGGTCGCGTCATCGTCGGCGGGTTCGTCAGTGTGGTCACCGGTGGTGCGCAAATGCTGGCGGCGGCCAGTGTGCTGTGCGCACTGACCAATGGTTATGCCTTTTTCTACGCCGATCGCCGCGGACTGTGGACTTAGCCCGGATTCGACGTGCGGATGCGTGCGCCCGAAAAGAATCGGCAGCAGCGCCGGGGTGCGCTGCTGCCGATTCGGGTGGGGGTCAGGCCGCGTTCGGCGCGCCGTTCAGCACCCGCTGGATGTCCGGCTTCATGGCCACCAGTTGCTGGTTCCAGTAGCCCCAGTCGTGTGTCCCGTTGGGCGGGAAGTTGAACACTGCATTGGTACCGCCGGCCGCCAGGTAGTTGCTCCGGAAAGCTTCGTTGGTGCGCAGCGTGAAGCTTTCCAGAAACTTGGCCGGCATGCTGTCGCCACCCAGGTCGCTGGGTGTTCCGTTGCCGCAGTAGATCCAGAGCCGGGTGTTGTTGGCGACCAGCCGGGGAATCTGCAGCATGGGATCGTTACGCTTCCACGCCGGGTCGCTCGACGGGCCCCACATGCTGTTTGCGTTGTAGCCGCCCGAGTCGTTCATCGCCAGGCCGATCAGCGTCGGCCACCAGCCCTCCGACGGGTTCAAAAAACCTGACAACGACGCCGCGTACGGGAACTGCTGCGGGTAGTAGGAGGCCAGGATCAGCGCGGACCCACCCGACATCGACAGGCCTACGGCGGCATTGCCGGTCGGCGAGATACCTTTGTTGGCTTGCAGCCACGGCGGCAGCTCCTTGGTCAGGAACGTTTCCCACTTGTAGGTGTAGTTTTGGCCGTTGCCCAGCGACGGCTGGTACCAGTCTGTGTAGAAACTGGACTGCCCGCCGACCGGCATGACCACCGACAGGCCCGACTGGTAATACTCCTCAAACGCAGGGGTGTTGATATCCCAGCCGTTGTAGTCGTCCTGGGCGCGCAAACCGTCGAGCAGGTACACCGCGCGCGGCCCGCCGCCCTGGAATTGCACCTTGATGTCGCGGCCCATCGACGGCGACGGCACCTGCAAATACTCGACCGGCAAACCTGGTTTGGAAAACGCCCGCACGGTCGCGGTGCCGCCGACGGCGCCGATCAGGCCGGGCAGCAGGGCGGCGCCCAGAGCAGCGATCGTGAGCCGACGCGGCAATCGTGTTGCCGATGCTCGCAACTTGTCAACGAATTTCATGGCTCTCATCCACCCAACTTTCCTCTGCCGCATGCTGCGGTCGAATAGCTCTTTGTCGCAGTCAAACACAGCAGGGCGGCGCACCCCGGTTGTCAGCACGGGGTGTGACGTCGCGGTTGGCTAACGATTAAGCGTCGGCACGGACTCAACGATAACGATCAAGTTTCGTCACAAACTATGAACCTTTACCATCGAAATCATCAACAGCACAATGGCTTTCAATTGGTTATCTGAACAGTTTCGCAACAGGGCCGAGATAGGCGAGTCATTTTTTGAGCTGGTGAAGCACCACGTTAGTCAGCGCCCGCTCGGCTACTGTCGCGGTCATGTATGTGCAGGCGGGCTCTTTGCGCCGATCAGTCGGCGAACCCGGGTTCAGCAGTCTTAGCCCGGTAGGTGTCGTGGTGTCCCAAGGGATATGGCTGTGCCCGAACACCAGCACGTCACTGTCGGGGTAGCGCCGCGACATGCGTGCTTCCCGGCCGGCGGCGGCGCCTGTCTCATGGACGACGGTGAAATGCAGGCCGCCCAGCATCACGTCGGCACGCTCCGGCAGGCGAGATCGCAGCACCGGCCCGTCGTTGTTTCCGCAGCACCCGACCAGCCGCGCAGCTTTTGTGCTCAGCTCATCAAGCAATTCCGGCGCTACCCAATCGCCGGCGTGCAGGACGACGTCAGCTTTGAAGACTGCATCCCAGACCGCGGCCGGTAGATCGCGGGCGCGCAGCGGAACGTGGGTATCGGCAAGCAGCAGCAGCCTCATCGGCTCATTGTGCCCCGACGGGTGATTTGCAGCCGGGCTACCGGCCACGCGCGGGGGCCGGACGACGGCGTCGACCCCGACGGTGGCACGATGCTTACCAGCCGAGACAGAGGAGAACACGCAGTGCGCATCTTCGAGTCAGTCGCTGATCTCGCTGCCGCAGTGGGTCACAACGTCGGGCACAGCGATTGGGTAACCATCACGCAGGCAGACGTCAATCTGTTCGCCGACGCGACGGGCGATCACCAGTGGATCCATGTCGACGCCGAAAAGGCGGCCGCCGGCCCGTTCGGTACCACGATCGCGCACGGCTTCATGACGCTGGCACTGCTACCCCGGCTGTGGCACGCGATGTACACGGTCAGCGGCATCAAACTCGCCGTCAACTACGGCTTGAACAAGGTTCGATTCCCGGCGCCGGTGCCGGTCGGATCCAAGATACGGGCCCACAGTTCGTTGGTCGGTGTCGAAGACCTAGGTGACGGTGTCGTGCAGGCGACCCTGTCGACCACTGTGGAGATCGAGGGATCCGCCAAACCCGCGTGCGTCGCCGAAAGCATCACGCGCTACATCTGGTAACCCGGCGCAACCGCCATCGGGGGACGCACAGCACTATCTGTCCAGGTCCAGCGCGGCGGACAGTGATCGGGTCAACGTCACATCGACGCCCGCCCACGGTGCCGCATGGGATGAACGAATAACGTCGCCCGCTGATGATCAGAGCAGCACGGATACAGCAGCACCTGGCGCGAATCGTGTTCCGGGTTGTGACAAATGGCTCTATCGGACAAAAATGGCGGCTGGAGTCGCGCCTAACGATTTCGTCGCCTAACGAGTAGGGAGCGCATCAATGAAGATCGCCACGAGGACGATGATCGCGGCAGCAGCCGTGATCATGACAATGATCGCCACCGCCGGTGCACCGCCGGTATCGGCCGCATATCCCATCGTCGGCAAACTCGGTGATACGCTAACGATGACCGACACCGTAGGCCAGGTTGTCCTCAGCTGGAGGGTGAGCAACCTTCAGCCCAGCACCGACGAGACGCCGGGCTACACCCCGGCCGGACAGCTCTGGGAAGCCACCGCCACCGTCGACGCCATCCAAGGCAGTGTCACCCCGGCCATTTCGCAGTTCAACGCCGTGGCCCCCAACCAAGCTGCCTACCGGGTGCTGTGGTTCGTCGCCAGCCCCACCAACATCAGCGGGGCCACCATCCCCCAGGGCGCACAATCGACCGGCAAAATCCACTTCGACGTCACCGGTCCATCGCCGAACACCGTGACGATGAACAACGGGATGGAAGACCTCATGATTTGGGGGCCTTAGTAAGGCGGTCGCAAGTAACTTTGCCGCGAAAGTGCAATTGCCTACCTATTTCTCGAGTGTAGGTGTCGCCGGTTGCACTTTCGCGGCAAAGTTACTTGCGACCGCGACGGTTGCGGAGCAACGGGCGAGCTACCGGCACCTGCATCGACTGGATCTGACTTCAGAATTCGGCAACGGTATGCTCGAGGCGTTCAGCCAGGCGAGCCTGCGCCTCGGCGCGCCGAGTCGGCAGATGCTGGGACGGGAAAAGCGTTGACACGGGCTGGTATTCACGCAGCGTCTGGCGGGCGACTGTCATCTTGTGCAGCTCGGTGGCACCGTCGGCAATACCCAGGGACTCGGCGGCGACCATCATCCTGACGAACGGCATCTCGTTGGAGACGCCGAGCGCGCCGTGCAGGTGCATGGCGCGTTGCACCACATCGTGCAGCACCTGCGGCATCGTGACTTTCACCGCGGCGATGTCACGGCGCACCTTCTGGTAGTCGTGGTGCTTGTCGATCAGCCATGCGGTGCGCAACACCAGTAGCCGGAACTGCTCGATCTGGATCCAGCTGTCGGCAATCTTCTCCTGAGTCATCTGCAAATCGGCCAGCCGGCCAAATCGGGTCTGCCGCGACACGGCCCGCTCGCACATCATCTCGAACGCGCGTCGGGCCAGCGCGATCGTACGCATCGCATGATGGATTCGGCCGCCGCCCAGCCGGGTCTGGGCGATCGCGAACGCCTGCCCTTCGCCGCCGAGCACATGGTCGGCGGGCACTCGGACATCGTTGTAGCGGACGTAACCGTGCGTGGCGTGCGCATCTGCGCCGACCCCGACATTGCGGATGATCTCGATGCCCGGTGTCTCGGCAGGAACGATGAACAGCGACATCTTTTCGCGGGTTCGCGCCTCGGGATTGGTGACAGCCATGACGATGAAGAAGCTGGCGTGTTTAGCGTTACTGGAGAACCACTTCTCGCCGTTGATCACCCAGCACTCGCCGTCACGCTCGGCGCGGGTGACGAACAAACCCGGATCCGAACCGCCCTGCGGCTCGGTCATCGAATAACAGGAACTGATCTCGCCGTCGAGCAACGGCTGCAAGTAGCGCTGCTTTTGGTCGTCGGTGCCGAACAATGCGATGATCTCGGCATTACCTGAGTCGGGTGCCTGGCAGCCGAACACCGACGGCGCCCAGCGGGACCGGCCGAGAATTTCGTTGAGCAGCGCGAGCTTGACCTGGCCGTAGCCTTGGCCGCCGAGTTCGGGTGTCAGGTGCGCGGCCCACAGCCCATGTTCTTTGACCGTGTGTTGCAAGGGCCGCAAGAGCGCCATCGTCTCGGCGTTCTTCTTGTCGTACGGATCGAGTGCGAGCAGATCGAGTGGCTCGAGCTCATCGACCATGAATTCTTCGACCCAGTCCAACTTGCGCTGGTACTGCGGGTCTGTTTCAAAGTCCCACATGGTTGAAATCCCCTGAAGTCGGTGACTCATCAGACGCTACAACCCATCCACCGGCTCGGGCTAACGTTGGCGGATATGACGATGATCCAGGCGCGCCCGGCGCGCAGAGCTGACGTCCGCGCGCTGTCCAGGATGCTGGGCCGAGCTTTCCATGACGACCCGGTGATGCTATGGATGCTGCCCGATGACAGGTCGCGCGCAGCGGCATTGCCGAGGCTGTTCGCGGCCCTGACCCGGCACCATCATCTCGCCGGTGGTGGCGTGGAGGTGGCTTGCGACGAGGCGGTTGTCGGTGGGGCGGCGCTATGGGATCCACCCAACCGATGGCGGCAATCCCGACGAGCCCAACTGGCGATGCTGCCATCACTGGTCCGCACCTTCGGCGCGCGCTCGGCTGCGGCGCGTGAGGTCGTTAGATCGATAGAACGCCGCCACCCCGCGGAACCGCACTGGTACCTCGCCGTGCTCGGCACCGACCCGTCGGTGCGCGGCAAAGGCTTCGGACAAGCTCTGATGCAGTCGCGGCTAAGCTGCTGCGATGTCGATCATGCCCCGGCCTACCTAGAGTCAAGCAAAGCCGACAACGTGCCCTACTACGAACGCTTCGGCTTCACTGTCACCGGAGAGATCACGCTGCCCAACGGCGGGCCGACGCTGTGGCCGATGTGGCGGGATCCGCGTTATTGACATCGACACCGAACTGACGGTGCCGCGCGCCCGGAGTGCCTTGCGTCATCGGTAATCTGCCCAAGCAGTCGTCACGGTTGGCTGCGCCAGCCGGCAACGCCGACCGCGATCATCCGCAACTGCTTGACGGCGATCCGCCTGATTTCGGCGAGCGCCTCGGCACCCTGAGCGTCCTCGATCGCTTCGGCGATGACAATCATCGAGTTGACGAACAAGCTCGCCAGCACGGTGAGGTCTTCGGTGCTCCAGGAATTCAGCCCGTCGAAGCGGGCCAGGTCGGTTGCCAGTTCGGCGGTGATCAACCGCAACTCGGTGCGGATCGCATACCGCAGCACCGTGACCCCGCTGGAGCGCTCCCGGACGATGAACCGCCAATGCTCGCGTTGTTCGGCGATGCTGGCGACGACGATCTCGACCGATGATTCGATGACCCGGTTGGGATCAAGCTTCCCAGCGCGGGCTTTGCGCAACATCTCGCGCAGTGTCCGAAACGACTCGTCGATCAGTACCAGCCCGAGGGCTTCCATCGACTCGAAATGACGGTAGAACGCCGCAGGCACGATCCCAGCCTCCCGCGTCACCTCACGCAAGCTCAGACTCCCGAAACTGCGATCGTCGAGCAGTTTGAGCGCGGCCGCGATGATGGCCCGTCGGGTGGTTTCTTTGCGCTCTTCTCGGGACTGGCTTTCCCGGGTGTGTCCGCGGCCCGACCGGTGCGGGCGTGAACTGAGCGCACGACCGTTCACTATGTGAAGCCTACCACAGAGCCGAAATACTACTTGACGAGCCGTCTAACTCTAATTAACTGTGTACACATGTTCACTCAAATCGTGACGAAGAGGGTGCTGCGTTCCGATCTGGTCGCGCTGCTCACCAGCCCGCACGGCGTGGACCGATACACCGAGCTGGTCGCGCCGACATGGACGTTGAGGGAGCCCCGCGCCAAGGTCGTGGACGTGCGCCGCAGCACGCCGCGCAGCGTCACCCTGACGCTGCAGCCGAACACGGCATTCGGCGGCACCGGCCCGGCCCTTCAGGCCGGTCAGTACGTCAACCTCATCATCGACATCGACGGTCGGCGACACACCCGCTGCTACTCACCGGCTAATGCCGAGGGTGCTCGCCATCTCGAACTCACGATCGGACGGCGCGACGGTGGGCTGGTCTCCACGTACCTCTACCAACATGCTCGCCGCGGCATGGTAGTCGGTCTGGGTGGTGTCGGTGGTGCCTTCGTGTTGCCGAGACCACGCCCGCGCCGAATCCTGTTCGTTTCCGGAGGCAGCGGCATCACGCCGGTGATGGCGATGCTACGCACCCTGATCGACGAGGCGCATCGCGGTGAGATCGCTTTGATCCACTATGCACCCAGCGCCGCGGAGGCCTGCTACCGCGACGAGCTCGCCGCGCTGTCGAGCGTGCGGGTGCTACACGGATACACCCGATCAGGCACCGGGGAGCTCGTCGGCCACTTCGGACCCGAACACCTGGCCGCGGCGATGCAGTCACCGGACGCGGTGTTCGTCTGCGGGCCGCCGGCGCTGGTCGACGCCGTGCGCGAACACGCCACGAACGTGTACACCGAGAGCTTCGTGGCGTCGAGGCTCGACGTGCCGGCCAAATCCTCAGGAGGCCGGGTCATGTTCACGGACAGCGGAATTGATGTCGCCGACGATGGACGCACGCTGCTCGAGCAGGCCGAGGCGGCCGGGCTGAATCCGCAGAGTGGATGCCGGATGGGCATCTGTCACACCTGCACCCGCCGCAAGACCGCCGGTGTGGTGCGCAACCTGACCACCGGTGCGGTCTCGACCGGCGCCGACGAGGACGTGCAGATCTGCGTGTCCGCCGCCGTCGGTGATGTCGAGATAGCCCTGTAAACCGTCAAACTCGCCTGACTGTGTATCCGGCGACGGCCACACGGCGTGTCATGTCATGAGATTCACAGTCGGGTTGAAGCCCTTAAGGAAAAGCGATGTCACAGAAAAAGATCACTCTGACTCCCGACCAGGCTGAGGCATTGGCTCGTGAGCTGGACACCATCAGGGACCGGGTGGTGGCCGACCTCGGTCAAGCCGACGCCGACTACATCCGCCGAATCATCAAGGCGCAACGCACGCTCGAGGTGGGTGGCCGTGCTCTGCTCATGGGGGGCATCTTCCCACCAGCATGGCTGGCGGGTACCGTGATGCTCGGCCTGGCGAAAATTCTCGACAACATGGAGATCGGCCACAACGTCATGCACGGTCAATACGACTGGATGCGCGACCCGGCGATCGCCGGCCGAACCTTCGAATGGGACACCGCCTGCCCCGCCGACCAATGGCGACACTCGCACAACTACATGCATCACACCTACACCAACATCGTCGGGATGGACCGTGACATCGGCTACGGCATCCTGCGGATGAGCGAAGACCAGCCGTGGGAGCCGTATTTCCTGGGCAACCCGCTCTACGCGTTCCTGCTGATGGTGTTGTTCCAGTACGGCGTCGCCCTGCACGAACTCGAGACCGAGCGGATCCGCTCCGGTGAGATCAGTCTCGCCGACAAGCGCGCTGTCCTGCAAGGTATCTGGCGCAAGACGCGCCGGCAGATGCTCAAGGACTACGTCGCCTTCCCGTTGCTGGCTGGGCCGTTCGCTCCGGTTGTGGTCACCGGCAACCTCACAGCGAACCTTATCCGCAACGTCTGGTCGTACCTGATCATCTTCTGCGGACACTTCCCGGACGGCACCCGGGAGTTCTCTGTCGACGAGACTCGGGACGAGTCCCGCGGGATGTGGTATGTGCGGCAGATTCTCGGATCAGCAAACCTTGACGGAGGCAAACTGTTTCACATCCTGTCCGGCAACCTGTCACATCAGATCGAGCACCACTTGTTCCCGGACATGCCGGCTCGCCGTTACGCCGAGATCGCGCCGGAGGTACGTGAGGTCTGCCGTCGTTACGGCATCCCGTATAACTCAGGGCCGTTGCCAAAGCAGTTCGCCACCGTCGTCCGTAAGATCGTCACACTGAGCTTCCCGCCGAAGCACTCCCGGCGCGACGACGGCCGGCCGGTGGCGACCGCCGAGCACATCGCGGCCTGAGGGATAGGGCGGAGCCTGATCGGCCATGTCGTGATTCCTGGCCGCTGGTGCGGTCGATCTGACCTCCGACCGGCTCGGCACGTTGTTCAGGACTTGACCGTGTTAGCTGTGCGACCGTGACCGAGCAGCGCTGCGGAGGCCCGAACCGCGGGTTCGATGATGTCGCGCACGTCATTGCCGTCTTCGACGGCGAGCGCGGTGAGCTCCCTGAGCCCGCCGACCAAAATCACCGCCAGCGGCCGGGTAAGCGGTGGCAGGCCGACATCGCGGAAGCCTGGGCTGCTGGTGAGGTCGATCAACAAGGCGGTCAACTTTGTCAATCCGTGGCGTTGAACGGGGCGTGCCGCGGCACCCAACGATGGGAGTTCACGGATCCAGCTCAATGTGATCGCCGGCCGGGCCGCTATATGGTCGACGTAGGCCGCTACCGCCTGACGAATCTGGTGCTGCCAGCCCGCATCGGGATCGACGGCCCCGTCGATCTCGGCAGCTAACCGCTCGACGTCGGCATGCAGCAGATCGAGGAAGCACTGCTCCTTGCCGGCGAAGTGGTCATAGAAGGTGCGCTTCGATGTGCGCGCGTACCGAACGATGTCAGCCACGGTGGTGGCGCGGTAACCCCGCTCGCTGATCGCGGCGGCGAGGCCGTCGAGTAACCGGCGCCGGAACGGGTCGGCATCGGCGCGCGCCGCGTCATCGGGCACCGATGTCATAACCGCGCCTCCGCTCTCGAGGAAGCCTTGCCAAGCGTTGGTACTACACGGTACCGTGCCAGCATACGCCGGTGGTACCGCTCAGTACCACGCCGACGCTGGGAGTGCACCCGTGAGTTCCCCCGACATCCAGGTGGCCACCGCGTTGTCGGCTGTCAAAGTGCCGCCGGGGCCTCGAATCCCAAAGACCGTGCAGGGTGCCGCGTTCATGATTTCGCGGCGACGGACCGTGCAGCGGCTGGTGCGCCGCTACGGCGACATCTTCACGATGAACGTCCCCATCTACGGCCACGCCGTGGTGGTCGCCAATCCGCGACTGGCCAAGCAGGTGTTCACCACCAGCCCGGAGGACCTGGGCAACATCCAGCCCAACTTGAGCCGGCTGCTGGGTTCAGGCTCGGTGTTCGCGCTGGACGGCGACGATCATCGGCGGCGACGCCGGCTGCTTGCGCCGCCCTTTCACGGCAAGAGCATCACGAACTACGAGCACATCATCGAGGAAGAGACGCTGCGCGAGATCGCCGGCTGGCCGGAGGGCGAAGCCTTCCCGACCTTGCCCTCGACGATGCGGATCACCCTTAACGCCATCTTGCGGGCGGTGTTCGGTGCCGAGGGTGCCGAGCTCGACGAGTTGCGCCGCATCATCCCGCCGTGGGTCACGCTGGGTTCGCGGCTGGCCGCACTGCCCAAACCTGCTCGGACCTACGGCCGTTACAGCCCCTGGGGCCGACTGGTCGAGTGGCGTCGTCGCTACGACGCCATCATCGACAAGCTGATCGCCGATGAGCGGGCAGATCCTGGCTTCGAGGACCGGGTCGACGTGCTGGCCTTGATGCTGCGCAGCACTTACGAAGACGGTTCGGCGATGTCGCGCAAGGACCTCGGTGACGAGCTCCTGACCTTGCTGGCCGCCGGGCACGAAACCACAGCCGCCACGTTAGGCTGGGCTTTCGAACGGCTGAGCCGGCACCCGGATGTGCTCGAGCGGCTCGTCGCCGAGACCCAAACCGACCAGAACGAACTGCGGCAGGCGACGATCCTCGAGGTCCAGCGCACCCGGCCGGTGATCGACATGGTCGGTCGCCATGTCCACGCTGCGGTGTTCAACCTCGGTGAGTGGGTCATTCCGCGTGGGTACACGATTCTCGTCGGCATTTCGCAGACGCACGCCAACCCTGAGGTCTTCCCGGATCCGGATCGCTTCGATCCGCAGCGGTTTATCGGGTCCAAACCGTCGAGCTTTGCCTGGATTCCATTCGGCGGCGGCGCTCGCCGGTGTGTGGGTGCGGTGTTTGCCAATATGGAAATGGACGTGGTGCTGCGGACGGTGTTGCGGCAGTTCACCATCGACACCACGACGGCAGCGGGCGAGAAGTGGCATTCCCGCGGCGTGTCCTACACACCGAAGAACGGCGGGCGCATCGTGGTGCACCGGCGGCGGGGGTGAGTCGCCTTAGGCGGCCTGGGTAATCGATGCCGGCGCGCGACGGCTGACTGTGTCAGCTCTGTACGCGGGCGCGGCGCGGCAGCTTCCAGTCCGGCCGGACGAAATGGCAGGTGTACCCGGTGGGGTAGCGCTGCAGGTAGTCCTGGTGCTCCGGCTCGGCCTCCCAGAAGTCCCCGGCGGGGCTGACTTCGGTGACCACCTTGCCCGGCCAAATACCGGACGCGTCGACGTCGGCGATGGTCTCTAGGGCAATCTGCTTCTGTTCGTCGTCGAGATAGAAGATCGCCGACCGGTAACTGGTCCCGACATCGTTGCCCTGCCTGTTCTTCGTGGTGGGGTCGTGGATCTGGAAGAAGAACTCCAACAGCGTGCGGTAGTCCGTGCGCTCCGGGTCGTAGATGATTTCGACGGCCTCAGCGTGCGTGCCGTGATTGCGGTAGGTGGCGTTGGGGGTGTCGCCGCCGGTGTAGCCGACCCGCGTCGAAACCACGCCCGGCTGCCTGCGAATCAGTTCCTGCATGCCCCAAAAGCAGCCGCCGGCCAGGATCGCTTTGCGGTGGTTCGTCATGGTTTGTCCTCCTGATTCGAACCTGATTCGAGGATACGGACTGCTCGACAAAATACGGTAGAACGTGTTCTAGTTTGAGCTGTGACGATAGGCATCTTCACCCGCGCCGAACTCACGGCGGCGTTCGAGCGATTCGAGCAGACAGTCGCGCGGGCCGCCGCGACCAAGGACTGGGACGCCTGGGTGGAGCAGTACACGCCCGACGTCGACTACATCGAGCACGCGGCCGGCACGATGAAGGGCCGCGACGAAGTGCGTCGCTGGATCCACCAGACCATGACGACGTTCCCCGGCAGCCACATGACCGCGTTTCCGTCGTTGTGGTCGGTCATCGACGAACCCACCGGGCGGATCATCTGCGAGCTGGACAACCCGATGACCGATCCCGGCGACGGCACCATCATCAGTGCTACCAACATCTCGATCATCACCTACGCCGGTGACGGGCAGTGGTGCCGTCAGGAAGACATCTATAACCCGCTGCGTTTCGCGCAGGCCGCGATGAAGTGGTGCAAAAAAGCGCAGGCACTCGGCACGCTCGACGACGACGCCGCCCGGTGGATGCGGCAGCACGGAGGACAGCCATGAACGCACGGCCCAAACTGGTCATCGGCGCCAACGGCTTTTTGGGCTCGCACGTCACCCGCCAACTGGTCGCCGACGGAGCAGCTGTGCGGGCGATGGTGCGGCCTCATGCCAATACCCGCAGCATCGATGACTTGACGCTTACCCGGTTCCACGGCGACGTGTTCGACACCGCCACACTGCGTGCAGCGATGGACGGTTGCGACGACGTCTACTACTGCGTGGTCGACACCCGCGCGTGGCTGCGGGATCCGTCTCCGCTGTTTCGCACCAACGTCGAAGGTCTGCGCAATGTGCTGGAAGTGGCCTGTGACAAAGCAATAGCCGCCGACTTGCACCGGTTTGTCTTCACCAGCACCTACGCGACGGTGGGTCGCCGCCGCGGCCACGTGGCCACCGAGGACGATCACATCGTTCGTCGTCGTCTCACCCCCTACGTGAAATCTCGGGTTCTGGCCGAGGATTTGGTACTGCGCTACGCGGCGCAGGCCGGCCTGCCCGCCGTCGCGATGTGTGTCTCGACAACGTACGGCAGCGGTGACTGGGGCCGTACCCCGCACGGGGCCTTTATCGCCGGCGCGGTCTTCGGCAAGCTGCCATTCCTGATGAACGGCATTGAACTGGAAGTTGTCGGTGTTGACGACGCGGCCCGGGCGCTGCTCCTGGCTGCTGAACACGGGCGCAACGGCGAGCGGTATCTGATCTCCGAGCGGATGATGCCGTTGAAGGAGGTCGTGCGCATCGCGGCCGACGAGGCCGGTGTGCCGCCGCCGCGTCGGTCGATTTCGGTGCCGACGCTCTACGCGTTGGGGGCCCTGGGCAGTCTGCGGGCCCGACTCAGCGGCAAGGACGCCGAGCTGAGCCTCGCCTCGGTGCGGATGATGCGATCCGAAGCCGCCGTCGACCACAGCAAGGCGGTTCGCGAGCTCGGCTGGCAACCGCGCCCGGTCGAAGAATCCATCCGCGAGGCGGCCCGCTTCTGGGTGGAGCTACGAAATGCCAAGGGTAAAAGCCCAACGGCGACGTGAGACCAAGGTGCCGGTGAGCGGGTCGCCGTGCTAGGTATTTTCGTGAGAAGATGCCACCATGACCCAGCGGCCTGTCTTGGAGCCTGGCACCGAGCATCCGATCACGATCGCGCCGACCCGCGGCCGGGTTCAGGTCCGCGTCAACGGCCAGATCGTCGCGGACACAGATCGTGCACTAGGCTTGAAAGAGTCTTCTTTGCCAGTGGTGCAATACATTCCGATGGCCGATGTGGTGCAAGACCTGTTGACTCGCACCACGACCAGCACCTACTGTCCGTACAAGGGCGAAGCCAGCTATTACAGCGTCACGACCACGGCCGGGGACACCGTGAACGACGTGATCTGGACCTACGAGCAGCCCTATCCGGCGGTCGCGGCGATCGCCGGCCATGTCGCGTTTTATCCCGACAAAGCAGATATCAGCGTCGAGAGCGACTAACAGTCGGCCGCGTCGAACAGCTGGGCCGCCAGACGCGTGTCGCAGTATTCGCGCAATGCGGTGATCAGCCCGTCGTGGGTCTCGAAGATGAACACGTAAGGACTGTCGTAGGGCCGCCCATCGGCGGTTGTGCCGTGGCCCTGAGCCTCCACCACGACGGCCTCCCCATCATTGAGGCACCGGATGAGCTCTAACGTGACCGGGCCGTGACGCCGACGGTGTTCGATCCCCCGGCGCAGCTTCGCCTTGTCGACCGTTGTGCGATTGACACTGTTCCAGTAGGTGAAATCGTCGCCCAACAGCGCGAAGCATTCGTCCAGGTCGCCTGAATCGCCGAGACACTGCAAAAACATCCACGCCAATTCGGCCTGTGGGTCGTCGAACGGGGTGGTCACACCGTCATCCTGTCGCCTGACACAGTGGGCGGTCAATCATGCACGCGCTCGGATGGACCTATGATCGTCGGTATTTCTTCGCAAGAGAAAGCCCGCGGGACCGCGCGGTGAACAGCACACGCACCGTCACGTTTCCGGGTGTGGCCTGCCCCGGGATCACCCTGGCGCCGCTGCGCCGGGGTCCCCGCGATCCCTGCTATCAGCTCGGCGACGACGGCGCGATCTGGCGCACCAGCCTGTTGGCCAGTGGAGCCGTCACCGCGCGAATCCGCCGCGCGTCGCCCACGGCGGTCGAGTGCGTGGCATGGGGTGCCGGTGCCGCGGAATTCCTCGACACCTGCCCGGCACTGCTCGGCGCCGACGACGACGCATCGGATTTCGTGCCGCGGGATGCGACCGTCGTCGCGGCGCGTCGAAGGGTCCCGCACCTGCGACTGGGTCGCACCGCTCGGGTATTAGAAGCGCTTGTGCCGGCCGTTCTCGAGCAGCGGGTCCCCGGCGCCGACGCGTTCCGATCGTGGCGAGTGCTGGTGACCAGGTTCGGCTCGGCGCCGCCCGGACCGGCGCCGCCGCGGATGCGGGTGCCCCCCTCGGCCGAGGCGTGGCGGCACATCCCGTCCTGGGAATATCACCGTGCCGGCGTCGACCCCGGGCGGGCCCGCACCGTCATCGGCTGCGCGCAGCGCGCAGCGTCGCTGGAGCGGCTGGTGTCGTGGCCGGCGGCGCGGGCCCGGCAAGCCCTGACGTCGCTGCCGGGAGTCGGGGTATGGACCGCCGCCGAGACCGCGCAACGCGCGTTCGGCGATGCCGACGCGCTGTCGGTGGGTGACTACCACATCCCCAAGATGATCGGGTGGACATTGCTGGGGCACCCGATCGGGGACGACGCCATGGTGGAGCTACTCGAACCGATGCGCCCGCATCGGTACCGGGTGGTCAGACTGCTTGAGGCCAGCGGGTTGGCCTACGAGCCCCGTCGCGGCCCGCGGTTGCCGGTGCACGACATCCGCTCCTGGTGATCGGCTCCTTGTGACTTTGCCCCGGCGTGGCGCCGCTAGCGGACTTGGGCGCGTTCCGCGGCGGCGACCTCGCGGTTGAGGCGTTGTGCCCGGTAGATCGATACCTTGGTGCGAGACATCAGCAACGCCGCGATCCCCACGGCGATGATTGCTCCCGGCACCACGGAGAACGATCCGGTCATTTCCGCGACCATGATCATGACTGCCAGCGGTGCGTGGGCGACACTGCCGAAGCACGCCATCATCCCCACCACGACGAATATCCCCGGGCTGTCCGGTACGCCGGGCAGATGCAACAACTCGCCCAGCCGCCAGACCGCTGCTCCCACGAAGGCCCCGATCACCATCCCGGGTCCGAATATGCCGCCGGATCCGCCGGTGCCGATCGACAGCGACGTGGCGATGATCTTGGCGATCGGAAGTAGGACGACAATCCACAACGGAATCGTCGACAGTGTTTTGGTGTCGGCGGCCAGCTGTATCCAGCCGTAGCCGCTGCTGAGGACCTGCGGGACCAGCAATGCCAACATTCCGACCAGCAGGCCGCCTATCGTGGGCTTGAGCACAGGGCCGGCGGGCAGCCGCAGCCGGTCGGTCAATGCGACCGTCTGGTAGAAGACGCGGGCGTACAGCCAGCCGACTCCTGCCGCCAAGATGCCTAGGATGACGAACCACAGCAGCGGCCAGGCGTGCTCGAAGCGATACTCGGCGTCGATGTAGCCGAACATCGGGTCGAAGCCCAGAAATGAGCCGAGGACGGCGTATGCCGTGGCCGAGGTGACGAAACCCGGGTAGAGCGTGCGGTATTCAAAATCTTCGCGGTAGACGATCGACGCAGCCAGCACCGCTCCGCCCAGGGGCGCGCCGAAGATAGCACCGATGCCGGCGCCGATACCCAGGGAAACGACGACCCGCGCGTCGGCGTCGGTCAGGTTCAGTCGGCGGGCCAGCAGCGAGCCGAAGCCGGCCGAGATCTGGGCCGTGGGCCCTTCGCGACCGCCCGAGCCGCCCGAGCCGATGGTCAACGCGCTGGCCACGATCTTCACCAACACCACGCGGGCACGGATGGAACGCGGGTCGGTGTGGACGGCCTCGATGGCGTCGTCGGTGCCGTGGCCTTTGGCTTCCGGCGCGAACCTGGCCACGATGAACGCCGACACCAGTGCGCCCGCTGTCGCCACCAACGGAATCGCCCATGGCCGGATATAACCGGGGGACCCAGGGTTGGCGCCCTCGTTCAGCGGGGTGGGGACTTGGTAGCCGGCCAGATAGCCCAGCAGGAAATCGGTGGTGTAGGTCAGGGTGAGATAAAAGACGACTGCGCCGAGACCGGCGATGACTCCGACCGTGATGCCTAGAAAGAGCCATTTGCGCAAATACCCGGAATCCCTGACGAATTTGACCATCCACAGGTTTCGCCGGCGACGTCCACGGCCACCAATCAGGTCAGCGAACAAGATGATCCGCACCTTAGCTGACACCCCGCCGCGCCGGTGGTGGTCACCTGCCGCAAAATAGCCCATCGACTGCGCGGAGTCATACGGGACACGCCGTCGGAGCGGATGAAAACGCACAATCAACCGGCTCCAATCACAATCGCATGTGATCTGTGACACAATGTAACTGTGGTACACGCTGCGAGGCGGGGGCCTGGCCGTCCTCCCGCAGCCAAAGCGGCTGACACCCGAAAGCGCATTGTGATTGCAGCCCGGGATGTGTTCAGCGAGCGGGGATACGACGCCACTACTTTTCAGGAGATCGCCCTGCGCGCCGATCTGACCCGGCCTGCGATCAATCACTACTTTCCGAATAAGCAGGTGCTCTATCGGGAAGTCTTGAAACAGACCAGCGAACTCATCGTCAAGACCACCATTGCGCGGGCGCAGCATGAGACGACGCTGGTCGACCGCGTGTCGGCGCTCCTTTCTGCCGCGATCGAGATCAAAGCCGGAAATAGCTCGGCGACAACATTTTTCATTAATTCTGTGCTCGAGACTCAGCGGCATCCCGAACTGAACTACGCCGAGGTCGATTTCATACGCCCGATGCGAAGATTCCTGGCCGGATCCGTCGCCGCGGGCATCAAACGCGGCGAACTTGCCGCCGATACCGATGCCGGGTCGTTGACGGAATTGCTGCTGGCCATGCTATACGGGTTGGTTTTGTACGCCGGATTTGCGGATAGTGCGCACACAATGGCCGCCATCAACGACCAATTAAGACGGCTGTTGGCCGGGACACTGTGGCCACCGCGCAGCTAGCTAGACGACTGCCCGCGGCGGTGAGATAGCGCACATCAGCATATAGTTTGTCTAACTTATTCGGTACCATGACGCACGTCATGACTGATCTCGATGATGTGCGCTCGGTGCGAACCGACGGCGATACCTGGGACATTGTCAGCAGCGTCGGCTCCACCGCAATGATGGTGGCCGCCGCCCGCGCGGTCGAGACCGCCTCGGCCGACCCCCTGATTCGCGACGAGTTTGCCCACGTGTTGGTGTCGGCGGCCGGGCCGGCATGGTCGCGGCTTGCCAGCCCAGGCCTGGAGTGGATCGGCGACGACGAGCATCTCCGACGATCCCACCGACTGGCCTGCGACTACCAGGCGGTACGGACCCATTTCTTCGACGCGTACCTCACCCGAGCGGCGCGAGCCGGCGTCCGCCAAGTGGTCATCCTCGCCGCCGGCCTGGATTCGCGGGCTTATCGGCTGGAGTGGCCGGCCGGGACTACGGTCTACGAGATCGACCAGCCGGAGGTACTGCGCTACAAAGCGGTCACACTGGAATCGGCCGGTGCGGCTCCCGCCGCGACGCGCCGCCCGGTCGCGTGCGACCTGCGCGCCGACTGGCCGGCGGCGCTGACTGCCGAGGGATTCGATCGAAGCCAACCCACCGCATGGCTGGCCGAGGGTCTGCTGCCGTACCTGCCGGCCGACGCGCAGAACCGGCTCTTCGAGTTGGCCGCCGCGCTTAGCGCTGCCGGCAGCTGGATCGCCGTCGAGGAATTCCAGATCGATCCGGCCAACGAGGCGCGGCGCCGGGCGGTGCGGCGGGCGCGGCGGGCACGCCTGCAGCGGCTGGGCTTAGACATCAATGTCGAGGCGCTGACCTTCCGCGACACCGGCCGGGCCGACCCCGCGCGGTGGCTGGCCGAGCACGGCTGGCAGGTGTATGCGGTCGATAACGCCGAGGAAATGGCCCGCTTAGGCCGGCCGATACCGCACGATTTGGCCGCCGAGGCAATCACCAGCACGCTGATCCGGGCGCATCGGGGTGAACCACAATGAGCACTATGCGCACTCACGACGACACCTGGGACATCGCCACCAGCGTCGGCACCACCGCGGTGATGGTGGCCGCTGCCCGAGCGATCGAAACCGACAGACCTGACCCCCTGATCCGCGACCCCCACGCGAGGATCCTGGTCAGCAACGCCGGCACCGGGGTGTGGGAGACCATGCTCGACGAGTCGATGCTCGCCAAAGTCAAGTCCGCAGACTCCGAGATTGCGGCGATCTTCGAGCACATGCGCAACTATCAGGCGGTGCGCACGCACTTCTTCGATGCCTACTTCGCCGCCGCGGTGGACGCCGGCATCCGGCAGGTGGTGATCTTGGCATCGGGGCTCGACTCGCGGGCCTACCGGCTGGACTGGCCGGTCGGCACCACCGTCTACGAGATCGACCAGCCCAAGGTGATCGCCTACAAAACCGCGACGCTGGCCGCCCACGGCGTGACCCCGTCGGTCGAGCGTCGCGAGGTGCCGATCGACCTACGTCAGGACTGGCCGGCCGCGCTGCGCCGCGCGGGCTTCGACTCGGCGGTGCCGACCGCCTGGCTGGCCGAGGGCCTGCTCATGTACCTGCCGGCCGACGCGCAGGATCGGCTGTTCGAGCAGATTACCGAGCTCAGCGCGCCGGGCAGCCGTATCGCGGTGGAAACTGCGGCCCACCACGCCGACGAGCGGCGTCAAGAGATGCGTGAGCGGTTTCAGAAGGTCGCCGACCAACTTGGCTTCCAGCAGACCGTCGACGTCAACGACCTCGTCTATCACGACGACGATCGCGCGGACGTCGCCGACTGGCTCGGCCAGCACGGCTGGCGGGCGAGCGTGCAGAATTCGGGGGACGAGATGCGTCGGCTTAACCGGTGGGTACCGGGTGTGCCGATGGCGGACGACAAGGACGCCTTCGCCGATTTCGTCGTCGCCGAGAAGACCGCATGACTGCGAGGGGCCGGACCGACAACGACACTTGGGACATCGCCACCAGTGTGGGTGCGACGGCGGTGCTGGTGGCCGCCGCACGGGCGGCCGAGACGGCAACCGAGCATCCGCTGATCCGCGATGAGTTCGCACAGATCCTCATCGACGGGCCGGAACTTGCCGATCTGGTCGCCAAGATGTCGGCGACACACTCGGCCGATCCCGAGCGGGCGGCCATTTACCGACACATGATCGACTACCAGGCCGCTCGTACCCACTTTTTCGACGCATACTTCACCGCCGCGGCGGCTGCCGGCATCCGTCAGCACGTGATCTTGGCCGCTGGGCTGGACTCTCGCGCCTACCGGCTGGATTGGCCGGCCGGGACTACGGTCTACGAGGTCGACCAGCCGAAGGTGCTGGAGTATAAAGCCGCCACCCTGGCCGCTCACGGTGCGCGGCCATCCGCTGAGCGTCGCGAGGTGCCGGCTGACCTGCGGTTTGACTGGCCGAAAACCCTGCGCGATGAGGGATTCGATGCCACAACGCCTACCGCGTGGCTGGCCGAGGGGCTGTTGATCTTTCTACCGGGCGAGGCCGAGCAGCGGTTGTTCGCCGACATCCACGCGCTGAGCGCTCCGGGTAGCCGGGTCTGCATCGAGGAGTTCGCCGTCGACGACGCGACTCGGGAGGCGTACGCGAAGCGCCGTGCCAAGACCGAGGAATTGCGGCGGCGACTCGGCGACCAGCACGTCTTCGATCCCGGCGACCTGTGGTACACCGACGACGAGCGCTGTGATCCGGCAGGTTGGTTCAACGAGCGTGGCTGGCGGGTCGAATCGGTGGCCGGAGACGACTATCTGACCCGGCTCGGTCGTGAGCTGCCGCAGGACCCCGACATCAGGGCGACTTTTCGAGCCATTTTCGTCGCCGCCGAGAAACCGGCCTGACTCGTAGCGGTGGTGAGGTGACCGGAGCAGGCCCGATACCTGTTAATCAACCGGGTGGTTGATTAGGATGGGGTTTTCGCCGGCCAGGAAGGGGACCGATGACCACCGACGCCGCAGCAAACATCGCATCCGCCAAGGTTGACTCACCCGCAGGACCGGACATCCCAAAGACGGTCGCGCAGCTACGGAAAACCTTCGCCAGCGGCAGGACCCGCAGCCTGCAGTGGCGGCGCACGCAACTTCGCGCACTCGAGAAGATGATGACCGAGAACGAGACCGAGATCGCCGCCGCGCTGCAGGCTGATCTGTGCCGCAAGCCGTTCGAGGCCTGGCTGGCCGACACTGCGGCGACTGCCGCCGAGGCGCGCTACGCCGCCAAGCACGTCAAGAAATGGATGCGCCGCAAGTATCGCCTGCTCGAGCTCGCGCAACTGCCCGGCCGCGGCTGGGTGGAGTACGAACCATACGGCACAGTGCTGATCATCGGCGCCTGGAACTACCCGTTCTACCTGACCCTCGGTCCGGCGGTCGGGGCGATCGCCGCGGGAAACACGATGGTGCTCAAGCCTTCTGAGATCGCCCAGGCATCGGGGCGGCTGATGGCCGAACTGGTGCCGAAGTACCTCGACAACGACGCGGTGGCGGTGATCGAAGGTGACGGCGCGGTGAGCCAGGAACTGATCGCGCAAGGCTTCGACCGGGTGATGTTCACCGGCGGCACCGAGATCGGCCGCAAGGTCTACGAAGGGGCGGCGCCGCACCTGACTCCGGTGACCCTGGAGCTGGGCGGCAAAAGCCCGGTGATCGTCGCCGCCGACGCCGATGTCGACGTCGCGGCCAAGCGGATCGCCTGGATCAAACTGATCAACGCTGGCCAGACCTGCGTCGCACCCGACTACGTGTTGGCTGACGTCAAGATCCGCGACGAGCTGGTCGAAAAGATCGGCGACGCGATCACCAGGTTCCGATCGGACGAGCCGAGCGGGCTGCGCATCGTCAACAAGCGCCAGTTCGACCGGCTGGCCGGTTATCTGGCCGACACCAAGGGCACGATCGCGCTGGGCGGCGCCACCGACCCTGCGGAGCTGCGAATCGAGCCTACCGTGGTCGTCGACCCCGACCCCGACGAAGCGCTGATGACCAACGAGATCTTCGGCCCGATCTTGCCGGTGCTATCGGTCCGATCGTTGGATGAGGCAATACAATTCGTCAACTCTCGACCCAAGCCTTTGTCGGCGTATCTGTTCACAAAAACCCGCGCAGTGCGCGAACGGGTAATCCGGGAGGTGCCGGCGGGCGGCATGCTGGTCAACCATCTCGCCTTCCAGGTGACCACCACCAGGCTGCCGTTCGGCGGCGTCGGCTCCTCAGGCATCGGCGCCTACCACGGTCGATGGGGCTTCGAGGAGTTCAGTCACCGCAAGTCAGTGCTCACCAAACCGACCCGACCCGATATTTCGGCCCTGATCTACCCGCCGTATACCGAGAAGGCGTGGAAGTTGGCGCGCCGGTTGTTCTAGCCCGGCGACCCGACGGCAATCGGATCTAGACAGGACAGCTAGAAAGGACAGCTATGCCCGGAGTTCAGGATCGCGTCATCGTCGTCACCGGAGCCGGTGGGGGATTAGGGCGCGAATATGCCCTGACCCTGGCCCGCGAGGGTGCCAGCGTCGTCGTCAACGACCTCGGCGGAGCTCGCGACGGCACCGGGGCGGGATCGGCGATGGCCGACCAGGTGGTGGCCGAGATTAAAGACGCGGGCGGTCGGGCCGTCGCCAACTACGACAGCGTGGCCACCCAAGAGGGCGGCGCCGGCATCGTCAAGACAGCGCTCGACGAGTACGGCGCGGTGCACGGGGTGGTCAGCAACGCCGGGATCCTGCGGGACGGCACCTTCCACAAGATGTCGTTCGAGAACTGGGACGCCGTGCTCAAGGTCCACCTCTACGGTGGGTACAACGTATTGCGTGCCGCCTGGCCGCATTTCCGCGAGCAGAGTTACGGTCGGGTTGTGGTCGCGACCTCGACCAGCGGGCTGTTCGGCAATTTTGGCCAGTCCAACTACGGGGCGGCCAAAATGGGGCTGGTCGGGTTGATCAACACGCTGGCCCTGGAGGGCGCCAAGTACAACATCCACGCCAATGCCCTCGCGCCGGTCGCCGCAACGCGGATGACCCAGGACATCCTGCCACCCGAGGTGTTCGCGAAACTCACACCCGAATACGTCGCCCCGGTGGTCGCCTACCTGTGCAGCGAGGAGTCCACCGACAGTGGATCGATCTTCATCGCCGGCGGTGGCAAGGTGCAGCGGACTGCGCTGTTCCAAAACGAGGGCGTCACGTTCGAAAATCCGCCGTCGGTCGAGGAGGTCGCGGCGCAGTGGTCGAAAATCACCGACCTGTCCACGGCTCAGCTCGCCAAGTTCTCGCTGTGACGGTGGGCCGTGAGGGCCCTGTCAGGGTAGTAGGCTGGCGAACTCGCTGATGCCTATGGCCCCCGCCTCCACGGCCGGCAGGAGGCCGAACCCCAGCGTGAACGGGACCAGCGCGACGTCGGCGGCAATGGGGTTACCGAGCGCGTCGAGGAGGTTGCCAGCCGCGAGCCCGTCGACGAACAGGGTCGCGTCATAGTGCGGCAGGGTGATCGTGAGGGCGAGCGCGGCGTCGGCCAACGGGAGCACCGTGGCGATGTCGGTGGAGATCGTGCCGCTGACGGCGTCGAGGAGGTTGCTGGCGGTGACAGGGACGTCGCCGTGGGCGAACGTGCTGATCGCGTCGATGAGCTCGAGCAGGTTCGACGGCGGATCGAGCGGGTTGGTGATCAGGTTCGGGGTCAGACCGAAGGTGTAGGCCGCGTTGAGCAGTGGCTGCAGCGAGGAGAAGTCGAACTCAAACGACGGTGATTGCAGGGCTTTGGCAAAGTCGGCGATTCCTCGCTGGGCCCCGTCGACCAGCGCGGTGAACAGTTCCGAGGGGTCGATGTCGGTGGGGAACAACCCAAAGGGGGTGGGCACATCCGGCGGGTTCTGGGTGTCCCAACCCGTGGTGATGCTGCCGTAGCCCAGGTTCACCAGGATGGCGGTGTCCGGTTCGAGCAGGTCGTAGAGCGGCTGCCCGATGACAGGGAGCACTCGCAGCGGCTCCAGCAGCGGCAGGCCGCTGGCCGCAATCATGTAGTAGGTGGTCTCGCCGTAGGTGCCCAGATCGATGACGTTGCTGAGCTCCGACGGATCCAGATACGTGGCGTGCTCGTAGGCGATGCCGATAACGGCGTTGAGGTCGGACACGAAGTCGACCGGGTAGCGCGGAAAGTCAGCGAAGCCGTCGTATTCGTTGGTGAAAATGTCGGTCGGGTACAGATCGCTGGGTGTCGCGCCGCTGAACGTCGCACCGAAGCTGGGGATGCTCAGGCCGGCGAAACGTTCCAGGAGTCCGCCGTCGGGGTTGTTGGGGTCGCCGACCAGCACGAAGCTTACGTCCGACGGGCTGACACCCTGGGTGTGCAGCTGCGACATTTCCAGCGAGGAGATGGTGGAGCTCTGCGAGTAGCCGAACACCTCGGTGTGGTTGCCGTCGGTGATCTGTTGGCCGATCGCGTTATCGAGGGTGGCTTCACCCTGGGTGACCGAGGAATCGAACGGCAACGTATTGACGCCGGTGACCGGGTAGAGCCCTTCGGGCGTGGTCAAGGGCAGCACGGCCGGATCGGGCAGGTGCAGGAATAGGTCGTTGACGGCGTCGACGTAGGTTGGCGGCGGGACCGGGAAGCCGCTGGGCCCCAGCACCAGCGCGGTGTCGTCGCCGAACGCGAACGCCGCGCGCAACACCGACGTCAGGCTCAGCAAGGCGGCACCAGCACTTGCCGCGACACCCAGACCCAGCCAACGCCACCCGGTGCGAGCCATGACGTCCTCCCGCTCTCGGCCGGCGGTCGGCGGTTAGGTTAGGGGATCAGGCTGCTCAGATCGCCGATGATCTCGCCGGCCGCGCTGGCGATCACCGAGTATTCAAAACCGCCGGCCAGTGTCAGCAGTGCGGTGTTCGCCGCGAAGGGCAGCCCGACCGCGTCCAGCAGGTTACCTTCGGCCAGGTTTTGGCTGAACAGGGTGATGTCGTAGGCCGGTAGCGCGGTCACGATCGCGTTGAGGATGTCGGTCGTGGGCAGCAGGGTGCCGTAAGCGGTCGACGCCGCACTGGACAGCGCCAGGATGGCGTGGCTCAGCAGCTCGGCCGGGTCGGACAGGGCCGTCATCGCCGTGGTGACGTCCGACGACAGCGTCGACATCAGTGCGGCGGGATCCGGCAGCGCCGCCAGCGACACCGGGTCAGGTCCGGTGCCGGTGAAATCGCCGACGAAGTTCCCCACGCCCAGTGCGGTGTTGGCGACGAGGTCGCGCAGGAAATCCAGCGGGTTGATGTCGGGGAACAGCCCGAACGGGGTCTGCACGTTGGCGTAGCCGGTGGAGAAGCCGTCGAGCGGAGCGGTGCCCAGGTTGCCGTAGCCGAGGTTGATGATCAGCTTGAGGTCAGGCTGCAGCAGGTCGGCCAGCGGCTGGCCGATGACCGGCAGGTCGCGGATCGGGTCCAGCAGCGGCAGGTTGGAGACCGGAATCGCGTAGTAGGTGGTGTCGGTTGCTCCGGTCGTCGGTAGGGTCAGCGCGGTGCTGATCTCCTCGGGGGTGGGCCCGACCCCGGTCACCGGGTAAGTCAGGTAGTGGCCGTGGACGTATTCGATCCCCAGGAACGCGTTGAGGTCGGCCAGGAAATTCAGCGGGTAGCGGGGGAAGTCGGCGAAGCCGTCGTACTCCTGGGTGTAGATGACGGTGGTGAAGTCATCGGCCGGGGTGGAGCTGCCGAACACCGTGCCCAGACTGGGGATGACCCCCTCGGGGAAGCGGGCCAGCAGCCCGCCGTTGGGAGCGCTGGGGTCACCGATCAGCAGGAAATTCACCGGTTCGCTGGAGTCGTTGGCGCCGGTGGGGTCCAGCAGCTGCATCTCGTAGCTGGCGATGGTGGCGCTTTGCGAATAGCCGAACACCGTGCTCGTGTCGCCGGCCACCTCGTTGGATTGGATGCCGGAGGTCAGGATCGCGATACCTTGCCCCACCGACGAGCTGGTGGACGGGAACCCGGCCGGGAACTGGACAGGTTCACCGTTAATTGGACTAACCGTTCCGACGTCGGTGGGGCTGGTGTAGGTGGGGTAGTTGAACAGCAGGGTGTTGACGCCGGTCAGCGGGTAGAGCCCTTCGGGGGTGAACAAGCCGTTGACCAAGGTTCCGGGGGTCGTGACGTCCGGGTAGTTGGGCACAACCTGACCGTCGACGATCGGGCCGTTCTTGAGGTAGAGCTCCTGAGCTAACTCGACATATCCGGCGCCGGGGATGGGCGTGCCGCTGCCGCCGATGATCAGCCCGATGTCCTCCCCGGTGTCCGCGTAGGCGAACGGTGCATGCATCGGCGAGGTCAGCGTCAAGACACTTGCCCCGGCACCGGCCACCAGCCCCAAGCCCAGCCAACGCCGCTTACCCTCTGACATTGCGACCTCCCCAGTTTCGGCGTAGACGATGCCGTTGCGCAGCACAGTTGTAGGTATTTTTTACCTCGCCGGGGACCCTCACGTCTAGGAAAACCTCAGATTTTTCTTCCACAAACCTTAGCTACAGGTCGCCGATCACCGTGGTGACTTGGTCGATGACGCTGAAGATTTCGAAACCGGCGGCCAGTTGCAGCAGATAGGTATCCGACGCGATCGGCTGGCCGATGGCTTCCAACAGGTTGCCGGATTGCAGCCCCTCGGCGACCAGGTTCAGGTCGTAGGTGGGCAGAGTGACGAGCACTGCGGTAATGACGTCGGCCGTCGGCAGGAGGGTGGCATACGCTGACGACACCGCGCCGGTCAGCGCGTTGACCACGTTGGTGAACTCGTCGGCGATGCCGGTGAGCGACAGCGCGTCCATCGACGCAGAGGCGCTGGACAGCGCCGAGGTCAAATCGTTCACCATGCTCGACACGGCTGCCGAGGGGTCCGACAAAAACGCCGCGGCGCTGGAGCTGAACGCCGTGGCCTCGGTGTCGACGGCGCCGACGAAGTCGGTGATGCCCTGCTGGGTGCCGGCCACCAGGGCGGCGGGCACCTTCTCCAGGTCGGCGAGGCTGGGGAACAGCCCGAACGGGGTGGGCACATTCGCCGGGCCCTGCGACCAGCCGTAGTCGGGGTTGCCGTAGCCCAGGTTGACCAGCACCTCGAGGTCGGGTTGCAGCAGGTCGGCCAGCGGGTTGCCGACGACCGGGAGCACGCGCAGCAGATCCAGCAGCGGCAGATCCTGGGTGGGAATCATGTAGTAGGTGGTCATGGTGTCGCCGACAGTAGGCAATAGGATCGCCTCGCCGCCCTGATCAACCGGCAAAATCTGCTCCGGTGTGAGCGTCGAATAGGTGGGGTGCACGAATTGGATGCCCAGGATCGAGTTGAGGTCGCAGAGGGCATTGATCGGGTACTGGCAGACGTCGGCGAAGCCGTCGTATTCCTGCGTGTAGATGGTGGTCGGGTACAGATCTGAGGGTGTCGCGCCGTTGAACGTGATCCCCAGGCTGGGCAGGGTCAAGCCGTCCGCGCGTGCGAACAAACCACCGTTGGGCAGATTAGGGTCACCGGTCAACACGAAGGACACGTCGTCAGAAGGCACATGATCGGCCGCGAGCGCGGTCATGGTCATCCCCGCGATCGTCGAACTCTGGGAGGCGCCCTTGACGACGATGTCGTTACCCTCGTCGACTTGCTGAGTGATGGTGTTGGTCAAAATCTGGGTGCCCTGAGCCTCCGAGGTGTCCAGCGGCAAACTCTTGACCCCGGTGTACAGGGCGTAATTCCCGGCGGGATAGAAGAGGGGTTGTGGAGTGTAATCCGGGTAGAGCGGTTTGACGAAAAGATCGAAATTGGTCTGGACGGTTTCGGCGGACGGGATGGGCGTGCCGCTGCCGCCCATGATGTAAGCGATGTCATCCACGAGCTGGACCGCGTGCACCTGCACATGGGGCTGCGGTGTGCTCATCGTCGGCACGGCGATGAGGGCGGCACCCGCGACGGCGATGCTTGCGGCGACGTAGGGGCCCGGGGCACGAAGCATAGCTTGCTATCTCCTTAGCGGCCGCCATGCTGAGAGATTTCTGGACTTACGCAAAGAAATACGCAAAAAAGAGTAACACCCGCCCGGAAGACTCGCGCGACGTTTGCCGTGTCGCCGAGCCCGGCGTCTGGCAGTTCAGCCGAGCAGCGGGTCGCGCTACCGGTCCGCGTCGGCCCCGGTCTGGCCTACTACGGGACGATGCTGCTCAGGTCGCCGATCACCGTGGTGACTTGGTCGATGACGCTGAAGATTTCGAAACCGGCGGCCAGTTGCAGCAGATAGGTGTCCGAGGCGATCGGCTGGCCGATGGCTTCCAACAGGTTGCCGGATTGCAGCCCCTCGGCGACCAGGTTCAGGTCGTAGGTGGGCAGCGTGACGAGCACTGCGGTAATGACATCGGCGGTGGGCAGCAGTGTGGCATAGGCCGACGACACCGCGCCGGTCAGCGCGTTGACCACGTTGGTGAACGCGTCGGCGATGCCGGTGAGCGACAGCGCGTCCATCGACGCAGAGGCGCTGGACAGCGCCGAGGTCAAATCGCTCACCATGCTCGACACGGCCGCCGAGGGGTCCGACAAAAACGCCGCGGCGCTGGAGCTGAACGCCGTGGCCTCGGTGTCGACGGCGCCGACGAAGTCGGTGATGCCCTGCTGGGTGCCGGCCACCAGGGCAGCGGGCACCTTCTCCAGATCGGCGAGGCTGGGGAACAGCCCGAACGGGGTGGGCACATTCGCCGGGCCCTGCGACCAGCCGTAGTCGGGGTTGCCGTAGCCCAGGTTGACCAGCACCTCGAGGTCGGGTTGCAGCAGGT
>Ga0078972_1001694_pt1 | contig 80072 bp, 68 predicted proteins | sample YelNatPaOPGAMG01_FD_67568 | JGI IMG/M metagenome (GOLD analysis project Ga0078972, IMG submission 67568) | Hot spring thermophilic microbial communities from Obsidian Pool, Yellowstone National Park, USA - OP-RAMG-01 (SPADES assembly) (version 2) | ecosystem: Environmental > Aquatic > Thermal...
ATATAGATTAAAAAGCGTTTTTTCAGTTTTTCAGAAACATTTTTGTCAGAATAAAATTTAATTTTCCGATATAAGGTTTTGGCTATACCTCCTTCCATATCTGCATTTAAACGAACGGTGTAGTATTGATTCCATATTAAGTATACAACAAATCCTAAAAGCAGAGAATAAAATGTTGAAACAGATAAAAATGTATAACCGGTTACTTCATTGTGTCCATTCAAAAATTTTATGGGTTTGTATTTTCTAAAAAAGTAGGTGAGGAATACCGATAAAAAACCTAAACTGAAAACAAATAGAGAGAAACAAACAATAGGAGATACCTGCATCAATTGATACTTAAGATTCATATACCTTAAAATTTAAATTCCTAAAATTAGAATAATGACCGATGTTGTAATGCATTGACTATTCTGCGACAAACAGCGTTGGAAAAAGTTCTAAAGCGGAACTATATACAAACGTTTTGAATATAGTCCCGTTCTTTCTCATCTTTACTCTAACAAGATGGTCATTGATTTTGTACTTATTTTGAAGTAATTGGCTTTTAAAAAAACTATTCCAGTCAATTGACAAAAATCACTTTTGTTATTTCTGATTTATATGTAATTCTTTTGAAAAAAGTGAATTCAGGCTGGCTGGAAGGGGATTTCATTTATTCCATGAATGGGCCCTGTTTGTCAAGCACTGCAGAAATTCCCGTGCGATCCGTAAAGGAATTATTGAAAACGCTGCTTTTGTTGAATTTTTTATACGCCTCCAGCCAGACCGGAAATTTGGGATATAGTTTACTTATGCGGTTAAAGGAAGGGTTTTCTAAATGTAAACCCCAATGTGGCCGGCCATTATAAGCCATCATTTCCCGTTCTATTCTGCGTTGAAAATCTTGTCCGCCTACAAAACCTTTGAGGCTTACTATTTCAACCGAACATGCTGCCATATTATGCATCATAGATAGGTAGGAATGTGAGTCATCGGTAAAGCGAATGGCTATCGGACTGGGGTTATATTGTCCGTATTCTTCAGCCATACGAACAGATTCCTCAAGTATCTTATCTATGGCATGCAGATAGGTGTCGTCTTGCATGGTAAAAGCGATCTCTGTTGCATAACCAAAGAATTTCATTTCCTGTAAACCCTGATTGAGTACATTATAGTATTTATCAGTATAGCCACCGCCCTCAGATTCGCAATCGGCAATACGTTTTAATGAACCAGCGATAGAGCGAGGAATGTTCGCAGGTTTCCGGTTAAACAGAAATACCGAGATGGTGCCGGCAAAATACAAACCTGAAATTAATGAAGATAAAAAGTTACGCTTATCGGCAGGAGAGTTTGATTGATCGGGTGCAGGTTCTGTGGTGTAATTCCGTGTAGTAACAATGCAATAGCGCGATCCGTTTACTTTATCGAGTTCTCCTTTATCGTTTATAGGGTATGGGTTTATCGCAATTTCAAAGTGTCTGTTTGCACGGATGTGATTGATACCTAAGCTTACCAGTTTGGCGCGCTCAGCTTCCCACGTGCTTGGTGTGCGGTCTTCTTTCAAATAATAAAAATCGACTACTTCAATGATTACAGAAAATACAATGCCGAAGCAGCCCATAGATACAGTAGCAGAATAAAACAGATCATCATCTTGTATAAGCTCAATACCATAGATTTTAAATTCGTCAGATTCTGCGTAGATCAATGGATCTGTGATGCCATCTTCAGGCTCTAATCGCCAGGTTTTGCCGCCGCTGGTAATAATGACCATAGACGCAATCATATCCGGAAATGGCTTTAAACCTATACCTGAGCCGTGTGTGGAAGTAGAGACTGCACCCATAAAACCTTGTACATCCGAACCGCCCATATTCGAAAAGGCCAGTCCTTCTTTTTCTAAAATTTGTTTTAAGTCTTCTAACAATGTGCCGGCACCGGTTTCAAACAGGTGCCGGTTTTCTTCTAATACTTGTCCGTCTTTATGAATAAAAGCTTTATGTCCGTTACGGAATTGCTCTTTGATATAAGGTTGATTTGCACGGCGCTGGGGATTGGTCATTTTTTTTGTGCAGATCATAAAATCTCCACTTACTGCAACGTCTGATAGTGCATGTCCTGATGCTACACAACGTACACGCAGACCTTGAGTTTCTGCATCACGAACTATTTTTTGTATATCCTGCAGACCTTGATAATCATAGTTTGTAAGCGACTTGTAAGATTCAACAACGTTAATGTGAGGACCTTTTCCGGGAATTAAAAAAAACAATGGCTCTGATTTTTGTGTGCCGGCCCAATTTGTCCAGCTTACGCGCTCATCAGAAGGAGGTAAGTAACGCTGATATCGTTTTATGAAATCAGCATTGTTAATTTCTATGAATTCACCTTTGGATGCTTTGCATAAGAAGAATTCGATGATCCAGCGCATAACACGGGTTCCGCAGATTTTGTTAATCCGGTCTACTGTTTTTTGTCTCTCTGCATCAGATATTTTACTTGTAAGCAGTTCGTCGATTTTATCGATGGTTTCAGGTAATTTTGAACGTTTGAATAGCAGTGTAATTAATAGATTGAAGATAATTTTAATAGCCAGCATGATTGAAAAGTGTTTAATAAAATAATTGAAAGAATAAAAAGAGTGTTGATCTAAAAATACAAACAGTTTTTAAAATAGGAAATAGAAAACCTGTCTAATTTAACCGGATTAACGTACGTTGTTTATGCTATTACAAATAATTTGCTAAAGTTCATTTGATCTATTTTATGAGCATTTCCATAAGATCGCAGAATGGTTATAAGTAAAAAACTCTCCCGAAAATATTTCGGGAGAGTTTTTTACTTATAACTATTTCAATACAAGAGTAAAGATCTTATTCAGTCACCTGCACGGGTATACTGATAATTTCCCCATCGCGTTGTGTCATTTGAATGATACACTCTGTATTTGATTGCCAATCAAACGATACATTATTTTTTGATACTTCTTCTGCATAAAATTCCTGAAATACTTTCGTGCTTTTACCTGCATGCGACAATTCAATTTCAACCATCCATGGGTCTAATGAACTTGAGCGGCTGGCGGTAAGTACAATTTTCATTCCCTTATCCGAAGAATATGTTTCGATTGGTGCTGACGTTTGTTTGCTGCAGGCACACAAACTCATTATCAAAAGAAGAACAATACAATGAATCTTTTTCATAAGCGTTTTCTCACATAATTGGTTTACCTCAAAAAGATACAGAATTATATGAAATATTATACGCTAATATCCTATATATATCTGTAAACGAGGGATACAAAAAATCTTTTTTCCACAGAACCTTACACAAGGGCTATATGTTTTGTTTAAAATGCCAAAATTAACGAAATTGAACACTCTAATATTGTAAGCGCTTATGTCAGTAGAAAAAGTACATTGTCTAATTATTGGTTCCGGTCCTGCAGGATATACTGCGGCAATCTATGCATCCCGTGCGGGTTTAAAACCTGTTATGTATCAGGGAGCTCAACCTGGTGGTCAGCTGATGATTACCAATGACGTAGAGAATTTTCCGGGATATCCTGATGGTGTAATGGGGCCTCAGATGATGGAAGACTTTAAAAAACAGGCAGAGCGTTTTGGTGCTGATATTCGCTATGGAACGATTAGTTCTGTTGACTTTTCAGGTCCTGTGCATAAAGTTACAGTAGATGAAAAGGTTGTAATTGAAGCAGAAACAATCATTATTTCTACCGGAGCAGGAGCTAAATGGCTTGGTATTGAATCTGAACAGCGTCTAAATGGTCGCGGGGTTTCTGCTTGTGCCGTTTGTGACGGGTTCTTTTTCCGTGGTCAGGACGTAGCTATTGTAGGAGCAGGCGATACGGCTTGTGAAGAAGCAAGCTATTTGTCTAAGCTTTGCAGAAAAGTATACATGTTGGTACGTAAAGAAAAATTCGTGGCAGCATCGGTTATTATGCAGCAACGTGTACTAAACACACCAAACATAGAAGTTTTATTCAGTACGGAAACCGACGAAATTCTTGGTAAAGAAGATGTAGAAGGTATGCGTGTTAAAAATAACGTTACAGGTGAAACACGGGATATTGCCGTTACCGGTTTCTTTGTAGCTATTGGTCACAAACCGAATACAGATATTTTCAAAGGTTGGATCGATATGGATGAAAACGGATATATTAAAACTACTCCGGGCACATCTAAAACAAATATTGAAGGTGTATTTGCTTGCGGCGATGCACAGGATCATGTATACCGTCAGGCTGTAACAGCTGCTGGTACAGGCTGTATGGCAGCGCTGGATGCAGAAAGATACTTAGCCGCTAAAGAAGCTGTAACAGCATAAAAAAAGAAGCATGCGTATATTTCTGTTTATTGTCTTTTTGGGTGTCTTTTTTACTGTGCAAGCACAAACTCCGGGAACACCTAAAAAGGGCGATAAAGATTTTGATAAAACCCAAGCTCCTGCCGTTGAATACACTACACCGGATATGGATGAAATCTTATTTACAGATGAAATTGTAGATACAGTTGCCGGTGGTTTACAATCGAATTATAGTTTTGAAGCTGAAAAGGACTGGTCGATTTTAGAGGAGGATACCACGCTGTGGCAAGAAGGTGAAGAGGTAGGTGACGAAGAATTTGTAGTTATTGAAGTAGAAGAACAGCAGCGTGTAGATTCTGCTTGGGTAACCATAGCACAGTACTATTCCGTATGGGATACACGTTCTATTGATCCATACAAAATAGATCCGGCAGATTATAAAGATACCATTGCCTTTCATTTATACGATACGCTAATGGGGCATTACTGGTCAATGCCATTAAGTTATAGCAAAATCAATTCGGGTTTTGGGATGCGGGGACCGCGCTGGCATTATGGTACCGATCTGGATCTGGAAGTGGGAGATCCGGTAATGGCCTGTTTTGATGGTATCGTTCGTATTGTGCAATACAATGGTAGTGGATACGGATATTATATTCTGATTCGTCATTATAATGGTTTTGAAACGTTGTATGCACACTTAAGCAGACAGGATGTAAAAGTAGGGCAGATTGTAAAAGCCGGTGAAGTTATAGGATTAGGAGGGAACACAGGTCGAAGCAGCGGGCCGCATTTACATTTTGAAGTACGCTATGCGGGAAATGCAATCAATCCGATTTATATGTACGATTTCCCGAATCATACCTTGCGTTCATCAACCTTCTTATTAATTCCGGAACATTATGCGTATGCAAAAGATGCACGTAAAGTTTATTATCACACGGTTCGTTCGGGCCAGACGCTTAGCACAATCAGCAGACGATATGGCGTTTCTGTATCACAGATTTGCCGTTTAAACAGAATTACAACCAAAACAGTTTTACGTGCCGGAAGGCGATTACGTATCCGATAAGAACAATGACAAACAAAGTTGATATTCTGGTTATAGCAGCACATCCTGATGATGCTGAGTTAGCTTGTTCAGGCACTATTCTGAAACAAGTACAACTTGGCCGTACGGTAGCAGTTGTTGATCTGACCAGAGGAGAACTCGGCACACGTGGTACAGCAGAGATTCGCGCACAGGAATCAGCGGCAGCTACAAAGCTGTTGGGTTTGAAAGCACGTTCAAATGCAGGTTTTGCTGATGGTTTCTTCGAATCAGATCAGGCACATTGTCTTGAACTAGTGAAATACATCCGGTATTATCAACCTGAAATTGTTTTATGCAATGCATTGGAAGACCGTCATCCGGATCATGGAAAAGGGTCTGAACTGGCATCCCGAGCCTGCTTTCTATCAGGTTTAATTAAGATTGAAACAAACTGGGAAGGAAACACTCAGCAGGCGTGGCGTCCTAAAAATGTATATCATTATATACAGGACAGATATATTAAACCCGATTTTATTGTAGACATCAGTGCGCATTGGGAAGGGAAACTGGCTTGTATACACGCATTCAAGTCACAATTTTATAATCCTGCAGCAACAAATGATACAGAGCCGCAAACATATATTTCCGGCAAAGCATTTTTAGATTCTATACAATCAAGAGCCCGTGAATTTGGCCATGCTATTGGTGTGGAATATGGCGAAGGGTTTACCAAGGAAAAACATATTGGGGTGAAGGATCTGTTTGATTTGATATAGCTTAAGGCCAAAGGCTGAAAGCCTAATGCTGTTAGACTATGAATTTAAAAGATAGATACTATGCTTATACTATGGTTGCCTTATCTGATTTATTATATTTATTGGTTAGTCAGAAAAAGACCACATAAAAAAATTAAGGCGCATAAATTTATAACAAGCAAATTTACTATAAATGTTAATCGATGGTAATTTTTGCTTTAAGCCTTAGGCGTAAAGCATTAAGCTTCTACGGGCATATCCGATAAATATTCCAGCGAATATTTTCTTCCAGATCATATACGATCCGGTCGTGTAAACGGCTTGGTCTTCCTTGCCAGAATTCAAAATAATTTGGTTTAAGGGCGTATCCTCCCCAGTGTACAGGTCTTGGTACTTCAGTGCCTTCAGGATATTTATTTTCGTAAAAATCAATTTTACTTTCCAGTTCTTCCCGACTGGCAACTTCTTTGCTTTGTTCCGAAACCCAAGCACCAATTTTACTGCCATAAGGTCTGCTGGCAAAGTAATTATCAGAATCTTCTTTAGAAACTTTTTCAATAGAGCCTTCAATACGAACCTGACGTTCAAGCTCCGGCCAGAAAAAATTCAACGCACCAAAAGATTGGTGTGCAATATCATCTCCCTTGTGGCTTTTATAATTTGTATAAAAAACGAATCGCGAATGTTCAATACCCTTAAGCAATACTATTCTGGATGCAGGCTTACCCGAATTATTTACCGTTGCAAGATTCATTGCTGTGGCTTCAAGAGCACCGGCTTGTATAGCTTGATTTAACCACAAAGAAAACTGTTCAATCGGTAAGAGATGAACATCTTTGACATCCAGACTTTGGGATGAATAATCTTTTCGTATATCTGCTAAATTCGTTTTCATAATTGTGCGTGCTTAACACCTAACCCTAGTGTATTTGTACGATTTATAGAGTACAAAGTTAACGCACCAATCGTCTAAATAGTATATAAATTTATACTTAGTGCGTGGGGTTTGGTGTACCGTCAGTATTATAATAATTCCATTGCCCTTGTTTGACATCGTTAACATAATTACCCTGTGAAGACATAATGCCATTTGGATAATATGTAGTCCAGTTGCCGTTTTTTGTATTGTTTTGATAATTTCCTTCTTCTTCCTTAACACCTGTTGAATAGTAGAAAATCCAATTGCCGGATAGTTGTCCGTTGGAATAATTACCTTCTTTCATCATATTACCATTGGGATAATATTGTTTCCAATATCCACTGGGGCTGCCGTTCTGATAGTTTCCCTGGCTGCTGATAATATTTGTATTGGGATAATAGTACGTTGTATATCCATTTACATTCTGATTTGCATACGGTACCACAAAGTGCCCTGTGTCAGGCAAGACAGCAGGATAAGGATGTGTATAGTAATATGGTTCGTCGTGTTTCTTATGGCAGGATGCCAGTAAAAGAACACTTACTATACAGGCATATATTGCTAGTTGTTTCATTATTAAAGCGTGGTATTCTATACAAATTACTAAAATATGATTATAATTATATTTTATTTTGACTTTAAATGAATTCAATAATAAATATTCATTCTTGTTTTCATCATTGCCATTTTTTTCGATATTGAACACATAATAAATAACAGCTAAAAATTTGCTTACTAAAGGGAAAATATTGATTTCTGAACCTTATTTAGGAGATGCTGCTTTTGAAAGAAGTGTAGTATTACTGTGTGAGCATAACGATAGCGGTGCGTTTGGGTTTGTGTTAAACAAATCTACGTCGCTTACAATTAATTCAGTATTGGAAGAGCAACTCACTTTTGAACAGCGGTTATTTTTGGGCGGACCGGTGGCTCAGGATTCATTGTTTTTTTTACTGAGGCAAGATACTGCATTGCTAAAAGATTCAGTTCACATAAAAGATGACTTGTATTGGGGTGGTGATTTTGAACATTTAAAATTATTGATTCAAGAAGGTCGTTTGGAACTGGATAATTGTCGTTTTTTTTTAGGATATTCGGGTTGGAGTGAGGATCAGCTGGAACATGAACTTGAAAAACATTCATGGATTATTACAGACATCAATTCTGAGGAGATGTTTGTAAAAAATCCTGAGTCCATGTGGCAGAATGTACTGCGTAATATGGGAGGTGATTACAAAGCTTTATCTAATTACCCGATTGATCCCAGATTAAATTAATTCAAATAGTAACCAATAATATAATATATAATTGTGATGGGTGTTTCAGAGGAATTGAATAATGAATTTCAATTGCACGATTCGGTTGAATTAGCAGGTAGTGAAGAAGTGCATAAAGAAGACTTTAGTCAGTTTTCTAAAGGTGATCTATTGAAATATTTGGAGCACATGAAACCTGAAGATAATTTTCAGGAAGCGAATTCTATTCTTAAAAGTATTCGTTTACAATACGATCATATATTTGATCAGGAGCAGCACGCAGCTCTTGAAAAATTTGTTGAAGATGGTAGCTTACCGGAAGATTTTAAGTATCGTAAAGATGAAACTTCGTTGGCATTTGATGCGGCATATACAAAAGCTAAAGAAAAGATATCAACCTATTTTTCCGGTTTAGAAAAGCAAAAGCATAAAAATCTTGAAACAAAAAAGAACTTGTTGGAACAGATGCGTGCAATTATTGCTTCTGACGAGAGTGCAGATTCATTTCAACAGTTCAAAAAATTACAGGAAAGCTGGAAAGCTACAGGCCCGGTACCTGCTACCGAAGCTAAAGAACTTTGGGCAAATTATCAGGCATTGACGGATATTTTCTACAATAACCGCAGCATGTATTTTGAACTGAAGGAGCTTGACAGAAGAAAAAATTTATCATTGAAACAAGAAATAGTCACTAAGGTTGAACAATTGATTCAGCATCCGAATGTACAGCACGCTTTTAATGAAATGCGTAAGCTTCAGGATGAATTCAGACACCTTGGCCCTGTACCTAAAGAAGATCACGAACCGATCTGGACAAAATTAAAAACAGCGAGTGATGCTTTACATACAAAGCGCCAACAGTTTTTAGAAGAATTAAGCAAGATTAAAGAAGCTAATTATGTACTGAAACTTGCTTTGATAGAGAAGTTGAAATCGTATGAAGATTTTGTGTCAGAAAAAATTGACGATTGGAAAGAGAAGTCTGACGCCGTTTTACATATTCAGGAAGAATGGAAAAAAATTGGACAGGTACCGGAAGATAAATTAAAAGAACTCTCAAAAGATTTTTGGGCATCAGGAAAAAAATTCTTTTCAAATAAGAATCTTTTCTTTAAAAAACTAGATGCCAAACGTAAAGAGAATTTAGATAAAAAGATTTTGCTTTGCGAAAAGGCGGAAGCTCTAAAGGATAATGAAGACTATGCAGCTACATCAAAGGCATTGATTCAATTGCAGAAAGAATGGGCAAAAATCGGGCAAGTACCTATTAAATTCAAGGATAGTATATACGAACGTTTTAAAAACGCCTGCGACCAATTTTTTCAGCAACAACGGGATCTTAAGGTGCAGGCAGAAACTGCTCTTCTGGATAATTTAAAAGCAAAAGAAGCCTATCTATTGGAATTAGAAGCGAAGGCTAAAGCAACTGTTGCAGAAACAGAAGACTCATTAATGACGTATCTGCAAAAGTGGGAAGACTTTGGGTATGTACCAATGGATCATAAAAAAGCGATTCAGGATAAATTTAAAAGTGTATTACTGACATTGATTGAAAAAATGCCGCTGGATGCAGAAGCGAAAGAAAGACTTCAATTGAAAATCGAAGTAAAACAAGGAGGAGCGAAGCAGGTAGAATCACTGATAAAAGATTTACAGCGCAAAGCAAGTACAGTAAAATCTGAAATTGAACAGTATAAAAACAACATGGCTTTCTTTGCTAATTCACCTAAAGCTTCTGCGTTAAAAGATCAGGTAATGGCTAAGATTACAGAAGCGGAAACCGAGCTTAAAAAGTTAACAGATAAATTAAAGATCCTGAAGGGATAATGCATTGAGATAAGAAGTATCCAATTATAAAACAAAGGAGTCCCGCTAAAATAGCGGGACTCCTTTGTTTTATATGGATCAATCATTAAACCGGCCTATGAGCCGATTCTGAAAAGTATGTGATCGATTTAACTTCAATGTATATCCGTTTTATTTCGGGAAAAGAACTGCGTATGGATTGTTCTATTTTGTCAATATTGGTAGCAACCTCATTCATTATAAGCTTTTCATTAAATTGAATGTCTACTGCCAATAGGATGTCTTTGGGGCCAAAATGCATGGTTAGCGGGCTTCTGACATTTACTACAGCCGGATTGGCTTTGATAAGCAATACAATTTTATTGATCAGCTCCTGATCAGCACTTTCTCCAATCAATAGACTTTTAGTTTCGTATGCCAGCATTAAAGACAAACTGGATAATATTAAACCAATAATGATTGATGCTGCTCCATCGATATAAGGGTTGTTAAGTGTATGTCCTAAGTATACACCAAGGAAAGCAATAATAAGACCCATTATATCGGCAGTGTCTTCAAATAAGATACTGAATGTGCCGGGATCTTTACTTTCTTTAATGGCTCTCCAAAAAGATTTATCCGGATTGTCTTGTAAAAATTTCTTTACAGCTACATACAGAGAGCCACCACTTAACACAAAGGCGATACCTATTACTATGTAATTTAAAAGAGGATCTTCTATAGGTTCAGGATGCCTAATATGTAAGATGCCTTCATAAATAGACATACCACCACCAATGGCAAAAAGAGAAATGGCAACAACCAGACTCCAGAAATACAATTCCCTTCCGTAGCCAAACGGGTGACTGGGAGTGGCACTTTTTTTACTTCGGTAATCACCGAATAAGAGAAGGCCGGTATTTCCTGTATCAACCAGCGAATGGATTCCTTCTGAAAGCATAGCCGAACTTCCTGTAATGGCCGCAGCTATAAACTTTATGATTGCTATTAACAGGTTTGCTGTAAATGCACCAATAATGGCAATGTTTGATTCTCCTTTTGACATAAATAAACTATAAAATTAATTAATCGAAATTATGTATAAATATTAAAACTTGGTATGATGTTTTCAATTTTATTTATACGCATTTATTTACACTTTAAATGTATTGATTATTAAATAGTAAGCGTTTGTTTTATGAACCGGTGTTTTTTGTTTATGTTCGTTAAGGAAAACTATCCAGTGCTGATTTCTATTATCTTATTGTGGCGTTGCTCTTTATTTTCTTATAGGAAGTTTCTTTTATAAGAAAGTATATGAGCGTATATGGGCGTTACCTCTCAAAAAATAACGGTGTATTCATGCGAACAAAAAATTGTTCTTCCTGTTTACAAGTATTTGCCTGTGGAAGCATAGACGGACAATGTTGGTGCATGCAATATCCGTCTGTGTTAGCAATTGACCCGGGAAAAGATTGTTTGTGTGAGAGCTGTTTGAAAAATGCTATTGTAACGGAGATTGCAACGTATGTTGCGACTATTACACCTGAAAATGTGTTACAGAATAAGATAAAAGATCTTCCTGAGAATTCAAATTTGATAGAAGATATTGATTATTACATGGAAAATGGTTTGTATGTATTCACAAGCTGGTATCATTTAAAACGCGGCAGCTGCTGTAAAAATGGTTGCAGGCATTGTCCATATAGAATCGAAAATACAGATAAATTATAATTACATTCTCTTCATGGCAGAACCGCTAAAAAATGTTTATTCTCCAGCATTCATAGATTCTTTAACAGCATCTTTAAAACAGGTATATGCTCCTTTAAATCGCAAAGCATTTGTTGCAGCTGTATTTACACCTGATTGGGAAGAGAAAGAGTTGAAGCAACGCATGAAGCATCTTGCTCATGTCTTGAAACAATTTTTGCACCAGGATTATGTAAAAGATGTTGCAACCATTATTGACTGGGTACATCTTTTAAAATCGAATTCAGAAAGATATCAAAGCTTTGAATATTTGTTTTTGGCAGAGTATGTAGAACTATTCGGACAGGAAGATTTGATTCTTTCCATGAAAGCAATTGAGGAAATTACGCAGTATACAAGTTGTGAATTTGCCATACGTTCTTTCTTAATAAGGCATCCGGAGAAAGTAATGAAGTACATGTTAAAATGGTCAACACACAAAAATGCCAATATCAGACGATTTTCGAGCGAAGGATGTCGGCCAAGATTGCCCTGGGGAATGGCGATTCCTGCATTCAAAAAGGACCCGGCTTTAATTTTACCTATACTGGAGAATCTTAAGGATGATGATTCGGAGTATGTCCGGAAAAGTATTGCCAATAATTTAAACGACATAGCAAAGGATAATCCGCTTGTAGTGGTTGGAATAATTAAAAAATGGAAAGGCAAATCAAAAAATACAGATTGGATTATCAAGCACGGAGCACGGTCTCTATTGAAGAAAGCTCACCCCGAGGTGTTAAGCTTATTTGATTTGAATAGCCGGGTATCCTGTACAGTTTCGCATTTAAAATTGAATAAGAAAAGCATTGCAATAGGAGATACCTTGTCATTCTCCTTTGATCTGGAGACGGATGCTAAGAAAGCGGCTAAGCTGCGTATAGAGTTTGCTGTATATTATATGAAAGCTGCAGGAAAAATAAGCCGGAAATTATTTAAAATTACGGAGAATACTTTTCCGGCATCGAGTGTAACGACATTCAATAAAAAGCTTTCGTTTAAAGACCTTACTACCCGAAAACACTACAGCGGCAAGCACAAAATTGCTATTGTAATTAATGGCAATGAATTGGCAGAGCAGGGGTTTATTGTTACGTAAATCAATCGTATTACTTGTGTTGTTTTATAATGTTTTAGACAAATTCATATCTTTATTCAGATTTTAATAAATACACATCATGAAAAAAGTACTTTTTTTATCGCTTATGCTTAGCACCATTATTTTGGCATCCTACATGGTCAAAATTAAAGTTGTATGTGATTATGATAAAAAAAACAATTTTGCCGGTTATAAATCTTTTGCATGGATTGCGCCTTATGATACGGTAGTGAATATGCACAGGAAGGATAAACCTTACGGCAATTATATCATAAAGACATGCGATGCAGCACTATTGAAAAAAGGTATGGTGTTGGATACCATTAACCCCGATGTGGTTTTTATGTTTGATACGCGCTACAATGAGACTGTTGAGTATAAACAATCTCCAATAACCAGTGTGGGTATGGCTGTGTATGCGCCCTCGTATTTCGGGCAGAATTATTACGGAGGACCTTCATTTGATCCGAATGGATATAATATGGGTTCGAATATACCTGCGAACAATCGTTATCCGGCTAATGCAACGGGGTATTGGGGAGGCTATTATTATGGAGCTGCAGTATCCGTGCCGGTTGCCGGTGGTAAGGTTACTGAGCATCGTGTTGAAACCGGTGCCTTGATTATTAATATGTATGACAGCAAAACACGGAAGTATATTTGGGGAGCGGTAGCCGACGACGATCAAATGGATATTACTACAGACATACCAGTAACAATAAATTCGGCTGTGACTGAAATTTTTAAAAGGCTTCCTATTAATATAAAGAAATGATTTTGGTCTATGCTATTGCAGCCATCTGGATGCATTTAGATTTTATACAACGTATTTGATCGTATACAAGGATCCAGTAAAACAAAGAAGCTCATGAATCATTCATGAGCTTCTTTGTTTTACCTATCGCAATACTTTTAAAGATATACGCGAACGTTATAAACGTTTTCACCCATTTCAAAATACAACATGAATGTTCTGTTTGTTATAGATACTAAACGGAATTTTTGTACTCTTGGAAAGCTTTTTAATTCACCATTAATATAAACAATACCTTCTTCAGTATATATTTCATCAATTGTAAATCTTCCATTGAAATAAAACTGATATACGTCTTGTCTGTTAACATGTCTGTACCACTGATCCGTAGAAGCAAAGTCATTTTTTTCCCCGATAAATTTTTCAAAAGATTCTATTGTCGGAACTTTATCGCAGTAAGCAACTCCATATAATTTAGTGACACTTGTATCAGGCTCTTCACTCATCTTAAGTGCAGCTTGTGCCGGAATATAAATAACATTTGCTCCTTTCATAGAAGCCTGGATCTTTAGTAAACGATATGCTTTATCTAAAGCTTTATTCTGACTGGAGAGTGTAACATGCTGATATTTTACTTCAACATCCATGATCTTTACAAAGCCTTCGATCTCTGACTCGATAAAGACAATGGCTACATCATTGAAGTTTGAAACACCTTCCACGTGTTTCACGCTGATATCATCTTTTACAGAAAAAGTTTTGCCGTTTTTATAGATGATTTTATCGACTTCTTTCTTAGAAACAGATTGATATGTTTCAGAGGAGACTGCTTTATACGTAATTGAATCTGTTTTTATTTTAATGGATTTACAGGCTATTTTTTCATTTTTTAAAACAAGCGTATCCGTCTGACTATATCCGGCCAGGCAAATTAAAAACAGTATGCAACTACTAATTCGTCCTTTCATATTAACTATGTACTATTTATCTATGTAAACGGTTACACTTCTTTGTTAGTATATATCAATTTGACAGTTATAAATCAAAATTCCCAACTAATGTAATTAATCTTAATAACACTAGCCGGGAATTTTTAGTATGTGATTATTATTTTACTTTCCGTTCAATTTCTTTCAGGTTATCCATTTTCTTATTGCGTAAGAATCCATTGATATCTTCGAAATGTTCTTTAATACGTTTGTTTCCGAATTCAAAAACTTTTGTAGCTAAGCCACTCAGAAAATCTCTATCGTGAGAAACAAGAATGATTGTTCCGTCAAAGGCTACTAATGCTTCTTTCAGAATGTCTTTTGTTTTAATATCTAAATGGTTGGTAGGCTCATCCAGAATAAGCAAGTTTACAGGCTCAAGCAATAACTTGATCATTGCTAAACGGGTCTTTTCACCGCCGGAAAGGACCTTTACCTTTTTAGCAGAAGCCTCGCCTCCAAACATAAAAGCACCTAAAATATCACGGATTTTAGTACGGATATCACCTGTTGCAATTGTGTCAATTGTTTGGAACACGGTTAACTCTTCGTCCAGTAACGAAGCCTGATTTTGAGCAAAGTATCCGATCATGCTGTTATGTCCCAGTTCCAGACCGCCTTCATAGTCGATCTGTTTCATGATTGCTTTTATCAGAGTCGATTTACCTTCACCATTTTTACCTACGAAGGCTATTTTTTCTCCACGTTCAATTGTTAGTGAAGCATTCTGGAAGACTACATGATCGCCGTATTTTTTTGTCAGATCACTAACAATTAATGGGTAGTTGCCTGAACGTGGTGCAGGAGGGAACTTTAAACTCAATGCCGAAGTATCTACTTCATCTACTTCAATCGGTTCAAGCTTTTCAAGCATCTTCACGCGCGACTGTACCTGTAGCGTTTTAGAATAAGTACCTTTAAAGCGTTCAATAAATTCTGTTGTATCGGCTATAAAACGTTGCTGCTCATCAAAGGCTTTCTGTTGATGCTGACGACGTTCTTTGCGCAGTTCCAGATAGTGCGAATAATTAACTTTATAATCATAAATGCGCCCCATCGTAACTTCAATGGTGCGGTTGGTTATATTGTCTACAAATGCCTTATCGTGCGAAATAATCATTACTGCTTTTGCGCTGTTCACCAGAAAATCTTCCAGCCACTGAATAGATTCAATATCCAGGTGATTGGTTGGTTCATCCAGCAAAATCAGGTCAGGTTTTTGTAAAAGGATTTTTGCAAGTTCAATGCGCATGCGCCAGCCTCCGCTAAACTCCGAACAAGGTCTGGTAAAATCTTCACGTAAAAAGCCTAGACCTAATAAGGTCTTTTCAACCTCGGCATCAAAATTAACTTCTTCAATAGAGTAGTATTGTTCGCTCACTTCCGATACGCGCTCAATAATTTTCATGTATGCATCCGATTCATAATCGGTACGTGTTTCCAGCTGATGATTCAGTTCTTCGATTTCCTTCTTTAATGCCAATACTGTTGCAAACGCTTTGGATGTTTCTTCAAAAACGTTGCTATCATCTTTTACTAATAAATGCTGAGGAAGGTAGGCAATAACAGCTCCGTTTGGCGCTGTAACTTTACCACGTGTTGGTTTATCAACTCCCGCGATAATTTTAAGCATTGTAGATTTACCAGCTCCGTTTTTACCCATTAAGGCAATTCTATCGTTGTCATTAATGTTGAACGTAACATCACTAAATAGCGTGTTGCCGCTAAATGCAACAGCCAATCCATCAATTGAAATCATGAAGATAAATTTAAGGCTGTAAAGATAGTTAAAATTATGCTGAATATTTGATTTCCGGCGATCTGCGCTGGTATGAAACCGTAAGCGGAGCAGGCTTGGTTAGTAATAAAAACAGGTATTATGACTTGAGAAAATAATTTCGGATTTGATAAATGCGATGCTCCTTATTTTTATCAAAAGCCTTAATACGATTTTTTTTATTTTTTGTTATCTTAAAATAGCTGTTATGTTTTATTAACGGGAGGTTTGCTTAGATATTTATGCTTTAAATTGTTTATTTATAGAAGATTATATATCTTGTGCAGGAAGTGTTGTGGATAACTTTGTTGAATAAATAAAGTTGCTTCAATCCATCGAATCATAATTTACATTAACTTTATAGTATTATTATCTCAATAAAATTTAATTAATTATATGAAAAACAATATACTTAAACTGTCAATTGTATTTGTTTTAGGGTTGGCTAGTATGTTTGCTTTGCTAAGCTTTACACAAGATTCTAAAACTGTTGAATCTCCGGCTTTCAAAACAGTAGGAAACGATACCGCTCATGCTTTTGTTAAAATTCCGAAAATAACAAAATTCTATACCAAAGATGAATTGAATAAATATCCAAAACTTGAATTGATCAGCATTTATAAAGCTCGTTTAGCGTATCTGATTGAGATATTACCGTTTTTATCTTTACACCCGGAGCCAGGTGCAACATTTAATGATATGTCTATTCCTGAAACAGATATAAATATTGCCCACCTGGATAAAGAAGCGAAAAACAAAGCTGACTTTGTTAATTCGTTAAACCAAACACTGGATGATGTAATTCCTTATTCAGAGAAAACAAATATCGTGTGGTCAATTCTTTATTTTGAAGAAATGATTAAAAATTCTAACTATATAGAAAAACAAAAGTAATAGCTTTTAACTTTTGTAAAAAGGTCTGGTGCGGCAAGTATCAGACCTTTTGTTTTTTTGGGTTTTAGAAGTAAAAGTTTTGCTGTACATTTAATGTAAATGATTCGTAAAGCGATTAAAACTTTTTAGATATGAAATGGCAGAATAGAAGAGAAAGTGATAATGTTGAAGACCGAAGAGGATTTTCAGGAGGGAAAATCGCATTAGGCGGCGGAGCCATAGGACTTGTTTTTTTATTGGTTCAGCTTTTCTTAGGCGGCGACAGTGCGCAGGTTTTAAGTCAGCTTGAACAGCAGGTGAATACTGCACAGGAACAAACATCGGAACAGCCGCTAAGTGCCGAAGATGAGGAAATGGGGAAGATGGTACGTGTCATGCTTGCAGATAATGAAGATGTGTGGAACAAGCTATTTACTGATGCCGGAAAAACGTATGTTGAGCCAAAGCTTGTACTATTCAGAAATTCAACGGAGTCGGCTTGCGGTAATGCGAACGCCTCCATCGGTCCGTTTTATTGTCCGGCAGATCAGAAGGTTTATATAGATCTGGCATTTTTCGATGAATTGAAAAATAAATATGGTGCTGAAGGTGGCGATTTTGCTATTGCTTATGTAATTGCACACGAAGTGGGGCATCATGTTCAGAATTTATTGGGAACTTCGGAAAAGGTATATAATGAACGTCAGCAATTGGATGAAAAGGAATCGAATAAACTATCTGTTGCGCTGGAACTGCAAGCCGACTTTTATGCCGGTGTATGGGCGCATTATGATCAGCAAATGCACGATGCAATTGAACCGGGCGATATTGATGAGGCCATAAGTGCTGCTAGTGCGGTAGGTGATGATCATTTACAGAAACTTGCCCGGGGGTATGTACAGCCCGATGGTTTTACACATGGTACGTCTGCACAACGGATCTATTGGTTTAAGCGTGGTTTTGAAACCGGCGATATGAATAAAGGAAATACGTTTGAAGAAGTATTATAAAGGAATATTTTATGAAAACACAATTTGAAATTATTCGTAAGGGACGCCAGTCAATGATTGGTATAGTAAGCGAGTTAACAGACGAACAATTGAATAAAATCCCGGAAGGGTATAACAATAATATTATCTGGAACATGGGGCATTTGATTGCCAGTCAGCAAGGGTTGTGCTATGTTCGTTCGAACAAACCTATAGTGGTGGATGAAGGATACATGAAGTTGTTTAAGCCTAATACAAAGCCCGAGGGTATTATTTCATCGGCAGCAATTGATACGATAAAACAGTTGTTATTACCAACGATTGATCGCATGCAGAGCGACTATAAACAAAATCATTTTTCAGATTTTAAAACATTTATTAATCGTTATGGTGTTGAGATCAGAACAATAGAAGATTGTATCAATTTTATCGTATTTCATGAAGGTCTGCATATAGGTTATATACAGGCATTGAAGAAAGCGGTAACGAGTTCAAATTCCAAATAACAAAAACAAACGGCTTTAATTATTATTCGTTTGGAATTTGATTTTTTGGAATTTATAAAAAATGTTGTTGTATACTCTTTTTAAATCTTTTGAAGACTTCTGTATTTTTAGTAGAATCTGTTTCTATTTCTAAAATTTTACCAAACATAGAAGGCTGAAAAAATGCTTCCAGAGCTTGGTTCAAATCATTAAAGTTTTTACAAATGGTATATTCCAGCCCATGCTCTGTTGCCAGGTGTTTGGCTGTTAATGTCTGTTTGGTTTCAAAGAGTTCATCCAGTTCCGGTAACGCAGACGGACCGTCGATCATACGGAAGATGCCGCCACCGTGATTGTTCAATAAAATTACACGCAGGTTGGATGGTTTATAATTGTTCCAGAATGCATTTCTATCATAGAAAAAAGCCAGATCGCCAGTTATAATGGTTACAAGCTGATGTGTTTTCAGCGCATATCCATAGGCTGTACTGATTACACCATCAATACCACTGGTACCTCTGTTGGCAAACACTTCAACGGTACGCTGTGGAATACTAAGCGTGTTTACATAACGTACAGACATGCTATTTGCTAAATGCAGTTTCGTATATGCGGGTAAATGGTTCAGCACATCAAATACAGCAGTGAACTCATTGTAGGTACGTTCTTTGGTATTGAAATCGCGGATGGCAGGAATGATATGTGTCTGTTGCTGTATCCAGCGTTGCAGATATTGATCTTGTGTAGCAGAAGCAATAGTTGTTTTAGATAAAAACTCATTCAGCTGCACCGGAATAATTTCTGTTAATTGTTGAAATACATCAGCAGTTGTAACATCGGGGCCAATGTACCAATGATCAATACTGTTGTTTGTGCGAATGAATTGCTTCAACCATTTTGATAAGAGTGCGCCGCCAAAAGAAATAACCAGATCGGGTTTGAGCTCCTCTAAATCCGTTAATGGTATTGACGTAAGCATGGTATCATGTGTATGAATGACATTACGCACACCATGCAGATTTGAAACCACTTCGCCGATAAATGGAGCTTTAATATTTCCGATCTTTAATCGCAATGATTCATCGTAGGTATGTTGTCCGCCAACGAAGAGTATCTTTTTATAAGAATCTAATTTTTGTTGAAGCGTTTTCCATTGCGCGTCACTTAGTGTATGCAATGGCTGTTCGCGCTTGATCACGGTTGGCGATTCAGAGAAAGAGATCGCTTCTTTCGGATAAAATGGTTCTCTGAATGGAATGTTGATGTGTACCGGTCCTTTGGGATATGCTTCAGCAATAGAAATAGCTTCGTTTACTTTCCGGTAGGTTTCCCATTGCGTGGCCGGTAATTCGTGTTCGGCTGGTAATTGAAAAAAAGCTTTGTTGTGTGAACCATATATGTTTTGCTGACGGATGGTTTGTCCATCGTTCTGATCGATCCATTCAGGCGGGCGGTCTGCTGTTAATACAATCAAGGGTACACGCTGGTAATAGGCTTCAACAATAGCAGGAGCGTAGTTGTATAAAGCTGAACCTGACGTGCAGATCAGTACAGTAGGCTTTTGTGTCTGCAGCGACATGCCCAGGGCAATGAAGCCTGCTGAACGTTCGTCAGATACAACTTTAATGCTTAATTTCTTATGACGGGCAAATGCAATGCTTAGTGGTGCACAGCGCGAACCCGGCGACAATACAACATCTGTCACTCCATGCTGAAATAATATTTCCGGTATATCGTAGATTGCTTGCAAAATGATTTCTAATTGGTCGGATACAAATTACTAAAAGCTTTTCCAATAACATCCATTTTCAGATTGGTTTCCTGATATTCCTTTTCAGCAACTGAATCGGCGGTAATGCCGGCACCTGCATATAAGGTAATGGCATTAGAATGGATTTGCGCACAACGCAAGGTAACATATAATGCGGTTTCTTTATCCATATTCACCGGTCCGGAATAGCCGCTGAATAGTTTTCGGTCAAAATCTTCATTTTGTTCAATAAAATCCATGGCTGGTTTTTTAGGCATACCACAAACAGCTGAAGTAGGATGCAGCAGCTGCAGCATGGTTGTTCCCAATTCATGCATATTTACTTCCGTAGTATTTGCGGTGTATTCCGTTTTTAAATGGAGCAGGTTTCCGGATTGAATGGTACGCGGCCCTTGTTCAACATATTCGCGCAGACGAATCGTTTTAAAACAATTGATTATATATCTGCAAACCAACGCCTGCTCTTCAATTTCTTTGTGTGTCCAGGATACATTGCGTATTGGGACAGATGGATCATGTTTTTGTGTACCTGCTAATGCTACCGTTTTGAATGTGCCTGAAGCATCTGTTGATAATAACAACTCTGGTGTGGCGCTTATCCATAATCCTGTGTCCGGATGAAAGAAAATGGCAACATACGCTAAAGGATATTGTTCGCGGAGGTTTAATACAACACTTTCCAGATGAGCAAGATTTATCTTTTGTTCTTTCGAACGGGCAAGTACTACTTTTTGCAGATCAGTTTCTGAAATAATTTCTTTCGCTGCTTCAACACTTGCTATGTAATCAGAGGATTCAATAAGTATTTCTTTTGCCGGAAGCAGACTATCTATTGATACGGATTTTGCCTGAAGGCCCGATTGTACCACTTCTTCCAGAATAGTTGCGTATCCAATCTGTGCAGTACTGTTTATGGTATTGCACAGTTGAATATGCACCCTGTTTTGTATAAAATATTTTGGAGCGTTTGATTTAAATGGAGCGATCAAAAAACCGGAAGATAATTTATGCAGGTAAGGTGTTTTATTCTCTGCCAGCAATGTGGGTTCGGGGTCGAGAATAATATCCCAGCTTTTCGATTCTGGATTTGACCAGCAAGCGACCGCATACGAATGTTGAAGAGCAGTATATAAACTTCCTTTAATTAAATCTTTATAGCAAAGATTTTTAGAAATGTCTGTATGTACTATTGTAGAAGAATTCATGTTATTTTTTATCCAGCACCATAACAGTTAATCGGCTGCTGCAGATCAATTGTCCCTTCTCATTTGTAATATCTATGTTCCAGATGTGCGTTTTATTTCCTTCGTGCATTAATACTGCTTTACCTGTTACAATGCCGTCTTTGGCGGCACGTATGTGGTTGCAGGAAATATTCAGCCCTACACAGGCTTGTTTTTCAGTATCCACGCACAGGTAAGAACCGATGCTGCCAAGTGTTTCTGCTAAAACTGCTGATGCACCGCCATGTAAAAGGCCCATAGGTTGTTTGGTGCGGTGATCTACCGGCATGGTGCCGCAGATATAATTTGTACCAACTTCTGTGAAAATAATATCAAGGTGTTCGCCAATGGTATTCAGGCGTAGTTTATTTAATTCTTCAAGTGTTATGTTTGTATTTATCATTATACTTGTAAGCGTTTTGAAAGCAAACAAAAGTAGAATAATTTTGAGTAGCAAAAAAATATACCTCATTCGTCACGGCGAAACAGAATACAACAAAAAAGGCATTGTGCAGGGAAGTGCTGTAAATGCCTCGTTAAATGAAACGGGGATTGCTCAGGCACAGGCATTTTATGAGGCCTATAAAGACATTCCATTTCAGGCGGTATATACCTCAGCATTGAATCGAAGTATTGAATCGGTACAGCCTTTTATAGATCTGAAGTTGCCGCATTTTATTAGACCTGGTTTGAACGAGATCAGCTGGGGTGAAATGGATGGAAAAGTTGCTACGTCAACAGATCACAACGAATACAAAAATCTGCTAAGCCGTTGGCAACAAGGTGATATAGAATATAAAATGTGGGGAGGAGAAAGTCCGTTGGATGTACAAACGCGTCAGGAACCAGTAATACAGGAAATACTTCAATTGCCTTATGAAACTATTTTGCTTTGTATGCATGGTAGGGCAATGCGTATATTATTAAGCTGGATCACAGGTAAAAAACTGCAGGATATGGATCAATTCCAGCATGGTAATCTTTGTTTGTATGTGATAGAAAGTGGTGCAGCAGGCGTTGAAATTATTTCTGCGAATGATCAGAGGCATCTGAATGGGTTGATTACAGATTGATTCTGAAACCTAAAATATGTTTTGAATGTTGGTAAGATAGGATAATATGCGCTGTTCCTGAATGAAGCAACTATTTAACAAACAGTTCTTTAAAAGTCATCGCTAAAAATATTTGTTATAAATAAAAAATACTACGCAAAAATACGTACATAAATTCTATACTCAGTAGTGGGATTTTATCGTAAAAAACGTATTTTTGGATTCTAAGAATACGTTTAATCTCTATAAAAGATAATGGCTGAATTGATTAAAATGCCTAAAATGAGCGATACCATGACAGAAGGTGTGATCGCGGCATGGCACAAAAAAGTAGGAGATAAGGTGAAATCCGGAGACCTTTTAGCAGAAGTTGAGACGGACAAAGCAACCATGGAAATGGAATCTTACGAAGATGGAACACTTCTTTATATCGCAGCTGAAGCAAAAACCGCCGTGCCGATTGATGGGGCTATTGCTATCATTGGTAAAGACGGAGAAAATATTGATTCTTTAATTCAACAAATAAAAGGGGGCGGTACACCGGCACCGGCTGCTGAAGCACCAAAAACAGAAGCGAAAGCTGAAGCACCTGCGGCAGCTGTTGCACCAGCAGTAGATTTATCTTCAATTAAAGCGGAAGCTATTTTGATGCCTAAAATGAGTGATACAATGGTTGAAGGAACGATTGTAGCATGGCATAAAAAAGTTGGAGACGCTGTAAAATCAGGTGAGTTACTTGCAGAAGTAGCTACGGATAAAGCAACCATGGAAATGGAGTCTTATGAAGACGGAACACTTCTTCACATTGAAGTTAAAGAAGGAGATGCGGTAAAAATCGATGGTCTGATTGCTATTATTGGTGTAAAAGGAACAGATGTAACACCGATCATCAACGCATATAAAAACGGTGGTAAGCCATCAGCAGCTCCTGCAGCTGCAAGCGCACCTGCTAAAACTGAAACAGCTTCTGCACCGGCAGCAGCAAGTGCTCCTGCAGCACACAATTCATCTTCTTCAGATGAAAGAGCAAAAATTTCTCCTTTGGCACGCAAAATTGCATCAGACAAAGGAATTGATATCAGACAAGTAAAAGGTACGGGTGATCATGGTCGTGTTGTAAAACGCGATATTGAAAACTTTAAAGCTTCAGACGCAGCCCCTGCAAAAGGAGCGAGTGCTCCGGCGGCTTCTCTTCCGGCAGTTGTCGGACAAGAAAGCTTTGATGAAGTTCCGGTATCACAAATGCGTAAAGTAATTGTGAAACGTTTGTCTGAAAGTTTATTCACTGCACCGCACTTCTACTTAACCATGGAAATCAACATGGATAAGGCGATCGAGGCAAGAGCAAGTATCAACGAAGTAGCAACAGCAAAAGTGTCGTTCAATGATATGGTAATCCGTGCATCTGCTGCAGCATTACGCAAACACCCGATGGTAAATGCTTCCTGGCAGGGAGATAAGATTCGTGTGAATCACCACATTCACATTGGTGTTGCTATTGCTATTGAAGATGGTTTAGTAGTTCCTGTAGTTCGTTTTGCAGATTCAAAATCATTGTCTCATATTTCTACAGAAGTAAAAGAGCTTGGAGCAAAAGCGAAGAGCAAAAAAATACAGCCGGCTGATATGTCTGGCAATACGTTCACCATTTCTAACTTAGGTATGTTTGGTATTGATGAATTTACATCAATCATCAACTCTCCGGATGCATGTATCTTATCTGTGGGTGGAATCAAACAAACACCGATCGTTAAAAACGGAGAGATTGTAGTTGGTAATATTATGAAAGTAACACTTGCCTGCGATCACCGTGTAGTAGATGGTGCAGTAGGTTCTGCGTTCTTACAGACATTGAAAAGCTACTTAGAAGATCCGGTACGCATTTTAGCATAAGGTTCTTTATAACTTTTATACAACAACAAATAGTAGGAAGGTCGTCGAGGTTAAAACCTCGACGACCTTCCTTTTTTTCTGACAGTCCAGTGAGAGTTATAAATACTCTCATGCAAGCTGTTTGGATCTTTAATAAGCAACCTGCGGCGATAGCATACGCACAGTATTAAAAGCAACACGATGTAGAGTTTTGAAATATTTATATTTCATTTTCTCCATGTATTTTTCGAAGCCTGTTCCTCCGGCTTTAAATAGTTTTTTGTGCGCATGCCAGACTACAAGAGAAGTAGCAAAGAAAAAAACAGGATAAACAAGGCGACTGATAAATCTGGAGATAAATGATTTTGTCTCAAAGATAATAGCCATTCTTTCGGTTTGAAAATCTATGTGATACGCTTCATCAATTAATATATCCGTACAAATTTGTTTCAAAAGTTTGCAACCCGTAGCATCTTTCAGACATTGATAAAAAACCTGAGCGGCACTTTCTACCGTTATTACAGCCAATGTCCATATTTCCATATTGGTATTAAAATATCTGATTTTTCGGAATAACGTATCTCCCCAATCTTTTTTGATTCGGGGTTTCTGAATGCCATCAAGATACTTGCCTAAGTTATTACCATGTTTTTGTTCTTCTTTTATAAAAAGATTAACTGCATCTATATAATCCTGATCATGAATGTTGTGGGCGTATATTGTTGCTGCATGTATTAAATGTGCACCATCAGAAGTTTCACCTAATTGCCAGGCCTGCAGAGAATCTAAGATAGACGCTATTTCACTTTCTGTAATGGCGGGAAGTAAATTCCAGTCAACTCTTTCGTGTAAAGCATTTTCTCTGAAATGCTCTATCCATTTTTTGCTTGTTTTCATGGTATTTTTATTTATTTTTATGTCTTATAAAGTACTTTGTATTTCAAAGTAAAAGCAATAATTTCACTAAACCAAACTATTTTTAGAATATATGTAAAACACCCAAAAGAAGGAGGCAGGTAAAACGAATAGCAATAGTTATGTATACGGATTCAATAATGAGCGTATTGTTGGTATCCTGCAATAGATTTTATACTTTCAATAACTCATTTGATCTGTATGGATGAAGGCAGGAATTACTATAATGGGAGTGAGTAAGTAATAGAATAAATAAAGAATAAATTATGATTAGAAATGTTGCAGCAATTCTTGCAGGGTATACATTATTTGTTATCTCTTCACTGATATTGTTTCGGGTAGCAGGCGTGGATCCGCATAGGCCGGCCTCAATGAATTTCCAAATGCTGACTGTTGTATACGGAGCGGTGTTTTCATTTTTAAGTGGTTTTCTGGTGCAGCTTATTGCCAAAATAAAACAGATTGTATTGAATTATATTCTAGCCTTAGTTATTGCTGGTTTTGCAGTTCTTTCATTAATTAAAGCAGATGGTGTTTATTGGTCGCAGTTGTTAGCAATTATAATTTTTGCTCCGGTATCATTTTGGGGTGGCCTCTTTTATATAGCGCGGAACACAAAATAAAATGCGCAGAATATATTCCATTTTCGTTATATCTTTTAACAATCCGATGCAGATAATTGAAGGCTTGTACAATTTGTAGTGAATATGTAATTGTTTGATTAATAAAGTCGTTGTGGTTTCAAACTTCAAACACCTTTACACTGCATACAAAAAAGAATTGTATATCTTCACATAAGAATAACGTATAGTTATTCGTTAGCTCATTACGATTATAGCTATTTAGCCATATAAATCATTATGAAAAACCTTTTATATCTATCAGTACTGATTACCTTATTTTTCTCTTCGTGTGACTGCACCAATTCATTTGACGGTACCGTTGTTGACGAGGCCGGCCAACCCATGAAAGATGTTAATGTACACTACCTGATTGATGGAAAAATTCAGGATCAGACAGTAACAGATTCAGCAGGAAAGTTTACAGTAACCAAAATATCCGGAATCTGCAATCCCTTGGATAATGATATTGTATTAACAAAAAAGGGATATGCTTCCTTGATTTTGAATGAACACGATGAAATTGAAAAAGCAGGGCAGGCAAAATATAAAGACACTATTGTATTAAAACCTAGTAACGAATCATTTTCTGCAGAAACCTTATTGGAATTATCATCGGTACATAATTTCTTTAACTTCTTCAATATTCTTGTTCTTGTAATAAATGGTTTTTCTATTATTTATATTTTTCTGGTTCGTGAAAGAAAAGAGTATTGGTGGGTAATTTTGTTTGCCGTTATTAATCCGGTAATAACGTTGAATTTAGACTCAGACTCCGTTAGCTGGAAGTTTATAGGTATTGTAGCCGATCCTAATTTTACAAACCGTCCATGGATCATAAATATATGTGTACCCATTGTTGCTATTATATTCTGGAGCAGAATAAAATATTTGAATAAAAAGAATAAATAATACCTATTTGTTCGTCATGCATGCAATCAAATTCAGTGAATCAATAATTATACAAGCCAGTCAGGAACGTGTTTTTGATTACACGCAGGATTATAGGAATCGCTTGGTTTGGGATACATTTCTGAAGAAGGCTGAATTGCTGAACGGTGCAACTTATGCAGGCATGGATGTTAAAGCGTATTGCGTGGCACATAATGGAATAGGAATGGAGACAGAATACGTATCCTACAACCGACCTAAAGTAACTGCTATCAAAATGACAAAAGGTCCGTATATGTTCAAAGCATTTCTCGGTTCCTGGACATTTAAAGCAATAGATTCGAATCAAACAGAAGTTATTTTTCTATATTCTTTTACGCTGCGTTTTCCATTTAACATGCTTACACCGTTTATTAAACGGAATCTTCAAAAAAATGTAAAGCAACGTTTGATTGATTTGAAAAGGAGTATTGAGTAAGGATTGATCGATAACTATTATTGATCTTGATAAGGCCAATTTTTATTAACTATTCGATGAAACTTATTTCTTAAAATTCGAAAACAATCAACGCATTTTAATATCTTTAACTTACAATGAGTTAAAAGAAATTATATGGATGGTTTTTTGTTGTTTCTAGCTTTTACAGGATTATTTATTTGCATTTTTATTTTATTAAATCGCACGGGTAGTTTGGTTGATAATATGGAGGCCATGCAGAAAAAACTCATTCTGATGGCTAAAGAATTAACTGCTATAAAAGCCGAGCTGCACGCATTTAAAACAGCAGAACAAACGGATAAACTGCAGGAAAAGCGAGCAGAAAAAACCGAATCTTCACATACTCCACCTGTTTTTATATCCGAAATTAAAACTGAATCTGTTGAACGTTCTCCGGAAGAGAAAAAAGAACCGTTTGTTGCTCCAGTTGAAATTTTTGCAACCGTTCATAGAGAAGAAAAAGCAGACCGCCCTAAAAGTATTCCTGTTTCTAAGCCAGTCAAACCTAAAGAGCCGAGCTTTTTTGAACGAAATCCTGATCTGGAAAAATTTATTGGAGAAAATCTAATTAATAAAATTGGTATCGCAATACTTGTAATTGGCATTGGCTTTTTTGTAAAATTTGCGATTGATCAGGATTGGATCAATGAGGTAGGCAGGGTATTTATTGGTATTGTATGCGGAGCTATTCTTGTAGGTTTTGCGCATTATACACGGAATAGTTTCAGGTCTTTTAGTTCTGTGCTTGTAGGTGGAGGGATGGCTATTTTCTATCTTACCATAGCCATCGCCTTTCATGAATACAAACTAATGCCACAGAGCATAGCATTTGTCATCATGGTTATCATTACCATTTTCTCTGTCATCTTATCCATAATATATGATCGGAAAGAGCTTGCTGTATTAGCACTTATCGGAGGTTTTACGTCTCCGTTTATGTTAAGTACCGGCTCTGGAAATTATCAGGTATTATTTACGTATGTTTTAATATTGAATATCGGAATGATTGTGCTTTCATATTTCAAACGATGGAATATTATTAATGTGATATCCTTTGCCTTTACCATACTTTTATATGGCGCATGGCTGATTAAAACATTTACGTTTGATCTTGAACCAAGCAAGGCTCATATAGGAGCTATGCTATTTGCATCATTGTTCTATCTGACTTTTTTTACAATGAATATCATTAATAATATTAAAGAAAATAAGGCATTTTTAGCCTTTCAATTATCAATATTAATTGTTAATACATTTTTATACTACAGTGCTGGAATGTTTATTTTGAAAGGCATTCATGGTGGTTTATATCAAGGATTGTTTACTATTTTAATTGCCACATTCAATTTTATTTTTGCTTATGTATTATTTAAAAATAAAAAAGTAGATGCTAATCTTGTCTATTTATTAATTGGCCTGGTACTGACTTTTGTGAGTCTTTCTGCACCGATTCAATTAGAAGGTAATTATATTACCCTGTTCTGGGCTGCGGAAGCAGTATTGTTATTGTGGCTCTCTCAAAAATCAGGTATTCGTATTATGAAACTGGGATCCTGCATTATTACATTCTTAATGGTTATAAGTCTGGTGATGGATTGGAATAATGTTTATCTGATAAACATGGAACTTATTCCAATTGTTTTTAATAAGGCATGCATCGCTAGTTTCGTAGTAATAGCTTCTCTCGTTTCAACAATTTTATTGTTGCGGAACGAAAAAGATGAAGCTCTTTGGGGTACATTTAACCATCAAACTTATTCGGTTATAGTAGAAGTAGGGTTGTTATTAGTTACATACTTTTCCGGGTTACTTGAGGTATATTTTCAATTTGACAGTCGTTCAATACTAGAACAAACCAGCATTTCGATAACGCCAATTTATACTGGCTGTTATAATTTAACCTTTAGTTTATTATTCTCAATTTATGTGCACTATAAGAAAGTCAAGTGGCTGCAAATATTTCCCGTCGTTTCTTGCATGACAATCTCTGTAGTTTATCTGATATACTACAATCAAATTAATTTTGAATTAAGAGATTCATTTTTACTCGATTCACCGCAGTTGGCTTTTCATTATTATTTTCATTACATAAATAGCTTGTTATTAATAATACTTCTGGTAAATACTTTAAGAATTGTTCAAAGTAATTATGTCAGAAATGCACGTGAAATATCTATATTCTTTTGGTTTATGTGCTTTGTGTTGATTTATGTAGCCAGTTCAGAATTACAAAATAGTGCTCTAGTCTCTTCGTATAAAACAGGAGTAGATTTATATAATTTAAAGCATCAGATCTCTAAAGTTGGTTTTCCGATACTTTGGGGAATATGCTCATTTATTTTAATGATTCTGGGCATGAGGTTTAAAATTAAAACATTGCGAATTATTTCACTTTCTGTGTTTGGGTTAACCTTATTGAGAATGTTTATTTTTGATATTCGTGAAATGTCTGAAGGTGGTAAAATAGCAGCCTTTATTTCTTTGGGTATATTACTTCTTGTAATGTCCTTTATGTATCAAAAGCTTAAAAAAATATTAACGGAAGAATAAGGGTATTAAAGTTGCTAGGCATGAATCGGATTTTAGGAACAATTGTAATAAGTTTTTTATTTGAAGGCTTATCTGTTGCACAGTCGTACCATTGGCAAACACAGATTCAAGACAGTGTTAAAGCTGATGGCTTCTATACTATTGTATTACAACCGGAAATAGGAGCAAAGCTGCAAGATAATTATGCCGACCTTCGTATTTGGGATCAAAAAAACGAAGAAGTTCCTTTTATTCAGAAAAGTGAAGAACCGTATTTTTCAACAGAACGCTTTAAAGAATACCCAATTATTACAAATGAAATTGTCGACAAGTGCTGTACCAAACTGGTAATTAAAAACAGCGATAAGAAGCCGATTAATAATATTTGCTTTGTTTTAAAAAATGCTGATGCAGTAAAAGTATATCAGATTGCGGGAAGTGACGATGGGGTAAACTGGTTTGCAATTAAACAATTTGATGTTTTTTATAACAGCTATAGTGAAACTGACACGAAGGTTGTAAGCTATATAAACTTTCCTTTAACAGATTATTTATATTATCGCTTTGATATTACCGACAGAGGATATTGGGATGAAGCACGTTGGATATATTGGAACGAAACTCGTTGGAGTTATCCTGTTAATATTTTAAAGGTAGGATATTATGAAACATATTTAGAAGAAGGAAAATATAATACAGTTCCTGCCCCTATTTTTCAGCAGACAGACAGTACTAGTGATAAGAAGACATATATTAAAGTGTCTTTTAAGGAAGATTACTTTATTAATCGTTTACGATTTAAGATTACTGGCCCCCGTTTTTATAAACGGCAGGTCATTATTGCAAGAAAAGTAGAAGATAAGCAAAAGCGCTTCATAGCATATTTGCCAATAACAACATTAGAACTGAATTCATACTCGTTAAATGAATTTGATTTTAGCTTTTTTAGAGAGAAAGAATTTTATCTGATTATTGATAATGACGATAACCGCCCTCTGAAAATCGAAGCTATTGAGGCATGGCAGCTTACCAGATATATTAAGGCGTATTTAGAAAAAGGAGAGAAGTATAAATTAGTATATGGAGATTCAATCGCTTCAGCTCCGGTATATGACCTCCATTTTTTCGTTGACAGTATTCCTGAAATATTACCGACATTGATGGTAGGGAAAATCGACCTGCTTCTTGAGACAAAAGTACAGACGAACGAAAGGTCGCTTAACTGGTATGAAAACAAGATCCTTGTGTGGGCAGCAATTATTCTTTTAATATTGTTATTATCTTTCATGTCATGGAAAATGTTACATGAAATGAAGAGTAAACAAGAGCAAAATTAATTGCTTAAAAAATTTCTCCGACATCCAGATAAAAACCATTGGAATGTTTAAGCCCGATAGCAAAGTCGATCAGTAGATTTGTGTTTGAGTCTTTATTTAGCTTAACACGTAAGCCGGCTCCTACAGCGGGATATACGTATTTATATTTCCCATCTCCTGGTTCCGAATAAGTAGCGGCATTCATAAAAACAACTCCGCCCAGTAACCCATTTTTTGTAATTTTATATCGGTATTCAACTTCTGAATACAGCATGTTAATACTTCTGAATCTTCCTTGTACATAGCCGCGGGCTGTATTGGTATAGGTATCCCAGCCATTACTTGGAAGTAATAGGTAAGGAGCAGTACCTCTTGGTGCTCCCCAGTAAAACAGCCAGAAGCCTAGAATATTTTTTCCTTTGGTAGGTAAATTGATATACTTTCTGAAGTCTGCATAAATAGAGGCCCATGGAGTAGTATTACCCATAAAAGAGGGGTAGAAACGGTAAACGAAATTTACATAACTACCTTTCTCCGGATTGATTGTATTTTTACGGTTATCCCATAAAAATTGAAAATTTAATCCATCTGAGATAGACGTTGATCCTGTTCCAACACCATAAGCAGCAAAACTGCTGGGTTCTGTGCCTCCCCAATTTTCTTTAATACCATAAAAATAATCGAAGTTGATGCCACCGCCCACATACAGTTTAGAATAAATATTTCTCAAGGCTGATTGATAAAAGCGTATATAGCTATAATCAATTAAGTCGGCATCTGCTTTCGTGGTTGCGCCTCCCAATCCATAGGTGTTTTGAGGGTATTTCATAAATCTCCAATCACCGATTAGATTCCAGGAGTTATTTTTTAACCAGATATTCGATCGCACGGGAAGGACAAATTGTTTGTTTATAGTATAAGACGCACTTGTGGCAATAACAGATGCACTGGTTGTTTTAGGATCTCCGGTATAGAATACAAAATTTGCCGCAACCACTGCAGCCAGGCTTGTTGCAGGGGTATACCCAATGGCAGGGAAAAGAGAAATATATACCTTTTTATTCTTTGCTATTTTAACAGATTGTTTTTGATAATGTTTTTTGAATAAAAACTCTACAATGTCTGTTTGCCGTATACTGTCTTTTTTAGCGGGGATAGAATCCTGTGCAATGCTTATGTGTATGGCATAAGTGTATATAAAAAAAGTGGAAAATACTTTTAACCAATTAATTGGAAACAGGATGTTTTTTTGTTTTTGCACAAAGGGTAATCAATTACAACAAGGTAAAAAAATATTTTGTCTTGTGAACTAACATTTGTTCTATTAAATAAGTTTTTAATTAAAAGATTGTTTTTCCGGTATAGTTAACAAACATCTCCAACGCTTTTGTACCGGCAAAGGAGTTACCGGATTCGCTCAGGCCTGGCGACCATACAGCGATACACATTTCCCCGGGCACAATAGAAACAATACCACCTCCAACACCGCTTTTAGACGGCAGGCCCACACGGTAGGCGAAGTCGCCTACAGAATCGTACATACCGCAGGTAAGCATTAAGGCATTGATACGATCAGAATCTTTTTTTGAGATAATGGCTTTACCGCTTGATGGTAAAACACCTTCATTCGCCAAGTATAAAAATGCTTTACTTAAATCGTCACAACTCATGGCAATAGAGCATTGGTGGAAATAAACATCAAGCACTTCGCGGACCTTATTATGAATGTTTCCAAAGCTTTTCATGAAATAACCCATCGCAAGATTTCGGTTGCCGGTTTCGCGTTCAGATTGAGCTACTATGTAGTCGAAATCTATAGCCTCATTCATGCTTACTTTACGCACGAACTCAAGGATGTCGGCTTTGGTATTTTTGGTGTTAGAATAAATAATGTCGGTAATGACATGGGCTCCGGCATTAATAAAAGGATTTCTTGGAATTCCTTGCTCCAGTTCTAATTGTATCAGCGAATTAAATTTACTGCCGGAAGGTTCTCTGCCAACGCGTTTCCAGATGGTATTATCATCTAAAGCGATAGCCATCGTAAGAGTCAGTATTTTTGAAATGCTCTGTATGGAAAATTGCTCCATCGCATCCCCAACGGAAGCCTTGATTCCATCAACGGTATGGATTGACATTCCAAACTTTGTTGGTTTAATACCTGCCAATGCGGGAATATAATCTGCAACTTTACCCTGTCCTAAAAATGGTTGAATGTCTTTATGTATCTGATTCAGGATAGCCTGGTAATTCATGAGGATACTCGATGTTTTATTTTATACGGTTTACTTTTCGTTAACGCAAAGCCCGCAAAGAAATAGGAGCACTGAACGCGAGAAGCGTTATACGGCTATGCAGTTTTGACTGGCAGCATTTACCTCGCAACTATAACAATGTAGTAACCGAAGCCCAAATCAAGTTTTTTGCTTTTTCTTTTTCGCAGCCGGGAACAATACATTATTTAAGATAAGGCGGAAGCCGGGGGAGTTCGGGTGCAGATTCAGGTCTGTCGGGTCTTCGCCAACAAAATGCTGATAATCTTCCGGGTCGTGACCTCCATAGAATGTCCACGTACCTTTACCGTATGTACCATGTATAAATTTTGCTTCTCCGATTTCTTTATTTTCACCCAAAACAATTACTTCAGGTTTGATTAACGTTTTTTTGAAACCGGTTGTTTGTCCCATGAAGCCATGTACAGTACGCTTATGGCATTGGGTCAGCATTGTTGGTATAACATCCCATTTAGCTGAAAAATCAAATAGATTGAAGTAGTCGTTATTTTCTGTTACACCACGTTCGGGCGGGTTGTTATCTATGTTGGAGTACTCGTATTCATAGGGATCAGCCTTTAATTTAAAGTTCTGAAAGGCAAATGTTTTTGTAAAGTCTAATCTGCTGCTGGCATTTGGTGTAGCCGGATCTCCGTCGTACATTGTTTCACAGATGTCAATTCCTTCGGCTGCCAGTGCAATATCATAGGTATCTGTTGCCGAACACATCGCAAACATATAACCTCCGCCTGCACAGAAGTCCCGTATCTTCTTTACCACACCCAGTTTTAATTCGGATACCTTATTAAAGCCTAACCGTTTGGCCGATGCTTCGTATTCGTGTTGCTGCTGCTGGTACCAGGCCTGGTTTCGGTACATCGCATAAAATTTTCCGTATTGACCGGTAAAATCTTCGTGATGTAAGTGCAGCCAATCGTATTTAGGAAGTTCATCGCCGATGATTTCATCGTCATATATTACTGTATAGGGAATTTCGGCATACGTTAAGACCATTGTTACAGCATCATCCCAGGGAAGTTTGGTTTTAGGCGAATAAACAGCAATTTTAGGATACTTTTCAAGCTTGACTACATCCATGTTTATCTCGGGTTTGCTGATAAAGGATTGAATGGAGGCATAATCCGCATCAGAAATGATCTCATAGGATACACCTCTGATTACCAGTTCATTTACAAAGGATGGGGTATAATTAAAGGCGAAACTTCCGCCACGGTAATTTAAGAGCCAATCTACCGGACTGTCCTTAGTAAGAATCCAATAAGCGACACCGTAGGATTTTAAATGATTGGATTGGGATTCATCCATAGGTATTAAAATTTGATTTGCCTTCGCTGAAAAGCTAATCGAACCTAAAAATAACAGATATGAGATGATTCGGATATGCATGAAACGTATATTTATTTGATACAAGTTAGGTTATAATTGAAGCACCTCCAAAAAAATCAAAAGTATATTCAATTATGTAATAATGTGTATAATCTTTATAAATTATTGATTTTATCACTTGTAAATAATGGAATAATTGACAATATTTGCTGAGGTCAATTTAATTTTTTATTAAACTAATCCTTAAGAGGAAAATGACACATATTAAAGTAGTAAGTAAATTCTTGTTTACAAGTTTGGTTCTTTTAGGTGCATTTGCATCTCAGGCCGGAATTCTAACAATCTCAGGAGTTTATCAAGGTAAAAACTTGTACGTTCAGAATCCATTTGCAGGCAATATGCGTGATTATTGCACAAATGAAGTATATGTGAACGAAGTAAAGAAAGAATATAACGTTGCCAGCAGTGCTTTTGAAATCGATTTGTCATTTATGAAAATCGGAGATCCGGTAACAATAAAAATTACTCATAAAGACGATTGTAAACCAAAAGTTTTAAATCCTCAGGTTATTCAAGCAACAAGTGCATTTTCAATCAGCTCATTTTCTGTAGATCAGGATAAAATTCTTTGGACAACTAAAGGGGAACGTCCTAAAGGTAAAATCTTTGTTGAGCAAATGCGTTACAACACTTGGGTGATTGTTAAAGAATTACCAGGTAAAGGTCAGGCATTGATGAACTCATACGAAGTTGAAAGCTTCAATCACTCTGGTGTTAATCAATACAGAATTAAATATCTTGAGGTTGATGGTCAGATTAAGTATTCTTCAACTGTTGAGTACACATCTACACTTGAGCCTGTAACATTCTATCCGCACCGTGTAACAGATAAAATTACTTTATCTAGACCAGTTGAATACGAACTACAAGATGCATTCGGTAACGTAATCAGAAAATCTAAAGGTTCTGAAATTGATATCGCATCATCTCCATCAGGTGTTTACTACCTGAACTGTGATAACCAGACATTCAAAATATTCAAGAAGTAATTTTACTTCACACCATAAACAAAAAGACCTTCGATAAAATCGAAGGTCTTTTTGTTTATGTACATATCTTATCAATAATACTTTTATACCACAACCTTCTCCCATATAGGGTCAATCTCTACCAATCCTTCGCTGTTAATGTTTTTCAACTTTACCTTCTTCAGTTCATTTACCCACAGCGGGTCATAGGCTGTTACTACTTTTATGTAGTTGCTAGTAAAGCCAAACATACTGCCGTTTTCTTCTTCTGCTTCAAACAATACATCCGCTGTTTCTGAAATGTGTTGTTCGTAAAAAAATCTACGTTTCTTTTCAGAGAGAGTTCTCAGCATGGTGCTGCGTTCGCTACGATCTCTGTTTGGTCTCTTACCCTTCATGGTTGCAGCCAGTGTATTGGCACGTTCAGAATAACTGAATACATGTAAGTAGGAGATGTCTAATTCGTTTAAGAAATTATAAGTCACGTTGAAGTCTTCATCCGTTTCGCCCGGAAAACCCACGATCACATCCACACCGATACACGCATGCGGCATAACTTTTTTGATTGCTGCAACACGCTCTGCATATAGCTCACGCTGGTAGCGGCGGCGCATCAGTTTTAATATTTTGTTGTTGCCGGATTGTAACGGAATATGAAAATGCGGTACAAAACGTTTTGACGCGGCAACAAACGAAATAATTTCATCTGTTAATAAATTGGGTTCAATAGAAGAGATTCTGAAACGTTCTATTCCTTCAATGTTATCCAGTTCTTTAATCAGTTCCAGAAAGGAAGACGTACGTTCACCACTAATGATACCATAGTCACCAATATTTACACCTGTTAAAACAATTTCTTTTACATCTTTAGCTGCAATTTCTTTTGCCGTCTTTACCACATTTGCAATAGTATCACTGCGGCTGCTGCCTCTTGCCAGAGGAATGGTACAGAAGCTGCAGGAATAATCACAGCCATCCTGCACTTTCAGGAATGTTCTGGTGCGGTCGTTTACAGAATAGGAGCAATAATAATCTGTTGCATTTGTAATATCACTGGTATAAATACGGGTTTTTTCCTGTTTATTAAAATCGCCCAGCAGTTCAAACAATTTAAACTTTTCTGAAGCGCCCAATACTGCATCAACACCGGGTATCTGAGCAATCTCTTCAGGCTTCAGTTGTGCATAGCAGCCAATGATGCCAACAAAAGCACCAGGCGAATAACGAAGAGCTTCTTTAACTACTTTCTTACATTTTTTATCGGCATGGTCGGTTACAGAACAGGTATTGATGATGTATACATCTGCCTTTTCGTGAAACTCAACTTTTTCATATCCATTCTCATCAAACATCCTGCTAATGGTAGATGTTTCAGAGAAATTCAATTTACAGCCCAGTGTATAGAAAGCAACTTTTTTCATGAGGTAATGGAAAGCTTATCGCAAAGCTCTTATTTGCAAGTACAAAGGTAGCTTATTTCTTGTAAAAATCCTCCATCAATACCTGAAGGAATGCTTGCCCCTGTGTAAGATCCTGTTTGCTGAACAATCCTTTTTCGTCGCTTATCTTATTGCTGTTCAGATCATATTGGATAAAATGATTTTGATTGTATACGTAAGTAAAACCATCATTGAACGAATACCAGGCGGCATGCGATAGGGAGTCTTTCAGGTTTATAGGAGACGAAAATGTGAAAGGTTTGGGGTCCAGATTTAAATAAGAAGCAATGGTTGGGGCCAGATTGATTTGGGAATAGGTTTCTCTCACTTCCTGTTTTTTTGTTACGGCTCCGCCCAGCCAGAGCATCGGAATCTGAAATTCGCTCGGCCCGTGTGTGGCATATTCACTGCCGGGCAGTACATGGCCATGGTCTGCTACTACAATGATCCAGGTATTATTCCACCAGGTTTGCTGTTTTGCTTTCTGTATAAAATCATAAAAGCAGGAATCGGTATAATGGTGTGAATTTTCAAATTGTATCGTTTTAGAATTTCCTTCAAACACAGGCTTTACAGGTACATCGTAGGGTTCGTGGCTGCTTAGTGTAAATAGGGTATAGAAGAACGGTGCTTGCTTTTTACTTTGTTCTTGTGCTAATGTAAATAGCCTTTCAAAAGTAGCTTCATCATGTGCTCCCCACTTTGCGCCCCAGGTTTCTTTAGGAAAATCAGATTTGCCTATGATCTGATCAAAGCCGTTGTAATTCATATACGAACGCATGTTAGCAAACTCTAATTCGCCACCATATATATAAGCGGTGTTATAGCCGGCAGATTTTAATTGCTGCGTAATGAAAGGCAGTTTTCTGGATTTACCCGGTTCCGTCATTATAGAATAATCGGGTTGTGCGGGATAGGCACTTAGTAAGGCAACCAATCCTTTATCGCTGCGATCGCCGCTTGCAAAGAGATTGGAAAAATAAATACTTTCTTTCTTAAGGCTCGACAGGTGTGGAGTGACAGTATCGTTTGCGACTTTAGCTGTTAAGCTTTCCCATACAATGATAATGATATTGGGACGATTATTTTTTAGGATGGAATCATGCGGAACAACAGTCTTTAAGGAAGTACGGAAGATTGTTTGTGCTTCAGAAGATTCGAAGAAATGATACCTCGACAGATTAGGACCGTTTTGTTCAATGACCGAACGGGCCAGTGTCCATGCCGGATTCAGGGCTGCCTGATTTAATAGTGCGTTGGTAGAATAGTATCCGACACTTTCGTTGTTTGGTATTTGCTGTAAGCCCCCACGTATAGGTATTACCAATAATGCAGCTACAATAAGGGCAGCAGGTACCTGCCATATAACAAGTGGTGTAAATGTTTTTTTATAAAAGAATTTCTTATAAAAACGAAAACTGATATAAGACGAGATAAAGAAAAAGGAAAGAAGCAGCCAGATAGGAGAAGACATGGCTGAGCCAATCATTTCATTTGTAGTGCCGGTATAGCGAAACAATGTATTATCTAACCGGAATCCCCAGAAAGAAAACAATTCTGCATCGAGTGTATAAATAAATGTCAGCGCAATAATCCAGCATGTGCTATAATAAAGAAGAAGCTTTTGTAATAATTCATTCTTTACTTTAAAAACTAATAATATTGGAAGTATAGCTGCTGGAATTATAGTGATGTAAGAAGAAAAAGAAATATCTAACGTAAGTCCGTATATAAAACACTTTAGTGTTTCTGCTAACGGAAGTTTAATAACTGGTTTGATGTGATAAAGCAAAAAGAAACATCTACCTAAAAGAAAAAAGGTCATCCAGTACAATAAATAACGGATAATAAATAATAAAAGCTTTTTCAGAATATAAAATGGTTATGATGTTTAAACACTCAAATTGAACGCTCAAAAATAAACAGAAAACCCAGCATTGAAGAAGGATTGGTAAATATCTTTTCAACGGACTTTTATAAGTGTGCTAAAATTTGAATGGATAAATACGTATTTGTCCTGATTTTTGGTAATTATCCTTAAATATTTACTTGTAAAGGGGTGAAATAACGACCAATTTCATAGTTTTGAGATGGAATTTAGACTTCAAAAGATAAATTATTGAATTATTATGGCTCATTTACGTTTTAAAGCTTTAGAAACACTGAATGCAAGACAACCGATTAAAGTTACAGCTCCATCCGGTAAAATATCGGATTATTATGGGGAGAATGTATTTGGTGTAGATGCAATGAAACGCTATATCTCTTCTGATGCCGTAAAAGTGGTATTGGCAGCAATTGAATCAGGAGAAAAAATAGATACACTTACAGCCGATGCGGTTGCTGCAGGCATGAAATGTTGGGCAATGGAAAAAGGTGTTACACATTATACACACTGGTTTCAGCCATTGACAGATGCAACAGCAGAGAAGCATGATTCTTTTTTTGATCTGGATGATAACGGAAAAGCATTAGAGAAATTCAAGGCCAGTGCTTTGGTACAACAGGAACCGGATGCTTCTTCTTTCCCGAATGGTGGTATACGCTCTACTTTTGAGGCTCGTGGTTATACCGCCTGGGATCCTTCTTCACCGGCGTTTATCATGGGTGGTACATTATGTATTCCAACGATATTTGTTTCTTATACCGGTGAATCTCTTGATAATAAAGCTCCGCTTTTGAAATCGCTGGCGGCCGTTGATAAAGCAGCTACAGAGGTTTGTCAGTTTTTCGATAAAGACATTACAAAAGTAACGGCAACGCTAGGACCGGAGCAGGAATATTTTCTTGTAGATGCAGCCTTATTTAATGCGCGTCCGGATTTGTTAATGGCAGGCCGTACGGTATTTGGCCACGCACCTTCACGCGGACAACAACTGGATGATCACTACTTCGGTTCTATTCCTCCACGTGTCAGCGATTTCATGGTAGATTTTGAAATCGAAGCATTGAAATTAGGTATTCCCGTGCGCACGCGCCACAACGAGGTAGCACCCGGTCAATACGAGATGGCACCTACGTTTGAAGAATGTAACCTGTCTTGCGATCACAATCAATTGATTCGTGACCTGATGCATAAGATTGCTGAAAAACACGGTTTAAAAGTATTGTTCCATGAGAAGCCTTTTGCTGGTATCAATGGTAGCGGCAAGCATAATAACTGGGCATTGAGCACCAATTTCGGTAAAAATTTATTGAGCCCGAGCAGCAAACCAAAAGAGAATTTGATTTTCTTAACCTTCCTGGTGAACGTTGTAAAAGCAGTAAATGATTATGCAGATCTATTGCGCGCATCTATTGCTTCTGCAGGTAACGACCACCGTTTGGGGGCAAATGAAGCACCTCCGGCAATTATCTCTGTATTTCTTGGTACACAGTTGTCTGAAGTATTGGATGAGTTAGAGAAGAACGGAAACGTGCGTATCGATAAAGGCGATAACATGTATATGAAATTAGGGATCAATAAAATTCCGGAATTGTTATTAGATAATACAGACCGCAACCGAACTTCACCTTTTGCATTTACAGGAAATAAGTTTGAATTCAGAGCTGTCGGCAGTGCTGCAAACTCTGCTTCACCTATGACCGTGTTGAATACTATTGTAGCTGAAACATTGGTACAATTCAAACTAGAAGTAGATAAGCAGATTGACAAAGGAGTGAAGAAAGAAGTCGCTGTAGCTAACGTATTGCGTGACTATACACAGTCTTCTAAAAAGATTCGTTTCGAAGGAAACGGATATAGTGAAGAGTGGGTAAAGGAAGCCGCTAAAAGAGGCTTGAACAATGTAACAACGACTCCGCAGGCGCTTGAATACTGGATCACACCGAAGGTTAAGAAATTATTTGAAAAGCATGCCATCTATTCAGAACGTGAATTGGAAGCACGTTATGAAATCATGCAGGAAAATTATATCAAGAAAATTCAGATAGAAGGAAGGGTTATCGGCGATCTGGCGATTAACCACATTATTCCAACAGCTATTGAATATCAGAATATTCTGATCAATAATGTAAAAGGGCTAAAAGACATCGGACTGGATAAAGAAGCGAAGCCTATTATTGAAGTGATCAAGGAGATCTCTAAACATATCAATGCTATTCAGACCGATGTAGATGCGATGACTGAAGAGCGTAAAAAAGCAAATATTATTGAGCACATGCCCGAAAGAGCAAAAGCATATTGCGATAAGGTACGTCCGTATTTTGAAACCATCCGTTATGCCGTTGATAAATTAGAATTGATTGTAGACGATGAAATGTGGCCGTTGCCGAAATACAGAGAATTGTTATTCCTTCGATAAGAAAGTTAATAGTATTGTTCTAACTTTAAACAGGCATTCCTTCATAAGAATGCCTGTTTAATTTGTATTAATCTAATAAAAAATTGTTTCTTGAATAACTTTCTTCCTCTAAATCTACTATTTATGAATTATGTGTAAAAAGAGATGCCACTAATGCATGAAAACATTAGTTTTTTTCAAATAGAGGTTTAAATTTGCATCACAGTATTTAAGATTATTATTAATTATCTATAAACAAGTTGATTTTCGATGGCAAAGGCAAAATTAGAGTACATCTGGCTTGATGGTTACCAACCAATCCAAAGCTTACGTAGCAAAACTAAAATTGAAGAGAATTTTAGTGGGAAATTAGAAGATCTTAGCAATTGGTCTTTTGACGGTTCTTCTACAGAACAGGCAAAAGGTGGATCTTCTGACTGTTTATTAAAACCAGTATTTGTTTGTCCTGATCCTCAGAGAAAGAACGCATACCTGGTAATGTGTGAAGTTTTAAATGCTGACGGAACTGCTCACGTATCTAACGGTCGTGCTGGTATTGAAGATGATGACAATGATTTCTGGTTCGGTTTCGAGCAGGAATATTTCTTATATGATATGACTACTAACATGCCGTTAGGTTTCCCTGCAGGTGGTTATCCAAAACCTCAAGGACCTTACTATTGTTCAGTAGGTGCTCAGAATGCGTATGGTCGTGAGATCATTGAAGAGCATTTGGATGCATGTCTTGAAGCTGGCTTAAACGTTGAAGGTATCAACGCTGAGGTTGCTGCAGGTCAGTGGGAATTCCAGATCTTTGCTAAAGGTGCTAAACGTGCTGGTGATGAAATCTGGGTTGCTCGTTATTTATTAGAAAGAATCGGGGAGAAATATGGTGTTTATGTAAACTACCATCCGAAACCACTTGGTAACCTTGACTGGAATGGTTCAGGTATGCACGCAAACTTCTCTAACACATTGTTGAGAACATGCGGAAGCAAAGAAGTATTCGATAAAGTATGTGAAGCTTTCCGTCCGGTTGTTAAAGAACACATCGATGTATACGGTGCATACAACGAATTACGTTTAACTGGTAAGCACGAAACTGCAAGTATTCACGATTTCAGCTACGGTGTATCTGACCGTGGTGCATCTATCCGTATTCCTGTTCTTGTTCCTGCTAAAGGCTGGAAAGGTTATTTGGAAGATCGTCGTCCAAACTCTGCTGCAGATCCATACAAAGTTGCTGCTCGTATTATCAAAACTGTTAAGCCTGTTAAAGCTTAAGTTGATAATCAATTATATTGAAAAGTCTCCTGCTAAAGCGGGAGACTTTTTTTTGTGCCTGAATTTAAATTTAGGGGATAAAATAAGAAAGCCCTTCATGTTATGTTATCGAAGGGCTTTCTTATTTTATATGAGATTATACTATTGAGGATTTGTTATCTTTTCACCGAACGCTTTAGCTTTCGGACTAGTGAAATTATAGGTTAAGGAAAGATACCAGCCTACACGAAACACCTTTTCAACCGTGGGATCCTGTGGAAGGGAGTGGACATTATAGTAATCAGAGGTGTTATATTTTCCTGCCAGCATATCAACCTTACCGCACACGGCACCACCGGATACAACAACTCTGTCCTGATTTCCAAACACCATACACGGGCCAAGGTAATAACGGATATCACTCAGGTTTGTACTCACCCCGATACTTACACCCGGACTGAATGGTGCCCGAAAGGGCTTATTGCAATAAATATTTAATTGTGTTCCTACATAAGGAATAAAAGAATTTTTGTCAGCGATGCGTTTTATCTGAACCGTGTCTGTTTTTCCTTGTATGGTGTCATAAAAATATTTCCGATCGTTCAGTGCCATATTAAAGAATAAGCCACCGCTTACATCCAGGCGAATACCTCCATAAGTATATATTTTTGTTGAGAAGGATTCTTTACGTGCTTTATACCCATACAGATTTGATTTAGGTTGAATATCAACATCTAAATTAATTACATCTATATTGTTGAGCGTATAGTCTTTTATGCCTATTTCAGAATTGAACCGGTCAAAGCTATTGTATAGGCGCTGTATTTCTTTTATGAAATCTGTTATTTGTGAAGATGTAATCAATCTCGTTACAGCCTGCGTTTTACCCAGACTTTGCCGTATTTTGGTTTCAGTAAGTGCTAAGTCACTTTTTAAAACATCATATAGATCTTTATTTATGCTATCCAGCGTTTTTTCTTTAGCTGCAATTAGTAACTCAATTTTGTTAATCTCATTTAAAATATCATTACAGAATACACTTACTTCATTCATTGTTGTAAAAAGCTTGTTTTTTCTATATTGAATATAATTAAATATTTTGCTGTCATTCGGCAACTGATTTAATAATTTATATGAAGTATATAGTGGATCATTTTTAGCACTAGTATCTATTAAATAGGTGATATATATTTGTGTTAATGTATTACGCTGTCCTAATAAACTAGAATCATCTTTATGCAATAAAAAAGATAAATCGTTGTAATAAGAGATACTTGTCTGAAGCCAGTTAAGTCGTTCATAGCTGCAATAATTATTTATTTTATCTTTTAATAAATGCAATGTTTGTCCTAAATACATTACACTTTCGGTTATTTGATCTGGAGACTTTTTACTTATGGATAGATTATAATAATCTTTAATATTTTGAACATTATTTAGGCTATCGTTAGTAACCTTTTTTATACTATTCTTATAAGCATTAGTATTCTTTTGAGCAGGAGAAGAGGCTTGTAAAGAATCGCTTGATGTATAATTTCTATAGAATGCCATATCATTTATATAGGTATTAAAAGATGTTTGTAGTTCCATAACCTGCTGTATAAAATCTGTATTAATTTCATTAATAGATAAATTTACTTGAAGGTTTTGTGGAGAGAATGGTGTTCCATCTTCGTAATTTAATCTGGAATTATTTATTGTTACGTCATAATTTAACAGATTTACATTTTTAATTCTGAAATTTAATCCGCCTTTGTCTTCTTTTACCCAATAGATATTTTTGGGACGAATCGTATCTTTTGTGAAATCGTAACAGATATCTAAATAATAATTCTTCGTAGTACATTTATTTTTTAAGCTTGTCGTAACAATGGGGGCCTTTTGTTGATTTTGAATTGTAGGATTACCATTATTCGTGGCAGTCTGATTACTATTAGCGTTAGCAGCAGATGTTTCATTGACTTTTGGTTTTGCTTTAGTCGTATCCTGTGCCAGACAAGGATTTGCAAGTAAAATACCTGTCAGTACAATAATCAAGTATGTAATAGATCGTTTCATAAAAAAGGGTTTTAATTTATAGATTTATTTGGGTGTCGAAAAATAAAAAAGACAACTCTTTTACACCATACGCTTAAGAGCGTATTTTTAAGTTGGATAATGAATTAGAATGAAACTTGAATAATAAAAAATAGGAATATTCATTAATGAAAATGTATAATAAAAAAAAGAAACCCCTTCCGGAATTTCTTTCTTAAAAGTTAACCTATATTATCTCACGGTTGAAACCGTAGGCTGTCATTTATAATTATTTAGCCTTATACACATCAATCACAAATTGCTTTGTTGGTTTATTGTCTTTAATCTCCGATAAGCGGCTGTTGATTACATACACATTCCCGTTGTAAGCAGTTGCAGTTGTAGGCATCAGGTCGGATGCTTTTTCTTCTTTCACGATTGTGGCACTTGCCCAGTTATCATCCGAATGCAGGAAAACTGTTTTAGAGAAACGATTGCGAACCACAACAAGATCTTTGTCGCTTGTGAAATAAATCCCGTCAGCCCAGAACAACGGCTCCGGTAATTTTACTTTTTCCACTGCAGAAGGGTCTTTCAACGATACCCTCAATAAACTTCCTTGCACCGATTTAGCAAGCAGCAGGAAGCCTCCTTTGTGATATGCAATACCATTCAGTCCAAGTGTAATGGAATCCGGTTTGAATAACGGTGACTGTGAAAGGATAGAAGCCTTGTTGTTTTTATCTACTTTATATACCACATGCGCATACGAGTCGGTGATGTATACATTGTCTTCGTTGTCAATAGTTAGATCGTTCAGCATGTGCTTACCGGTAGTAAGGCCTGAAAGATCCACGATAGTCTCTATTTTTGAGCTGGCTACATCAATGATAGCAAGCTGAGCCATACTGAATTTGGTAGCATCTGTAGAGCGGGTAGACATGCCCATGTCGTTGTTGGTTACATAAAGCTTTCCGGTTCTGTTGTTGTATTTTAGACCTACGGTAGCAATCAATCGCGGATCTTCACAAACAACTTTATAATTTCCCTGTTTGTCTACCGAGCTTATTTTACCTTGTGTAAGCGAAGACAGATAAACCAGTTCACGTTTATCGTCGAACGTAATGCCTTCCGGATACAAACGTTCCGATTCGAATGTTATTCTTTCCGGCGCATTGTCCTGGGTGAAAGATAATAAAGCGGCAATGACGATGGCTGAAGAAGCCTTTTTTACGAGCTGCAGATTCATACTGTTATTGAGTTTATGGAATTGATTTTTACTGGACGGCATTATGTAAGGCAAGGTTGCCTTGTGGAATTAAGGTAGGAAAAATAAATTAAATAATTGTGACTGGTGTGTTATGAATTGTGCTTGCGTACCTACTATTTGCTTCCTCAGCCTTTGTCGGCGTACCAAAGGCGAAGTAACGTATCCAATAAAAAAGAAAAGTATGTGGCCTTGGGTCTCCGACAAGCAGGTGAGGTCATTTAGCTTGTCGGAGGCCGGAGCGGAGAAAGGATATGTTATCAATGGAGTAAATGGCTCCGGCACGCCGACAAGGGCGAATATCACCTCCGAGCTTATCTAGTTTACCTCTGAGCTTATCTAGTTAACCTCTGAACTTATCTAGTTTACTTCCGAGCTTATCTAGTTAACCTCTGAACTTATCTAGTTTACTTCCGAACTAAACTAGTTTACCTTTTTACTTATCTAGTTCACCTCGGAAGTACTCCAGTTTATCTCGGAGCTTATATAGTTTACTTCCGAACTTATATAGTTTACTTCCGAAGTCCTTATTCGTACCTTTTTGCTTCGATATCGTAGTTTTAAGTAGCTTCTATTTGTCAGAGGAAAACCTTGAAGGTTTGATGTATCTATCACCTGAGGGTGTAACAGTATATGTGCTTTTAATAAGAAAGAAACCTTGAAGGTTTGGGTTTTTAATCACACTCTTTAATTGAAAGGATATTTTAACGTATTTGAAGATATTATATCAAGTTAATCAATAGATTATATTTAATTAGAAAATAATAATTGTATTGTTAAATTATATGTGTAATATTTAAGAATTGAAAATCAGTTTTTTATACATTTTTTAATTTTAATTAAAAGGATGTGTAAACTTTAGTCTTTAATCTTTAAGTTATCTACATGCGATACGTTCCTAATCTCATTCCAGAAAAAAATAAAGTACTTAAAGACTACTTTAAAGGAAGCATTTATGAGGCAAGAAAAGGAAACGATCTTTTTCTTGTTCTTGGGTGGATCTCAGGAATCATTTGTTTACTGATCAGTTTGATATCTATAAATCATTTTTTTTTGATGATGCTATATGGATTGGCAGGTCTTATTCTTATTCCTCCGGGACATAATTTAATAGAAAGAATATTTCGTTTCCGATTCACTACTAAGATTAAGTCTGTTTTTAGTGCCGCTCTTTTACTTTTTATAATTCCTGCAACAGGACATTATGGAGAAATAGATAGGAAAGAAGCACAACAGGAACAACTTAATAGTAAAGTCTTAGCTAGTGTAAATGCTGTAAAAGAAGAACAAGCTATCAAGAAAAAAAATGAAGCTGATAAAATAAGAATACAACGTGAAGATAGTCTGAATTTTTATATAAATGCCAGTGTTCATTTTGCAACAAATCATAAAATAGCTGAAGCTACACAAGAATTAACAAAGGCTTTATCATTTATTTCAACCGATAGTGATAAACAAACTATCCTTAATGTGTCTAATCAGATTCGTTCCGTTAAGGCTACTGATTTGATTAAAGCTGGTAAATATAAACAAGCATTATCAGAGCTTAATAAATTAATTGAACATGGTAAGGGGGATTCAAAAGTATTTTATAACCGTGCTATCTGTTTTAGTAAAACCGGTAAGATAGAAGAAGCTGTAAACGATTGCAGAGAAGCCATTAAATATGGAAGTACAGAAGCTGAAAAGCTTTATGATAAAATAAATCCTGTAAGAAGACATATTATTGATTATGTAACACGGTGTTGTGATGGTACAACATCTAATGCCAAAGGACGAGGAGCTTGTTCTCACCATGATGGCGTATGTGATTGGAATGAACCTGTTTATGAGGAGTCTCGAAAATATTAAATGTATGAATCAATCTGTATTTCAACAAACAAGTCTATCAAAGATAAGTTTTTTTCAAAAGCTTTTTAAGCAACATCCTCAGGAAAATGCAGTGATTGAATTGAATAATTTGCTGGCGACAAAACCTGTAAGAGCAATTTTTGCTGAAGATATAAAGCAAATAGAAACAAGATATAACTTAAGTCTGGAAAGGGAATTTAAGCTTAATATTGAAGAGTTTTATGCTACATATCTTAACTACTGTCTTGAAGATAATGCGTTGAGCGCTGACGAGATTGATGAACTAAAACATCTGAAAAAAATATTATCATTGAATGATACCTCTATACAAAATCTACATGATCGAGTTGGGGCTATTGTATATAAAAAATCTTTTCAGGAAGCTGTTGCAGATGGCAGATTATCAAAAGAAGAAAATAAATTTCTCGAAAAACTTGAAGCAGATTTGAAACTTTCTAAAGCTCTTGCAGAAAAAATAGAAAAGGAAACCAAACTAGCTGTTGTTCATAATTATGTTAAAAATATTATAGCAGACCAGCGTCTTTCTCCCGCAGAAGAAAATGAATTGAATGCAATTGCAAACAGCTTGAATGTGGAGCTCAGTTATAAAGATGATACAAGAAAACAACTAGAGAAACTTAAATTGTATTGGGCATTGGAGAATCTTGAGTTGCCGAATATTCCACACGATATCATTATTCAAAAATCAGAAAGATGTCATTTTAAAGCTGAACAGGTGAGTTGGTATGAACTTCGTAGTGTACGGCATCGGGTAGCTGGTCATTCAACAAGCTTTAGAATAGCGAAAGGATTTTACCTTCGTTCATCAATACCTGCAAGTAGTTACAGTACAGATGAAATGAAACTGATTGATACGGGTACGCTTTATCTTACAAATAAGCGGATTATTTTTGATGGAAACAAAAAGAATTCGAACATACGACTCGAGAAAATAGTAAACATAACACCTTTTTCCAACGGTGTAGAAATTGATAAAGATACAGGCAAAAGTCCATCCTTGGAAATTAAAAATGTAGATGTGTTTTGTATGATTTTGGAGAGATTGTTGAGAGAAAGATAAGATTAATGAAAATAAAAATCTGAATAAGCTAATGGAAAATAAAAATAAAACAATGGGAGAAAGATCAAATATCGTAGTGGAAGGTAATACTCTTTCTAAAAGTGAACACAATTATCATTATAATATGATTAAAGGTAGAATTGCTGAAACATTAATTCAGGAATTATTTTTAAGCATGGATTATAATGTCTTCAAATATGGAATGGAGAACACTATCCCAGGTATTATGAAATTATTAAAAGGAGTAAGGGATGATGTCTCTGATCAGATTAAACAAATGCCCGATTTCGTTATTCAAAATCCAAATACGAACGAAGTATATTTTGTAGAAGTAAAGTTTAGAAAGAGTGAAACTTTTTCAATAAAAGACTTAGAAAAAAACAGAAATTATGCATTTAACAATGCTTATATAATACTTGTGTCTAAGAAACATATTAAATGTATATCTGTTCAAGAGCTTAGAGAAGGTAAACAAATTACACCTACCTGTTATAATTACCTAGGAAGTCGAAAGGAATTTGATTTGAAAAAAGATGTTATAAAGGACTTTTGTACTTTTGCTATTCAGTTTTTTGCAAATGTTGAATAGCTTAAATAATCGTAACTTATTTCTTTCGGATTGAGTAATCATCAAATTCTCATAACTTGTACTACACAAACCGTAATACATAACACTATGAAAACAATTTTTTTATCTTCATCCTTTATGCTGATGAGTTTGTTTGCATATTCTCAAACAATTTTCGCAGTAGATAATCAGGCATTTGCAGATATTAAAGTATATGTAGTGAACGATCAGGCTTTTGCCGATCTGCTGGTGTTTAAACAAACCGACCAGGCTTTTGTGGGTGCTAATAACGGACAATGGTTTTTTGTTACCAATCAGGCCTTTGCAAAGAAAAAAATCTACTTTACAGATAATCAGGCTTTCGCTGATCTTAAAATTTTTTATGTAGATAGTCAGGCCTTTGCCGGATGGAAAAATATGGCTAAGAAAAGTTTATTAGATTAAAAGCAGAAGTAAGTGTTTACCAGAGAAAACCTTCAAGGTCTGGTTTATTCATCCCTTATATACATGTTAATTATCTATGTGCTATATCAAAAAGACCTTGAAGGTTTCTGTTTCATAAACAATGCCTTAGGCTTTAAGCTTTTTGCCTTTAACCTGCAGCTAAAAGTTACAATTCAATAATTATCTGCCGATTGCTATATTTCCGGATATTGCTTATACTAGCATTCGCTTTTAAATCATGTAAAACAATAAAAAAAACAGCAATATGGAGATTAGTAAATACACTGAAGTATACAAAGGTACACGCGGTATTTATGTACAGGTAACGCGTTATGGAAATTTCGGACAGAATCAGGCTTTAGTCAGAGTGAGCAACTTTGATCATCCGTGGAGCGAGCATATCTTTTTGTGCGATACCGTTTTTAACGGAAACGATATGAGTGTATCGTATACCACACAAATAGACGGAAGCGATTACGTACTGATGCGTACAACAAAGGAGTGGGGCGCAATCTGGTTACAGGGAAATTATGCCTTTGATATTACGTATCAGGAAACAGTTGTTGACCACATGGAAGGCAGAAACGATATTTTAAATGCCTACAACAACTCACATTTGACAGGTAATCCGAGGAAATAATTATTAAAGCTTAACGCGGAAGGCCTAAGTAATGCCTAACGCTTACACAGCCGTCAGACCGCTTTTTTTGCGGTCCGACGGCTTGTTTGTTATTATTCTCCTTGCCTTAAGCCTTAGGCGTAATCTGTGCTTAATTATGTAACTTCTTTCTCTTTTTTGTATTGCTTTTTACTTTGAAATCGAATAGATTTAGTAAGAAGCATGGGTGAATCTCTTTACCTTCTGTGTTTCTTCTTAAAACATAGAACTTAATTAGGCAAAACATAAAATGAAACATACTATTGTTGGTGCCGGAGGGGCAATCGGAAATGCATTGGCAGCAGAGCTGCTGGCATATAAAGAAGACGTTCGTCTGGTTTCCAGAAGTAGTTATTCTCTTGGCGGAACAGAGACAGCAAAGGCTGATGTTACTTCTTATCCTGAATTGGTAAAAAGCATTGAAGGTTCGGATGTGGTATATCTGTGTGCCGGATTATCATACGATGCAGCGGTATGGGCCGCATCCTGGCCAAAGATTGTGCAGAATACTATTGATGCATGTAGAAGTGTGCATGCTAAACTGATCTTTTTTGATAATGTATATATGTACGGCAAGGTGCATGGAAAAATGACGGAAGAAACACCGTATAATCCCTGCAGTAAAAAAGGAGAGATTCGCGCAAAGATTGCCAGACAGCTGGAAGAGGAAATGAAACAGAAAAATCTGGATGTTATCATTGCCCGCTCGGCCGATTTCTACGGACCGTATGCTTTGAAAACAAGTTTGCTTTACATGCTTGTTATTGAAAACCTGATGAAAGGGAAAAGTGCGCAATGGATGGTGAATGCAAATCAACCGCATTCGTTTACCTATACGCAGGATTGTGGCAAAGGCCTGTATTTGCTTTCAAAAAATGAATCTTGTTTTAATCAGGTATGGCATTTGCCCACTTCTGAACAGTCAATCAATGGTAAGACATTTATAGAACTTATTGCAAAAGAACTCGGAAAGAAACCCAACTACATGGTACTGCAAAAATGGATGCTGAAAACATACGGACTCTTTGATAAAACGGTAAAAGAAATAAATGAAATGCTTTATCAATATGATTCAGCATATCATTTTGATTCTGCCAAATTCAATACCTTTTTTAAATTTAAACCTACTATATACGAACAGGGTATTGTCGAAACGATCGATTTTGTGAAGAAGAAAAAGGTGTAGTGTTGAAAGTTGAGAATGCTTTGTATTATTGTTAGAATCAGCTCAAAGACGACACAGTTCAGAATCAAAGCCTAACGCTTAAGGCTTAAAGCTTTGATATCCGATTTTCTTGCATGATATATTATTGTAATAAAGGTTTATTTTTGCATCAAGCCTTCCGCGTTAAGCCTTAAGCCTTCATCTTCTAAGACCCCGGCGACAGATTCAGTGAGAATTTAAACACCGCATTATCTGTTGTTTTGGCAAATTGATATTCTCCGTATCTGAAAAATACACCGGCTCCGATACCTGCTTTTAAGCCTGACAGTTTAAGTACAACAATATTATTTAAAAAACCACCAGCCTCTTTGTACCCTTTGCTGTAGTCTTTTATTGGAGGACCTGATTGATATTCGGGGTGTGATAAGAAACCCCAACCGATGTTGTAGATCACCATGAAGTTAGGCATGAAGAACGAACTGCGGTAATACATTCTTCCAAAATCATGGCTTAAGAAAAAACCAAAATAACGGTCTGCAACAAATTCATTGTAGCCCATGGTTTCAAAACTGTTGTGCACCACAACCCCGGCGCTTTTGCTGCTGCCTTTGCCAACAAATAATTTGCTGTATGGCGCATTTCCTGTAGTGGCACCACCGGCAAGCTGTATACCTGTTTTACCCAGATCAACAATTTTAATGAATTGGTCGATCCTGAATTCGTAACGGGTATATTGAAATGGCTGGTTGCTTACTTTAAAACCCTTATCAATGTTGAAATACAGAATAGGAAATTTTGATTGCTGTTTGACTACTTCATCGTTAATATGGATTTCCTGCTCGCCAAAGGCATAACGTATCCCATTGCTCCACTCCAGGTAATTGATGTGTTCAAAGACTTCACCTTTATAAGCATATAGATAATTGGGTGTTGTGTTCTGATAGGATATAGACATTTTATAATCCAGATAGGTAAGCGGGTGCGCTTTAAAATATAGATTAAATGTTTTGGTGTAATCCATCAGGTGTATCAGCAATCTCCGTAATGTTTCACTCGAATACTGAGGTGTGTCAAATGCCTGTTGCTGTCCGCCTGCTTCCTGTAATTCATTGCTGTATGCAATACCCGCAAGCATGCCAAGAGGTGCATATAACGACCGCTGAATACCGGCTCCGTATTTCCATTTGTGGTCGCCTAAACCATAACCGATAAAACCTGAGAGTTGCCAGACTTCTGAGAATTTATAATTTGTATTTCCACCTAAACCAATACGCAGACCTTCTGCACGGTTGTGGTTCAATACTTTATTCAGGTCGAAGTTGAAAGCCCCTACGCTTAATTTTCCGAAGTAAACATTTTGTCCAAGGTTTAAAAGCTTCTGTATCAATAAGGGATTTATACCATTCTGAAAATACTGATAAGTATTCTTGTCTGTTGTCGTTGCAGGTATTTGCCGGATCTGTTTCCAGTAGTTGGTATCCTTTTCAATAGCCTTGTCCTGATAAGTTAAAATGCATTCGTCAAATTGATTTCCTTTAAAGGCTTTGTCCTGTTGAAAGTAATGATACCAGGTAGTGGATTGTATAATAGGTGAGAGGCCGCCAACGTTTTCCGTACCGCGTAAATAAATCGTTTGCCTTTCAGGAAACAATTCATCGTTAATAGTAGAGTAATTGACAGAGATTTCGGTTAATCCCTTTTTTTGAAAAGCTGGAGATACGAGTACATAGCGCACAGAAAAATCACTGGCATGTATCAGCATGGTACCTTTTAATGCGCTGAAATTTTTATATGCTTTGGGTGCAAAAGCAACTGTGTAGTATTTGCCATGATCCAGATACAGAGTATCAATGATCTGGTAATTGTACCGGTTAATGCTGTGGCTCTGTGCCAGCGGACTGATGTATTTCTTTCCGGCAGCTTCAACAAAATTATCGTAGATGTTAAAATGCTGTAAGTGTGTACCCAGCAAAGCCACACCCGGTATGCGCACGCCAGAGCTCATTAATGCGTCTACATGTTCCAGCTGATTTTGTTCGTTTAATATTTTTCTTGTTGCGGCACTTTCAAGAATATAAAGATGCTGATCGCCTGAAATATTTTCAATTTTAAGCACTCCGTTTGCATGTAACTTTTTTAGCAATTCATTTACCTTATCGTTATTGCCAACATCAATGGTAAGTTTGCTGTATGTTTGGTACTGTATCTGTTTTCGTTTATTAATGTTGTTTCCGCTTGCCAGATTAATGGTGTTTTTTATAATTTCCATTGTAACCGCATTGGTTGTTGCTAGCGGAGGAAAAAGCTGATAGCGGTTCAGCCTTACCAGCAATGTATCACCGGGAATTTTTGAGTGAGTTATTTCAATTTCAACTGTCCGGTGTAAAAAACGATTAAACGTAATGCTGCTTCCAGGTGCCGGATAAGGAATGTTAAATGTGCCGTCTATATTACTTATGTATTCGGTTCCTGCGGGTGAAACGGTTATATGTACAAAAGGCAATACCTGGTTTGTAAACGTTTCGGTAATTCTGCCCGTCAATACTTCAGTCTGCGCAGTAACTGCAATGCTGCCTTGAACAAGCAGCAAAAAAAAGAATACTGTTTTTAAACGCAGGTAATAATTTTGTAGCACATTCAAAAATACAAGAATTATTGTCCCAATAAAAATTGAAGCTGTTGAATTGATTTTTGATTGTTCGGTTCTAAAATTGTATTGTACAAACTTTCCTTTTCATGCAAGGTTAAATGCCAGCTCAATGCAGCACGCTCATTTTTGGTATTCTTTCCTGATTGTTTGCTTGCTGTCGGCTCAAACTTACTTGTTGATGGTATATATTCAAATTCAACAACATCAAGCGGGCAATTCAGCCAGGATGAGGCATATTCAATCAGGTTGTCGTTATTGAAATCCTGGTAATCACTCCAGTTATTATACAAACTGCCAATAGGTGAAATGATCTTTTGAAAAACAGATACATCCATTTGTTTTTCAACCTCTTTAATTTTTTCCGAATCACGGATATTGATGAAAATTACTCCGCTGGTATTCGCACTGATCCAATCTTTGAAGACATACATAAAGCTGGTTGCATCCTTTACTCCAAAGTTATCCGATAAGCCCGCATCCATAATTTCCATTGCAGGCTCGCTTGGCAAATCCACATTGGGTGTTATGTAAGGGAATGTAGCACTCATCCGGAGTGCACTCATAAAGTGCAGGTCATTGGCTTCCTGTTCTTCAAAAAACTTTCTGAACTCGATCCCTTTTAATTTCTCCTGAAAACCATTGGGCGAACTATGTTCAGAGGTTGTCATGTATGAAATATTTAATGGGGAAATAAATAGCTTTCGTCCATCATTAATAATTGTTGGAGAAAGGATCAGCATTGGAATTTGTGCTTCTTCTTCTGGTTTTTTATAATCTGCAATGCGTTTATACATTACATAATTAGTGTTTTCATGCAATGTTTGCTCAAAAGCATACCCGCGGTCTTTATAATATTCGTGGTTGCCGTCAGTAAATTTTTGAAATCGGAAAAATAAATCATTTACAACCATACTGAACACAATAGGGTTGAGCACGTCTTCAGAAATATTATAGAGATATTTAAAGTCGTGGGCACTTTTTATTTTACCCTGTGATTTTAATAAAGACAGTTCTCTGAAATAACTCGCACCTATAATTCCACCCGAGGCTCCTGTTATAAGGCGCGTATGTTTGAACATTTCTCCATTGGTAACACTATCGGCAAATTGCAAGGTACGCATTGTCCATACTGCTGCTCGCTGCCCGCCACCGCTGGTACAGATAAAGATCATTTTAGGTTTAATACTGTCCGGGTACTGTTGTCTCCATTTATTTAATATTTTTATTGTCTGAGTTTTGTCTTCGTTATACGTTTGATCGTTGCTCAGCACCTTTAGCCGGTCCATATTATATACAGCAGACTGTTTGTTGTAATTGATCCCGAACACTTGATACGTAGATTGAATCAGCTTTTCTTTGATCAGAATATTAAACAGAATTAATATCATGACTAATGAAGAAAGCGCCCAGCCTCTGAGCCAATAAGAAAAGGCTCCGGTAAACATTACAATGATTGAAAAGAACAGAATACAACTTGCGGCAGCGGGTATCTGAAACAACGGATTATCTCTGAAAAGTCCTAGACTTATAATCAGTGTAATTAAGCATATCTCTACAATTACGGCGTTCAGGTGATTCTGGTCAAAGATCAGCATCATCATTGAGCGGTCCAGATGTTCGTGTGTAGGCGTTTTTGCTATTTTAAAGTTTAGCGTAAAGAAGGAAGTAATATGGTATTTGTTCTTCAGCTTTTTTGTGTGAAAATCCTTTAACACATTCACCCGTGTTATCGGACTCTTTTTTAATGTTTTATTAACGGACAGAGCTAGTTCCTTAAAAATATCTTTGTTGGTTCTGCTGAAATAAATAAACAAAATAAGAATCGTAAACAGTTGTCCGGATAGTAAACCTCCGACCTGACAAACAACATCCCAGGTTGATTTTGAATTGTAGTTGTACTGAAAATAAATGACACTAACCACATAAACAGCTGTAAAAAAGATGGGTACAATACTATTGTTTAAACAGAATGTGGCGAAAGGTTTTGGTGTTGCCCCCAGAAATGGAAATTTATAACTATCTAATATGTATATGGTTATATGGAAGGATGTAATGAAAATGCCCAGAGAAACTCCTATAATAAAAAAACTTTTAAAATTGGTTTCGCCAAGATATTCCGGATCCAGAAACAAATAAGGAATACCGATAATATCACCAAATTGCCGTGTTACAAAGCCTATCAGAATAATCCAGATCAGAAGAAGGATCTGATTCTTTTTAACATTATTAAAAATGAGTTGAACCGAAAAAGAGTAATATACTTTTTGTATCCATTCCCCAAATGGGTTTTTCGGCTGGTTCATTTATCTTACTTGTTGTGTTAAAAATTAAATATTTATCTAACTGGATGTCGTTAATTGATTTAACCCTCCAAGGGTTACGACAATTGCTTTTTCTCATTACAATCAAAAGAAACCCTTGAAGGGATTTCGATTGATAATCAAATTATATTATTTCAATAATACGTATTTGTTTTTATCTATTCAAACGAGAGATTGAGTGGATAAGATACACGGTTTTCTGCGTTTAAATGATTAAATTTGAACTGAGATGGAAAACATTCGTAATTTCTGCATTATTGCACATATTGACCATGGTAAAAGTACCTTGGCAGACAGACTATTAGAATTCACCAGTACAGTAACCAACCGCCAGATGCAGGCGCAGGTATTGGATGATATGGATCTGGAAAGAGAGCGTGGTATCACCATAAAAAGCCATGCCATTCAAATGAATTATATCTATGAAGGTCAGAAATATATTTTGAACCTGATAGATACACCCGGTCACGTCGATTTCTCCTATGAAGTATCCCGTTCAATTGCTGCCTGCGAAGGAGCCTTGTTGATTGTTGATGCTGCACAGGGAATTGAAGCCCAAACAATTTCCAATTTATATCTGGCTTTGGAAAACGATCTGGAAATTATTCCGGTATTGAATAAAATTGACCTTCCCGGTGCCATGCCCGAAGAAGTGAAAGATCAGGTAGTGGAATTGCTGGGTTGCGATCGCGATAGCATTATTCCTGCCAGCGGTAAAGAAGGGATCGGTATCTTTGAGATTCTTGCTGCCATTATTCAGCGAATTCCGCCGCCAAAGGGAGACCCGAAAGCACCTTTACAAGCATTGATCTTTGACTCTCAGTTCAACTCATTCAGAGGGATTGAAGTTATGTTCCGCATTTTTAACGGAACTATTAAAAAAGGCGATAAAGTTAAATTTATAAACATCGGTAAGGAATACTATGCCGATGAAATCGGTGTGCTGAAACTTCAGCAGGAACCACAGCTTGAAATGAGCGCAGGAAATGTGGGGTACATCATTTCCGGTATCAAAGAAGCCAAAGATGTTAAAGTTGGAGATACCATTACACATGTAAGCAGACCAGGCGAAGCCATTCAGGGTTTTGCAGACGTAAAACCAATGGTATTTGCCGGTATCTATCCGGTTGAAACCAGTGAGTTTGAAGACTTACGTGCAGCCATGGAAAAGCTTCAGTTAAATGATGCTTCTTTAGTATGGGAACCGGAAACATCCATTGCACTTGGCTTTGGTTTCCGTTGCGGTTTCTTAGGTATGCTGCACATGGAGATTGTGCAGGAGCGTCTGGAACGCGAATTCGATATGACGGTTATTACAACTGTTCCTTCGGTTCAGTTCAAAGCTTATCTGACCAAAGGCGACATGGTGGTGGTGAATGCACCTTCCGACATGCCCGAGCCAACAACACTGGATTACATAGAAGAACCATATATCAAGGCACAGATTATTACCAAAGCCGATTTTGTCGGTCCGGTTATTTCTTTGTGTATGGACAAACGCGGTATCATTACCAATCAGACTTATTTAACATCTGACCGTGTAGAGCTGACATTTGAGCTGCCGTTGGCAGAGATTGTATTTGATTTCTTTGATAAGCTTAAAACTATTTCCAAAGGCTATGCTTCATTGGATTATGAACTGATAGGCTTTAGAGAATCAAATGTAATTAAGCTTGATATCATGCTGAACGGAGAGAAGGTAGACGCCTTGTCTGCCATTGTTCACAGAGATAAAGCGTATGATTGGGGTAAACGCCTGTGCGAAAAATTAAAAGACCTGATTCCGATGCAGATGTTTGAGATTGCTGTACAGGCAGCCATCGGACAAAAAATTATTGCCCGCGAAACGGTGAAGGCAATGCGTAAAAACGTATTGGCAAAATGTTACGGTGGTGATATTTCACGTAAAAGAAAGCTTCTTGAAAAACAGAAGAAAGGAAAGAAACGCATGCGTCAGGTTGGTAACGTAGAGATTCCGCAGGCAGCGTTTATGGCAATTCTGAAACTGGATCAGTAAGCTTAATGCTTAACGCGGAAAGCCTAATGCTTTTGTGTTTGTTGGTTTTGTTGATCTTTCATAACGTTAGCTATAATAGCTGAAAATAATTATTAAGTACTACGATTAAAGTTGAGGGCCTAGCCTTAAGCTTTAAGCTTTAAGCCTTAAGCATAGATGCAATTACTAGACGGTAAAATCACTTCCGATCAGATCAAGGAAGAACTGAAGACAAAAGTTGAAGCCATTAAAGCAAAAGGCGGTAAAATACCGCACCTTGCTGCAGTACTTGTAGGTGACAGCGGTGCAGCTGTAACCTACGTGAATGCTAAAGTAAAAGCCTGCGAGTTGGTTGGCTTTAAATCTACGTTAGTGAAACTGCCAGAAACGATCAGTGAAGCCGATCTGCTTGCAAAAGTAAGAGAACTGAATGCAGATAAAGACATTGACGGATACATTGTTCAATTGCCTTTACCCAAACATATAGATGAGCAGAAGGTAACGGAAGCAATCTCACCGGATAAGGATGTAGATGGTTTTCATCCGACAAGCTTAGGCAAAATGGTATTGAATCTGCCTACTTATCTGCCTGCCACACCGTATGGCATCATGCAGCTGCTTGAACGCAACGGCATTGAAACAGCAGGCAAACATTGTGTGGTAATGGGCAGAAGCCATATCGTAGGTTCGCCTATGAGTATCCTGATGGCAAGAAATACCAATCCAGGTAATGCTACCGTAACGATGGTGCATTCCCGAACAAAGAATGTAAAAGAACTTACGCTTCAGGCAGATATTTTGATTGTTGCTATAGGTAAACCTGAATTTGTTACCGCAGATATGGTAAAAGAAGGTGCTGTAGTAGTAGATGTGGGTATTCATCGTATTGACGATGCTACTAAAAAATCAGGCTTCCGCTTACTGGGCGATGTGAAGTTTGATGAAGTTGCGCCTAAAACATCTTATATCTCGCCGGTGCCGGGCGGTGTGGGCCCAATGACCATTGCTTCTTTATTAATGAATACACTTCAGGCGGCAGCCTTAAAATAAACACATATACATTGCAGCTTTCTACATCCATACAATCCTTGCCAGTCATGGAAGCCTTTTATACCATTCAGGGAGAAGGGTACTATCAGGGCAGAGCAGCGTATTTCATTCGCCTTGCCGGCTGTGACGTGGGCTGTCATTGGTGTGATGTAAAAGAATCGTGGGACGCTTCTCAGCATCCGATGCAAACCATTGAACACATTGTTTCAGAAGCAGCAGTATTTACCGCGCGCATCGCTGTAGTAACCGGGGGCGAACCCTTGATGCACGATCTGACAGCGTTTACCGCGGCTCTTAAAAAAGAAGGCTTCAGAAATCATATAGAGACAAGCGGAGCACATCCCTTGTCCGGCGATTGGGATTGGATTTGTTTATCTCCTAAGAAATTCAAAGCACCGAAGGATGAAGTTATCGAGGTATGCGATGAGTTAAAGATCATTGTCTTTCATCCGAGTGATATTGAATGGGCCAAGACCTTTATTCCTAAGGTTAAAAAAGAGTGTAAATTATTTTTACAGCCCGAATGGTCGCGTCAGGAAGAGATGCTGCCGCAGATTATTTCCTTTGTAAAGGAAAACCCGGAGTGGGAAATCTCCCTGCAGATTCACAAGTTTATGAATATTCCTTAGTACCGGCTAACTCTCGAAGGTAGAGGCATGGCGTTACATTAGTTTTTGATTTTTACCTGTATTTTTATTGTACTTCCTGTCACATAGGTTATCCATACAAGTAAGGCTGGCACAATAACTGTAAACTGCCTCGGATAAGCACTCAGCAGCGAGCTGTCAAACAAATAAAGCAAACTTAGTGCTGCCAGAAAAAGAATTTGCGGAGGCATTTTTTTCCAGTTAATAAGTGTTAAAATCAAACTATACAAGATGCCGATCAGCAGCAACGAATTTATATAAATTCGCACAAGTGTAGATGGGCTCTGAAAGTAGTACGATGCCGGAAAACCGAATAACAAACGTCCGATATTTGCAAACCAGTTTTTTATATATTTTACAGGATGTGTTTTTATATTTCGAACAGCCATTGCTTTAAACAATGAATCTGTTTCCAATACTGTTTTTGTATTATTGATACGTTCAATATCTTCCTCATGATTCTTCCGGATAAAGTCTGCATTGCAGAAATAATCTGCCCCTTTGCAATTGGCCGTAAAGGAATTATTGTTCCAGTCTCCGTATTCATTTTCATTTGGCGATGTCATCCAATACAACACTTTTCCGCCTTCGCTGCTCAGGTAAAATACCTTCCCGGTTATATGATAGGTATACATTACATAAGGCGTGATGGTGATCATTGCTGCCACTGTAACAGACAATAGGTATTTACATGCAGCAATTTTGTTAATAAAATAAAGAACAGCTGTAATCAGCAGTAAAAATACAACCACATAGGCAAAGATAACCTTGGTAAGTATCAGAAAGCCGAGAGTAAAACCAGCTAATATAAGTTGATGATAAGGTACAGGTTTATGCTGCTCTTTAAAGATACGCAGCAATAAAAAACTAAATAAAGAAATTAAAAATAAGGTGAATGTTTCGGTCAGAGTGCAGGGCATTTCCTGCCAGGCAAGAAAATAACAGCCCCAGCAGACTGCAACAATAAGCGACTTGCGAACAGAATCCGTTATCAGAAGAATACATTTATATAGCCAAACAATAGATAGGTAATGCAGCACGGCATTAAATAATGTAGTACTTATCAACGGGAGTTTCAATGCAACAAACGGCACTAATAATATGGGGTAGCCGGGCCCGTTTATTAAATCAATCTTCGGATAGGCAGGAGAGTAAAAGCCTTGCAGCAGATTCTGTGCAAATTGTATATATCTTGATTCATCACCTTCCATGGCATCGGTATGAAAACGCAGCACATAAAAAACATAAAGAACCAGAAAAGGTAAAAAAAGTATAAAGGGAGAATACCCTTTTATTTCTTTTATATTCATGGATGAAATTAAAATTAGTATACCTCAACAAGATAGATACTAATTTTTACATTTTGATGGGGTGGATAAGATTGAAATTAAAAATCTGGAAGATTTAACTATATTAGTTATTCGTTTAATTATATAATATGAACCATATCCGATCTGTTATAGTTGTTCTGTCTTTTTTGCTTAGCATAACTATGTATGCGCAAACACCGGCTGCGTCTCTGCATACGAAGAACAAGAAATCAATAACCGCCTATCAGCAGGCAGAATTGCTTCAGCAGCAGCGCAAATGGGGTGAAGCCCTAACTCTTTTAGATGCCATTATACAAAAGGATACGGGCTTTGTAGAAGCCTATTATAAAGCCGGAGCACTTAATATGGCCATGGGAAATAAATCTGCAGCTAAAAAATATTTCTGTAAAGGCTCAGATCTCTATCCCTCTGTAAAAGGCTTCGCCGGGGCATATTATACAGCCGGAGAGTTGAGTTATGCAGAAGGTGAATATGATAAAGCAAAGCGTTATTTTCAATATGCAATCAATGTGCAGCCAAGCGATAAAAAGATTGTTGAGCAATCTCCGGTTTATGTAAGCAAATGCGATTATGCTATTGAGCTTATGAAACATCCGGTTGATTTTAAGCCTGTATTAATGCCTCCGCCGATCAATACGGCATTTGCGCAATCGCATCCTGTTTTAACGGCCGATGGCAATACGCTTTACTATACAACGCTTTCGGGATTATCCAGACAAGACGATGAGAACATTGTTGTTTCTACTTTAACAAATGGTACCTGGTCTGAACCAGTATCCATATCCGATAATATTAACTCTAAAGAAAACGAAGGTACCTGCTCTATATCCATGGATGGCAACTCACTTGTATTTGTAGGTTGCGGTAAAATAGACGGCATGGGTTCTTGCGATATCTATATATCAACAAAAGTAAACGGCTCATGGTCAAAACCGGTTAACCTTGGTCCGGCTATTAATAGTACTTCGTGGGATTCGCACCCGAGTTTATCAGCCGATGGCAGAACACTTTATTTTGTTTCTGCACGCAAAGGTGGTTATGGTAAGGAAGATGTGTATGTTTCTCATCTGGATGATCATGGTGTGTGGCAGCCAGCTGTAAATGCAGGACCTACCATCAATACTGCCGGTACGGAATTTTCGCCCTTCATTCATGCCGATGGTACTACCTTATATTATTCGTCTAATGGATTGATGGGGCTGGGTGGACTGGATATCTTTTATACCAAAGGCGCCGATACCAGCTGGACTAAGCCTGTTAATATGGGATACCCGTTGAATACGTATCTGAACGACGAAACATTATTCATTACCGTGGATGGTAAAAAAGGATATTATTCCAGATTTGAAGGTGTTAATGTGAATTACAACAGCAGAATATTTTTATATCAGTTTGATGTGCCCGACTCATTCAAACCTGAAAAGTTAAGTACATTTTCTCACGGACATATTTATGATATTCAGACTAAAAAGCCATTAGGTGCAAGGATAGAGTTGATTGATATTGAATCAGGTAAAACCACACAAGCTGTTCAATCAGATAGCATCACAGGCGAGTATACAATTGTTATAACAGAAGGGAAGGAATACGCTTTGTATGTAAACCGCAGCAAGTATTTATTTGAATCGCTTAACTTTGATTATAAAATGCCCGCCAGTTTTAATCCGCTTACTTTAGATGTTTATTTAACACCTATTAGTGTTGGCTCTCGTGTTACGTTGAATAATATATTCTTTCCAACCAATTCGTATGAGCTTGAAGACAAATCAATTATTGAGTTAAATAAACTGATTGCTTTTATAAATATCAATCCGAAACAACGTATTGAATTGTCGGGCTATACCGATAATGTTGGTACTGCAGATGCAAATATGAAACTTTCTACCATGCGGGCAAAGGCTGTGTATGATTACCTGATGGCACATGGGATTAAATCTACCTCCATTACTTACAAAGGATATGGTGCTGCTAATCCAACAGCAGATAATGCAACAGAAGAGGGCAGACAGAAGAACAGGCGACTTGAAATAAAAATATTATAAAAATAAAAGGGCGGTGTTTAATCGCCCTTTATTTTTATGAATTAATGTTGGAAGTCAAACATGTAACCGGATTTTTTCTTCTTAGCTTTTTTATGGCTTTTATGTTTACCGGCAGGCTTACCTGGAGTAGCAGTTGCAACAATTGCTGATAAAGCAAAAACTATAGTTAGTATGTATACAATCTTTTTCATAGTTCGTCTTGAATTTACACATCTAAAATAGTAATATTTTACCAAATAACATAATTAAAAGGATATTTATTTTTCTTCAGAAAAACTTAACATTCGATTTTAAACGTTTTTTATGTATTAAGCGTTAGTTATGGTATATTAATGTTACCAAATTGTTAACTAAACGTTAAATAATTATAAAATTATGAAAACAGCAGCCTCAATACTCGTTTCAATATTATTTATGATTTCAGCGGCTTTTGCTGGCAATGGTTCGGCTAACAATAAGCATCACAAGAAGCCTGTAAATAAAGAAAATGCGATAAACCAAAGGATTAACGGAATGATAGGGTTGCCGCAAGATGTACTTCATGGAAACAGCCAAACCGTAATGATTTCGTATTCAGTAGACGAAAAGAATGTGATGCATGTACAGGAAATATCTGGTACCAATGCGGAATTGAAGAAATACATCTACAAGCATCTGGATGGAAAAGCAATGAAAAATACAGAAGCACAGGGAATGAGCGGCATTGTTAAAGTTCATTTTAACGCATATAAAGGCAATAATGTCTATTTACAGTACTAATTCAGCTAATAAATAGCTACTTAAAAGAACATCGAGCAATTGATGTTCTTTTTTTTGTCTGTTTATTATATTAACTTGTACTTAAATAAGTCATTTAAGATGAAAAAGGGACTAATTCTAGTAGCGTTTTTACTGTTTTACGGGAGTATTTTTGGACAAGTTATTCCTGGAAATTATGATAAAAATATAAAAAGAGGAAAAGAACATCTTGATTTGGAAGAATATCACCAGGCGCTTCCATATTTTTTAGAAGCCTGGAAAGTAGATACCACCGATTCTAAGCTGGCATTCAATATTGCAACCTGTTATTTTCATGGCAAACAGATATTAAGTGCTTATCCTTATTTAGATAATGCTAAAATAGGAGTAAAGGATCCGCTGTTAACATTTTATTATGCTCGTGTATTTCACCTGCAGCAGAAATTTGAGTTAGCTATTTCATTATACCGCGAATATCAAAAGACGCTAGATCCCGAAGAGCCCGAATACTTTGAAATGCACCAATACATTGCCAATTGTAAAAATGGAATTGAACTGGTTAAAACACCTGTTAAAGTTGTTATCAAAAACTTGGGACCTGTTGTTAACTCTGCTTATCCGGATTACGTGCCTGTAATTTCAGCAGATGAAACAGAGTTATTATTTACTTCCAGAAGACCAAATACCACAGGCGGCGGAACAGATCTTGAAGATGGAATGTACTTTGAAGACATCTATCAATCCAACAGAATCAACGATACGTCGTGGTCTGCACCGGTTGCTTTGGGTAACGGAATCAATACAGAATCACACGATGCCTGTGTGGGTTTATCTCCCGATGGTATGGGTCTACTGATGTATAGAAATTCCGGTACTGATGGCGGTGATTTGTATATGAGTATATTAAAAGGAGATCTATGGGATAAACCTAAGAGATTGGGCAATTCTATTAACACACCTTTTTGGGAGCCAAGTGCTTCAATATCTTCAGACGAAAAGGCTATCTTCTTTACCAGTAACCGTAAAGGTGGTTTGGGCGGTACAGATATTTATTTAACCCGAATGAAAGATAACGGCGATTTTGGTCCGGCAATCTTATTAGGTCCTGCAATCAATACTCCGAGCGATGAAGACGCACCATTTATTCACGCAGATGGTAAAACATTATATTTTAGTTCCAAAGGACATAAATCTATGGGAGGGTATGATATTTTCTATTGTACCATCGATATTGAAACAGGAGAGATCTTAACACCGCCTCAAAACATTGGTTACCCAATCAATACCGCAGATGATGATGTATTTTTCGTATGGTCTGCGGATGGTAAAAGAGCTTATTTCTCTTCCATAAGAGATGGCGGTTACGGAGATAAGGATATTTATGTACTGGAAAGAGAAGTTGCTAAAAAAGCACCTACCGTATTGTTTAAAGGACAGATTGTAGCGTGCGAAGATAAGCACCCGATCACTGCTACCATATTTGTAACAGATCTTTCTACGCAGAAGATTGTAGGTGTATTTAACTCCAACAGCTTTACAGGTAAGTATACCGTTTCATTGCCTGCAGGTAAAAATTATGGTATTTCTGTTGAAGCTTCAGGATATTTATTTGAATCTAAGAATATTAATTTCCCGCTTACAGATGGCTACATTGAGATTGTTGATACCATCTGTATGAATAAGTTCAAAGTCAATTCATCTATCATCTTAAGAAACGTATTCTTTGACGTAGATAAATCAACACTGAGACCGGAATCCGTGCAGGAACTGGATAAACTGGTAGATATTTTAAGACACAATCCAAACCTTAAAATCGAACTTTCCGGTCACACAGACTCCGATGGAAACGACGATCACAACCTGGTTCTATCAGACAACAGAGCAAAAGCGGTAGTTGATTATTTGATTAAAAAAGGAGGGATCAATCCAAACCGCTTAACCTGGAAAGGATATGGCGAAACGAAACCGATTGAACCAAACGATACTCCGGAACACAAACAACAGAACAGAAGAACAGAAGTGAAGATTCTGAGCAATGAACAATAAGCAGGCAGGGTTTTATGTGTTTTAAGTAATAGGTTCTAAGTAATAAGATCAAAAAAGGCTCTTCAGTTATCTGAAGAGCCTTTTTTGATCTGTTTGTTTCCAAGAGAAACGATTCTTTGAACCTAAAACCTATTACTTAAAACGTAGAAGTTAATAATACGTTTGTGGTGACTTAGGCTTCTTCTTTTTTCTCTGAAACTCATCCGGATTACTACTATTTCTTGAAGGCTGGTATTTTTCCAGTTCTTTACGTTTTTTAGAATTTTCCTTGTATTGCTTTTTAAGTTCTTCTTCACTTTCCCCATTGTATAAGAAATCGCTATTTTCCAGTGTGGGATTCTGATTTTTATGCGTAACAACTTTAAGCTTCTTATGGGATTTATATGACTCAATTGAATTCTTATGTTTGCAAGAACTCAATACAAGGGGTATTATAAAAAATAAAATACTGTATCTTAACATGTTGTATAACTTTTTTTTGTAAAAGTTAAGAGTTTATTATTGAGGATTAAACGACTCAAAGCTATTATCGGAATAAAAGAAGACAATTTTTACGACTTTTTTATCATTTGTTGCAGATTTTTCTGCTGTAGAGTGCACCTGAGCTGTTTGCGAAGGAGGATTTGGTAAAACCGGGGCTGTTGTTTCCACAACCGGAGCTGTTTGCGTAGGAGGTACAGCCACTGCAATAACAGGCTGCGCTGCTTGTGTAGCAGGCTTAGTATAAGTTTCTGTCGGAACAGTTTGCTGCACGGGCTGAAGTTCTTCTGCCGGTGTTTGTGCAGGTATTGTTTCGGTAACAGCCCGAATAGATTCTGCCTGAAAAGCATGTTTGACAGCAGGCTGTTCAGCAGCTTCTGAGTTTTGTGTTTCTGTAACAACTTCTTTTGCCGGTAATGGCACCGCCGGAGCAACGTCTCCTTTGATATCGAATAAATCTAATTGTTTCATTGGTCCGCTTCCCATAATTAACCAGGTAGGGTTGATGTCTGAAAAATTGTGTAATATCTTTTGAATAAAATCCAGGCTGGGCTTATTGCGACCTGACACTAAATGCGACATACTGGATCGCTGTACGTCAATTTTATCCGCAAATTCCGAGGCTGTGAGCCCATAATCCTTTATCAGTATAAGGACTCGCTCTACAATCGATTCTTCCATATGTAAACTGTATTTACAAATGTAACAATAATGTATATTACATTTGTAACTTTAATTAGGTTTATTTATAATTCTGAATTAGAGGTATTTACATATTTAGTTTACAAATGTAAATTACAATTGTAACAAGTTAAATCTATTAAGCGGAAAGGGTGATATTGCGGGTATATAGTCGCTGGTAAAACGTTTGGCTTATATGTATCTAATTCGTAACTTAGGGTATCGAAAAAAAGAGCCTAAGAAACGAGCAGAAAAGCACGATGCTAAACTAAAGGTGAAGGGTTTAGGAAGTAATCAAAGCCTCGTTTTTGAAACCTAAGCCAAAGAAAGAAGACAAATAAAGTTCATTTTTTAAGATGGAAGAACCAAAATTTCCGATAGCTACGTCAATAAGAAGGCCTTCAGAATATTCAGCAAGCGAACTTCTCGATAGAACATTAGAAGCCTTAGTAATTAGGCCAGAAAACGCCAACGTGTCGATGAAAAAAATGATGACATCGACCGATCTTCATAAAACATTGTTTTATGATAGAGAAAACTCATTAAGCCTTGATGAAGATGAATTTTGGTCAATACTCGACAAATTAGAAGATGACGGATTTATTAAAAAAGAGGCTAACGAACATAATACAAACAAAATTAGAATTACATTCATAGGCCTCTTTTTTGTAAGGAATGGCGGATACGCAAAAAAACAAATAGAAGACGCTAGAATTGCCAAAATCGAACAAGATCAGCACCAAATGAACAATAGAATGGTTTATTTAACAGCCATTTTAGCAGCAGGAACTCTTTTTTCTAGTGTATATTACTTTTTCCAGATTTATGACGGGGCAACTCTTTCCCATAAGTGCGTTGCTGTTGCTTTGTTGCCCGCCTGTTTGCTAGGAATAGCCATATTGCTGGAATTCCAAAAATCAAGTAAAAACCAACAATAGCATAATAATCAACAAATTCCATATTTTCCCTTATTTACAATTGTAACTCTTTATTAAATCCAACTCTTTAAAACCTGTTTCCCACAAATTATTCCCGTTGTCACTTCGGCAAATGCCCTTTGAATTACCCGTCAATAGGACTAGTCCCATCTGGTATATAGTCGCCCTTATAGGTAAAGTATAAAACCATAAGTATTTATTATATAAATAGTAAATATACTATAGTTAAAGCTATAGATAAGATAAGTAGTCTTTGTTAAACTGAAAAGATAAGGTGTAAAAAATGTCTGAACTGCTGGCAAAGAGATTTGGGATAGATTTATCAGAACTGGATTTCAAGTGTGAGTTAATACATCAAGTTACATACAGAAAAAGATTTGAGAATGCTTTTAAACAAAAAAAAACTCTGAGTGTAATCTCAGAGTTTTTGCAGATAATATTCGTTAACGTATCCTTACGCTACTTTTAGTTTCTTAAATTTAGAGCGATCCAGTTTCTCTTTCGCATATTCATACGTAACGATAAACTTCTTTTGCTTGTCTTCGGCTGAAGGAAGGTCAAACATAGCGTCTGTCATGATAGCTTCACAGATAGAACGTAAACCTCTGGCTCCTAATTTAAAAGCCATTGCCTTTTCCACTATATAAACTAAAGCTTCTTTCTCAAAACTCAACTCAATGTCTTCCATTTTGAAGAGTTTCTTATACTGCTTTACAATCGCATTTTTGGGTTGTGTCAGAATCTCTAACAGCATTTCCTGATTCAACGGATCCAGGTAAGAAACCAATGGCAAGCGGCCAATCAATTCCGGAATCAAACCAAAAGTCTTTAAATCCAAGGCAGTTACATATTGAAGCAGGTTTTCTGCATCTACATCTTCCTCGTCGTTGTCTTTTGTTTTAAAACCAATCGGCTGTGTATTTAATCTGTTGGCAATAATACGGGAAATACCATCAAATGCGCCACCGCATATAAAAAGTATATTCTCGGTATTTATTGCAATCATCTTTTGGTCAGGATGTTTTCTGCCGCCTTGTGGTGGTACGTTCACGATACTTCCTTCCAGAAGTTTCAATAAGGCTTGCTGTACACCTTCGCCGCTCACATCGCGGGTAATAGATGGATTGTCGCTTTTACGGGCAATTTTATCAATTTCATCAATGTATACAATGCCGCGCTGTGCTGCGTCCACATCGTAGTTTGCAGCTTGCAGCAAACGGGTTAAGATCGATTCTACATCTTCGCCCACATAACCGGCTTCCGTTAATACAGTAGCATCAGCTATACAAAAAGGTACCTGTAAAATTTTGGCAAGGGTACGGGCCAGGTATGTTTTACCTGTTCCGGTTTCTCCAACCATAATGATATTCGACTTTTCAATCTGAACCTCATCATCTTCATCTGTTTTTATCTGCATCAACCTTTTATAGTGGTTGTATACTGCCACAGACATTACTTTTTTCGCTTCATCCTGTCCAATTACATACTGGTCAAGATGCAGCTTCATTTTAGCCGGTTTTACTAAGTTGAATTTAGGAGCTCCCTCAGTTTTATTCTTTTGTTTTAATTCTTCTTGTAAAATCTGGTACGACTGTGTGATACATTTATCACACATATTGGCATGAATGCCTGTTATCATTAACAGTACATCTTTTTTAGGTCTTTCGCAGAAGGAACAGGTTTGTTGAGCCACTTTTATAGGGTTAAATTATTCTTTTTAAAAACACAGTATTCGATAAAAGGCAGTAAAGCTTAAAGGTACAATCTTTAAGCTTTACTTTTTAACAGGTGTAAGATTACACTTATTTAACTAATACTTCATCAATGATACCGTATTCTTTTGCTTCCGCAGCTTTCAACCAGTAATCACGGTCTGAATGCTTTTCAATCGTTTCGATATCTTTACCGGAGTGTTTCGCTAAAATTTCGTAAAGCTCACCTTTCAGTTTTAAGATCTCACGCGCTGTGATTTCAATATCAGACGCCTGTCCCTGAGCACCGCCCAGTGGCTGGTGTATCATGATTCTGGAGTGGGGAAGAGCAGAACGTTTTTTAGCAGCACCACCGCATAATAGTACCGCACCCATAGATGCTGCAAGGCCTACACAGGTAGTAGACACATCCGGATTGATGTAATGCATGGTGTCATAGATTCCTAAACCAGCATATACAGAACCGCCCGGGCTGTTGATATACATCATGATGTCTTTCTTTGCATCTACAGATTCAAGGAACAATAGCTGAGCATTTACCACGTTTGCCACATAATCATCGATTCCTGTACCCAGGAAAATAATACGATCACCCATTAAACGAGAGAAAACGTCAATAACTGTTGCACGCATCTGGCGCTCTTCAACAACATTTGGCGTCATACCTACGATATAATTTGGCGCAATGCTTTGAATTTGATTGATATAGCTGTCAACGGCAAGGCTGCTTATTCCCTGATCTTTTACAGCAAATTTTCTGAATTCGTTATGATTGATCATTCTGGTTTGTTTGTTTAATGGTATACGTTGTACAAATGTAAAAAAAAAGTCCTTTTAACAAAGGACTTCTTTACATTGTAACACAAAAGGTGAATAATTAGTTTGCTTGTACTAATTTTTCAAATTCGTCTACGCTTATCTTTTTATCTTTGAAGCTTATTTTTGATTCAATCAGTTTTAAAACTTTGCTGTAATACACTTCTTCAAATGTACGGTTGTAGTTCTTACCATTTTCTGAAGCAAGGTAATTGTCAGCAAGTTTGTTCATTGTTTCATCCATCTCTTCAGACAAAGTTGTTAAGCCGCCAAACTGCTGCATGAACAATTCTTTTGTACGGGCAATAACTTCTGCATGCTCAACTTTAACATCGTTGTCTTCACCAATTTTATTACGGATCAACAACCACTTCAGGTCTTCCTGATACAGATCAAAATCTTTGTCGATTTGTTCGGCAGTCATTTTGCCATCGTTGTTTACCAATAAGAAACGTTTTAAGAATTCGGCAGATAATTCAACTTTTGTTGCTGCTAAGAACTCTTTGCGGATATCTCTGGCAATCAATACTTCCGTTTCACGGTTGTAGTTCTGACTGATTGTTTCGTTTAATTTTTTATTGAATTCCTCTTCAGAGGTAACAACATCTTTACCGAAAATTTTATCAAAGAATTCCTGATCCAATGCAGCAGGGAATGAACGGCGGATGCCTGTTATCGTAAAGGAGAACTTACCTGATTTTGTTTCGGCTTCTTCTTTTGTTAAACCGGTAACGTGTGCAATAGAAGATTTTTCAGTGAATGCTTTTTCAATGTCAAACTCAATCACATCACCTGTTTTTTTACCAACGAATTTTTTCAATTCGCCTTTAGCAATTTTATCAGTTGGGATCATGGTCTGGGTAGAAAATTCTCCAGCCAATTCTTTCATTTCACCGTTAACATAGTCACCTTCTTCAACAACTTCAGCTTCATCCATTCTGCCATGCTGGCGACGGATATTGTCCAGTGTTTCAGCAATTCTTTTCGGATCTACTTCAATTTCGTAACGGGTAACCTTTACTTTATCCGATAACTCATACTTGAATTCGGGGATCAGACCCAGATCGTAGGAGAATTCATATTCAGATTGATTATCCCAGTCAATTTTAGCAGCCTTGCTTTGATCCGGAAGCGGATAACCGATAATATTCAGTTTTTCTTCCTTAATATATTTCCCTACAGATTCAGATAAAAGCTGGTTGATTTCATCAACTTTAATGCTTTTGCCATACATCTTTTCAACCACACTTGTTGGTACTTTTCCTTGTCTGAAACCTTTCAAAGAAACTTTTTTACCATATTCCTTCAGCTTATTCTGAATTTTCGGCTGATAATCATCGGCTTTGATTGTTACTTTTAAAGTAGCAGCAGTAGCGCCTTTTTTGTCTAATACGATTTCCAAGGTAGTAGAATGGTTTAGTTAAGTGATATTAATTTTAAATACAAAACCCTCGGCCTTGTTACAGGAGAGGGTTTACATACATTAGTAATAATAAGTGCGGATGGAGGGACTCGAACCCCCATGCCTCGCGGCGCTAGATCCTAAGTCTAGTGCGTCTACCAATTTCGCCACATCCGCAGAATTCTTAAATGCCTTTTTCAGACATTTTCCCATATATCTCGTTCGATTTGGGATTGCAAACTTAGAACATTTTTTTGAAAATACTACTATCACTCAAAAAAAAATATTTCCACAGAAGCAAAAAATCAGGCTTATTTTTGTTATCTAGAACATTATTTACGTTCAATACTGTTATAAGCTAGCGGGGCATATTTACATGAATTGTCTTAGCTGCTGAAAAACAATTACTAAAGAGGTATTACCGGATTGCGTTATGTTGGTTGATGTTGAAAAGGAAAATAAAGAAATAATAAAAAGGTACCGTTTATTATTACAGGCTGCAAAACCTATTTTAAAAGACGGGGATGCTAAAATAATAAAGAAGGCATTTTTCACCTCGGTGCAGGCGCATAAAGATATGCGTCGCAAGTCGGGCGAACCATATATTTATCATCCTTTGGCCGTTGCTCAGATCGCTGTTGAAGAAATCGGTCTGGGTACAACTTCTATTGTTGCCGCTTTACTGCATGATGTTGTTGAAGATACCCATTTAGAATTGCGCGACCTGGAAAGGGATTTTGGACCGAAAGTAACCACCATTGTTGAAGGCCTTACCAAAATTTCCGGTGTCTTTGAACACGGCAGTTCGCAGCAGGCAGAAAACTTCCGGAAAATGATCCTGACACTTTCTGAAGATGTACGGGTTATTCTGGTAAAACTGGCCGACCGTCTGCATAATATGCGTACGCTCGAAAGTATGCCGCGCGACAAACAATTAAAGATTGCATCGGAAACGATGTACTTATATGCACCTCTGGCACACCGCCTTGGACTATATGCGATTAAATCAGAACTGGAAGACCTGTATTTGAAATATACCGACACAGAACGTTATAATTTTGTAGCCGATAAAGTAGCGAAATCCGATGCTGCCCGAGCCAAAATAACCAAAGATTTTGCCGGCCCTCTGGAATTACCGTTAAAACGTGCCGGACTGAAATTCAAGATCAAAGGCAGAACAAAATCAATTTATTCGATCCATCAGAAAATGCAGCAGCAGAATATTCCTTTTGAAGAGGTGTACGATCTGTTTGCTATCCGCTTGATTCTTGCGGCTGATCTGGACGAAGAAAAGAGTGTTTGCTGGAAAGCATATTCCATTGTAACCGATTTTTATAAACCCAATCCAGATCGCTTAAAAGACTGGGTTAGTACGCCTAAGGCCAATGGATATGAATCTTTACATACAACAGTAATGAGCAAATCCGGACAATGGGTGGAAGTACAGATTCGTACCCAGCGTATGGATGATATTGCTGAAAAAGGATATGCTGCACACTGGAAATACAAAGAAAATAAACCGGCATCGAAAGATTCGGGTATCGAAGACTGGATTCGTAAAGTACGCGAACTGATCGAGAACAATGACTTCTCGGCCATCGAATTTGTAAATGAATTCAGACAAAACCTGTTCAGTGAAGAGGTATTTGTTTTTACTCCGAAAGGAGATTTAAAGACCTTGCAGTTTGGTGCTACAGCGCTGGACTTTGCTTTTGAAATTCATACTAAAATAGGCGAGCATTGTTTGGGTGCGAAAGTGAATCAGAAACTTGTTCCGCTAAGTTACCAGCTGAACAACGGAGATCAGATTGAGATTCTTACTTCAGGGAAACAAAAACCTTCGGAAGACTGGCTGAAGTTTGTGGTTACTTCTAAAGCCAGAACCAAGATCAAAGAATCGCTGAAGGAAGAGAAAAAAACTATTGCACAGGATGGAAAGGCAATGGTAGAGCGTAAGTTGAGCCATTTGAAGATTCCATTGAATAATGAGACCATCAATAAAATGCTGTCGCTGTTTAATGTGAAAACCCCATTGGAGTTTTATTATAATGTTGCCAAAGACATTATTCAGCCCAGCCAGTTAAAACGCCTGAAGGATCCGGAAAAGAAACCTGAACCCTCAAAGCGGCCTATAGAGATTGAGCATGATAATAAAAAATCAACCTCGGTAAAAGTATCCGATAAAGACATGGTCTTGATCGGCGATGGTATGGACAAGATCGATTACAATCTGGCCAAATGCTGTAACCCGATTCCCGGCGACGAAGTGTTTGGTTTTGTGACTGTAAGCGAAGGAATTAAAATTCACCGTACCAACTGCCCCAATGCCGTTGAGTTGATGTCGCAGTACGGATACCGGATTGTAAAAGCAAAATGGACGTCTCAGAAAGAATTGGCCTTCCTGACCGGACTGAAAATAGTAGGTGCCGACCGTGTAGGTATTGTCAACGATGTCACAAAAGTGATTTCCACCCAGTTAAAAGTAAATATCCGCTCTATTACCATAGATACCGACGATGGTATTTTTGAGGGTACCATGATGGTATTTGTCAACGATACTGAACATCTGAACACCCTCATTTCCAAGTTGAAAGAGATTTCAGATATCATTAGCGTGTCCCGTATAAACAGTTGATTTGGAATAAGAATCCCTTTATTCGTATATTTGATACTTATGGCATCATTGGAGGAGTTATTGTCTCAGGTTAAAAAGATATTTACCGCATATCTTGAGAATAAAAGTTTGAGGAAAACACCGGAAAGGTTCGCTATTCTGGAAGAGATTTATACCAGAGTAGGGCATTTTGATGTAGAGAATTTGTACATCAGCATGAAGAACAAGAACTACAGAGTGAGCAGAGCAACTGTTTACAATACGCTGGATATTCTTGTAGATTGTGATCTGGTTACCAAACATCAGTTCGGTAAAAATCTGGCACAATACGAACGTTCTTATGGTTACCGCCAGCACGATCACTTAATCTGTACAGACTGTCATAAAGTAGTAGAATTCTGCGATCCGCGTGTATACAATATTCAGACCATGGTAGGTGAGTTGCTGCATTTTAATGTCATGCACCATTCACTTATATTGTATGGTAACTGTACAAATTCAACCTGCGAGAATAAGAAAAGCATTGATCCTGCAAAAAGTAAAATAGAAGAAACGAGTAGAATAGGAGAAAAATAATTTTTACATACTCGGCACATACATATAAAAATTAAAACCTGATTAATAAATCTATATTACATGAAATACAATACTTATATCAAGGAAAACATATTGTTCCTTCAGCTGGAAGGCGATTTGATCGGTGAAAGTAATGGTTTAGAACTAATGGATCTGGTTAGTGATAAATTAAATGAAAACATCAATCGTTGTGCAATTGATCTTGCATTGGTGCGCTATATGAACAGTAGTGGTATTGGTGTATTGATCACGTTGTTGACGAAGTTCAGAAACAAAGGCGGAGAATTGGTATTGATCAACCCTTCTGAACAAATCAAAAAATTATTGATCATTACAAAATTGAACTCAATATTTGTGATTGTTGAGTCAGAAGCAGAAGCATTACAGAGATTAACAAAATAAATAAAATGGCAGTTGATGTATTATTAGGGTTGCAGTGGGGCGACGAAGGTAAAGGTAAAGTGGTAGATGTACTGGCACCTAAATATGATTATGTTGCGCGTTTTCAAGGCGGACCTAATGCGGGGCACACATTAAAATTTGATGGTAATGATGTGGTATTGCATCAGATTCCTTCAGGCGTGTTCCGTTCAAATATTACAAACCTTATCGGTAACGGTTTGGTGTTGGATGTAATTGCGTTATTCGAAAAAGAAATCGATAAGCTGGCAGCATTCAATTTAAACCTGAATAAGAATTTATTCATTTCTAAAAAAGCAGCGTTGATTTTACCATCTCATGTAGAGCTGGATAAAGCATACGAAGCATCAAAAGGTGTAAGTAAAATTGGTTCTACCTTACGAGGTATCGGGCCAACATATACAGATAAAGTTTCCAGACAAGGTTTACGCGTAGGCGATATCCTTAGCCCGGACTTTATGAAGAAATATACCAAGCTGGTTGATGCACACAAACAGATTCTGGATTATCACAAGCACGATTATTCAGCCATGAAAGAGCGTGAAGATCTGTTCTTCAAATACGTAGAACGTTTGCGTGGTATGAATCTGGTTGACAGTGAATATTTCATCAACGATGCCATTCAAAGCAAAAAAACAATCTTAGCAGAAGGTGCGCAAGGTTCATTACTTGACATCGACTTCGGTTCATATCCGTTTGTTACCTCTTCAAGTACTATGGTTGCGGGTGCGTGTACCGGTTTAGGTATTGCACCGAAACACATCGGTAATGTATTTGGTATCTTCAAAGCATACTGCACACGCGTAGGTAGCGGTCCGTTCCCTACCGAATTACACGATGCAGTGGGCGAGAAAATTCGTCAGATCGGCAGAGAGTTTGGTTCTACCACTGGCCGTCCGCGCAGATGTGGCTGGTTAGATTTGCCTGCATTAAAATATGCCTGTATGATCAACGGTGTATCACATTTATTAATGATGAAAGCCGATGTACTGAATGACTTCGAAGAACTTCAGGTATGTACACATTACCAATTGAAGAGCGGAGAAAAGATCAATACACTTCCATACGACATGTGTACAGAAGAATTGACTCCGGTATATAAAACACTTAAAGGTTGGAACCAGGATCTGTCGCATTGCGAAACCTTCGATTCACTGCCTGCAGAGTTATTAGACTATACAGCATTCATCGAAAGAGAGATAGGTTTACCAATCACCCTGATCTCAATCGGGCCAGACAGAAAAGAAACCCTGATTAAAGATTTCAGTTTCATCACGGCTTAATTAAGTCAGGAATATAAATTATCAAAAGCGTTCTGTTTTCCGAAAGGAAGGCAGAACGCTTTTTTTACGGGTTTAAACGGCCGTCAGACCACTTTTTCGGCGGTCCGACGGCTTGCTTGTTATAGCTTCAAGCTCGCTTGCCCTTGCCGGCGTACCCAAGGTGTTGTGAAGTGTGATAAAGAGAAGAGATTATTACCTTGGGTCTCCGACAAGCAGACGGAAGATCAGCTTGTCGGAGGCTGGAGCGGGAAGATTTATATCTTATCAAAGAGTTGTGTGGCTCCGGCACGCTGACAAGGGCTGCTGGAACTTTTATTGTTTCGAGCGCTTGGGGTGATGCCCCAACAAGTTAAAGTATGTCAGACTTTCAGCCTGATATGAGAACCCGCTTGCCTTTGTCGGCGTACCCAAGGTGTTGTGAAGTTTGATAAAGAGAAGAGACTATTGCCTTGGGTCTCCGACAAGCAGGCGGAAGATCAGCTTGTCGGAGGCCGGAGCGCGAAGATTTATTTAATATCAAAGAGTTGTATGGCTCCGGCACGCCGACAAGGGCTGCTGGAACTTTTATTGTTTCGAGAGCTTGGGGCGATGTCCCAACAAGTTAAAGCATGTCAGACTTTCAGCCTGATAGAGAACCCGCTTGCCCTTGTCGGCGTACCCAAGGTGTTGTAAAGCGTGATAAAGAGAAGAGATTATTACCTTGGGTCTCCGACAAGCAGACCGAGCCCTAACTTAACCACAATATCAAAACCATCATTCAAATATGATTTAGTAGAAATAAAATGTATTATTATACTTAATAAAAGGCTTAAGATAATTGGAACACGACCACGACCATCACCACAATCATTCTGTTACATTGACACATGTAAATACCGCTTTTATTGTAGGTATTTCTTTGAATTTTTTATTTGTACTCATCGAAGTTGTTGTCGGGCTTTCCATTCATTCCCTTTCGCTGCTTTCAGATGCCGGCCACAATCTGGCAGACGTTGGTTCGCTTGCCTTGTCACTGCTGGCATTCCGTTTATTAAAAGTACCTGCAAGTAAAAATTATACCTACGGATATCGTAAAACCTCTATTCTTGTAGCCTTATTCAATGCTATGGTGCTGCTGGTTTCTATTGGCGCAATCATGTACGAAGCAGCCCATCGTTTCTTTAATCCCGAACCCATGCCCGGTATTACCATTGCTATTGTTGCTGGTATCGGTATCATTATTAATGCCGTAACAGCATTAATGTTTCTGCGTGATAAAGACAAAGATTTGAATATTAAAAGTGCCTACCTGCATTTAATGAGCGATGCCCTTGTTTCGCTTGGGCTGGTGATTGGTGGTATTATTATGTTCTATACCCAATGGTACTGGATCGATAGTGTATTAAGTATCGTAGTTGCGGTAGTAATATTTTTCAGCACCTGGGGATTGTTAAAACACAGCCTGCGTTTATCGCTTGATGGTGTACCGGAAGACATTCACATGGACGATATAAAAGCTGCCGCATTGAAAATAGCAGGAGTGAAGGATTTACACCATATTCATGTTTGGGCCATAAGTACAACAGAAAATGCACTTACGGCACATCTTGTATTAAAGCAGGACATTACAACAGATCAGGAACTTCATATAAAAAATGAATTGAAACATCAGCTGCAACACCAAAATATCCTCCACATTACACTCGAAACAGAAAGAGAAAACGAAGAATGTGATATAAAGGAGTGTTAGGTGAGATTCCATTTGCCACACCGAACCAAACAGGAAAAATTATAAATCCACTCAATCTCTACCTGTTTTAAGATTCTACGATTATCCAATTCATAATTTATTTCACCGTGTCGAATTATAATTCATAATTCTATAAAATTATTCCTCTTGTACTTGAATTAGTTAGCTTATAAATTCCCTATTTTTCTTAAATGTTTATAAATCTGGTTTGGCTTTCCGGATATTTTTCGCACCTTTGCATCCCGATAAAAACAGAAGGTTATTCGGAATGTTGAAATAGAAAGGTGTAAATAGTGTTAATAGATTGTTTAAACTAAGTTATTAACACATCTTGTTTTAGAGAAAATAAGATTTACCTTTGCAACCCGTTAGAAAAGAAACGGGATAATGAAATAAGGAGAAAGACGGAAGGTTTTTCTTTGGTAGTGAAAAAAAGGGTAGCGAGCAGGAAT
>Ga0078972_1001695_pt1 | contig 80065 bp, 80 predicted proteins | sample YelNatPaOPGAMG01_FD_67568 | JGI IMG/M metagenome (GOLD analysis project Ga0078972, IMG submission 67568) | Hot spring thermophilic microbial communities from Obsidian Pool, Yellowstone National Park, USA - OP-RAMG-01 (SPADES assembly) (version 2) | ecosystem: Environmental > Aquatic > Thermal...
AACAAAGAAGAAGATGTTTTTTTTTTTGCAAAAGAGGTAGTGTGTAAATTTTGAAGTACTGTTTTTGCGTACACACTTTAGTACTTTTTACAAACGGAGATGTTCTGTACTGTTGGTTAGTGATGATATACTGTTTGTTAGTGATGATATACTGTTTGTTAGTGAAGAAGTACTGTACTGTCAACAAAGAAGAAGATGTTTTTTTTTGCAAAAGAGGTAGTGTGTAAATTTTGAAGTAATGTTTTTGCGTACACACTTTAGTACTTTTTACAAACGGAGATGTTCTTCACTAACTAATAAGATAGTGATGATATACTGTTTGTCAATGATGATATACTGTTTGTCAATGATGATATACTGTTTGTCAATGATGATATACTGTTTGTCAATGATGATATACTGTTTGTCAACAAAGAAGAAGATGTTTTTTACAAAAAAGGTAATGTGTAAATTTTGAAGTACTGTTTTTGCGTTCACACTTTAGTACTTTTTACAAACGGAGATGTTCTTCTCGGTTAACACACTAAGTGTTCACTACTGCAAATATTTTTACAGTAGTCGTTTCTCGATCCTTAAGAGTATTACAAGATACCAAAATTGATACATCTTCACATTTCCCCTGAAATAAAAATGGAACCTCACGGGTTAATATATTTATCTGATTATGTCCCTAGGGATTTACGTGTTAGGATCGATGATTTCAACATTGATGGACCTTCAGGACGAAATATGGATGGTTATATGATTATACACGTAAATGCGTTACTATATCGTTGGAGTCAATTTCTGAACTTCTAACTGAGTTACTCAAGGATATTCCTGAGCATAATCTTATTCAGTGTATTATTAACAGGTATTTACCTGGTGAGGGTATTGTAGCATATATATTGTTTTACATTTGGTTCTAGTGCTGATATCCGAAAATATACTTTGCATCCAGAACCATATTCACTGTATGTAATGACAGGAGACTCTCGGTATGTTTGGAAACATGCAATGCCTCGAAGAAAAAGTGATCTTGTTACTGATATTAAAAAGCAAAGAAATATACGGTATTCAATGACATTCCGTAGCTTACAAACACCAACAGAGTCATAATGATAGATATTAATACGAAAGTTTCCATTTATCATACCTTCATTGTTGATTCACATATGGATGTTGGATATCTACAGGAAGTTCAATTTATTCATCAACTTCTTGAAGTATACCAAGATGAGAGTTTAGTATGACCATTGATATTTACTCCGTTACAACTTACTTCCCAGCAAATAACAGAATTAAAACATATCTTTTGTGATCCATTTATTTCTAATAATGGACTATTAGAAGCGCTACAAAATATCACCTCCAAACATAATTAGGATGGATTTTTTTTTCAGTGTCAATTGACACTGAATACCTTTAAGTAACTTTTGATATGAAGTCTGGGGAGATAAAATATGCTTTTTTGTCGACTTTAAATGTCCATAATATGGGTGTTAGTGTTTATAGTTTTTATGGTGTTTATAATCTTCTTTGTGATTATTAATCAGAAATATTTGAATTCCCCAGCTGATTTTGGTACATATGCAACACCTGTAGTATCTGAGTGTAATGTAGATACAACTAAGTGTGATATTCAAACAACAATAGCTGGTACTGCAACTTCAACTCGAGAATGTGTTCCAAATGGTCGTGTTGGCTGTCTAGATCCAGTTACAGGTAATCAAACCTTTGCGTCATTGTCAGAGACGGTTTCCTGTGTATATAAATGTCCAAGTGCGAAATGGATAACCACACGGGGGGTTCCGTGTACATACTATTACGATGAATTAGCTACACAACCAGTAACTGGATGTGTATTTCAGGATGAAAGTGTCTTTCCATTAGTAAAATCCACTCGAGTATGTGTTGAAGGTACTAATCCATCAGGAGTTAATATGTGCACATTAGACAACGGGACTACAGTCACTCCTGGATATATTGAGACTCGGATTCAAACATGTACCAGTGGATCGATAAACAGATGTGGATTATTTAGAATATGTAGTGGTCAGCTTGCATATGGTATTGTAGCAGATATTAATACAGCGTTTACACCTGGTGAGGATATGTGGGCAGAAGGTGTTTATATACTGGCTACATTATGCACATACGTAAATGCAGAGGGTAAGGAAATTACTGAATATTTTAACCCAGATGGTCCTGCAAGTGATGTTTGTTTCCTGCCATCTACCGCTCAGACTCGTTCCACAGCTCCTACTCCAACAGAGGTAATAACAAAGACTATTGTTAATCCACAAATCCAAACAATCGCTAGTGTTAATCCTTCATGTTTTCGATTAGCTCGAAATTATCCAAGTCGCGGTTCCAGTTCCATTCCTAGTATATATCAAACTCTTCTTAACCGTCCATGTATTATCATGAAGAATAATAATGTGATGACTGTATCGTCTACAGGTTCGTTGGTATATACACTTCCGAATGATTGCAGAGGCTGGGGATATGGAGATTTGGACGGGTATTTATCTGCAGGGTTGTTATTTTGGTTAGGATCACCGGGACGGATATTTGGAATTTCACCCATAGGTGATTATGGGTGGATCATAAATGGCAGTACCTTTTCTCCGGCTCAGGATAGTTATTTGACTACCAGTGGTCAGGTAGCTAGTGGAAGTACTATTAACAATGCGAGTATAAATACATTACAGGTGATTAATGAGATGACATCTCCATATCCAGGGGTAAATTATTGGCTTGTAAATATTGGTTTGACAATTGGTTCAACACCAGCTTCGAATGTTGTTCTTGTAGCGATGCCTGTATCATTGGAATTAACAGAAACATATATCTTAGATCGGGGTACATGTGGAGTAATAACCTTCTAAATATCTTCACATTTATACAGTTGAAGTTGTTAAATATACCAACTTGAAGAGAAGTATATAATTTACCCCACAAGTCATAAATATACTGTAATCGACTTTCCATACTTAAAAGAATAACGCGCTCGCATACATTTGAAGTGAGAAAAGTCATGGAACGTACATTTTAGCTGGCGATGTCGGTGTTGGTAAAACAACCTTTATCAACCGACATCTTACAGGTGAATTCACCAAGGAATACATCCCATTACTTTTCACACTAATGACGGTGATACTATTACTTTCAATGTTTGGGACTGTGCTGGTGGTCTAACTACATATTATGATGATTGTACAAGTGAAATCTCATCCAAAAGAGCTATTTATTGGAGATCACATATCAGTAGTTTTTTTTAAACATTCACTCCCTGTGGTGGTTTACAAGGTCGACATCATTACTATGAACCGAATGAAATATGTACATCAGCTATTATGTGGAGGGAATTTAATAATGCCAAATTACAGGATGTTATCTCGTGTAAGTCTAATTATAATTGTGAGTTTCCTTTTATTGAGTTGGAACAGAAGCTTACCAACAATCCCTACTTGGAATTTGTTACTACAAAGAGAGATAACACACATGTATCATCACCCGTAACACCGTCTTTTAAACGAGTGTGTTTTGTGTCTGAATAAATAACATTAATTGGGTAAATTTACCCAATTGTTGATATTTAAAGCAATCTCTATGCTACTACCTTGATACATACTATTAATATGTAAATTTAATTGATTTATTTTTCTTAGTTTTTTATAATAACTCTTCATATCATGGATGTGATACGTTTGGTGCGCAATAACGACGTGGTTGCGATCCAGCAATTGATAGATGATGGCTACGATGTTTCCGAGTGTGTGAATGGCAAATACAACCTGTTGACCATTGCTTGCAAATGTGGCAACGTTGCTACTGCCAAGTTATTAATGAAGTATGGTGCTAAGATTGACGCCTATTTGTTCAAGCATATTGCCATTGCTGAATATTGTATTGATGCAGTTGAGTATCTGCTATCTCTGAGTTTGGATGTTAACCAACCAGATCCATCTGGAGTCACACCATTGTTCTATGCCTGCAAATATAACAACACTATCCTGGCTGAGATATTGTTAAAACATCATGCTGATGTCAATGTCGAATGTAATGGTGTGACACCATTATTAGCTGCCTGTAGGAAACGTAACTACAAACTTATTCAGCTGTTGCTTGCTCATGGCGCTGATGTCAATGTGAAGGATGACAATGGTAATATTCCAGCAAGCTACCTAATGTCCATCAAGGATGACAAGGCTTTGATTATTGCACTGCGTAAGGGTAACAATGCCAATCACATGGACAATAACGGAATACCACTGCTCATAACTTCTATTAGCAAGGATAATTCATTAGCTGTTCGTACATTACTAAAACACGGTGCCAACGTTAACTGGCGTGATGATAGTGGCAGAACCCCTCTCATGTATGCGTGCAGGAAAGGTCTCATTAGTATTTCACACATATTGATTAATGCTGGAGCCAATATCAATGCACAGGATGACTATGGTAACACTGCAGCTCTATATGCTGTTATGTATCCTACATCCGATAATTTTAACTTGTTTAACATGTTAATGGAGCGTGGTGCTGACGGTATGCATCGTAATAGAAAAGGTATGTCTCCGCTACATCTGTTCCGCATACAGAAGAAACAACAAGCTGTAAAATAAATAAAGTATTGATTGTGACAAATTTGTCACAATAAACGGTCTTAAAAAAATGATTATTTTAATATAGTTTTTAAGAATAAATATTTTTCCACAATGGCTGATGTTTGGATGGTGATTGATTACGACCTCATCTCTGTTCAGCTGTTTGCAACTGAAAACGATGCTTACAAATTTGCTGTGGATAGTATATACGAAGATATTAGAGATACATATGGTATTGAATTTGTCATTCCACTACCATCCGGTCTGAATTCTGGATACGCTCAGGAGCAGAAGGTAAACATTGATACTATTATTCAGGATGAAAGTCGCACTCCACAAAACAAGTTTCAGGTTCTGCGTAACTACTCTGAACGTATGAGCCGTCACATACTTCAAACTACCAAATTTCCACATGTTTCACGTGGAATAGATGTAACAAAAATGTCTGTTGCAGACGAATATACGTCTGTTTATTAATTAGTGAATAGCATGTTCCAAATTTGGAACATGACCAACTTTAACTATCTTAACAATAGCAAGTTCCCTGCTCCATGTCTCAAAGTCATTCGATTCCTCTTTTTCCAATCGTTGCCTGTGGCTTTCTCCGACATTGCATATAAATCACCACTGTTCAACATTATTTCGACAAGCTCTCCAATTGGCTCACTTTTAAGATACCATTGATAGTAAAGAGGCATTGAGTTACCGAGACGAAGAGCAATCACAAGCTTTCTCTCAGCATCGCCATGAAATCCAATATAGGTCTTGGCAAGGTCATAATAATGATTTCCTTCAGCAAATAGATGTGCAGCCTTTTCACCAAAGAATTCCGGAAGTTCTTTTCGAATCGCGTCCAATTTTGGAACATTTTCAAAATTAATGACTCTTCCCCTTCCTTTGATATAATCTGGCTCTTGTTCAAAATCGGTAAAACAAAGATTGTGTCTCGCCTTTTTATTCACAACACGTCCATACATCAGAGCTTTCTTATCCCAATTGAGACCTTTTAATTCCTTGAAGAGCTCGTTAGCATTTTCAGCAAAATTGCGAACGATGAGAATGCTTGCCGCCTCTCCATCACCATCGACAGCCTGATTTAAATAAATTAATTCACAGGTTTTACCCAAAGCCTCGAATGCTTTCTTGGCTTCTTCAAGTTCATCAATGTGAAATCCTTCTTCAGCAATTTCCCCTAACATTTCCATTCCAACATGATTCTCAGCTCTTTCACAGAAAGTTATTGTTATACTTTCAGCAACATCATCATCTCTTAATTGTTTAGAATGTTGAGCACAGAAATCACCAAACTTCTTATTTCGCGTGCATCGGTTCCCTGTCTTGGTCACAGCTTGGCAAGACATTTTTCCCGTATTTTTGAAAGTTTACCAGCGAAAACATACTCAATTACATTTGTGATATAATTGCTAATTAGCAATTATGTATTGATAGTTACTGCTTGTGATTTTTCCAATCTTCGTCCTAGCTTGATAGTTACTAACAGGTAGTGAAAACCACTTAAGATAGAAGGAGCTCTTGCCATTGTCTGAGCTAAGAAGTTGAAGAAGTGTTCAGGAACAGTTGTGGCATCAGTTGGCTGTGTATCTAGTAGAGGTATCATTAGATATGTGGCATACTCTTCGTTAATAGTTGCTTATACATACCAATAATGACGTTGACAGCTGTATCATGGATATTTGTATACAATAATCGGTTGGTGTTTTTATCATATATGAAGTAGAGATGATACCCAGATGGCACAAAAATCTCGCTTCCGTTTAGAGTGTTGATTATCTGCGATTGCAATCCAGGATTCAAGATCTTCAATGTCTCGATGTATTTTAACAATACATGATTGGTATTGTTGCTAGTATAATCACTGAAATCAAGTTCGATTTCAGGTGGTTCATGAACTATTGTATCGAGAGAGTAATTACCAAGAGGAAGTTTGAAATAATGTGTATAAACTGGTTGTTCATCATTTGCATATTTCCTCTTAAATTGTTGTCTCAACAAGGGGTATAACTGATCACGGTTGATTTACTCATCGCTTGTGAATAATGGTTGAAGTAGATCCGTAAACTCAGGATCAATAGGTTGATATTGAGTGTTTAAGCCAATTAACGCCTGTGTGTCATCTTCATAGATACCACAATGTAACAACTGGGCATTATCAGGTGTGTCACCTTCATCATATACAAAATATAAGTAATATCCTTTTGACTATTCTGAATCATCTGAGTTAGAGTTGAAAAAGAAGTACAAGAGTTCCTTCTCCATTATGTTGATAATATTTAGTTAATAAATTTAATTTTAATAATATTTAGATAATGAAATGATAATTTTTTATTTAATAATTAGCAATAAGAGATTAATGCAAATCTTCCTATTGCAAGCAACATGGAACGTTCCTCAGCTCCCAACCTTGATTACTGCAAGAGTCTAATTGAGAAGTATCCTATTGCTCTCAAGTTAATTCCAATTCAAATTCCTGAACTGTGCTTAGCAGCAGTTAAACAAGATGGATGTGTATTGGTGTTTGTTAAGGAGCAAACACCTGAACTGTGTATGGATGCAGTTAAACAAAATGGTTATTCACTGGAGTATGTTAAGGAGCAAACTCCTGAACTGTGCTCGATTATATTAGACTATAACTTTCCCATAAGAAACTTCTCTAATTAGAGAAGTGTTGGTTAATGAACAAATACACAGTAAGAGATTCTTCTCCATTATGGTTTATAAATACCTAAAAATATTACAAGCTTATATTAAAGTGATATTTTTTTTGATACTTAGCAATGTAAAAGATTAATACAATCAACATGGAACAACTTGATTTCTACAAGCGTCTAGTGGCGAAATCTCCTGTCGCTCTTAAGTTTATTCCATTTCAAACACCGGAGATGTGTTTAGTGGCAGTTAAACAAAATGGTTATGCATTACAGTTTGTTAAGGAGCAAACACCTGAATTGTGTCTGGCTGCAGTTAAACAAAATGGTTATGCATTACAGTTTGTTAAGGAGCAAACACCTGAATTGTGTCTGGCCGCAGTTAAACAAAATGGTTATGCATTACAGTTTGTTAAGGAGCAAACACCTGAATTGTGTCTGGCCGCAGTTAAACAAAATGGATGGGCATTACCGTTTGTTAAGGAACAAACACCGGAGCTGTGTCTGGCTGCAGTTAAACAAAATGGATGGGCATTACAGTTTGTTAAGGAACAAACACCGGAGCTGTGTCTGGCTGCAGTTAAACAAAATGGATGGGCATTACAGTTTGTTAAGGAACAAACACCGGAGCTGTGTCTGGCTGCAGTTGAAAACAATGGTTATACATTAGAGTTTATCAAGGATCAATCTCCTAAGTTTTGCATGGCTGCAGTTAAACAAACTGGACGTGCGTTGCAGTTTGTCAAGGAACAAACACCTGAATTATGTATGGAAGCTGTGAAACAAGATCCTTGTGCAATTGAGCTTGTCAAGGAACAAACACCTGAATTGTGTTTAGCGGCTGTGAAACAAAATGGTCTTGTGTTACAGTTTGTCAAGGAACAAACACCTGAATTGTGTTTAGCGGCTGTGAAACAAGATCCTTATGCAATTGATTTCGTCGAGAAACAAATTCCTGAGCTGTGCATGTTAGCCGTTCAAGCAAAACCTGATTGTATTAAATATATCAAAGATCAAACACCTGAGATATGTATGGAGGCGGTAAGAAGAGATGAAAGTGTTATCGATTACATTAGACTATAATAACTTTTAAATGATACATAGTAAACACAATCTTTTACATCCAACTCTTCGCATGGTTAATTGAGAAATCTGCCATGGCTCTCAGATTCATTCCATTTCAAACTTTGGAGTTGTGTATGGCAGCGATTAAAAGAAAAGGTTATATGCTAAAGTATGTTAAAGAGCAAACTCCTGAGCTGTGTATGGAAGCCGTGAGAAGAAATGAGAATGCTTTGTTTTATATCAAAGAATAACTCCTGAAAACAAGGAACTTCTTCAATTGAAGAGATGATAATAACCAGGAAAGAAACATCCTTAACCAATTACAAACCTGTAATCACAGGTTTGTGTTTCTACTCATAATATATTTATATCTTCTGGATGAATATAAGACGTTTTTATACTACTGAAACTTAAGGATATAATAATGTCACAAAAATGACTTCAACTGAATTTTTGGAAACCAGTAATAAACTATGGGTTAGTTACAATCGTGATTATGCAAGTTTTCAACAATATTCTGGTGATAAGATGAATGATAAACACAATCGTAAATTTTGTAATGTAAATAACCATAGATACTTACTTGCTAAGAATGATCTTATGAATCAAACCCATAAATTACTTACAGAACAAATAAATGCAACATCTTACTTAAGTTAAGTAAGCAACTTATGTCACAGGATGAAGATTACGAATAGTTCATGAAGACTATAAGTCCCTCTGGTGAAAGAGATTCTAAATTTCAGTCCGATGATGAAAATATTAGATATCATTATGCATCTTTAAAAGACTCTTATCTTTATTATCACAATCATGTGATAAATTATTTGAAATCTATTCCACATAATTAAGATCGATGTTAGTAACAATATAATTATTAAGCAACAATTCTTTAATTAAAGAATTGTTAATGTGTGTTCAAGCAATGATTTGATCATAGATTTGCTTGGTTTTATTATTGCATGTGCCTACCTGTTTACTGAATTGTTCAATGGTAGGGTTGAAGTCAAAGTTACGACATTGCAAATAATAATACAGGAGAGCAGCTGCCAGAGAATCGGTAGAATACTGGTTGAGAAATTGCTTCTCGTCCAGAATCTGATCACTAAACTCAAGCAGATTGGTAATTTGTTTTTCATGATCCATGTAATTACTGGGTGTAATACCAGCAGTGCGAGCCATAGCTTTCAGGATATCTTTTAGATTTATGATAACTGTTTTCACCTGCATACCTTTAAGTGCCATTTGAGTGTCAATAGTGTTAACAATAGACACATCTGTTTTCTTTAAACCCATGATTTCCACTAGTTTCTGAGGTGTGTATACAGCCTGATATCCGAGACGCTCACTGGCTTTAATGAGACAGTAGAGAATAACTCTAGCCCGATTATTTTTACGAACTGTTGGTAGTTCATACTCTCGAAAGATCTCGTCAGCTGTACGCCGAAGCTCTTCTGGGAGTTCATGTTTGGTAGCAAGATCATTCCAGATGGTTTTGTGTTTACCTCTCAGTTGTGGAGCTTGATATGCGAAACAGGTTTTCATCAGTAAGCCACAGTTTTCACATACACCAGTTCCATCGTCATAATGATTACAATCTTCGAATCTTTGATCCATTTAAAGATGTCGTGGACTGTAAAACGTTCTTTGATTACCTCAAAAGTAGAAGATAGAATCAATAAATCACTTTGGTTAGAACCTAAAAATAAATACACGGGAACTAGTGACACACCAGTGTGCTGTTTTACATCTGATGATGAAGTGGCTCGATTTCCATTCGCATTTGGACAGGAAACATTTCCTAATGACCGTATTGAACCTGAGCTAACACCTGAAAACTCAGGATGGGATTTTACGGGGCAGCTTTTACCACATCAGGTGAGTATTGTAGACGAGGTTATGAACAATCTTATGGAAAACGGTTCTGCCAATGCCAATACCTTTTGTGGCTCTGGTAAGACAGTTATGGGTATCGCATGTGGTGCGAAGATTAATCAAATGTTGGCGGCAGAAGGTGTTGGAGGTTGCACAATAATTGTATACTCATTAGCTATCTTAGCTGATCAATGGTTAGAAACAATTAACATGCATTCAAATGCCAAGGGGTTGATAGTTCAATCTGGAGGTCATACTGAAACCTTGAAACCTGGAGATGCAGATATCTATCTATGTATGATTGATTCAGTTCCCAAACTACCTGTTGAAATTCGCAAAAGTTGTCAGATGTTAATTGGAGATGAGGCACATTTACTCTGCACAGAGTTGCGACTATCCAAACTGTTAACTGTTGATCCACTCTTTGTGCTACTGCTAACAGCTACATGTGTAAAGTTAAATGGTTTAGAACGGATGATGTATCTACTGGCAGGTGATCGAGCTACAGTTCGAATCTCCACCAAACCCTTCACTGTATGGCGTTATGATACGGGTATTAAAGTGCCAATGTTACTAAACAAACAAGGGCGACCAGATTGGAATGGAATGGTTAAATGGCTCGTTGATAATGATAAACGCAATAATCTCATTGTGGAACTGGTTAAAGCCAATCCAACTCGAAAGATTGCTATTATGACTAATCGAACTGAGCATGTGAAGAAGCTTCAAAGTATGTTGATTGAAGCCGGAGAGTCAGTAGGTATTATGTGTGGTAACATTAGTAAGTATGAGAAATGTCGAGTGCTAATCGGTAATATTCCGAAGATGGGTACAGGTTTTGATGAGAAGTCTGCATGTCAGGATTTTGATGGACAACGAATTAATCTATTGATTATGGCCATGTCTACCAAACAGATTGAACAACCTGCGGGACGAGCTTTCCGCGCGGAGAAGCCACACATAATGCACCTAGTTGATAAGGGAGCTATCTTCAATAACCACTTTAAGATCTGTGAGGAATGGTATCTACATCCAGAGCGTAAAGATAAGGTTACTATAAAACTCATCAACAAGATCGTCACCATCCCATCTGATGATTAAGTTTTTAAGTAATCTACTGTAATCACAGTAGATGTTAGTTAGTGAAGATAATAGTTATGGTTCTAAAGTAGGTAGTGTGTAATTTTTTGAGATAAGGTTTTATTTACACACTTTAGTTTCTTGTATCATCCTTTATAGTAATCACACTGTGATTACAGTGTGTAATATCGATCTAATTCATATTATAGACAGCTAGTTGCATAAGTTCAAACAGTGGATCTTGAAGAAGTTGTTGATACGTGCTAAAGGAGATGAGGTGAGTGATGAGATCAATCTCAGATGTGATTCGATATTTTTGACAGATAGCTATTGCAGAAGCAACAATAAGACCGTTAAGCTCTGGATATTGTTCCTGCAACCATCTGATTTGACTGCCAGTAGTGATAGCTATTTCAACAGCTTGAGGTGCGAATAGCTGAACATTGACCTCACTTGTTCCTATGAAATCGGAAATACCTCCCACCACATTGTATATAAACGGTCTGGCAGTGCCGATAGATTCAGGTAGTAGATGCCAGGGATTGGAAAAGTCGTTCTCATTGGGTTTAAGCATGAGATATATTTGACTGCAATAATCCCGTGCAGTCATGAGCTCGAACTCAAATTTCTCTTGGAGATAATCACAGAGGTTAATAACATCATTGGGAATGTTACTGAGATTTGCATTGTGTTGTAGACAGTTGTTGAGTCGAGAAAGTTGCCATTTATGGATGGCATCAACATTTGTCTCCATGTGTCAACTGTTTATAGAATGTGTGTAGAGTTGATCTGCCTTTTGGTGGAATATTATTACAACATTTATTAATATCATTTAAATCTCCGATAAGATATAACCATTCAGTGGCACGAGTGAGCATTACATAGATAATATTGCGGGTGATGAAGTGACTGTATCTTGGAATATAGGCGATTACTACTGGCCATTCAGAACCTTGACTCTTATGTGCAGTAATTGCCCAGCTGTGAAGAAGATGCCGTTCCATGGGTTTGTCGGTGAGCATAGCGGTCTCTTCTTCATTGTCTGTATCCTTGTATTTGAAGAGATACGTTTTGGAATTGATACATACGTGAACCCCTTCTCGATCTACACTTTCTACTGTGCCTTCTTCTCCATTCATAACATCTATGGATTTAATATTCTTAGTGACCATAACTCGATCGCCGATACACCACTTTTGATTTTTACCGTTACGGTTGACAGAGTTGAAGATATGTTTTACCTTCTCATTAAGACGGTTTGTATCATTTCGAAATGGACAGATGATAGTGCAGTCATTGCCTGTGTAGTTATTTTCCAGTGCCTCTTTACAAATTTGAAGCACTGTGTTTTCATCCCCAGCATAGACATGAAAGTTAGACCCGTATTGAAATGTGAACCGCTTAGTGGTGTCTGCAATGAGACGATTAGCTTCATTTACGATTACATTTGGTTCACCAGGTAGTGGCGAGGTTCGATAGTTAATGTTTAATTGCATACATGGGATGAAGTCCATAAGAGGCTGCATCAGCTCGCACCAGTTAATGGGTGGTAGTTGATTATGATCCCCCACGAGGATAATCTGTTTTAACTTGGGCATATGTTCCAACACACTGGCAAACAGAGCGGTTGGACACATTGATATCTCATCCACAATTAACACATCGACGGTACTCATGTCGGAATATAGAGCTCGATGTAGAGTCATCGTGTTCTTATTTCCTGTTTTACGTTGAACAACACGAACTGCTTTACCGGTATAACTTAAAATACAGCAGTTAGCTTTCCTAAACGCAATCAGGTTATCAACTGTCTCTCCAATGATGGTTGTCTTACCGGTACCAGCGCCACCAGACAGAATAGAAATAGGTTCGTTCAAGATTCGTAACATGGCTGCATACTGGTCAGGTTTGAGCTTAGTGGTGGTTACTTCTGATATAGCCTCTGGACGAACCTGAGTGAGTTTGTAGATAATCTTGGATAGATATTGTTCCACCTCCAAAGCCTTGGAATAATATATACGGTCATCAACGATTTTAAATGCATATGTATGTGGATCACATAGGAGTTCCACATATTCAGGTGGATAATCACTGAGTTCCGACATGGGTATGTAGGAGTTATGACGTTCCAGATGGCTGTAAATATATCTAGCAATTTCTCCTACGCTTCGATTAGGTGGTGTGGAATACCTCCAGCCGAATATATTCAGAATATTATCAACATCATGAATTGATAGTTGTAGAAGCACATAGGGATCTTTGCGGAGAAATTTGAGAATGTCTTCATATGAATAATGTTCCTTGAGGATGTATATAGCTTTCAGATCTACCCCATGCAAATAAAAACGGTGATAGATGAATTCCTTGCACCATCGATGTAAAAGTTTATTTACCTGATCCTTAGATATGAATTCCTCAAGTTGAACACAGGCACAATGTTGTCGTTGCATGTCTGCATAATTATTGAGAGTATCAGCTATATTCTTGCTATTCTCCTCAAGATGTTTAATAACTTTCATACATGCACCAGTAGGCCATTTGTTGATCTTAGCTGAGATATACAGAAACCTCATAACATTTCCCTTGCTCATATTAACATCAAACAGGATTCTTTCAGGTTTATTGGACATGTAAATGGGAATATGATCTTCGAGTATTTGTCCAGTGTCAATACACAGTAAGGAAATCCGATCACCTGCTTTGGGTATGATAACACCATTATACAGATATGCGATAGTCTTCGCCTTCAGTGAGATATCCTGTCGATCGCGAACTTCGAGTACAGATAATCGCAAATGTGGAACATCAGTGTCGGTTCCATGAATACTCAATATTTCACCTGTAATATTAATACTTTTCGACATTTTTATGGTTGAGTTTACCAACTTCCTTAACAATTTTCCATGTGTGAGATGTCACACATGGAAACAGAAATATTTAAAATGCACATCGAGGGGATGATTTCCAGGTATTCACCAAACTGCCACCAGCTGTAGCAATGATAATGAAAATAATGAAGATCACAAACAGGAGATACCACCACATGTACATCATATTGTATCTAGAAATCCAATAAAGTGGAAGTAACAAGATGATGAGAATAACAATAAAAACAAATGCCCACAAGACACTGTTGTAAGACCACGCGGATGGCATATTACACGCCGGGGTGCCGAAAATGTTTTCCATCAACCAAAGAGTCTGAGTAGATGGTTGATAAGTATTTGTTCCTATTAAACTCAGAGGAATTGTTTGCATTTTAATGTGGAGAAATTTTTTGGACACATATAAAAATGGCAACTGCTTCATCTCAAGTTGTTACACCCACTGTGTTAAATGTATCTCCAAATGGATCCCTAAAGAATACAAGCCGTGTATCATCTACATCCCAACCTATCTCCATTGGAAGAAATTTAACGAAACCCTCTCAAAGTGTCCGACCTGTTTCAACATCTGTTTCAACATCCTCTAACCGTGTCAGTGTTATTCCAACAGCATCAATCGTTACACCAACTGCTGTGAGCTCTTACCAAAGCAGAAGCTCAAACCGAAACACGCCTCCATCTGTAGTCAGCGCTAAAGTGGTTGATATGTATGATGGATCGGAAAGCGAGGAGGAAGTACCGGTTGTTACCTCACGACCTGTATCTGTTTCCAGTCGCACAACCCCTATTTCCAATCAAGTTACGTTGACAGCTCCTGTTATCACTCAAGCTACTGTTACTGAAACGACTTCCTTGGAACCTGCCAATCCAATCCCTGCGATTGAGAAGGTTTGCGTTCCAGATACTCCCACCACTGAGGAGCTCTATGCTTCCGGCTTCTGTCCGTTGGAGACCATTCAGGTATATAAGGATGAGGAATCCTACGATGTGTATATTAAAGCCCTCACAAAGGATGGGTTCAAGGTGTTGATTTGTCTTGATATTGCTGAATGTGCTGAGTGTATTCTTGATGCTGATGGTAAATGTGTGCAAATGATGTGTTCTGAGAAGGTTACGTCAATGCCTTCCGCCTATATGGAAGCGTGTAAGAAATGTGAAAATCCCAACTTGATGGGTATGGCATACACGAACGGAACCATGATGAACTGTGTCTGTAATGGCGAGGAAACTCACTATGCTTTGCTTGGAGGTGATATTTCAGACCCTCATGGTATCTTCTATGGTGATGCTGCACCTTTCCCTATTGTTCGTCTGAGTGATATTCGCAAAGCACCCAAGATGGTTCATAATTGTATCCGTGCGATGACTCAGGAAATCGTCGCCGCTTTGCTCAAGATTGAGCTGTCTGTTATTGACCATGCTATGAAGGATGCTGAATGTCTTAAGCGTGAGCTGTGTAAGTATAAACAAACACTCCTGTCGAAGATTGGACAGCTTAATGGTTCCGTTCGAACTCTGGAAGCTATTGATAACAAATATGAAAACATTAAGATCTGTCCGCAAAACCAGGAACAACTCCTGTGCACACGTGGAAAAGTCTGGGACAATCTGGCACATCGTCGTCTCCTTTATGGTCATTTGATTTTCAGTGCTGCTGAAGTTTCCACTACCTGTGGCAGTCTTCACAATCAAATGAAGGTTGTGGAAGGCAATCAACAGATGCTGGACAGAAAATTCTGCGACATTCACAACGTGATTGAGTTCAAACGCACTACAACAACTGTTATTCAATCGGATTAAATGTTTGTAACAAAATTCCTGAATTCAGGAATTTATCAACATTTGAAGAGAATGTGTTCAATATTGGTTTTTAATTTTGAGAGTAACAAGGGTGCATTGTTGCTACATTACCATGCATATCAATTTCGTAAATGTTAACATTGTAGCAGGGTCGATGCTATCAGTAGCCAGTGCATCAATATGTCGGACAAGACTTTGTAGATAATTTCACCATGTCTGATTTCATCTCCTATTTAACCTTTGTAGGGAACAATAATGACCTTCTTACGGGTTTTGGATGAACTACTTACAGGTATTCTAATCGAGCCTTTACGAGTAACCACCTCTTCAAGGAGCTTCTCCTTAACCTTAATGAGCTTATCCCAAGTGTCAAAATGTCTACATGTTAGTGTTGCTGGAATGCACACCTCACCAAGCTGTTCATCGAGCCAGTGTCTCCGCTGGGGGTTGAACTTAAAATAAGTTCCTTGCTGCCGCTGGTATTTTTCTGTGTTTGAATACTTCAAACGTGAAGGTAGTGGAGGTAGATGAGTGTTACGTTTCATAATGTATTTATGCTTTTCAGGCAGTGTTTTGCCATATACTGCAGTGAGAATGGCGGTTATAGGTGTATTAGGATTGAGAATAGCATAATAATGTGTATCGATGCTGATGTCCGCAGTATCTGCATTGTCAGCACTTCGAATTCGCTCTCCAGTATTGTCTTTTTGAATCATGGTTGGTTTTGTTCGAGTTACAACAATAGACAGTCGTTCACCCGGTTTGTATTTCCGACCTCGTTCCAGTTCTTTTTGTAGATATGTTTTCATATAATAGCTACTATTTTCAGCATACACCCCAATTCCTCTAACCATAATCAACGATGTGCGTTCAGCCTGTCCTAATAGGGTATCCAGAATCCATTCATCGATATATTTATATACCTCTTGCATATTACGATTGTCAATCATAATACCCTTAACAACATCCTTATAGAGTTTTTGCACCCTGTCACAATGCTCTCGTCGCGCTGCTGCTACACCTCTATACACAACCTCTTTTTCACCTGTCAACACTTCACCTGTTTCCTTATTCATCTTGATAGCGATATACATCTTCTTAGTGAACACTAAAAAACGAACATAGACATTTTCAAACTCAATAGAGATTGGGTGACGGTTAATAATTGCCGTGATACGTCCAGCAAGTTTATTTGCGACTGCAACCATTTCTTTGTGGTCACTAGGCACATTCTTGATCTTGATCATGACTGAATCGGTATCACCATAAACAACCACTGCATCGTCTTCATTCTTAACTGTGTTAGCTACTTTAGTGATTAATTTCCGTCCCATGGCTGTAACACTTGCAGCTGCTTGAATGAGAGGTAATATTCCCTTCTTGGCACCTAGAAACCCATATGCTGAATTGGCACATACCTTGTAAGCTAATTGTCTACTGTCATAAATAACCGCATCGATAAGTCTACCTTCCTTCTCTGCAATTTTGCAATCCTTTTTTGCTTTCGAGCGAGCTGACAGGAAGAATGTTAACAACTCAGGTAGAACACCCTTAAGAATATGTGCTTTAACAAATCTTTCCACAGTTGATGTTCCATCCGGCCATGCTACCTCAATTTCGTTAACATCCTCAGGGTTAAAGGTATCACCAGGTTTGATATATGTTGTGTGACATATATTGAACGCGATGATAATACTCGGATACAAGGATGAAAAATCAAAAACAAATACATTGTCGTGGATTTCTCCCGTCAATGGCTCCTGAACAATAGCACCTTCATAGTCAATATCAGAGATAAGATCATCCGGTCTCATAACCAAATAATCCTTACGATGTGCGAGATCATAAATACATGACATTGTCCGGATTTGCTGTCCTCGTGTATAAATATCCTCCAATCCAATATGAGCTACATTGGCCATTTCACTTAACCCTTCCCACGCATTGAACTTTAAGAATAGATCTAGCAAGCACACAGAATCACGGAGTGAATATCGAAGCAGCAATTCCCACTCCTCATCTGTTCCTTGATCACAGATTTCAAACTGACGTTTGGCTGGAAGTTCCAACTTTTTTCGCTTCAGATACTCCTCTGTAACCGTTGACAATGTATACTTGGTAAGTTTTACCTCTCTTCGCACTTTCTTATAAAAATCAAAACAGATTCGACCTGAAAACCGAAACCATTTCTCTTCATTATAGGAGTATGCGGAACTCTGCCACGGATTGGGTTCAACATAATCTGTTTGATCGTCCTTGCGTCTGCCAATACATCCAAGCTTAGCATCATACATCACCTCCAATCTATCCTTAATATACGGTATATCATATGAATGGCCGTTGTAACTAACCAGAATGTCTGGATCGGTATCCGCAATCTTGTCAAGGAATGCTCTAATCAAAGAAAGCTCATCTTTACATTTTACAATATCACATACGCAAACGTCTGAAGATGTTCGATCCTCTAATCGCTGAAAACAATCTGGAGACCGAGTTGAGAAGATCCATGAATATCTCGAGTTAATATCTCCAGATACTCGTTCTATCGCATATGAAATAAGGTAGATCTCGTTTGATGCCAACATCGCATCTGGAAATGAGTTATAGTCATCGGTTCGAGTTTCAATATCGAAAGTAGCCACACAGCATTTTATTTGAGGAGTTTCACCTGTATAGAGCTCGATACCATCGTATTCCACCTCATATTCCATCATGTTTGTGACTCTGGAATTTGGATGTATCTCAGTGACTTTTGCAGTCACAAAGGAGTTATTCTCAATGTTTCTGTCCGTAAGAAACTTTCGAATGGGCATGATCGCCTCCGACATTATATTGACCGTAAAATGGGAATCAATACCATTAACATGAAATGGTCTCCGTAATTTGGAACGTAGTCGCTTGAATGTCTTCAGATTCGATGTGGACACATGAATATAATCTCTCTTTGTCTTACTGTAATAATAATACGGTAACAATTGTTTCCATTTTAATGTTACAGTATCATTTCGATAAAGAAACTGATCCTGTATCGCATCTATAACCATATCAACTGTTTGTTCTTCCCATGGTTCATCATCGGGTAACTCAAGATAGAAATCGTAATTCCAACCGTAAATCCGCAACAAAACCCGCTGATTATCGGTATCAAAAGCATACGCATGAATACATATCTCATTGTTTTCCTCTACCTCTTCAAGCTTGAAGAGCTTAAAGATCTTGCGAGCCATATTTATAATACCTTAATTAAGGTATTAAGTCATTTATTTTAAAGTAATTTTTCAAATTTTGAAATGAGACTCTCAATGTAGTCTTTATCGGTATCATCAATGGTGAAGTCGTATTCGGTGGCCGGTTGACGCTTTAAGTTACTATAAGGTTCATATCTTTCACTATTATCACTTCGAAACCGAATTTTACCGTTTCTATCGGTTGAGTAGGCTGTGTCTGGAAGATTAAACTTAACATTAAAGTTAGGTGTATGCGGAATGTTTTCCGGTTTAACTGGTGCTTCAGTAAACATTTTGGGTTCATATTTCATATCACGTTCGAGATTAATTGCTGATCGTTTTGTTGATTTTTTAGCAGGTCGGGCAGTGAATTTTGTTTCAGTATATGGAGAGTTTGAATCGAAATAGAACATTGGTTCCACTTTGGGTTCCACTTTGAAATCCTTTCGATTGGCAATTTCATTCTCAATAGATTTGATCATTTGATAACATAAACCCATGGAAATGCACAGATCGGAAATCTCTGCATCCTTTAAGGATTTTTCGAACTCCTTACCGTTATTAAGACGCTTCTGTATAAAATCTGTGATGTCCATTTCTGCTTTTATTAGGAAAAAGTAATATTTAAATCAATTATTTACTTATTAAATTCTGGTAAAAATGTCACCATGCATCTTGTTGATATCTATAGATATCGGTTCGCGTAATTTAGCGATACGTGTAGAACCAAGTATTAACAATGTTCCACAACCAGCAGTGTTATTTGATTTGGTTGATCTTGCTCCTGACAATGCAGATATTGATATTCAAACTGAGCGATTAACTAACTACTTGAGATATCGAGATGACATCTTTCAGTTGTGTTCAGAATTGATCGTGGAACAGCAACGGATCTTCAAACGTCAATTCAACAATGCAACAATGAATATCCGATTATTACAACATATCTTTGGGTATTTTCAAATGTGTCATCCAGCAATAAAACGAGTAGAGATCCCACCCACAATGAAAACACCTCGAGGAATGAATCGCAAAGAACGCAAGGAGTATGCAATTCAGCAGGCATTTTATATTCTCCAAGCACGTGGAGACTTTGACTCGTTACAGGTTATCCGATCATGTAGTAAAATAGATGATCTGGCCGATACAGTTGTTCAACTTGAAGCATATCGTAACTGGTGCACCAACAAAAATTTACACAATCAAGACACTGCGCTCCCCAAACCTACAAGACGACTTCAAAGAAGCAAGAAACGTATCAGTGGAAAGTATAAATAATCTATTTGTTGATAAACTTATAATCCCAATATCGTAACGGAAATATCAACTGGGATAATTCCGTTACGATCAATAGTTTTGAAGGTATCATTCTCAACACACTGAAGCGATGTGTGAAGATACTCAAAATTAATCTTCCGATCACAGTTGTAATCACCGTGAATAAGTGTTAAATAGACTTTTGCTTTAATCTTTAACGTTTCTTCGAATAACTCCTCCAATGATATATACATCATGAGCATTAAGTTTCTCTGCTGTAATAATGGCAGTTTCCAATGATGAAACAACAATTGTTTCATACCCAGGTTTCGTGAACGAGTCTTAGAAAACAACAATGTTGATTCGGTTTTTGAAATATGGGATATCTTTCCATATATCTGCTCCCATAATTACAACATTTTGGGTTCCTTTAGAAGCACTAGTAGTTATTGCTGAGAAGAACCTCAGATCCTTACGAATATTCCAAGGTATCTTACCCTCACGAGCGATACCACCCTTGTCATCAACATACTATATATTTTTTTGATATTTCTGGGTTACATTGTAATATCATTTTCTGTAAGCATTACAAGTAAGTAGTGTCAATATGATGTGTTACATTGTAATCACAATGTAACTTGATGTAATGTATTTAATTACTTAATCCACCAATGATATGAGGTAACAATTCTACTTAATTTACATGTGTATATGTATGTATTTGCATTATCTTGTGTTAATGTATGCTTAAGATAAGATACATAGTATGTGAATTTTTATACTAATGGTTTACTTCTTTGACTACAACTTTTTTCACACCGTGATTTTTTTTCGCATAATTAAAAAATGGGTGGATCTGCAATCATCATCTTCATCATTTTCCTTATTTTACTTATCCTTATCTTCGCAGCCTTCTGGAACAACGGAGGTTGGTATAACGGAGCTGGACAAGGGGGTGTTAACCCATGTGCCAATTCATGTGGTCAATGGGGTGCTGTAGGTGCCATTCTTTTAGTGATTATCTTTATTATTCTTCTTGCTGCTGCTTTTATGTGGGGTAGCGGATCTGGATACTCGAGCCGAGATATCTATTGTTAAAAACCTAAGTTGATTTCTTTGACAATCTAACCTGTATCTTTGGTTGTACGTTAATCGACGTGCTATCAAGTTGAGGATCATCCTCTGGTTGTTGTGTCACTGGTTGTTGTTGTTGTGTCACTGGTTGTTGTTGTTGTGTCACTGGTTGTTGTTGTTGTTGTGTCACTGGTTGTTGTTGTTGTTGTGTCACTGGTTGTTGTTGTTGTGTCACTGGTTGTTGTTGTTGTGTCACTGGTTGTTGTTGTTGTGTCACTGGTTGTTGTTGTTGTGTCACTGGTTGTTGTTGTTGTGTCACTGGTTGTTGTGAAGGTAGTTGAGGTGGATATCCATCACCATATTTGAGAAGGTATTTGTGATACAGTCGGGTAAAGAACTCTTTATCTGCGGACACAACCTTTTCAATATTGTCTTTAGTGTGGGTTGAAAGTGCATATGTGTCCATAATATCTACAACGTCATCAATACATTCATTGAAAGTGGATTTATTCCAGAGTACTTCGATTTTATCTAGAGCTATATTCATAGAGATGGATAGTTCATCTCTTTTAATTGATTGTTGTTTTTGGTTAACAACGTGATTAAACACAGAGCCACTTTTATTTCCGGTGAGCAGAACAAGTTTTCTACTTGCCATTCTTTAAACATGGGAGTTGATGGTTTAAGTTCTTTTTTAAGGAAACGTTTTCCCGATGCATTCACTAACACATACCTAAATAAGTATCGTGGTAAAAGATTAGTATTCGATATTTCTGTATGGATACATACATATCTTCGAACAGCACATCGGCATTGCGTTCGTGGAATTACTGTTGATACAAACATGCGATATCGAGAAATATTGAAGAATATATTTAACATGGTTAAAGCATGTATCGAAGCAGGTGTTACTCCTGTATTGATATTTGATGGTGCTCCACCTCCGGAGAAGGAATTAAGATTGGCAAAACGGAGAGAGGAAAAACTTAAACGAAAACAGAAGATAGCAGATGCTTTAAAGGAGTGGGAGGAGACACCGGCATTGGAACGGACTCGTAATAAGCTGGTGGAGATTGAAAAACTGTTACAGAATGACTGTAATTTACTCCCATGTGATGTGGAGATGATATTCACCTTTTTTACGAAGTTGGGTATTCCATGTGTGAAGAGTTTAGTTCAGGCAGATGATCTTTGTGCGTCTTTAGTTATTGAGGGGTTTGCATCTGCGGTTGTGTCGACAGATAGTGACTTCTTGGTTTATGGAGTTCCCATTTTGATAACAAAGTGGGGTCCCTATGAATCTGATGATGAGGAGGGAACACAGATGTTAAAAATTGAGGAGGTGTCTCGGAATGAGATCTTGAATAGTTTGGGTATATCCCATGATCAGCTTATTGATATGATCCTGATAATGGGTAGTGATTATAATCAAGGTATTGATGGTATGGGACCCGTTAAAGCTTTGAAATGGGTTAAGGATCGTGCTAAGCTACCAAATCCATTAAATGGTTATGAACTTAGTCACTTACGGTCATTGTTTGAATATCGGTTGTCAAGTTCATTATGTGACATAGATATCCCACTAGTGATAGATATGGAAAAGTTCACAAGTAATGTCGCTGAATGTATTTCTAAAGTTGGTTATTCATCGTCAATGGCTGCATATATTTCACAGTTGGCTGCAGATATGCCTGTTCCAGATTCAACGTTTGTGTCAATACCGTGTCGACGTGTGAAATTAGAGTTTATCGAATAAAAATATGTGCTGTTAAAAATGGCTTCAATATTACTTATTGGTCTAGTGATTATCATGTCGGTATTAAACATTGCTCTGTTGGTATTAATGTTAATCTATCGATCCAATGCTGAAGAATGTTTACAGAATTATAACCCTTTCTGTCCTTCGGTTTTGTGTGCTGACAAGACGTTACCAAAAATAGTTCAACCAGCTGATGAATCGTGTCCAGATTTCTATATTAACAATGTGAAGGTGGAGGTTATTCCTATGGTGTAATCACTGACATAAGCGTGAAATTTCACGCTTAAGGTAAGGAATTAAATATGGTCAACGATTGTTTCCTGTCCTCGGGATACCGTAGTTATATGTGAGTATCCAAAGTCTTTGGCGGTTATTGGTGAGACAATTCCTGGGTGATATTCCATATCTTCTCGGGTGGGTGTAAGGTATCGTATGCCTCGAGAGGCGTTCATGGAGTTGTAAGGTATGTAAACCTTATACATTTTGTCTTTGTATTTATAGGGGATTGTGATTACGTTGCCATTTCTGGTGGCTGTTTCTGCACCTGCTGGCCGCCAAAAATACAAGGCGATAAGAAGTCCAAGCAGAATGTATAAATTAACCATTTTATGTATGAAATTACTATTTTTATGTCAGTTGTGTCATTTGATATTCATATTCACTTTGAATAAGTCTAACACCTGGGATTGGAATAAATTTACTGTTAGCATCAGCGAGGGCTTTAGGGGTATTGTTGACAACAATTTGATAATCAGGGGCGGGAAGTAATTTCTTACCTGGATATATTAAATTATACAACAGTTGACATATATACCAACTGTTGGTTTCAGCTGTATTGCGATAATTAACATTCCAGTTGTATGAACGTAAAATGAGGGCAGCTGAATGTTCAAAACAGCATGAAGTCCCAACTGTTTTAATGATTATTTCACCTTCGGTGTTTTTAAGACTTATGGGTATACCGATATTTTCTGTTTCAGGAACATCGTTTCTACACCACATGCACTTACCACTGTGATTTGGTTGGTATATTTTGATGACTGTTTCAGATGTTTCAATAACCCGAATGTTACCATTTAAAGCTTCAGAGGTGAGAAATTTTCGCTGAACGGGTTTGATTTGTTCACTGGGGTAGTTATTTGCATGTTGTTGCTGTCGGATAGTATTCACCAGAACATTTCGAAGTACAATGCTCATTTTCTGTATGAATAAAATATGGATGATACAAGTAATGAAGCTGATGAAAAGGATGGAAGTTTTGGTTTACTGATCGTAATCATTATTTTAATATTAACTTCAATTGTTTTATTTGGAACCTTATTATATTTTAAACAGCGATTTGTAGTGTGTAGTTTAAATCCACTTATGTTTTGTCCAAATCTGGTTTGTGATGACAATTCAAATCCAATAAGTAAATTATCTCAAAATTGATTGTTTTTATATATTTTTTACATTAAACACACTTTACATTTTGTGGGTTTATAAAATGGTGAAACTTACCAACGATGAAGTGCGACGCCGTCTTGCCGCCTTGTTGAATTTTAACTACAAAGAACAACAAATTCATATTACTCGTGACATAGTTAACAACTTGGCAATGGTGTCTTACAATCCTATCCAATATACGGATTATATGTCGCTCCCAAATCAAGCTCAGCCTCCAAACAGATACAAAAACTTACGTGGTGTAATTGTTGCTCTGGGAAAAACTCCAAGTGAGGATACCGTGTTGGTTAACGATTACCAATACACACCCTTGGTTGTTGAAGGTGAACTGTTTGCATTCGGTTCATACTTGAACGTAAATTCGATTGCTGGTAAACAACTCACGTTCAATCTTCTTGATACACGCATGTATCCAGCATATGAAGGTACTGTTGTTAGAATTTTCAAATATAACGGAACTGTCTACTTCTCTACAAACAGTAGGTTTGATGCGACCCAAAGTCGGTTCAATGGTGTTGGCGAAACATATTTAAACATTTACTTACAATTGGGCGGCACACCACTGGATGAGTTGTTCACAAACAAGGTAAACTCTGACGCGGTGCATGTTATCAACATGGTATCCCCCAGCAACCAGAATGTGAGCTTCGCTAACAAATATGGATTGTATGAACAGAAGACGATGCCGCTTGGCCCCTTTAAGGGTGCTGTTACGAAACTTCCCTTTACTCTTAAGCCAGAAGCTCTCGATTTTAGTCAAGCAAATAAGTATCTGATCACGGGATCTGTTTCGGAAAGTGAAACAGCCCATATGCGTGGTGAGGCATTGTTACTTGTGGATGATTCCAATCCGAGTGATGTTAAAACAGCCAAGATTCTTTCTGTGGATTATCAGTGGCGCTTGCGTATTAGAGGTAATAATTCCTCATTGCTTCATCGTTATCTGCAATTACTTGAAACCCGCCTGATGGAACCCGATGTGTATAGTCTGACATGGCCAGATCTTGTGAAGCAATATGGTTTGGATGTTACCTCCCCATGGGGACGAGCAGTTAATATCTTTCTGATTCTACAATCAGTTCTGCCTGGAAAACAGGGAGAGAAACTGTCACTACCTGAGGTGTGGGGTAGTATGGATCCTAATCAAACATTTGCACAGTATGTGATTAGTTATGATCCTTATGTCAATTATGACAACAATTATCTTGGTGTTATCAATGTCTTGGAGGAGTTTCTGCAACAACTCCTAATCAAGGTAGATCAGGAAAGTATTAACTTGTCAAATTACAAAACTATCAATGAAGTTGTTCGAAATATTATGAGTGTGAAATATCCTAACTCCACACAGCCTGCTATTGAGGAATACAAGTATACCTTACATACGATGTTATACCGTCCCACTGTTGACGTGAGTATTTCTGGAACTGCCTTAGTCAAGCTTCTTTCAGAAATGAAAACATATAAAGTTAAACAATATGAACAGAAGTAAATTACTACTTACATTAAATAACCATTTTAATCAAACACATATTATTGTAACAATTATATACCGTATAGTTATTTTGCACTAATTAGTGCAAAAGTATGAAAAAAAAATTTGCTAACATTTAAAATGTCTAACGCATCGGACACTGCAATTTCTTCCTCATTTTTGAATATGAATATCCGTACTCCATCAAAGCGACGTTCGTCAAGCTCATTTGAACACCTGCCAAAGGTTGATGAATTACTAGGTATAATCGAGTCTCTGCTACAATATCAGGAACGTGATATCCATGATTTAAGCGTAGCTAGAATTATCGGTAAACTTCGACTTGATGTGGCAGGTCTTTCTGAAAGTGAAAGTCAATCCTTGAAGGCACGAGTGCGTCAAGGATTGTGTCAGATTAAAGATAATGGTCCCAACACTGTCGGTGCATTTTTATGTGGATGTCTACATGAGGATATTAAATATGGTTCCTTGAAAAGTGCCTGCACTGCTCACTGTGCTAATTCCCTGTTCTCAGATGGAACTAACTGCAAGGAAAAGATTATTCACTGGTTACGAGATCCATTAACTGGTAAGCCAATTACTAAGGTTATCGCTGGAACCGGCCCCACATGTAATATCTTTGTGGATTCTTCTGCCAATTTCACTCCAGATGAGAAGGCCAATCTATTGGTTCAATCCAACTGTAGAACATACAGTTATTTTGACGCTGAAACCAATAAACCTCTTATGGGCAACAATGTGGTTGTTGCCAGTTTGCGAACACCAGCACCTTTAACTGCTGCTGCTCAACAAGCACCTTTAACTGCTGCTACTGCTGCTGCTCAACAAGCACCTACCGCTCCTTCAACAGGTGCTGCTGCTACCACCCCAATCACATATGCATCAGGTGGAGCGAGTGTTTGGGTGGGTGTTGGAATTGTGTTGTTTATCTTGTTGATTCTGATTATTGCCTTTGCTGTTTGGAAATACAAGAAATGGTAAGTTTGTTGTTGGGTAATGTGGTTAATTAACCACATTAAACTAAACATTTAGGTACATGCGAGACAGTTTGCACTTCGGGTGCAAAGAGGTGCTACCTCGGGATTTAGCTCGATAGATTGCACGGGAATACTTTCTGTGGATGGCTTTTCAACTAGGGTTATCTTAAAGGCATTAACAGCTGCTTTACTTCTGGTGTAATAACCGAGGGTTTTAAGTCCCAAATCACTGGCATAATAATCTGCTTCCATAATCTTGTCTTCGGAGATATTGTTCCAGGATAGATTGGTGCTTTGGGATGCGTCAATATATCGACCGCGAGCTGCAGCTTGATTGAGAACTGACTTCTGCCGGACCTCAAATGCGTTCTTGTATTTATCTTCCAGAAACATGAGTCGCTTCTGAATCTCTTCGGGTAGGTTTATGAAAAGACTGGAAATACCTTTAATGCTTCCATCCATTTTGCGAATGAAGTTAATAACATCATCCGTCCACAGGTTGATACTTTTCAGATCTTCTTGTAGATGTTGATTACTGACGATGAACTCACCAGCAATAGTTTTACGTTTGAAGAGCATTCCATAAAACGGTTCCCAGGCTTCTGACACGCCTGAAAATACCTTGCCACACCGCTTAAAAGCGGGAATTTGAGCACAGCTTGCTGTTGGTTGCGATGTGGTCAACTGTGAGTTAACCACACCGTGAATCATGATCTGTTCCCGAAGTGTTTGCCAGCTACTTTCCTGTCCCCATTGGTGCGGCTCCACTACAGGTCGGGCGTTTAATGTTTCCGACCACATGTCAAACTGAAGGATTCCCTTGCTGAAAGGTGATCCCGTAAAGCCCTTGTATGGGTAGCCACGTTCCTTAGCAAGGGTCATTGACTCCAGAAGAGCGTTGTAGTATGCACATGCCTGTAACTTCTCAGACAGTTCCAGCGCTTCCACACTGTCAAAAGCAATATCCATCTCTGCCAGTAATGTTGCAAACCCCTGTGTGCCAATACCAATAGGTGCTACCTCCAGATTTGAAGCCAGGATTTCTGGTGTGGGGTAGTAGTTCTTTTCAATCACCTTATTGAGATTTCTTACCTGTGCTCGAATAGCGTTTGCATATTCACCCCAGTCAAACGATACCTTGTTGTTAGCATCCAGAGTTAGAAACGCGGGTAAACATGTGCTGCTTAAATTACAGCTTGGAATTCGGCCTTTACCTGAAACCTGTGCAATTTCCATACACAGGTTGAAAGTCTTGATAATACCGTCGTCAATATTGGATTGATTGGTTTTACCATTGGCTGTATCCCATAATGAAATAAAGGGCATACCTGTGTCTTTACGCAGTTTGGAAATGTTTCGGTGGAGAACTCGAGCATTTATTGTCATCTTGGCAAGCCCCTGTTTTTCATATTCCAGATACCACTTGTTAAATTCCTCACCATGTGTTTTGAGTAACATAGGTGTCTCACTGGGACAGAATAATGACCATTCCTCATTATTTCGAGATCTTCGGAGGAATAAACGTGTAGTCATAATACTCCAGAAGAGGTTTTCCACAAACTCACCCGGTTTACCAGTGCGGTCAAAGAGTGTTAGGAATACCGGAATGTCCACGTGCCAGATGGGCAGTGACACTTGAGTGGCACCGGCACGGCGTCCCTGTTGATTGAACTGTGTGGTGATAGAATCCAGAACCTTCGCTTCCATCTTAGCACCGGTGCTAAAACCATTCAGACCGATTCGAGTGCCAGATCGAATTTCAGCCAGCGATACACCATTGGCACCACCTGAACGTGAAATAAGTGCTACACTCTTATATGTATCCACAATGGATTCAGTCGTGTCTGAAATAGTTTGTAGAAAACAACTTGACATTTGTGGAATAGTAGTTCCTGCATTAAAAATGGTTGGTGATGCGTGAACATATTGAAAGTGTGCCATCTGTTGATATGCGGTAATAACCGCATCTACTGATGTGTCTGAATAAAACTGAGCTGCCATTCGCAGAAATACAAACTGCGGTCGCTCAATTATATCCCCATCAAGAGTAGTTTTGGTAAGATAGATAACTCGCATTACAGAAATACTGTGATAGTTGTGATATAGATCCAGAGAATGATCAATTACAGACTGCAACACCTTCCTATTATTGAACAGGAATGTCCACGTGTCATTAGGTTCATCTTGTTTAAGATACTTCTGGGAATCATCTGCCATCTTTTTAACAGTAATTGTATAGTCCGGTTGAGTTAAATCCAATGTAACCTTACCACTGGGGTTATCTACCTGCAGTTTATTTGCAATTCGTTTCATATGCGGTCGCATTAATTCCAGGTAAGTATCCAGATCTCCAGGTGTAGCTGCATGGATCCTTGCTACTTCCAGACGGCCAGCAATATGCTGAAAAATTCTGTCAAACTTGGATAAATAATAGATGATTGTTTGATGATATCCTTTCATAGTCACACGTTCAATAACCTGTTCCTGAAGAGCTGGTTCAAAATCCTTCAAATATTCTCGTAGCATATCACTGGTTGGTTCGGCACCCATTTTGTTCGATTACAAAAAGTATCTTTTGTTTCATAAAAATACATCCAAATAATCAGTTGCATGTAAATCATTTAACTTCGAACTACGTTCTGTAACATCTTCACCATCTCGTGAAGATGATAATAACGTAGTTCGACCTGGATATATTTGTGACCATAGGTATTCATTCTCAATATCTGGAGGTAACGACAATCCACTTTCATCATGTCCTGAATGATAAACAGTTTCTCGGTGGACTGTGTCAATCTTTCCAAGCACTTCTTTCCGATCATACACCCCGATCCGTTTAAGATCGCGTGCCATTGCATTAATACCATTGTGAATAACAAGTGTTAAAGATGCATAGATGTTCTCCACTTCCTCTTCGGTAAGATTATTATGTTGCACGCCCATAATTGGCTCCACCACAGTGCTGGCTGCGTTTCGAGCACACTCTTCGGAACAATAACATCCTCTCCAGCCACCGATAGGAAGTGGAATTCTCCACGCCCATGATCTTGATGGGATAAACTTCATATCCCATTGACACATATGGTAAAACCAATCACTGTCACAGTCTTCATAATCAAGATACTTGTTTCCTTCCATACATGTGCACAGGAACATTCTACAACCTCCATAGTCACTACACTTATGATCCATATCGAGCCGGTCAGATACGAGAGTGTTCACGGGACCATATCTTTTGAATAACTCCTCATCAGATGACAACTTGTATCTACTCACAATCTTGGAAATATTCTTTGTCAGCGATGTATCTAACGGATTTGAGTTCTGGTAGTTCTCGACCATTTCAGCGGCCTGTTCTCTGGACATACCCAAACCCAAAATCTCGCTTGCAGATGATAATAAATATGGATTAATAACAACACCTTCCAATTCTGGTTCATATTCTGTTTCAGGAAGAAACTCATCCAATACATAGCTAGGTTTTTCAATAGGTTCTACACGGTCAATAATTTGCTGACGTAGTAGAGGTTCAAAAGATTCCGTATACCGATGCGATTGTAACTCCAATCCATAATTGTATACCTGATAATACATATCAATCGGTTGATCTGGTAACACCTTATTCAATCGAGACATTAAGTTATATGCTTTAATATCATCACGGCTAACAAGTTCAAGAGCTACCTGTAGATAGTCGATATATGCCAATGAATATACTAATGGTACATCGATAGTGTGTGAATATTCGAGAATTTCTGTAAACCACGGGAGACGATCAAATTCAGCAACATTGGTTCGATACACCTCTAATAGATCTGTGAATATCCGATATTGATCAGTTGTCTTATTCTGACTCCACGCCTTGGCACTCGCACCGATAAGAGTTAACATAAGTTCCTTCTTATCCTTCTGTTCCTTCAAAAGCTGTAATTGGATATTAAGTCCCTGAATTAAGATGTTTTCGTTACACTCCCATATCCATTTCACTAATAACGACATGTTGATGCTTTAAGATGTTATTAAAAGTTAATTTATCAAAAATACCGTTTTTTGGAAAAAAAACACGCAAGTTTTTTTTCTGCGGTAATAAAAATGAGTCGCAGAAGTCCACTACGTTCAACTGACGAGGATGAGTATGTCCTGACCCCCAAAGCTGTGAAGGCGTTGTTTTTAGGTTTAACTACCTTTGAAGGAGCTTTAACACTATCCGCCATAAATGAACAAGAAGGTAAAGAACACGTGTATAATTCCGAAGAAATGCTTCAACATGCTATTGAGGATTTACAAGATCTTGGTTATAAGCAACCAAGAATTAATGAGATCTTATGCCCCGATGCCAGTATTCGAAATACCGATCTCATGTTTAATACGATCAACACGAAAACTTATCCAGTAGTTTTTAGAAAAGAAGAGAAAGATGGTGAAGTTATTGTGAGACCTTATTTGCTAAACCCATGCAGGGCGTATAGAGATAGATTATATTTATTGGATGATACCGGTAGAGGTAGTAAACTCCGCGCAAACTACCGCTGGCTTTATGAACAATTTGAAAGTGTTTTGGGAGAAGGTAGTGTGCGAAGAGAGAGTCTCAAGCTGGCACATGCTGGAGGCCGATCTGTTGCCTCTCCCAGTCGAGGTTCACTTTCTCCTGCTCAAAGTGCAATTAAGGTTCTTAATCCTCATACGATGAGAATTGAAAATGGCAAATGGGTGGGAACTGAAATTTCATTCGGTGGTGATAAGTTCTCACAGATTTTGAAGGATGCAACTGGAAAACGCATGGTTACATTGGTAAATGGAAAACAAGGAGAAAAATTATATCGAGATATTTTGATTTCTTTCCTTGGTCAGGTTAAAGATAAAAGTGGTCGTCCAGTTGAAAATGCTGTGGAGTATTCAAAGATTCTCCGAACAGCTGTCGACAATGGATATTTCGGTAAGAAAGTTTATTCACCCATCAGCAAACGATGGATCGATGTTGGAGGTTCCGCATATCTTAAACTTCTCAGTGAAAACCCAGGTTATCTCCGTAATTTACCCGCTGAGGATTACAGAACTGCAGAAGAGCTGGAAGCAGAAGCGAAAGCATCCAAAGCACAAAAGGCACAACAAAAAGCTGGAATTAGACAGATGTTATATGTTAAAAGTCCAGAAACTGGACGACCTATTAAGGTTGGTGATAAGACTTATATGGAACAACTCAAATTAGCTTATGAACAAGGTGATCAACAGGCTATTAACCAACTTACAGAAGGATTGACTGATCAAGAACTTGAGATAATCAACGCAAATCTTCAAAATTATTCCGCTTATGTCCCTAGTGACCGAAGAAGCTCCGCTCGTTCCAGTCCTGTGAGTAAATTGGGCACTTTACCTAATGCTTTGACTAAACGAAACCGAGTAGTTGGTGGAACTGCAGAAGATATCCGTAAAGCCTTGACTACCAAACCCATGGGGCGAACATCGTTCAAGGTTGATGAACAACTCGGCTATCCTCAAAAACATAATATCCACCCACGACGTGGTTCAATGGCATCCACTGTTGTCACTCCTGAGGAGGAAATCTCTCTCCAAGAAGAGGGTGAGATTCCTACAGTTGTACAAACTAGCCGATCTCCATCTCCACCATTGAGCGTTCATTCCCTATCACCCTCTAGGAGATCTCGTTCATCGTCACTCTCTTCAAGTAGTAGAGGAACTTCACCTGTTCAAAGCAATGGAGAAGGGGAATATTTCCCACAATCGGGTGTGACAACAGTTCATCGTACCGGTCAAGTACCTGTTCGCATTCCACGTGGCCAGGGAGGTAAATTGAGATCCCCCTCGAAACAACAACTTATTCCCGCTGTTCCTAGTGAGGAAGAAGAAGAGGAAGAGGAAGAAGGAGGTTTCTAAGTAATTAGCCGTTCATTCGTCTAACACTATTTTATACCCAATTGGGTATAAACTTTTTTTTAATTATTCAACGATATATGCAAAAGCTGGGATTATTGTATTTGCATCGGGACCCACTGCAGCTGGCATCTGAACATATGATCTTTCAGCCAAGACATAATTACCATTTTTTTCAATATCCCAAATAAAATAATAAAAGAGAGGGTCTGAAGGTAGTTTACTTAAACTTGACAATCCATATTGACGATCGCTGTCATAAATACTAACTTGAGAGTAAATACCTCGCCCATATGCAGAATGGTTTACAGCCACAATTAAAATACGTCTACCAGCCTCAGCATTGAAAATATCACTTTGACTGTAATAACTTTGTCGATTATCACCGTGGCATAGAATATCATTCTCCAAACATTGATAGCCATTATTATATGGGATTCCAAGCACATCCTGCAGAAATCGAAATATAGGTATATTACTGATGATTGTATAATTTGCAATAGTCGCTCGAACATAGTCCTGAAAATCACCAGCAATTGATTCCTCGCTCGGATATGTAGGTAAAGTTCGCAATTTTATCCCATTAGGTTGTAAATTTTGAATGGAGATACTAACAGGCACAGGAACAAATGGAACATCTGTATATGAAACCTTATAGGCAACAATTCCGGAGTTGTCAATATATTTGCGGAGCAATTTCTGATCTGCAAACAATGTTGCACGACCTACCAAGGCTACTTGAGTAATATCATCAACAACATCTGGAAAGAAAATTGGAATTACTGTTTGACCTGCCGGTAATGCTTTCAGAACAAATTCCAATTCCAGATCATATACTACACGGTTACGAGTAGCAATGATTACGAATGGATACTGCCCCCCTGTTGAATTATGAAAGTTAGCTGGTAACATATAATTATTAACACCATCACTTAAAGATGTAAATACAGTCGGTGAAGATGGTGACCGACGAAATAAGTATGGAATAAAAGACCAGTAGCCACAATTTGGAGACATGCCATATACAACGAGAGCTTCGTTAGGGTATAATGAAGCAGCACCTAATAATTCATCTGCAATTTTATCTCTATTGGGTCCCACATAGTTGTTAGGATCTAAGTTAGGTGGTCTAAACAAGATTGATGAATACGGTGATTCAATATTTTGGAAGAAACAGATAGGTAGAGTTGTACATAAATGTTCAGAATCAAGAACAAGATATTTACCCACTGTAACTGTACGATGTGGTATACTTAGCAAAGCATAAAGAACGATGATAAACAATAAACCTATCAATAATGCTATCAAATATATTGTACTTGTATCCATTTATATGTATAAAAAAGTAACTTTTATTTAAAGCGTTTATCGAACAAATAAAATGGCTGAAGATGCAACAGTCGGATTTAAAATGATAACACGATTAGGTTCTGGAACATTCGGACGGGTTTATGCTGTAAAATCAATGCATGGTGATGATTATGCGGTTAAACGTATGTTTTTATATCACAGTGGAGATTTCGTATGCTCTCTTCGCGAGTTGGACTTATTAATTCTGTCCTTGGATCATCCGTTTATCGTTAAGATCAAGTATATATATAACAGTAATCCGTTCGCAGATCAGGCGCGGTTATCACCACCTGGAGATCGGCAAAAAGAAGACAAAATATGGATGGTAATGGAAAAGGCACGTGGTAATATTCATGATATCTACAAGATTCCAAAACTTAAAGAAAGGATCTATCCACATTTACCTAAACTTTTCGCACAGTTTCTACTTGCACTTGAATTCTTACATAATCATGATATCATTCATCTGGATGTCAAACCTGAAAATCTGTTGATATATTGGGATGATAACAATTTTGATGAAACGGTAACGGTAAAAATTAGCGATCTCGGAAATAGCAAACATGTAGATATTGAAAAGCGTCCCGTTGAATATAAAGTTATCACATCTTATTATCGAGCACCGGAGGTTGTTGCAAAATGCCCCCATTATGGTAAAGGAGTTGATATCTGGAGTGCTGGAATTATGTTTTATTATCTACTAGTTGGTAATGAACTTCTTGATCTTGATGACCCTATTGAAAGTGATATCACTGATGAGATTCTTATTCAACGTCTTGATAATGTTCTACCATTCATAAAACACATTGAAAGTGGTAAATATCCTAACTGTAACCTACGAAGATATCCCAATTCCAACAAACTTAAGATACGCACACCACCAGAGAAACGACTCAAAACTATCCTCAGTCAACATAAATCGAATGTTCCGATTAATTTTAACATTGATGGAGTATGTAATCTTATAGGTAAAATGCTTATACTTGATTATATTCGCCCTACTCCAACAGAACTTCTCAAACATGAGTTCTTTAAAGACCACACAAAGATGATTCAAGATAATCGAATCGATACTCCACAGACATATTCAGAACACCCGTATTATTTAAATCTTACACCAGATCAATTGGAATTTCGAAACACGGCAATGACAAAACTCATCCAACAATACTATAACACTAACCAACAGGATATTAAGAAAAGCAAACGATATTATTCACATCGGGTGATGTTTCTAACCATGGATCTTATTGACCGATGTTTCATTCATGAGAATGGTAATGTGCCTACACAACCTGAGTTTCCAGTGTGTTCCAATATCCTCTCAGAGAAAGATATCGCATATAACAGAAGCATTCTCCTATCCTATTCATGTTTATACATTGCTTTGAAATACTTCGAAAATAACCCACCAAAGATTGAAGAAATTCTACCCAAAGCATTTCAAGGAGAGATATGGAAAGATTATCTCTACTTTCTTGAAATGTATATCCTGTGTGATATTCTCGTATACAGTATCTACCGACTGAATATATACGAGGTTGCGAAACGAAAAGACTCACAGGCGGTCAAGATCATGATCAAGGAATTGTATCGAAATCCAAACAACTTCTACAAACAAACACCCTCCAAGATATATGAGGAATTAGAACGACAGTTTCCTGAACTCTTATCGACAGATACGCCAGAACAACTCAACAAATAAATTTTGATATACTTAAAATGTTAAGACATCAGAAACGCTCTCCCGAAGTGGTTGCTAGAGATCAGCTTAAAGCCAGCCTAATCCGAAGTATACATCAGATTAGCCCAGAAAGTATCATTCAAAACGATGAACAACTCATTGGTAAGGTTCTTAATATTCCCAACCAATGGTTAAAAGGTAAGAATATGGACATTCTCGCCGGTGCTTTGTTGGCTATTGGACAAGGGTACATTTCAGATCCGAACGCCTTCGACCTCATTATCTCATCATTTACGAAACCCGAAGATGTGAATAATTTTAAACAGGAAATCTTGGCATATATTTTCTTTCTATCCCAAATTAATGAAACACCATTGCTTTCATCATTACCCGATTGGAGAGATACGTGGACACCTATTAATTTAATTGAATAATTTTAATAAAAAAATACATAAACAAATATGTTATTCATTACGATTTCAACAGTAACGTTAATATTATTTTTAACAGTTGCTCAAAATAGAATGATTGATATAGGTATTCTGTTATTGTTAGCAGCACCAACGCTCATCGTCTTACTAACCCTTGATGTCATTCATATACTACTTGAAACATGTATGAACATTATCGAATTCCTTGAAACATCCGCAAAAACATATCTCGAATACATCGGAACAAGTATCGGAGTTGATTTTAACGTTTACCAGGAAGAAGACCAGGAAGAAGACCAGGAAGAAGACCAGGAAGAAGACCAGGAACCGTGTCCAAAAAGAATAAAATTATCTCCAGCAATGGAACCAAGTATCCAAAAATATAACGCTTCATTCTATGAATGAGTTATTCTAACTAATAGCAGTAATTACTGCTATTTATTATCTGATTATTCGTTTTCTTCAGTCTCGTCTTCACCTTTGAGGTTTTCTAAGGATTTAGGAACAAAACCATAATAGTTAAAGTTTTCAGGTGTGTATCCCTTGTTATCCATTGCTTGACGGAAATCAATTTCACTTGGTGGTCGGCTTTTAGGAAAGCGAAGCCCATACCAAAAAGTGAAATGCTTATACATTCGACTGCAGCTGATTTTTGAACCGGGACTTTTCTCAAGTCCGTATTCAATAAAATCCATGTAATAATCAGCTACCATACGATAGGCTGATGTTGCATTTGTAATTTCGACACAGTCTGGCATACCCTTGATGAAATTATCAGCATACACTTTGTAATCATGAAATGCCACCCATAAAGCTACAGATGACAATTGACGAAGAGTCTGTTCAAAATTGGGATCTCGAACATAGATACGGTTCAGTCTCTGCTCTTCTGGTGTTTGTGGTATATCCTTATGATTATCTGGTAAAAATTTAGTTTTGAAGCAAACTACCCGTTTACGATCCCAGAAGGCTTCGTCATCCGCATCGTTAACGGGTGGATACTTATTATAGGTGCAGAATATCTTATGTTGTTGTTTCATATCAGTCATGTCCATACCTTTTTCAAACAGATCACGTTTATTGGCACTATCACCACCTGTTTCGCGTTTAAAAAATGCACTGTCTACTGGGGCGCGTGAACTCATCTCATCATAACATACTCCTCTACGACCGCGTTGACGAGCTTTACTAGCTGAAGGTCCGTCACCGCCCATATCTCTACTGTTATAGATAGTAAGCTTGTTATTACCTTTGATAGTATAATCACCGAACATAAGGAAGATTAGCTTTACAAATTGTGATTTACCAGTGTGGGTTTTACCGTATAGATCTACCATTATCTTCTGTTCATTGTTACCGATGAGAAATGTTGCTCGCCAGCAGGCTATCCATAATTTCAACCTTCGTGATGGATCATTTAGGTAATCCTTAGCGAGTGCCTTGTTATCATATTTTTCCTTAGGTAACTTCACAAATAGCTGTTCGAAGAAACGATCAAGTTGTTGAAGTCTATCTTTAAAAAGCATTTTGGATGAATCTGTAGGGAAGTTGTTATGAGTATTTAAAGTGCAGAAATCTTCCGGTTTACCATTACGGAAAAAGCTATAATCATCAAAGGTCTTGGAATCTGGAAATACCTCGATAACACCGTTGTTGCAAACTGTAAGTCGGATATTTTCATCCCTAACTTTGTCAAAGTTTTCAACTCGATATTTACGTTTGAGCGATCTCGTAATACGTTCCATAAATGAATCCTCTTTGAAGTTACCAATGAGTTTGTTAAGTTCCCTGACCTTATTCTGAATATCCTGATGCTCAACACCATTAACCTGTGTTGATAAACTTGTTAACCGTGTTAGATAGCTATTAAGAGACTGAACAAACTCCTTTGACATCCTATCCATAAGCTTCATATGCTCCTTATCAATAATCCATGTATGTCGCTCATATGACCACCAAAGACCGCTTTTACCCGCTCCAGGTTCATACATGAAATCAAACATGTATCGATTGTAGAATGCATTAGCAACATCCTCACCTTTTAGAGTAAGTGCTCGATCGTAGAACTGTTCATATATGGGTCTCATAACAGCATCGTATTCAGTGCGGTTATCTTCACGCGCATACCATCTTATGGTCTTATCAGTGATACCATCAGTTCCAAACTCATAGAACGTCTCCCAGATTTCCTCACAGAGATCTGGATTAATTAAATAGGCTTTATCGGAAGAAACTCGCGATCTACCCGATTTAATCCGATTTTTCGCATCAACTGTAATTCGATACCATTCATTTAATACATCCTGCCTACCTCGGCTAATATGATATAGACCTTTACCGATATCCTTCCAATAACACTGATTCACAAACCGAAGATCGCTGAGTAGTGGTAAGATGTTATTTATCAGGTGATCATAAGCTTCAACATCCTCCCGTACAATAGTAGTATCCTCAACATAGGCAATATTACGAGACATCTGCCTTGGTTTGGCAATGGTAACTCTTTGCATAAAGTCATTAGAGAATAAAATAGGCAACCATACTAACTTCTTGGAAACATCTGCAAATACATCAACTCCAAAAATTCCATTATACACACGGCTATAATACTCATATTCGATGTAATCACCAATATCCTCAATAGGAGCTACTGAACCATCCTGTAAGGATGGTAGATCAATACATCCATAACATTTAATTCCAGTTAATGGCCGATCATTCTTGTTAATGACACCTCCATACATAATCATGGGAACTTCATAATAATTCCACTTGATAATCTCCTGTGGATTGTTGATCGTTAACATGCTTAACATACCAGGAAGATTGAACCGAATTATTTTCTCACGGATTTTAGTTTGAAAATATTGTAGAGCGGTCTTCTCTAACCTACAATATGGAAAGTGGAGATTAAATTGGTATTCATATCCGTCTCGCGTGTGAATGTATTCCGAGTCACCGCTTGAGGTGTCCATCTCTAACATAAAACAGATCATCTCCATTGGGTTATTAGTATCCATAATTTCCAATAATTCCACCATCGTGGTTTGATAGATATATATTAGGTTATTAACAAAAGATTCTGTATAACCAATATCAGGCTGAGATTCATATTTGAGTCTTACCTGGGCAATAACAGGAATGCTATCGATTGGCTTCTCTGCAATGGAATGATAATTACCATTGTCTACAGCCTCACATAATGTGAGCATAAACTCCTGATATTTATCTGTAGTTACATTATAATGTCTCTGTCTGATAATATCTACATGTGTATATTGTTCATTCTGTTTTTGACATAAACATGAAGTTAAGAACAGATTAAGATTAACGTCTGAATTCAAAGCCATTTATGTTTAAAATTCCAATTAACTGTATCAGTTGTATGATGGTATTAATATGCAAATGGCAACGCTGCTAAATGAGGTGGTAACCGAGCCTCAATGTAATCACCAACATCATTTAAATCAACAGTATATGGCACAGTAATCAACCAAACACCCATTCGGTTACACATCTCCAACTTGAACTTGTCTTTTTGAAGTTGATACATCTGTTGAGCGACTGATTTGCCATATCTGTTAATACCCATGTGTGGATAATGATCAGGTCCCTGATATTCAACAGCCAGTCGCAATTCTGGGGAGTAACAATCCAGTTCCAAATTATATCCTGTTTTGGGGTTCTTCAAAAAAACCGGACGACATGTATTAAAATCATATCCGAAGCGTCTTCGTAGATATATGCGGCATTTGTTCTCACCAATACCGCCCATAGTTTTCTTAGGAATACAATCATATATCCTAGGATCTACGGAAAGCTCAGATTGCAGCTCGGATTGGGGTTCCGGCTCAGGTGGAAATTCTGGCTCAGGTGTAAATTCTTGCATGGAATTTACTTGACATTCTTCTGAATTTAAATTTTGATAATTAGAAACATCGATATCTCGATATTTTAAATTTTTCCACGGTTGATACCACCATGATAGAAACCATATTATTAATAAAATGATTGCTAATGTTAGCCAATAATGACCCCATTCCATTTTTTAATCATCTCATAATATAATTGAATAAAAAATAACACAATCGAAAATAAAAAGAAGAATAACAATGGCTACAATTGTTTCGACCTTGAAATCTTCCTTGTCAAACTCTGTGAGCAATGACATTATTCCATCTGTAGCTAAATACTATCAAACCAAGTATGGAGTGGATGTGAATCCAAATGAACTCTTAGATATTTTTGGTATTAAACCTCAAACAAAAGCTCGGGGATCTCCCCAGGATACTGGAGATAAGTTAACTTGCACTGCTATTACAACCAAGGGTTTGAAATGCACCAATCCCGCAAATCATGGAACTTTTTGTGGAATTCATGCTAAAAGAAAAGCATCATCAAAGACAATTGAAACACAGCCACAACCTAATTTTCCACAACCATCAGCTGTATCCAAGTCAGGTGTAAGTATTAAAGCGCCTAGTACCCAAAAACCAACTTCTGCCTCAATCCAACCCAAGAAACCAACTTCTGCCCCTGTGCAACCTCAAAGACTGATCCAACCGCAAAAACCGGCTTCGGTACTAATTCAACCTAAGAAACCAGTTCCTACACCTAAGAAACCAGTTTCCATTCCAAGTCGATCCCAACATCCAGCTGAAGACGACGAAGATCAAGACACGATGGAAGTTGAGGAACAAGATCAAGATGACGAAGATCAATAAATGATGATGAAAAATTAAAACTCAATTGAGTTTTAATAATAAAAGATGTATCTGAGATATGTTTAAAATCATATCCATGTCAACATACAGTGACATTGGAGGACGGTCGTGATTATCTGCTTAGTGGGATAGATATTGCAAGACTTTACATGCACAGGAATATAAACCATCAGCTTATATGATACACCTGGAGAAATTATCCAGCTTCGTTACATATATGTTTATGACCAGCTGGAGTGCTGTAGGAACGGTGTTTAAATACATTCGAAGAGGATTAGTATTCATCGGTTATTCTTAGAATTAGGATGTAATACCAACAATTGTTGGTATTAACGTTGTCTTTAACGATCTTTGTGATAGTGAGACTTGTAGGCTTTCTCAAACGCATCGAGTTCCTTTAGCCATACTTCCTTGGGTGAAAGCTGCTCAGCTACTTCAAGTTTCTCATATAGTTTTTGAAGCCCTTTTTGTAACTGTTCAAAACCTTTCATCGTTTGACTCTTGGTAGTTACATTAAGAATAGTTTCCGGAAACCCATGTTGTTGAAGCACTTCCTCAATGTTGGGATCGTCCAAAACCAAGGTTTTGTCTCGAATTAAGGTTACATATCGAATCTTTTCCTTGATCTTAATAATCTCATCTCGAAGAAGCTGACATTGATATTCAAGTCGCTTTACATAATAATCCCAGCGAATATCAAAATGTGCTTTGATGATATCTTCAGGGTTGTTGAAGCGAACTGGTTTATCATCAATACCCAAAAAGGTCATGTTGGCATATGAGAAGGAACGCTCCAATTGCAGTGACGTATATGTAGGTTCGAAGCGGAGCCCATCCAGGTGAAAAACAATGTCATTGGATTTACCTGTTCTGGTATAGTTCGTAAGTTGCTTTTCCTTCTTTTTATTATCTTCACTCTTAACGCTAATAAGTCCATCCAGAAATTTACGATAGTTGGAATATGTTCTGAGAATAGGTATTTCGGTAATATCAACCTTGTAGCCATATCGATTGGATCCTTTAACCTCAAAGCGTCCTCGACAGATAAACCCGTTAACATCTCCTTCGGAATTAGTGCGGAGTTCAATGTCACCTTTAAATCCTCGATACCAAGGTGTGATTAGTGGCATTGGTTTTTCCAGAAGTAGACATCGTGTGCATTCCAGAACATCGAGCGGGTGAAACTTAGGTGTTTTGGTTGACCAACCAGTAGCGATACCGTCAGTGCCGTTAATGAGAGCTAGCGCAATGATAGGTATTAGAAACTTCGGCTCAACCTGTTCCCCCTCTTCATAGTTATAGTCGAGAAGTGGGAAATCATCCTTTGGAAACAGATAGTTCAAACACCAGTTACCTTTGGTTTCAATGTAACGTCCAGCAGAGACAGTGTTGGAATCACGGTCACCAACCTGACCATGTCTGTGAAGTAATGGTAGGTTATTGGTACCAGTAAAATCTAGCATCATTCGGGAGATTGTATCTCCCAACATTGTCTCTCCATGATGGTAATGGGTCTTTTCAGCTACTGTAGCCCCAAGTCGGCTAACTTTCATAGTCTTCTTGTTATATCCGAGAGTTTGTAACACTGTCCAGATAATCTTTCGCTGAGAATCCTTGAAGGAGTCAAATCTGGGAATGGCTCGACTTAAAGTGCGCACACTGTATGTAATTAGATCGTTATAGATGAGTTCTGAAACAGTTTGACGTTCCTCAGGGGAGGGGACTGGAATTTTATCCCATTCTGTAATCCATTGCTTACGAGCATCAATGAAGTGTTCATTGAAGGCCATGCTCATAGCTTCTTGGGAATTCTCATCCAGTTCCAGAATGATCGCTTTAAAGGCACTATGGTCAAACCTAACATCTTCATCTGTGTTTGAGGCGAGCCCTTTCAGATATCTTACAGTATGTCCCGTAGGTACCACTCCATTATGCTCTTGCAGCCAGTTTTCAAATTCACATTCACGATAGAAAGCTAACTGGGAACCATCTGAAACATCTATCCGAATCTGTGGACTTTCCCATATATAGACGAAACCTCTCTGAATCAACGTAGGATAGAACTCATACAGATAATTGACGATCAAGCTTCGAATATGTGCACCGTCATCATCCGCATCGGTGGCAATTAATAGTTTGCCATACCGAAGTGTGTTAAAGTTCTCATCGAGAGAGTAATCAACACCTTCTCGCAATCCCAGTGCCTTTTTGAGGATAATAATCTCATTGTTGTGTTCGATTTGAGTTGTTCCTGCATTGGTAACATTAAGCAATTTACCTCGGAGACTAACACGTCCAAACAGATCCCGACCAAGAAAATCAATGAGCTTATTGGCATATTTGTTAGCACTAACACCTTCAGTGGGAATTAGAGTGGCCATGTGGGATTTGGCAGTTCCAGCAAAGTTTGCATCATCTACATTCTTGGAATATTCACCCAGGTTACGTTCCTTCTTGCCATCTGTTATTTTCAACCGCAGTCTGTCTTTAGCTTCAAGGAGATTGTTGAGATACTGCAAGCTGTTCCACCGCCGGAACATGGCGGCTGCATTTTCAGGTAGCACCACTGTGGGTTTGGGAGACTTCAGTGTTAATTTAGCCTGTCCACCTGTAAACTTGGGAGACAACCCGCGAAACATCACAAAGACACTCATGGCACTGAGAACATCATTGGCATCGAGCTTTGGAGCCTCATTTTGAGCATCTTTCTTTGCATCTCGGGATTTCAACACAATCAATCCAGCTTCTGTCAGACACTGTAAGACCTTTTCAGTAACTCCTTTCACATGCGCACCACCATTCAATGTGTGGATACCATATACATATCCCATAGTGATGGCCTTTGAGGGAGTATCTACCAGACAGTATTTAATTCGGTGTTCAGGATCATTGTGATACAACATGGATGGATTGTCATTTGGAAAGAAGAGCTTCACAAATTCATCTAGACGCATCTGGGGAATGTGCACTCCATTCAGATACAGATCCACATCGGAATCAACAGCTGTCTCTAACGCATATCGAGCAAAAAGCTCCAGATGATCCTGAGAGTAATGTTCAATTCCAAACCGGGCAAAGTCCAGTTCATAACTGTATTGCACCGATGAGGGTTCATCAGTGCATTCAGTGATAACTGGTTCTCCAATGCTTCGCATATTGTTCATAACACACTGTTCATAGCACAGGCCGCGGCTTTCATCCACAATTCGAATTGACACACTCTTACTGAAAATAGTCACAATCTTACTGCCGATGCCATTTTGTCCAATCTTGACCTTCTCAACCTTATCATCGTAATTAGAGGAGGTTCGTAAATGAAAGAACAACAGTTCCGGCCACCACTTGCCTGTGTTGTCACCGTCTTTGGAGTTATCATCTCGATATATACCAATACCCATTCCATAGGACTTTACAGTTATCGTGGTTTCATCCATAGCAAGTTCAAGATGACCCGGATCCACATCGTTCTTACGGGCGTTACTGATAGCATCGGCAGCATTACCGAGAATTTCCCGAATAGTGTGATACAATCCAGGAGAGCCAACCACATCTCGCTGAGTGATAGTGTTATTGCCATAGTCATACACCCACTCAGTACGAGCAACCAGATCCAGATCGTCAAGATTCACATTCGGTCGTTGAAGATTCCAGTCGATTTCATTCAGACGCTTATAGGATTCAAAAAAGAGTTTCTTTCCAGACATTTAATGGAAATATCCATTCATAAATTTATTCAGTTTGGTGTGGGGTAGTATCCATCCATGGAATATTTCGATATATTTACCGAAATAATAACATATAAGATTTGTTTAAAGAGCCTTGATATTACCATTAACCACTTCAGTGAACGGATAGGTAACTAATTTCAATCCACTACCGTCATCAACAAGAACACTCTTGTTAAACATATCTGTTGTCAGTGCATACAGAAAATTGGTACCTGTATATACCCAGTTATCAAAATGGGTGCTGAGCACAACGATACCATCAACTACCGCTAGATATCTTCCTGTGCTCGTGTTGAATATTTTCGCCCCTTGCATCGTCCACGTTTGTTCTGCCGAAGGTTGAAAGGTGACTGTATAATCACCTGTATCCGCCCAGAAACCACTGGAACTAACGATAGACACATTGGTGAAATTAACAGTCGGTATTGTTGCAACACCTCCTCCAACCACCACAAGATTGGTTTCGCTCTTTGTTGCTCGGTTTGAAGTTGTGAAAGCAATAAACAAAAGCACAAAAAATGCGATTACGAAAATAATTCCTAGAGTGATAAGGATAATCCGGGGACTTAAGGATGGCTCATATGCCATTTATTTAGGTAAAAAATTACTTCGCGAGCAATAAATCTAGGTGGAGCAACGTTGGGTTGAAAGTTACCAACAAAAACGGACCTGAGCGAATCTGAGTTGTATTGTTAATATCCTTAAAGGTATATTGCTGACTGTTAGCAAGATTTTGGATTAAGGTTACAAACTCCTGGTGACGGATAATAATCTGACTAAGCAGAGTGTCCGACTTACTCTCGCGCCACTTTTGCACCAATTGGTGTAAACTGTTCTCAACACTTGTTATTTCCTCAAACATTTATAGTATAAATATTTTCTTTTAAACAGCTACAGACATGCTGTCTGAAATGTTCAGGGTTGAAGATCGTGATGAACTGCGGACTGACGCCCGAGATGAACTTCGGGATGAACTTCGGGATGATAAACGAGAAGATGACGTGGGCACAGGTATAAAGTCCTCGGTAATATTGACATAGATACTGTCAATAAGCGCCTTGACCTTGTCAAACTGATCTGGAGAATAGGTCAGAATTTGACCGTTGATCATCACGAGATAGCATGGAATCTCAGTAACAGTTGCCTTGGTGGAATACATTAAATAGTTTCGGATCTGTGGATTGTCAACACAGATAACCGTGAACATCTCTCTGTAAAGCTCATTGTCACGTAGCTCAATCGCGCGTTCCTCAGATTTAGGAACAAGAGATGTCCACAGGTAGATGAAAGCTGCGTCTGAAAGTTTTTCACTCTGATTGTCCATTTTAAACCTTAGAAAAAAATCATTCGGAAATACAATCTGTAACTATCAGAGGACATGAATTATATTTGTTAACAAGTATATGCTTTAATCTGTTTGGATGATAAAAATCATCATAGAGTAGACTACGTATTTCCTCATATAATTTATGTTGTTTATAACTTTGATGTTTAATAATATCGATAAATACACCCCAACTGATCCATTCAACACTTGCCATTTCAGCGTTGTCCTTCTGTGCTAATTTTTTATTAATAAGCTCAGCAATAGACTTTATCTGCATATCTGTTAACATTACAGGTACAAATACAATCCCGATCTTCTCATTCCATATTGAAAGATAATTTTCAATCATATCGGGTTTGAAACTAAGAATATTCTCGGTTTCCTCCCGACATTCTCTGACTGCCCCCATTGCAAACGATTCGTTGCGCTTCCGACCACCTCCGAAATCTGAATAATCACTGGATTGTCTGTCTACACCTAGTAGACAATAAATAACGTTGTCTACTACGGTATATGGGATTATCCCCGTCCTTCTTGGTTTTCCTCTTAAATGCCTCATGGCTACTTTTAGAGAAGGATATCTTTTTCTCCGATTGCAATAATTTGATAACATTCTTAATATACCAGTCAAGAATGACAAACCATTTCGGAGTAATTATCTTTTCTGGATAGAGGAAATAACTAATTCCAATTATCAGTTTTTTTAAAGAATTCGTCTTATGAAAAATATTGATCTTAATAGTTCTAAGTTTAAACGTTGGTCTTGAAAGAGACATTATTTATAGTTATTTATTTTTAGAATTAGATTGATTCTAATAATAAGATTTTTGGGTACTAAAAAAAATGGAGGTTACCACTGAATTTGATCAAATTGTGTATTCCACATTGAGTGAGCTCTTGCAACAAATCGTTAACTATGTTAATGATAAGTATGATCTCTCATCTACTGTGGATGAATTAATTCCCCTCCAATGTATCTCCACTCGAACCTCTGCATTGCCCACTTTGAAACCACGAACAAACACGCGCAAATCACCCAAAACAGATACACCTGTCAAGATCTGTGAAGCTATTATTACCAAGAAGGATGGCACACAAACCCCATGCACATTTAAAGCCAGGCCAAACAGTGATTATTGCGGTAAACACCCTAATTTCAATCTGAAAGCTAAAGCTGCTGAAGCAGCTCGGGAACCTACCCCCTCAAATGATGAGGATGAAGTAACACATCATTTTTCAGTTCGTCGACATAATTCAGAGGTGAATGTGATTGAAGGGGTTCCAATCTTTAAGAAGATTGCTGTTGATAGTAACTCAGATACAAACCTTGTTCGCGGTCACATTGATGACAGTGGAGATCTGATTCCTTCAGTTACTGAACTTCAAAAACAGGAGCTTATCCGATCTGGGTTTGTGATTGGAAATGATGTAACTGTGACCTCCACCAAACCCAAGCCTCCAGTTGGAGTAACTATTAAAGCGCAACTTAAACCAAAAGCGCCCATCAAAATCACACAGGAGGATTTCTGGCCGGAAACGGAGAATAATCCCGAACCGGAACAGGAAGACGAGGAATAAATAAATATGAAATTATTAAATTGAGTTAATTAACTCAATTATTAAGGGAATAACTTTTCCTCCATATTAAAGAAGAATGGCGTCTAAGCACTTACCTGACAGTAGTATGTTCAAAATTAAAAGAAATCAGATCCAAATGATGCTCGATCGCGGATATACGTTACCAAAATCTGAGCGTGAATTGTTACACACCTCGGTGTTAAATCCAAATGAGTTTAATGCTACATATCGAAAAGGTTCAGACATGATATATGTTTACTATATTCCTCAAAGTGGTGATAAGGTTAAGAAAACCGAGTTAACCGATGCCTTTTCAAAAATTACGGTCAAGATTCAAAGTGGAATCAATCACATTATCCTCATCAGTAACCCTTTTAATTTCTCCTTTGATACCGAAATTATCAAACTTATTGATCCAAGTATGGTAACATTTGAGCTCTTCAACTATGATTTCTTTCTGGTAGATCCAACCAGACATCGACTTATGCCTCCATTCAAGATTCTCACCCCGGAGGAAATCAGTGAGGAGTTAGGTAAGCAGCAATTATCAGTCCTTCCACGATTGTCTTTAACCGATCCACTCACGCGGTGGTTTGCATTAAAGTCCGGAGATGTGGTGCGTGTTGATGAGAAGGTATCCATTAGCGACCAGGTATTACCTTCATATTTGGTGGTTTGAAGAGCTATAAATTACTTCCAATTGGAAGTAATGCACATATTTTTACCAATCATCGGTTTCTGGCACAGCTGTTACTGTCTGACTGTATTCAGTCACTTTCCGCTCAAAGAAATTGGTTTGACCTGTTAAACCAATCTTATCCATAAATGGTAGCGAGTTTTCCACCTTCCAATAAGCTTCAAATCCCAGATCTATCAGCAGCCGATCTGCTGTATAATACAGATATTCCTTCAGACTTTGATTGGTCAACACACTGGTGTGTGTCGGTAATAACTCATCAACACACATTTCCTCGACATGCACAAATTCAAGCAATATTTCCAGGAATTTATCTCGGGTAATACGCCCACGCAACCACTCCACCTCCTTGGTTCGATGTAGAAACTCATCCTCGGCAATCTTATGATTGTTAAAGAACAAGCCATCAAAATTCAAAGGGTGGGGACGTTCCTTAAAAGAGAAGATAACCGCGAACAGAACCGCAAAACCAACCCCTTCCAGGATAGCAGTGACAGCGCTTCTCTCCTCGCGCGAGTATTTGTTACTCTTGTATTTTTGATTGAGTACCTGTTTAGCCCGTAGGAACTCCATCTGCTCCACCGCCTGTTGAAGCTGCAAGCGCTGTTCGGGATGAACAACCAACTTATCAATCAGTTCCGAATACGCCCATGCGTGAATAGCTTCAATCCATGCTTTAATAATACCGAAGAACTTCTCCTCCAATGTGGGAGCTTCCATAATAGTTCCCAATAGGGTGCTCTCAATAATATCACCATCCTGGAATGAAAAAATAGCTAGTGTTCGCAATAATAACTGTCTTTCCTCTTCTGTAAGCTGTGGCATATTCACTCGATCATTATCATAACCGGTTTCACTTGGGAGCCAGAAATTGGCTAGCTGCTTTAATGCCAGGCCAAATGTGTGCGAATCAGTAATTGGAAATAGACCTAGACGTTTAGACACACTGGAGATGGTTTGATTGTTTTCCTGATACGCCTCGATGATCTCAACCATGGAGTATTTTTGAAACACATCTTGAAGATCACTTGGAACCATCCTTGTTTTTGAGGATAAGGGTATGAGTTTTTTTTTTCAGTTCCTCTTAATCAATATGCGAAACATTCTTCTGTATTACAACGTTCAAAAATATTCCGTTTACTTATTTTTTGGATATCATATTTTTTCTTATTGACTGCCCGTAACCAAATCATCAGTTCCTTCAAACATACATCATCGTCATCGTCATCATCGTAAACATTGGGTAGATAATCTGGAATGTTAACCAAATTATACTTATCTAAGGGTGTGAACACATCTGGATTGTTATCAATCATTAAGAGTTGACTGTGAGAAATGTTCCAATCTTGATATATACGGCTTAAATCCTTAATATATGTTTTGTCATATACAGTGCAGTGATCATAATGATATATACCATCAGGCATAAATCCATCAGTAAAGATAGTCTCCACAATGAACTCAGCATATTCCTTAGTGCCTGCAGTCCAAATAATAAATGGATAAAAGTGTTTTCGACAGAATCTGAGGAATTCACGCAGATGGGGTCGTGTTACACCCCACATACCATGCCTGTCAGATTCATAAAATCTGGATTCATAATCTGGTGTTAATTTACGGGGCTTTCTGACGTCCTGAAATGTTCGCACTAGTGTTTCATCCAAATCCAGACAAATAGCTAACTTTTTACTTGTATTTACCGGATTCGATTTTAACATGCTCTTAAACCCATCATAACCAGGATATAAAAAACGATAGCGGACGTGTTCCATAGATTTATTTTCGTAGAAAAAGTATCTGCTACTGTAAATGGCATTCTTTTTACCAGGTGTAGTTACCTTAACAATTACCACAGGTATGGGTCTGTATTATTATTTACGCACACCAGCAACCGCTGTTGACAATCATCCAGTTTCTAAAATTGCAGTTGATCCAATCGTCACTGCATTCACCAATGAAATCAAATCCTTTGATAAGAACAATCTAAAACCAGCTACACAGAGGATTTTGAAACCACCACCACCAACTCTGGAAGACAGTTTACGCAAAGTTATCAATGATATAAATTCCAGTCTTAATAAAAGAGATGATGTTTAACGTTAAGGTCGCTTCTGATGTATTTGAGGGTATTTGTTTGCAACGTGACTGTAACCGAACAGTAGGTTGTGAAACAGTTTCAAACCTACCCAAGACTCTCGTTATGCCCGTTTCTGGTCAGGCACTCACAAGCCAAATAGGAATTTTAATAAATCTTACAAACTCTGGTTATAAACCCAAAGTAACTCTAGGCGCCTCTGGAGGCGCCATGGTGGCAGCAAATGCTGTTCAGGTGCAATGGAATGCAAACAAGTGGAAGGAAGAACTGGACGGTATTTGGGATACCAGTGTGCTCCAAAAGCACTATCTAGGATATTTTCAGGCGTTACAATTTCCATTTTTATATAATCTAGGGTCTGGACTTGAAAAATATTACAAGCTTATCACCAGTGCACCTCCAGATGAATACCGCAGGAATGAGATTATCATCAACGCTTACAATACCTCTGTGGGTCAGACGGAATTATTTACAACTGCTACCAGCACCAATTCAATACTTGCAAATACTCAGGGACCGCTCAATTATCTAGGTGTTTCTAACAAAGTGCACTTCCTCGGTGACTTACCGGATTCCGAGTTTACATTAATCTTTGAACGAATCCTCCGAGCCACCTCTGCAGTACCTGTTGTGTATGATCAAGTTACCTTCAAAGGTAACTATTATGCAGATGGTGGTGTTAGCTTTTCATCACCTCTAACCGCTGTTACATCCCTTGTTCAATTAACTGATATACTCTACATCAACCCGGAAAATATTGACACGTGTCTACCAGCTACCTATTCTAATATCTTTGACAATACTGTTGCGTTCACCAGTCAAATCACCCGTTCCAATGCATTGCAGGATAGATACATGTTTTTATTATCTCTCTGTTGTGGACACTTTGAACGCTTCAAAGTTATCAATGGAGAGGTTCGAGGTAACAACACCAAAGAATTTGACAGTAACCTGTTGAAGACAAAAAAATATCCTCGCTTGGTTGAGTTATATCCCCTGGACAATAAAAACCTGACCATGTTGGAAACACAAACACGTCACGAACATATTAAAAATATTACCGAATGTAATGATCACTTCGGATATCGTATTTTTTATCTGTGTGAATAATTTCTAGCCAATGTAAATGTGTAGAAAATGTAAAGAACGTGGTAAACGACATGAGAAATGTAAGGATCTCTATCATATTATCATTAATGGCAATAATTTTGTTCCTGTTGATTCCAATTGTGAAGTGGTTATCTTTGAACTCAAACACTGTAACTTCGATAAGAATATTGCCAAACATTTTCACAATATCAACAAACGATATATCAATGCATCAATAGTCAGTAAATGTGGCACACATGTGGTTCCAGTTGGAATTCTATTCAGTGTTACCTTCAGTACAGATTCATTGTTTCTGTATATTAACAAAGCATTGCTAGAAGCCAGCGACAATGCATGGGCATGCACGGATGACCATCAAATCGATGGCAATGTAGACTTTTTCGTAACTAAGTAAATGGCAGCAGTTCAAACAATTATTCTTATCACAACAGTTTTCTTTGCCATTGTTGCATATGTAGTACTGCTAGTCTTGTATTACAAAGCAAAGTGGCCATATACATATATTATTACAGTTGCAGATGCACCAAACTGTAGTATTGTATACTAATAAAATATATTCAAAGTGTTTAATTAAACACTTTGCTCGATCATATCATCCTAAGCTTCATATATGGCTTTCAACTGTTTGTCACAAAAATCTCATATCCCCATTATTTACCAGTGCTCCAACTCGACGAAATTGTCTTACTGTTGATGAATCTCGTGACTGTGCACATGTGTGAATATCTGGAACCCATTCAGGTATTGTTAACGGTTCAAAATCACCCTGTATATAATACTCCACACTTTTCACATTAAGATCGGAGATTGGTGTCGTAACTGTTTCCAACATACGCCAAATGATTACCTCTGCTTTTGTTCGCCTATTTCAAGCACGTACCTTATATTTATGTAATGAACAATTATATGTATATTCCTGTAACCATACAAAAGCATTGAAATCATGTTTTTGAACACGTTCGATGAACAGGTTTGCATATGCTATCATTTCATCGGGAAGATTATCTCCAGTTTTAAAAAAAAAAGTCCTCTGCATACACCACCTCATTAGTATCGTCAGATGTGGTCCCTATGTTCAAAACATGTTTCCTGCTTAATTCCTTATTGCTTGCCATATATGCTCTTGAAAGATGTGAACACAGTCGACTCTTTGGACTTATTGCCAGTCTATACACAAGATCATATACGGTAGCTGAGGATATATTCCTTTGAATCAACAATGTATTAATAACATCATATACCAATGGAATATTAGCCATACCAATATCCTCCGCAGCGATAACACATAGACTATTGCAAAAATTAGTAACTATTGCTTTACCACCTTCAATCAATGAAAACTGGAAAAGTTAAAAAGCCACCTGTAAACTTTCATCCACAAACATCTACGGATAAACTTCTGAAGTGTAGTCTTTGCAATATCGATAGTTATTCCTGAATATGTCTTTGATTTAAAAATACCTTTCAACACCAACTCTTTACAAACGGAGATGATCTGTACTGTTAATGACAGTTAGTGATGAAGTACTATACTGTTAACAAAGAAGAAGATGTTTTTTCCAAAAATGGTAGTGTGTAAATTTTGAAGTACTGTTTTTGTTTACACACTTTAGTACTTTTTACAAACGGAGATGATCTTCACTAACTAATAAGATAGTGATGAAGTACTGTTTGTTAGTGATGAAGTACTGTTTGTTAGTGATGAAGTACTGTTTGTTAGTGATGAAGTACTGTTTGTTAGTGATGAAGTACTATACTGTTAACAAAGAAGAAGATGTTTTTTTTCCAAAAATGGTAGTGTGTAAATTTTGAAGTACTGTTTTTGTTTACACACTTTAGTACTTTTTACAAACGGAGATGATCTTCACTAACTAATAAGATAGTGATGAAGTACTGTTTGTTAGTGATGAAGTACTGTTTGTTAGTGATGAAGTACTGTTTGTTAGTGATGAAGTACTGTTTGTTAGTGATGAAGTACTATACTGTTAACAAAGAAGAAGATGTTTTTTTCCAAAAATGGTAGTGTGTAAATTTTGAAGTACTGTTTTTGTTTACACACTTTAGTACTTTTTACAAACGGAGATGATATGTACTGTTAATATTAGTTAGTAGGAGATGATCTGTACTGTTACTATTAGTTAGTAGGAGATGATCTGTACTGTTACTATTAGTTAGTAGGAGATGATCTGTACTTATCTCAGGTTGTAATCAAGTTTATAATACACTCTTAATTAAGAGTGTATACTTACATTCTGTTTAATAACTTCCAGATGTTTCCGGTGTTTACTTTTTTGACGTATCCATTTTGTTTAAATGCAGCAAAATACTCCTATGGAGTTTACCTCCAAAAGAATTGGGATTCAACTCCATCTGGTTTAAGACTTCCAGATATAATTCAGGAGTTTGTTCCTTAATACATACAAATGTAAATCCATCTTGCTTAACTACTGCTAAGCATAACTTAGGAGTTTGCTGTTTAACAAACTGCGATGCAAGGTCATCATTCTTAACTACTACCAAGCATAACTCTGGTGTTTGTTCATTGATGAATTCCAACGCAGATCTATTTTCTTCTTGTTAACAGTACATCTCATCTTATACTAATTACCATTAACAGTACAGAACATCCTCATTTGCAAAAAGTACTAAAGTGTGTACACAAAAACTCTACTTGAATTTTTTTCCACTACATGTTTTTACAAAAAAAAACATCTTCTTCAACTATCTTTATTTGCAATCTTTCAAAGTGTATGTCAACTTTTTTCACAAACATATCTCTTTAACATTCCAGCAGTAGATTAATTGATTATACAAACTATCCACTAAAATCCAAAAAGATGTTATCGTTGTCATATCGTAACTGGGGCCTTGTCCCTGATAATACTCTTACATTAGAGCCCGGTGTGCACCTTTTAAAAGGTGGTTCTGGAATTGGCAAGACCTCGACTTTACAAGCTCTTAATTTTGCCCTTTACGGAACTAATCATCTTGAACATATTGGCCAACCAGTGGTTGAACTGGAGTATCTTGGTTTGCGTATTCGTAGACAGAAAAAACCGGAACGATTGCAGGTATGGTTTGAGAATGATCGTGGAGAAAGTGAGCATGGTGAGGATGAAACTGGTCAGGCAATGATCGATCGGATAATAGCTACTGAGGAACAGTATATATTAGGAATGCATATTGAACAACGTCAATGGAATAAATTATTTCAAGTGCCTGCAGGAGAGCGATTGAGTTTGTTAGAAGGTATTATTGGTAAACCAGCTCCAGTAGAGGCGTGGTTGACATATCTGGCTAAGGAACGAAACACATATCAAGGACAGTTAATGGCACAGGAAGCTACTTTAAAGCAAATTGTTGTACCTTCAGAAGTTTCCAGAGAGTATATGCGGAGTGAGGAACAGATTCAATCTTTGAATTCTGCATTGGAAACCCTTGATCAGGAGATTGAGAAAACCAAAGATACCTTAACAGTTGCTCGTGAGCGAAAACGTCAACAAACAGATTTAAACCATCAGTTGGATGCACTGCCTGAAGCTGAGGATGTTAATGACAGTGATTTGAAAAGTCTCTTTAGTCGTCGGGGAGTTTTGAATGATGAGTTGACAAAGGCACGCTCCGTGTTTAAAATAATCGCAAAACGGGATGATCTCCTCGCTCAGTTGAATAAGCTTGGATTTACACTTGAGAAACCACCCTTAACATCATCTGAGGTTTTCAAGATTATCCAACAACGTAAACTCAAAGATCTCATTCAGAAGGTGAACACTTTACTGCATACAGAATTCACAGGTCAGGATATTGCTAGTGCACATCCAGAATGGAAGGAGTATTTAACTCATCAGCTTACATATTCAAAGTGGCTTGAGCAGGTTACTGAGATCACCAAAAAGATAAAGCAGATACCTGAGATTGATATGGAAGCTTTAATCGCAACTCATACCAAGGCATTGGTGGCAGATTTCAATCATCCATGTCCCGCGTGTGGTGTGAACCTGGCACTATCAGGTGGTAAGTTGATACATGCTACTGGATCCGTAATGACAAAAGCTCAAGCAGATCAACGGGAGCGGGAATATCAAAACAAACTATCTAAGGCTAAGAGTCGCCAACAGTTAGTTACCCAGTTGGCTCAATTGGAAAGTAATAAAATTGAGCCACCTGCGGAACTGTCAATTGACACAGTTGTGTTGAAGCAGGTTGTAGATATGACCACACCGTTTTTAACACAACTGGCGGCTTTTAGTCATTTCGAGGATATTGATGTTACCAAACATACAACGGGTAACCAGATTTTAAAGGAGTATCAAACCTTACCTGAAATCAATATCATCCCACGTTCTGTTAAAACCATTTCTGATGAACTGGCAGATGTTGAATCTCAAATTCAACGTTTACAGGAACAACAACAGATAAGTTACAAGCGAAAGTTAATTCAGGATCAACTTCAAACTCTTGTGGTTGATAATATCGATATGTTAACTAAGACTGTTAACAAACTTAATAAGAAATATAACAAAATTGTGGAGGAAATCAACAATGCCAATGCATATACTCAATACCAACAATGGGCTGAATATTACACATCTGTGAAAGACTCATGTGATGAGTATTCGAAACATATTGAAGCTATTGGTATTCTTGAAAAGGAGTTAGTGATGTCTCAACATTTATATGTGCAGCAGCTTCTTGATAATCTTAACAGTTTGTTTCAGGAAATTACCCAGGTATTATTTGAGGAACCTATAACAGTGCGTTTGGAATCCTTCAAACAACTTAAGAATGGTAAGAATAAACCTGGATTGAATGTTTCAATAACTATTAATGGTATCACTAGAGATGCTTTGAAGAAAGTGTCACAGGGACAAGCAGACAGAATCTCATTAGCATTCACATTGGCTGTAGCCAAGCTTATGGGTGGTAAATTTTTGTTATTGGATGAGGTTGGAAGTTCCTTTAACGGCCTTCGAGAGATGATGTTTGAAACAATTCGAGAGTATGGTCCTCCATTAGTTATTTTAACCGAACATGGGATTGAAAGTAATGAATATGATAGTGTGCTTCAATTGAATTCGCGACCAAGAGTATAAAATTTAAATTATTATTTTACAAAAAAAAATGAAGTCCACAATCTGGATGTATACTACCAGTGTTAAACAATATCTGAATTATAATCCAGATAACCAAAACTTCTGCATTCATATGGTAGAGGATAATGGACAACATGTTATAAGAGTGCATGCTAAATTGCCTAATGTGTTATAATTAATAATTAACGACACTTTTACAATCCAGTCAGAAAGTGTGAGAAGTCACGTAACCATACATTCGGGATACATTACAGAAGACTGTATCCAATGATGAAATACATGTTGCGTGTTTAATGTGTTCCTTAAAATTTACGTTGCTACTGTTTATCGGCATGCTAATCATATATAATACAAAAATCCCACTAAATTATCCTGACATGTACTACTGGAGACGACTTCGCCATTAATGTTGTTTTTAATTTTAAACACCGATTGGTGTTTAATTTTCCGAAGCTACAATAGCCATTCAAACCATTCGCGTTTAATATTTGGTTCCTTGCGCAGACGTTCCTTAAATCCTGGCTGTAGTAGGTATTTGTTCATAATCTGTGCCATATTGGAATCAAAACGGTTTGTAACATAGACTACACAGGCATCATACAATTGTTGTGAGTTCAAGTGTTCCACTACTAATGGTAACTCTTCAGGATGGAGTACTCTAAAGCATTTTTTGCCGAAAAGTGGAACAAGGTCGAGAATATCCTTGACACCATCATAGCATATGCTATGATATAGAACCTCATCAACTTCAGCGAGCGTGAGATATGATAATTGGGAGCGCATATATGTTACTCCAAAGAGTGCAATGTGACGTAACAGGGAGCGCATGTTTTTATTTCCATTGCGGTATTCATTAATATCCTCAATGGAAACAGATGGTGGGGACATGTTGCGAATCTTAGCTATTTTTGCATGTAGGTCAGTACATACAGTGTAGTTTTCAAATCTGCGATCGTATGAATACATTCTTTTGTGTTATCGAAGAAAAGTTTTAATTAAAAATAATACTTTATGGAATCACATTACAGTTAGATTTTAATAATGGTGTGATAACAAAATATGTAAAATTATTTGTGTCAAACATATTGGGTGTAAAATATCCACCTGGAATAATAGTATATGCACTTCGGAACATATCTGTGACTTCACCGGTTGTGGTTCGTTTGATTGTAGTAACCAGACATCGGTGGGGATTCTGCATGGTAAAATATGCAAAGTTTTCCGAGTTTGGATCGGGGACTGTTGAGGTTAAATTTAAAAGACCATCACTAGCAATATCTAAAATAATATTTAGTATTAGGTTCGATTAAATAAAAATGTTCATGATCGGAATCATCTACCATTTAGAAAATGCGGAAGATCTGTTTTTTTGTCGATGTTATTACACCTATTCTTCAATAATGTCGATAAAAAAAGCTTCAATATTGGGGAAATCACTGCGTGTGTATGGTATCGATATTATATTATTGTCATCCATGTAGAGTTCTTTCAGCTTCTGTAACTTGATGATGTCTTGGGAGACATCTTCGAGACAGTTTCTGTGTATATACAGGTATTCCATATTTGTCAATGTGTATATTTTCACAGGAGAGTGTATACAGATTGTTCCTGCTCAGATAGAGTTCAGTCAGTTGATGACAGTGAGCAAGCTCACTTAAACAGCATGATTTCAGCGTGTAATACCAGCAAATTTGAAAACTCACCAATAAACCAAGGTAGTTGTTATTACTGAGAATAACTTCTGAAGGTGTTTCAGGTTTCTAAGTTCAACTGGTAGTGCTGTCAGTTTATTATCGTTAACATTGAGTATTTCCAATTGTGATAGTGTTCAAGGTGGGAAGGGTGTTCAGTTAACAGATTGTTACTAATATCGAGCTCTCGCAAGTGTATTAACTTACTGATATCTTCATTCCGTGTAGAGTTAGATGGTGTAAATGAGTTAACTTCCAGATATCTGAAGTAAGTTCAAAGTTAGCACATTCAACAATAATCACCTTGTGTAGTTTCTTACACTTTGTGAGTGTTGATAGAAGGTGACTTATATTTGTCCAGCGAATATAAGTCACATAATTTTTTACAAGTTCCTATCATATGCTATGGAGGTGTTCAAGAAACACTATCACGCTACTGATGTAACTACAGAGATGAATATTGTTTACTACAACCCACGATATCGGAAAGAGTCGGTGTGAGTGTAACCAGAGCTCTGGTAGATATGATTGATATAGCTCTAAACTCCTTAATAGTTAACAGGTCTCATCGTCAGTAGAGTTTTTACAAGAGCATCTTGTTCGTATGGTCTCCCGATAGAATAAGCACTAATGTCTTCAAATGTTTATTTGCCAAGATCGGTATAAGCAATCCTTTGCTTACTCAGGATATTATTTTGATAATTACAGAAGCTGATGAGAACTATCTTCACACTGATTTCCGAAATGTAGAAGGGTTTAACTATGTTCTTTTTCAATAACGACCCCAAGACAGTATTTATTTTCATACATAAGGTGGAAGATAGTTACCTTTGAGCACACAGTGGTTAGATTATGCTCCTCGGTGGCAATACTTGGTAATAACACTCCGGAAATAGCACACGTAAGATATCGATGATTTTCAATATTGGATAGTTGATTTTGATAACATCCATTGCATGTCTCATTGTTAACGAACATAAAGTTCTTGCTTGTTGCGAAATTGCGTAGTTCAGCATCGGAACAGAACGCAATTCCAACTGAGAATTCATTGTGAATATTTGAATACAGATTGTAGATAATTGAAGTGACAGGCACTCCCATTGCTTCCAAGTCGATGGGTTTCAAACTCATGCTTTGACGGTTGGGAGCGAGTGGAATAGATTTGATTAACCGGTCATCATTTTGAATAATATCATACGGAGCTGGCATAATAATACCAGCGGGTGTAACAGGTTCCGTTGGAAATTTAAAGGTTGTATTGCCTACGTAAAAACTTGGACTAACCAAGGTATTGGAGGATAAATTATGTTGTGGTATCGTATTCTTCGAAAAAGAGGAGCCAAAAGTTAAAGGTTGTGATTGGAAACTACTCTTTGAAGTTGAGGAGCTAAAAGTTGGATAATTGGAAGTGTTACCAAATTTTGCTTGTGAATATGCAGCTGTTGGAACTGGGCTTGAACCTCTTGAAATAATCGTCGGATTACTGAAGGATGAAGATGCCATTTTTAAACCGCAACAAATTTTGTTTTGCGATTTATCCACAGTAAACCGATCCATATTATTACAAACAGAACCACCATAAATCCAAGGATGTATATACTTAGGAATGGTTTCGTATAAAAGATGATTTCCGGTGCTTCAAAACATTCCTCAGAGATATAGTTGGAATCACTCGCAAAATGTCTAGGTAGATACGTATATGCAGGTGGTTCTGCAGGTAATAACTTAAAATATTGAAACAGGCGAGCCACCAGTTGACTACAAAACACATCATTACCTTCCGGTTCAAACTTATCCAAGTGCACATTTAAAGCACTCAAAACCATTCGAATTGGATCCTTGTGATACTTCTGACCGCAATAATCCTCAATAAATGCCCACAATCGTTGATAGAACACAACATCCCTGTGAAAACACACTGGTCTCCAAGCAATATAGTCATACCTATCCAACAGTGTGTCAATAGGTACTAATCGAACTCCACTAGTGAATGTGCTGCTAACTCGATCATAGACAGCATTGTTGTTACTTTCAAAACAATACAGACGCATTGGTTCCTCCCGAATACGGTCAATCTCCTCCTCTTTCTGATCGTTAACATATCCTGGAAATAATTTCATGGTTTCCTGTGTTCCAAACCATACAGCCACTCCCACATGGTTCCACATACTACTGGTAGTCAACCGAATTCCCATACTTGTATGAGACATATTGGAAAATAATAATAAATCACCGGTGCGAATTAATCGAACATCTTTAATGAATTTATTTTCGACCATTTAAGTATTCTAAAAATGGCTGAGAATAAATCCGTTCATATTATCTGTGTTTTCTCAAATCAATCATGTGGTCGCACTACCTGGTTGACTACATTTGTATCCGCAAAGATAAAATTTGTCTATGACTATTACGCGCCATCTGAAGACAACAAGACAGTTCTCACAGAGATTCTGAAAACAAAAAATATACTAGTCATCAATCTTGATGGGGTCAATTATCAACAACTTCATCAAACAATAAATCTTACACACAGAGACTTGGAAATGTTAAGGGTACAAGAAAATAAAGATATCAGTATTAAGAAAGTTATCAGTAAATATAATCCTGCGATCCTTGACACAATTCCGAACAAGTATCAACAGCTAACCTTCCGTCAAATCCTCAATAAGTTCAAAATCGATGACAAGATACGCTTTCAGTTGAATCCAGACATCTTCAAAAACAGCAAGCTTATTCTGTTTGACGGCTTTGACAGTGTTAAACAACTTGAGCTCCTTAAAGCGCACATGGATTCATTAAAGATTGACTATAAACTATCCACTATTTTCGTTCACACAAATCCAGATGTGGAACTAACCACGGTTGAGGAATACAACTATGATATCATTGTTGCCAATGAATATACAATCGAAAAATTGAAGGCATTTTCACAATTTGAAAAAATAATACCTTTTAAATTATAAATATGGAACGGGAAACAAAAGCCACTGGATACCCATCCGCGAGCAATTTTGCTTACACATCCTCAAATCCAGTTCCTATTCGATGTATGTCATGTGGTAAGCCAATGTTAACACGTTATTTCACGGAGTATGCTGCTGCGCTCAAAAAACATATTAAACACGTCAGAAGTGAACTTAAACCCCAATATCAAAATGTTACAGTCAAATATGATAATGCTTTACAGCAAGCTAAAATAGTGGAAATACTCCACTATGTTATTAAAATAGACAAGGTTGTCAGTTTTATGCAGGATAGTGTTAATATTGTCAGTGCTTTAACTCAACCTCTCGACTATGATGCCAGTGAAAGTCTCGCTAACTACATCAACAACCTCAATGAAGTCATCACCTCCATTCCAGATGCTGAAACAATTGAGGAGATCACAGACACATACGTGGGAAATGTTCAAAAAACCATCTACGCACAATTGTTGGAAAATATTTCACCCTTGACAACATTATATGAACTGCTCGTGGAATATTACACTCAATGGTCGGAAGAGAATCAACCTGTTGATAGTGATGTTCTTGACACCACAAGCAAATATCTCCAACAGTTCCGTGAAAGTCTCAAGGAAATTTTCAGTCTTATAAAGGAATATATACCCGATTATAACAAGGAACTGTATACATATCAATCCTTTAAGAAAGATATGGCATCTATCCGCAGTAAAGGAGAGCTCATGTTAGGCAATCTTAACAAGGAAACATTTGCCGAAATTCTCGGTGCTTCAACCACCGAAACAGGTGAATCCACCCTAAGAGACTGCTGTGCTATTCTAATTGCCGATGCAGTCCGAAGAGGTATAGCACCAGGTGTTGATAAACCCATTGACGAGCGAAGAGCCTTCGAGTTTTAAACTATGGACGATAAGTGTGAAATTTCACACTTATTTACATTCTTTATGATTGCCATGTTGCAATTACATCCTGAAACATTTCATCAGACATTCCAACAGGATTCCCCACGACGAAAACAGCTGTGTTAAACTTAGCTGGAATTTTTTCACCTTCAGGTGTTTCATAATTATAAGTGCCTTTCATCATTGTAGTATGATGGATAGCCCGAGGTTTTAACTTCAAATATGCTGAAGTATCTGACCAATCTGCCATAACAATAAAATAAGTCTTCGTATCATCTGCAGACATAGCTGCTAAAATCTGATTAACCATTCTATCCATGATAGATTCAATCCACGGTGGGTTCAAATACCAATTACCAGGAACTGTAACTAGATTTGTTGTAAAGAAGGTGCCAGAGCTCCCCAATGGAGTGTCAACATCTGGATATAGACTGTAATATTTACCTCCCAGTGGGAGAAACTTCGAATTAAACGGTGATGCAAACCCCTCATTCACAAAACCATCGTTGAATAACTTCTTAGCTACATTCGCCGGAATTGACCATTGCTGACCTCGAGGTAACAATGCTGCATATCTCAATGCAGAACGCATCACATCTAATGTGTTTGACAATTTGATCAAAGCCTTTACACGTCTTGTAAGAGGTAACTTGAAATCTCCATATATCAACTCTGTGTCAGTCTCAGTTAACCTACTAGGGGATACAGGAACGTGAAATGGGAACTTCAATGTGACATTAATACCTTTCTCATGAAGTTCATTGTATAATTTCTGTCTTGCAGTTTGAATGCTGTTATCTCTGGAGATTAAATACCGTTCCAAAATGTTTTGAAACTCATATCGAAGTTTTGGAGGAACCCGCTCCTCCTGTTTAGCAAAGGCTTTATTAGCTAACCACAGTTCATAATCTGTCTGCATTTAAATTATTTAAAATATATTATTTTTTATCATTTATCGTTTTCTTGACATTCTGAACTTGTCACCACTAAAGGTAATTCGAGTATTTCTACCTACATCTGCGTTATTGTATGATTGTTGGTATGGTTGTTGTTGAAACTGTTGTTGGTATGGTTGTTGGTATGGTTGTTGTTGAAACTGTTGTTGGTATGGTTGTTGTTGAAACTGTTGTTGTTGTTTGCTAACAGCTCCTGTAGTGGTTAAAAGTCGCTGTGTTGACACACCGAAGAGTTCCACCTGTGCATTTCGGTTGGTAAGATTACCAGCACTTGTAAAGGTTATGTAAAGAATACCATTACTAATATATGAATTATATTGAAGGATGGGAGATTCATTATTGGGTGGAATTGTTACCGGATATCCACCAATAAGTTGGGTTGGTAATGTTACTGATACTTGGTATGCAACTGAACTCGCTAAAGTTCGTTGAATAGGAATTTGAATCTCACTGGGTAATGATATTGGAATAATTATAGTTGTCTCTTGTGTGAAAAAATTAGCTCCATTTTCAGGACAGTCACAAACACCAGGTGGTCCCCGAGGACCAGGCGGTCCCTGAGGACCCGGTTCAGAATTTGATCCAAATAAAAAGAATAATAGAGCTCCAAGAATAATTAAAATAATGAAAACTACCAAAATAATAACTACTGTCATTCCAGAAGTGCCATATCCTGCCATTTGAATGTCGTAAAAAAAATACCCTAATTAAAATGGGATGTGAAACGTGTCAATCACAAAAGTTAGATATTATTCTCGTCGGTTCAACTGGTGAATTAAAAATATCTATTCAACAGTTATTACCATTTCTAACGTTGGGAGACATTAATGATCTGATAACCTTTATTGGAGGTCAAGGTTCGTATATCATAGATAATTCTATCTATTTACCAACAGGACAGACTTTGTTGGACGCAGTTCAAATAGGATTTGATTATCAGAATAATCCTTTACAATTTATTATGTTCCTGGAATTAAATACTGAGGGTGTAAACGCCTCTGATGTATCTTTACAGACATTTATAAACAATGAAATGATGGCTCAGGGGTTTGAATGGATGACACCAGATGACGAGGAATTCCCTGATTCTGACTGTGGGTTGTAAACAACAACAACAAAACATTTCCAAATTTGGAAATGTATCTTTTGGTTATTAGTTCTGCCAATCAATGGGTGGAATATTTTGTTCCTGAAGATACTTGTTAACTTCGTTGAAGTGATCGCACTTCTCAAATGATACAATACCAGGTGTAAATGCATTTATCGATAATGGGGATGGATGCGACGCCTCTAAATATGGACAGTTACCGATCATGCTTTTTACAATTCGTGCTTTCGTTCCCCACAATAGAAAGATTGTTTTTGGCTTTTTACTTACCAAATATGTGATTAGGGGTTTGATTATTGTCAACCACCGTTTACCATGTGAACCAGCCTTACCTGGTGTTACAGTCAAACACATGTTAAGCATTAGTACACCTTGATATGCCCATTTTGTTAAATCTCCGTGATCTGGAGCTTCAAACTCTGGAATTGTATCTTCCAGACGTCTGTAAATGTTTTTAATACTCGGAGTGATTTTGTTGAGAGAATCTCGGACTGAAAATGATAATCCACAGGCAACAGGTACTTGCTCACCCGAAGCGGTTCGGGATGTGGAATGATATGGATCCTGACCAATAATAACCACTTTAACGTTATTAAAAGGTGTATAATATAGCGCATTGAAGACCTCCCATTTATATGGATAGTAACCTTCTGGTAATGTAGCATCGAGATGATCAAGTTCCTTTTTATGATTCTTAAGCACTACATCCCAACCAGGAGGTGGATATTCTGTTAACATGTCATGAAATGAACATGTTGTTCCCTTAGGAGGTAACTTGACTAATTTTAACATCTCAATATTTAGTAAAAGCTTTCATGATATTTAGAATCGATTTTTGAATTAATACCCATAATTAATAATAATACCAATCCAACCACTATTAAAGCTAGTGATATAATAATTACACTAATCGACATTTTAATTGTATATAAAATGTCGATCGATGTTAATATGTTTGAACCTTTAAGCGCTACTTCATGGCCTGTTCGGCAAATGATTGTCAATGCTACTGAGACGTATGATTTAAGTATTACAAGCACGGTTAATCTACCACCTATCGAACGGGAACGAATTCGAGTTAAAAAAGAAGGTCCTCATGGTCCCAAAGCTTACACCATTAACGAACTTAAAGACTATGCAACTCAAATGTTCAACTTGCGACTGCCATCAAATATTAACAAACCAGATTTGGTTAATCTCGTATTGGATGCTTATGATAAACGGTACCCTCAGAAGACACAATCTGGACTTATCGTAGAGGATGATTAATTGAATATTTTAATTAAATTGTAAAAATAAATACGCAATGAATCCAAATGCGTTTGTGATTTCATGTGTCCAAAAGTATATGTCCAAGCGACATGAAGAACTACTTTCACACCTTGAAAGTATTAGTTGTGTGAATCGAACCAATGCCATGGATAGTATTGATAAGTTTATGCATGCTGATGAATTAAACCAGAAACCATCTTTGGATGAGGTAATTAAATATGTTCGTGAACAACCATTACCAAGTATGAAAATACTTGGTAATGAAATCACAATGGATCCAAAAAAGATCACCGATGAAATGATTGAGGACAGTTTTAACAACTATCAGTTACCAGACAATAAAGAAATGTTTATGAAAAAAGGTGTGAAGATGATCACTGACATATCATCCTTGAAGATGAATATATCACCTCGGATTGACACATTTGTTAACCACTTAAAGAAATATATTGAATTTGAGGTTGAAATCGAACCTGTGGGTGAAACATATAACAAACAATTCATTGACTGTATTGTTGCCCATGATAATGAGGACATGGATACCTTACAACGATTATTCAAAGAGATATATCCAACATTACCATATGAAGAATATGAATTTGACGAACTTTATTCATATCTTATGAAAAATTACTTTTCTATTTAAAAATGGAAAAGTTGAATGTATTACTTTCAAACGTTCCAAATGCTGAAAATTTTCAGCACCTGAGTAGAATGTCTCGTGTAATTACAGCTAACTCTAAATACCTACGAAATATTCAGGCTAAAGCCATGAAAGATAATGATCTTAACGTGTTAACTAACCTAGCTTCTATTAGCACCAAACCAGAACGTCAAATAACTATCTTGGAAGAATTAATTAAGCATAACTATGATCCACATATCATTGATCAGTTGTTGAACGTTATTCATGGTTATTTATCTGAGGATGATCTGGAAAAACTAAGGACGTTTGCGTTTACACATAAGGCAGATGATACATATGTTATTATTACCAAATATTTATCAGAGAAAGTTCTTGCAAAATTGGGCACACCAGTCAGTAGTGACATGAGTATTGAACTGACTCTATCACTAGTTAAGAATGAACCATATATGGTATACATCCTGAGAAGCAGGAAATTTTCACCCGTATACTTCAATAATTTCTTTAAGGGTGTTAAGACGATATATTCAGTGGAAGACATTAAGAATTTCCTTGCTGTTCATAAGTATGATATCTACGAGATAAATTTACAACCATTGGTACAACAAATTGTTTATGCTCATAAACTCCCTGTTAAGGTTACGACACAGGCAGGAGTAAGAACATATACTCTCACGAATCAATTTAATACCTTCAATGAAGACAATGAAAACTTTTGGAAGGATCTTTTCGATGGTGATATCATCAAAATAACAAGCAACGGCTTAAATATTCCAATCCCGAAGGCATTTGCTCTATAATCAAGAAGAGGTTGAAAAAAAAGAAGAAAAAAAATAATCGTTAATAAAATGTCTCAACTTGCATCATTGAACACTCCAAACACTATTTCCTCAACAATGAACACAGCACGTTCTCTCTCCAGTAATGGAGTTATTTCTTCTCGAGTTAGCTCTCAAGTAACGAATGGGATGTCTTCTCGAGTTAGCTCTCAAGTAATGCCCACAAACAGCATGTCTTCTCGAGTTAGCTCTCAAGTAATGCCCACAAACAGCATGTCTTCTCGAGTTAGCTCTCAACCTGTCTCTACAACTGGAATGTCTTCTCGAGTTAGCTCTCAACCTGTCTCTACAACTGGAATGTCTTCTCGAGTTAGCTCTCAACCTGTCTCTACAACTGGAATGTCTTCCTCTCGCGCTCGTTCGTTCTATTCAAGAGGTTCGCCTGTTGAAATTCAAGAGATTGGAGAGGCAACATTAGAACCTCAAACTGTATCAGAAGAGATTGGAGAGGCAACATTAGAACCTCAAACTGTATCAGAAGAGATCGGTTCGGCTAGTATGACTTTACCTAGTGAAGTTATTCATACCTCAGATACTGTCTTTACACCACCTGATGAAGTTATCAAGGTGTCTCCAACTAAATTCCGAACTTCATCAGTGAAGATCCCTTCACATTCACGTAGTGCGTTTGTACCACCAACTCGAGTTCATGTTTCACCTACTGTGGCAACATCACCTGGTAAGGAGGTTTTGTTCCCTTCACAAACAGTTACCTCGCCTACTGAGGAAATATCATTCCCTTCACAAACAGTTACGTTACCATCACAGGAAGTTCGAATGCCCTCTCGAAGTGCAACATTACAAGCCAAGAGTGTTAAGGCTCGACGCGAGGTATATATTCCTCCTCGAAAACATATGATTGAAGTGGAGATTCCCGGATATACGTTGATAGTTGAGGATGATGCTGAATTACCGGCTGAAGTTATCGTGGATGAGGATGAATCTGTGATTCTTCCAGCTGAGTCCGTGACTGTGTCACGTCCTTCAGTTAGTCTTCCATCTATTTCCAAGACTGTTTCGCGTAGTAGTGTATATCTACCATCAATTTCAAAAACTGTTCCCCGTGAAGATGCTGTCGCTCCTGGTGAGGTTATCGAGGTTCAAACTCCTGAGCTGACCTTGGAAGGTGAAGATGTTGACATTCCAGAACGTGATTATATTGTTAAATCAAAGTCTGTTACAATTCCTGGAGATGACTACATGATTCCACAACAAAGCGTTAGTTTAAGTAGTTCTCCACGTCGAACGCGATTTAACTCTAATGCTTAAGGTGTTGTTCTTTACTTCCAAATATGGAAGTAAGATAATTACTGATCATACGTGATTAATTTAAAAGTTAAACTCGAAGTTAACTGTTATTAGAATAATGAGCTCCAAAGTTTTTTTTAGAAGTATTTGTGTGAACAAGTTAGATTTTTTTCGCCTAAACTAAAATGTCCACCAACAACGTAGTTATTTTAAATAGTAAAGGTGACGTAGCCCTAGTTAACATTATCAATCGACAGAGTGAGCTGAGTACCTCTATTAACAACATTCCTTATGTGCAGGATGTGCAGTTTCAGAATATTTATGAAACGACATATCCATTGACACCAGCACGACATTTGATGATGAACAAAATTATTCAGGTTTTTGGAGGTACCTTTCCAGATGTTGATACATCTACAGCCAATCTATTACTCAATCAAATCTTGATTGAGAATTCCGCAACGACAGTTGAAGATGTTGAACTTGCAGTATCTTCAGCTATTTCCAGCTATTATGACAAGTATAAGAGCTTATGCACATCAATGGTTGATCTATTGTCTCAACTGGTTAATGCTAGCCTTAACACCCAACAAAAAAACTCAGCACCAATAGATATTTCATATGCTAAGAATATCACATCTCAACTATCTATCGCTCAAAGTACCAATACTCTATTGACTCAACAGGTGAATCATTTACGAAGTAAACTGGCTGAAATGCAGGAGCAGGAGAATAAACTTAGGGAACGTCTAATTAACAAGGATAAGACTATTGATTCTCTACAGGCAAAGATACAGATGGATCCAAATGTGGATCTGAAAACCCAACTTGGTTTAACTCAAATGAAGTTAATGTCAGCCAATGAAACCATTGTTAATTTACAGAAACAGGTTTCACTTGGTAGTGTTGAGCAGGTTGAAACACTGTCCGGTGAATTAAAGGCAGCAAAGAATAAGTTGAAAACACTTCAGGCTGAACGGAATACTCTCAAAGAACAAGTGGAACAACTTACCAATGACTATAATTCTCTTAAACTTAAGAATGAGGAGCAAAATATGCTCCTCATGAATGCTACTAATCAGGTGGGTCAGTCAACACAAGAGCATGCAAATATAATGGAACAATTACTCGTGACACAGCAAAAACTTACAGATGCTAACACTACCATCAATAAATTGACGGCGGAAAATTTAAATCTAAAAATAAAACCTAATCAACTCCAAAGTCAACTAGAGGCGATCAATAAGAGATATGCAAAGCTTGCATTTGATTATACCGAGACCAAAATCAACCGATACTCAAAGCGTTAAGTCAACAAGTGTCAAACTGTTAATTAACAGTTTGATAAATATTTTTTCTTACATTTCAAAATGTCATGTCACAGTGATTGTGATCGGAAAAATGCTAAGTGCATTGCACCATGGTCTCCATTAAATGGAATCACCATGGTGACTTTCGACTTGGATTCTACTACGGACGAGTATTCATATGATGAATTTTTAATTCAATCACAGCAATATCCTTTGATTTTTCCCCAATGTACACCATATGGTGTACTACCGCAATATCCGATTAACGTAACCACAACTGTGACAACACCTTTTCCAGATGTTAATCGGGATGTATATATTAATAACATTGTTGATATGTTTACACCCTTTGGATTTACAGATATTAATGTGAATAAAACCAACCTTTTGCTGAATGAAATCCTTATGGATATTGGAGCTTTTTACCCAACAGAACGAAACTCTGCGGATATTTTTGGAACTATTTCCAATCTGGTAGCTCTTGCCGGTAGTTTACCTGTTACCACCTTCAAGGATGTAATTGCTATTCAGCAAGTTATTACCTTGGCGGGTATCGGTAACTGTTTTACGTGGAGTCAACGTAGTCGGATAGTTTTACTGTCTTTATATCCAGTAAATACTGGATCGGCCAGTACTGATTGGTTCTTACTGTTAAAATCTCTTTCTTGGTATTGGTATGGGGTTCCTGTCAGACCGATAGGTTACAAGTTTCTGTCATCGGCAAACTGGGCTACATTAGTAGCATTAGCTAACCAAAAAGGTTGTAAAACTGATTTCGCAAAACTAGCCAATATGTTTCCACTCACAGTGGAAGTGTCATTGGGAGGGGAGCTTGAAACTCTTGCATATGATTATATAGTAATAGGAAAAGTAATAGGAACACTAATCTACAACATCTGTTTGTTATATCCAGTAATATTAATTACAAATCAGTCTGTTAAAGACGCACTTAGTGCGACTATCTCGAACATTTCGTTTAATAATGATATCCCCCAAAGTATGCTTTACACAATTGTAACTTTCTATGCAACCAATATGTTGTTGATCCCAAGCAATGCAGATATTGGCTGTTGTCCCACAGTTAAATGTGATGACACTACCTATTGTAAAAAATCCAAAAAGAGTAAGAAATCACTCCGTGGATTTTAGCATTTCAACTTCGGCAACGAGTTCCTGTAACTCTTCATATTTAGTAATGTAATCAATGTCTGTTAAGTTTAGGAAAATCTGAGCACCTGTCAGGAAGTTGTTAATATCTTGAGTATTTGCTGAGTCAAGACAGTCAATGCCGTATCTGGCTACATATGCAATTGCACGCTCAATATGATAGATCGATTCTGCTTCTGATTCATCTGAATATTTCTGACCATGCTCAAACATATACTTCAATACATCCCATGTTTGTTTCTTAGTTAAGTGCTCAATCACATTGGTTCGATATTGGTTAGCTCCAAGTTTAATAAGTAAATCAAAATGTTCAGTTGATGGTGTTGAATCCAATGCTAATACTTTTAAAGATTCATCAAGGATATCTCGCCATGTGAAATCATCAATTTTCGCAGTTGCACGATATTGCTGACATGCTGCTTCCAGGTCTTGCCCTCCAGACTTGAAAGTTTTTACAACAAATTCGATATCAGGTTTTAATGAAGAAAGGTCTTGATTAATATGTTCCATGATTTTTTAGATGTTATCAACAGGTTAATTTTTCAGTTTTAAATGGTATGTAGATCAAATGAAGAACCTGATTATACAAATCAATGTACCAGTGCTATAGGTGATACCTATGTAATTCCCGGTTTTTGTAATGCTAACCTCCCAAATGGACAGGCATATACAGATCGGGAAAACGCGTGTAAGACATTGAGTGATTTTTCAACACCATCGGAATGGGGTAATTCAGCCCCAACCGGAGCATTCGCATGTAATTATCAAAATGGTACCACAAATAAATGTACAAGTGGGGGTGTTTCAGGAACCGGTGTTCAGTGTCAACGACTTGCATTCACCGGCGCTCCATATGCATGTTGCACCCGTGATTATGATTCAAACAAACTCATAAATAACTGTTTTGATGCAGATGATAAGATTCATACATGTGCACCTGAATATCGAGGATATACTCAGACAGGATGCCAAGTGGTAATGGAGGACTCATGTCTGACTGGAAATGCCCCCACCTCCGATCCTCGAGATTATAGAAGTTTCACCAGTAACTGGTATCCAAATGAAAATAATTCAGGTGTAACAGGTCAACCATATTGTGTCTTGGCTATTCAGCAAAATCTCGCCAAGGGTGGTGGTAATCGTGAATATGCACAGAAACTTATGGCTTCATTATATCAAAAATATCTTAACAGTGGTTTTACAATTACCACTCCTAATATGCCTGGTTACAATCTCTTTCAGGAGCGCCTTTTGGAACTATCTATTCTATATCCAGATGCTGCAGCTCCATATTTACAAAACACTCTTTGCTCTCAATATACACGTGATGAACTAAGTCAAAATCTCGATCTCACAAAATTTTGTGGATGTTATTTACCTCCAAGTCAGTATAATGAAGCTCTCAACGCTGTTGGAATCAGTAAGGAATGCGATCCAATATGTAACATTGCATCTGCAATACCACCTGTTGATCCTGTATCTGGCAATACTATTAAGTGTAAAAATAACATTTGTGTTATCGATGATACTACTATCAATCTTGTAAACAGTAGAGTTGGAAATATTTCGCTAGGACAAGTATGTGGTGGGTGTTCAACTGGCAGCTGTAATTGTAGCATTATCGATGTGAATATCAGTGCTACAGGCAGTAAGATTGGAAACATTGATCTCAGTCAGGAGTGTGGTGGTAATCTCAACTGTTTTCAAACCACCTCTGCAGGTGTTAAACCTGTGGACTGTGCAACCTATACAGGTAATGAAGATATACCCGCCACTCCAGAGGATGAAAACATTGCCACCAGTAATTACTTGAAATATGTTCTTATCGCTGTTGGAGTGATATTTGTTATTTTGATTATTGTAATTGTTATTTTCGCGTTAATTTAAGATTTAAAATGGAATGTGATATGTGTCATCAGATACATCCCAAAGAATACCTTGGGATGTATTATTGCTATTGTTCAGTATGTTCACAATGTGCTGATAATATCGAAGATATATGTCCCATATGTGATGAAGAATGTTCAAGCGCCAACAGGTTGTTCAATGTTCATCTACCACTTGATAATATCGAATGGCTTTCACGAACAGAATATGTGGATCTCATTAATAAACTTGTAGGGTTAATGTGGAAACCACCACCTATCAATCATGCTAAACATATCATTACAGGACTACTAACCATTTATAAGAATGATATTCTGAAATGGAACAAATGTATAACCCGATTTGTTATGAAAAGTAAACTAATGATGTATAACCTTATCCTCAACAGGGGTTATGAACATCAATATGACAACATTCTCAATCGAATGCGAGCGTTTCATCAACGACAGAATACTAAACGATTTACCTTGTATAAGGTTAACGGTAATATTATTACTGTATTTTTACCTCATGTTACACATATTGACGCTAAAGATACCGATCTTATCATTGATAACTACTGTATTGATAAAGAAGGGGTTGTAACAGAAGTTCCAGATCAGCCCCGATACCATCTTGAAATAACTTCAAATTCCCTCACACTTACATATAATAACAAGATCATTAAACAAACTCGTGAACCCTGTGGAAGAACAGTGTTCTTTCCAGGTATTGACAACAGTCATCTGTTATATCTGTTTGATGATTCGGTTATCGTCGATTATTTTAAGAAACATGTTGAGAATATCAACATATTTCATTCGCCTTTCAAAGAAGATTTCAACGGTGTTAACAAGAGTATCAAAATTGGAAGTTTACTCTGTGCTAAAGATACTCAACTTGTAATGATAGATACCTTCCTTGGAGGTATCCGCAGGTATGAATATCCACACGAACCTATTAAAGATATCACAGATGTATGTATTCTGAAAGACTTAATCCTATTATTAATTGGAACTTCCAAATTGTTGATTATGAAAGTATAACAGGCTTAATGTTTGTAAAAAAAGTTATCTTTGCAACCTCAAAAAAAAAACACATTATCAAAAATGCGCCAGCAAGAAACGTGTTCCAGACACCACATTGTCAATTGTAATATTTGTTACATAGCTAACTACCGATCGAAGATTGAAACCCGTGAAGTTCCAGACTCAGACAGTGATTCCACACTCATGGATGTTTTTATTCCCGCACCTAACCCTCCGGTTAACAATAATTATAATGATTCCACCACTGGAGTTGTTCCCCAACAGTATCCCCAACCGAATTTGTTTGATGGTATCTTGAAATGTTTCAATGAACCTTGTTCCAATGAATTGATAACATTTATGAATGTAGCCACAAATACTACCTCGAGTAGCTACATATCTGCAGCAGTTGCAATTAACAATCAGAATATATGGTTAGCTACAAATCCAAATACAACAAGTTTAAATTTAACACTGTATAATCCACAGACATTTACATCTAGTGTAAGCACATTTACTCCTACCACATATACAGTTGATTCCATACAGAAAATAAGTGTATCAACCGGATCAACTGCGCTAATCTTAGTTAAGGGTGGAGATAATTCCACAACATCTTATTTAGTATATTACACAGGTGGGGGTTTATATCAACTGGGATTTCCATCATCACCTGGTTATAATCCTGTTGATGTCTCATGGTCGTCAGATAATAACTACTTCAGTGTTGTGTTAGAATCTGCGGGACAAGTTTTGGTTGGAATAACCAACAATATTACAATTAGTGGTACCAGTGCGAGTGCAACATTGTTAACTCTACCGTTGTTTACTCCAAGTTCTGGTGGTAGTGTAGTTGCAAATATAAATTCAAGTAATTTATACGTATGTAACATTGAACCTGTTAATAATATTGCTACCTTGTATAAATATACATATAATGTATCAGTGATAACTCCTGTTGATTATACTACAGTAGGTTTAAATTTAACTGTACCATATAATAAATGGTCAGTGGTTAAAAATCAGCTTAGTATTGGTTCAAAACCTGTAGTAGCATATACAGTTAGCAACCTAAACACGAGTCAATCGAGTGTGATTATTTTTGGAACCAATACTCAAATTACAACTAAGTTAACAAATATATTTGTACCATTTTCTTTAGCGATAAGTGCATGTGGAAACTATTATGTTCTTGCATTAACCTCAAGTGGAAATGTTCAGCTAAACGTATATTCGATGGAAACATCTTTATTATTAAACACACTAAATGCAAATAATCTTAATGGAACGAGTATAGCTGGTGTATATGTATCTAATTTCATTACAATGGTATTAGATAATTTCATTAGTGGCACACAACAGTTACAGGTATTTAACACCGCATATCAGAAAAATCAAGGAATTATTGTGAACAGTTATGTGAATTTTGGAGATACGTGTTCATTATCAATTGGAATGGAAGGTTATGGTTTCCGTGACAATAATGGTGTGATTGAATTTAAGAACAAGGGAGGAACATGGATAGCCCTATCTAGCTTGATCTAAGTCAAAATAAATATGGTCAATTGACCATATTTGTAAACATACTTACCGACGACTTGGTGGTCTTTGAGAAGTTCCGGTTGGTGGTCTTTGAGAAGTTCCGGTTGGTGGTCTTTGAGAAGTTCCGGTTGGTGGTCTTTGAGAAGTTCCGGTTGGTGGTCTTTGAGAAGTTCCGGTACGTCCTTTATACGTGACCTTTACCTCGGTATCAACAGGCTTCATAGGTCGAGGTTCATAAACAAATGGTGGTGTAGGCATTTGTAATAGCCGTTGCGCCATTATCAACAGCCGTTTCTGTACTTCATGTTTGGGTTCATCATGAGGGGTGATAATATGTTCAAGCTCTTTAATATTACCATTTTCATCAGTGTTAACCAAGCGGGTAAGGGTTCTACCACCACTTAGTGTGGTGGACATGAAGGAGTAATTTGGATATTCCGTTTCTAGGTTTTCAGCGAGGATTGCATATTCCTTATCTTTACCATATACTCGTTGCTTGTTGATCTTCTCAACCTCTTCATGTGTGAATCCATTTTCATTAAGGAACCTTAGTGCATCACTGGATGCTTGTTTGCCGGATGCTTCCTTGTCATATCCAGTTCCGTAACCAATAACAAAATAACTATTTGGATTCTTGGAAATGTTTTCCATCGTAAACAGCTCTCGAACGGATTTCAAACGGTCGGCGGATATTTCAATATCTTTAAAGTCGTCCTTTTTAACCAGGTAATATGTCTTGCGGGTTCCTTGATACGAAATGAGGAAAGTTTCATATGAAATATGAAGCTTGCTCATACGCATTGAGAACTCTACCTTCGGGTTGGATCGAACTTCAGTTACCGAAATTGGATAGCCATTAAAAATATTGGTAACATAGTTACCCAATACACTAGCACCGGCTCGAAAACCGAGAATATCGGGACTGTATTCATCACAGGTTTCATAAATAGCTGCTGCATAAGCTTCGAATATATCTTCAGCGATATCTACAGTGATAGTAGCTAAGTCATTTGAAATCCGAATGTATTTCACGATATTTCGTTTATTGGAGATATGGTTGAAGAAAGGTTTACTAGTGTAGTAACTCTTAAGTTCGGAATAGATTGATGGTGAGCTTAAAGTTGGAAAGGCATACTTTAAATAGTTCATAAAGCTGGCAGTTAAATATGTGTCTCCACGTGTTTCTAAGATTTCATAATTATCACTTGAGAAAGATGAATGGGTAAAAGCACGGACAAACGTTTTCATACTGTCGGCTTCAAGAATTCGGTTCAGTAAGATTTCAGGAAGAGATCCATTTAAATCGGATCGTATAAATTCCCGAAGTGTTGCTTCATAATCCATTTTTTTCTAACGCAGAAAATCTGCTCCCGTAAACGATGGATATCTGTTTTGACAATCAAGGTAAATGGTGGCTCGCTCTATTAATCACTGTTATTGCAATGTTGTTGTTTTCACCACCAACAGTGCAAGGGATTGGTTCTTTGTTCGAAGCCTTCGGTTCAAGTCCACAAGTTAACTACAGTGGTAGTCCCTTAATATCCCTTTTTATCTTTCAATCGATATTATTTTTATTAATAGCTCGATTGATATTTCAATTAATTCCGGCATGTACTACTGTAAGATGGCAGTATGCTGTTGTGGCCACAATTATCGCCATGCTGGTGTTTGCACCCTTTTTCACCAGTGCGGTGGCTATTGGAACAGGTGTTTACTCCGGATGGCTGATATTCCTCCAGGGAATCATCTATCTGGCAGTATTGAGACTGAGCTTCATGTAGAACTATGAGGCGGTAATGGTTTCATATGTTTGTAGACTCATACCTTGCAAACGACCGATATGTTTTAACCACCTATCATAAAGTGTTGCTTTCTGTGGTGGTCGAGTCTTTACGCGAGGTGCATCATCGTTTCTAATATCAAAATAAAACATCCCATGGTCATCACGTTTAATACCGATAATATCGGTAATGATCTCACAACCATTCTCATCTGTAGAAATAATATAGTCCTTTCGGTTAAGGACTCCAGAAAGAGTGCCTAAAACTACTGTTAGCATTAACTGTTCTTTCTGTTCATTACTTAAATTATGTTTACATGCATAATACTCAACAAACTTATATAGATATAAATTGCGAAGTTTATTCTTCTTACGCCGTAAACGGATTGTTAATGGTTCTCTAATATATTCCTCATGAACTACACTCTCATCTACACTGATATCGATAAGTATACTTACTTCTTTTTGAAAGAAATTGCAGATTCGCTCAAGCTCATCCTCTGTAATTTCAGTAGGGACGTTAGTGGAGGCTTGTTGATTTGCACTCCGTCGATACACAATTTTATCACCAGTTACCTTTACTTTGGGTGGCAGTTTACCATTACCACACATTGTTAGAAAATTAGCCCATATCGATGGAGCTAAAGTAGCCAACTGGTGAAAAAATTGTAATTCTTCTTTTTGTTTTCGTGGAGCCATTTTTAGGTTTTGGAAAAAGATTCAAATGATCAATTTTCATTGAAGTTGAAATGTGCTTAAATAAAACAGTTTCTTTCTGGATTACATATATGAATATAAAATAGTAATACATTAAGCACTTTCGAATTATCAATGGTAAATTGTGTAATACTACTATGTATAATTATTTTTGAATTAAAACATTTTAATAAAATGGATGTTGTTAATTTAAGAGGTCGAGGGTTAACATCACTTCCACCTGAAATTGGTAAACTTCATAATCTAGGCGCACTCTGTCTTAGTAATAACTTTCTGGAAATAATTCCAGACACAATTAACAACCTTAAACAGTTAGATTCTTTTGACGTTTATAACAACAAGCTTACATTTTGAAGACAATAGGTGCAAGTCTGAACCGCATCAGTGAATTTGATATTGGTGATATTCTGAATAACTTAACTACCTTTCCTCTAGGTATGTGTAAGCTAGCTAATCTAAAAGTAATATCTCTATGTTCTAATCAAATATCATCCTTACCAGGAGAAATTGGCATGTTATATCATCTTAGGTGGTTATCTCTACCAGAGGAGTTTGAAAGTTTAACCCAACTAAAGACACTGGGATTAGGTTGTAGTTTGTTTACAACCTTTCCCACGGTGGTATTGGAGCTGAAGCAACTCCAAGAGTTGAGACTAAATAACAACTATCTCACAAGTATACCTCCTCATATTGAGAACTTAAGACAGCTAAAGCTTTCCTTAATGACACCTCAAGTTCAAAAGTCTACCGATCAATACATAAATACCAAGAAACATCCTACAACAACAACTTCGAATTCTTTCACTGAGCGATTATTAGCATACATATACCCAACGAGATCGAACTTTACTGAATAACACCAATAATTATTGGTGTTAACTTGACAAAGTGAGTTCAAACTTTGGCGCTTTGATGATAAAATGAGTGGGTTCATACGTTCCTGTTGCCACGTCGTGTTTACTGACGCTCCATTGGTTGATAAAACATGTTCTGTCTGTGGCCAAGTGGGTGACACTGTTGCATTTAAGACTGAGGATCAGAATAGTCACGATGTGATAAAAGCTGCTATTACTAGACTTGATCTTGTCAGGAAGGCGATTCAAAATCGATGTAACTCATATGAAATAGTTAAACATCTGATCACTACTCAGAATACTGAAGATGAAACAAAGAATGTTGTCATAATCACGTGTATAGAAATTCTGTATAAATCTCTGATAGACGCTTTGAAGTTAAGAGATGTAGCATGTGTGCTTGACAAAATTATTCACAACCACATTATTGTAGATGATAATGTGGTTGAGTTTATTACCTGGAGATATTTCGATATCCGTCCAGAGATTATCATAAGCGAGCTTCAATATAAACTATTTCTGAATTTAAAAAATGGGGATGTCTTATTTCTGGAAGAATATAAGAAACATGTCGAATCTCTCGACGTAACACCAGTTGAATATCTAGATGAGACACTGAACACATGTCTAGCAACTCTCAAAGAGTTGGGATTGCTTTTGCTCGGTTGAAGTGATTAATCGGAGGAAATAACGGGTATTCCCGCTCTCGAATTCTTTCACTGAGCGATTATTAGCATATATATATACAAATCGGGAACTGATCCCATACCCAACGAAATCGAACTTTCAGATAAGTTAGTTTAAACTTTACTGAATAACACCAATAATTATTGGTGTTATTTAACGGTAGAATCGTATAAATGTTTGTTTGAGTTAAAATTACTCAAAAAGTAAAGTGAATAAGTTATTTCTACATCATTAAATGTCATTTGGTACATATAGTTGTGGAAATAAAAATGGCGAATATACTAATTATTCTGGTTAGGAACAGATCTATGTTGTTGACCCACAAAGAGAGAATGTGTTTGAGTATTAGGGTATCAACGTAATGGATCATGTGATAGAAATAACAGATGTAATCAATGTGTAGAAGTTATTAGTCAAAACATGGAGCTCATCAAAGTATCTATTAAAAGAGGATACTTTGATGTAGTGTACTGTTTGTCAGTGAAGAAGTACTGTTTGTCAGTGAAGAAGTACTGTTTGTCAGTGAAGAAGTACTGTTTGTCAGTGAAGAAGTACTGTTTGTCAGTGAAGAAGTACTGTTTGTCA
>Ga0078972_1001696_pt1 | contig 80063 bp, 83 predicted proteins | sample YelNatPaOPGAMG01_FD_67568 | JGI IMG/M metagenome (GOLD analysis project Ga0078972, IMG submission 67568) | Hot spring thermophilic microbial communities from Obsidian Pool, Yellowstone National Park, USA - OP-RAMG-01 (SPADES assembly) (version 2) | ecosystem: Environmental > Aquatic > Thermal...
TTATATTATTTTGTCAAGTAATTTTTCGAATGCGAATTTGCTCAGGAAAGATGACGAGGGGCTAACCTGCTGGAATCTGTGGCGGATTCACAAAGAAAAAAATCCTTTTACGGAATTTCTGATAGATACCTGTTATGACAATGGGTTTAAGATAAGGCGGGCAGGCTTCAATAAGACGTTTTACCTCATCTTCCGTAAGTGCCCTCTCTCTTCGATTTCTTACTTTGTAAAAAAGATCATCCGCATTATCAAAAGGATTCTTTTCAACCATTCTCCACTTTAAACCCTTCCTGAAGATATGACGAAGTATAGCCATTTCAAGGTTAACCGTTCGTTCCGATCTTTCCGTTCCATATATTGTTGGTGTTTCCTTTCGCTTATCTCGAAAATCTTCAAGTTCTTTGTATCCGATCTCTGAGAGTAACTTGTTTCCAAAATGTTCTCTTAAGATGGGAATAAAATACTTAACGGAAGTATTGAAATATTTCTGATCTCTGACCTTTTCAACGTAAGCATCGAGGAGTTCATTAAAGGTAGTTCTATTTTCCTTTTTGATATCAAAAAATCTACCTTCCCGTATCAAAGCCTTGACCTTCCCTAAATAAGCCTCAGCCTCTCTTTTTGACGGTCCAATGGCTTTAATTACCCTTTTGCCACTGGGATCGTAAAAATCCACATACCAAATATCACCTTCTTTTCCATCTTTGTTTTTTCTTTTAAATACCCCCATAATACACCTCCTCAAATTATTTTAATCGTTTTTGATAACATTAGGTTGTATAAGGATCATCTTTTTGTTTTAACGTTTGGTTTTTTTGACAAAGCGGATTTCATACCCCAAATAAGCCATTATCTTTCTAACAAACTCATACCCGGGATTAATACGACCACTTAACACCCTCGACAAATAGCCTTGATCAATATTTAGATCTTTCGCTAAGCGATAGGCAGTTACTCCTTTTTTAGTCATAATCCCTTTGATCTCACTTCCAATAAGTATTATTTTCTTTTTCTTCATGCTTGCTAATTTAACATATATTTGTTTTTTTTGTCAAGTATTTTTTCTAAATTTAGATGATTTTTTATAGAAACATTTTGGAAACATCGAAAAATTAGTATTGTAACCCTTTGATATTAGAAGTGCTTTTTTTAGCCTCTTGCCTCCTCACCAAGAGGTCAGAACGTTTTAAATTCTTTCTCGATTCGAGATAAGCCTTTATTTCTTCTGGGTCAAATCTGATAGCATCACCAATACGATGAAAGGGGATCAATCCTCTTTCGGCTTGTTTATAAACCCAAATCACGGACATTCTTAACCACTGTGAAAGTTCTTTTGGAGTTAATAGTGGTCTAACTTCTTCCATATTTAAACCCCTTGATGGTCTTTAAGGCTCTCTCCCAAGCGACGCTTACCTTCCCTCCCCCCAAGGAGAAAAATTGAGCCAAAGTCGTATTTTTTGTAAGCCCCGTCCCCAAATAGGGGGTAAGAAAAGACCCTTCATCCAAGTATGTTTTTCGTTCATCCGAGTATATTTTTAGTATCATTTTCGTATCAGTTTTGAGTGATCTCTAACCTGAAAGAGAGGTTATTCGATTCTTTCTTGCCCACTCCAAGACATCTGAAAGGAGGTAGGCTCTACTTCTTTGAGAAATTTTCACATAGGGTAAACCCCTCTCTCTTCGTAGTCTATCCAATTCCGATCTCTTCAAGTTCAAAGCCTTCATGAGTTCCGGCTCCGAGATCAATCTCTCTTCCATATTTTGTTTCCTCCTTGCTTTGAAAATCTTCAGCCAGAGGTTGATTTATCTTAAGTGCTTCAATTGTCCATTCTTTGAGTTGTGAAGTATATCCCTCCAACCCAGTTGTTTTATCGATCCCCCATGTGCAAAGAACTTTCTTTCTTAAGTGTGGTTTAACCCTTTCTTCAGACTCCAGAGGATTGCACTCTAATTTTAGCTCCATTGCGAGGTCGAACATGTCTTTTTCAACGATCATAACCCGGAGAAGTTTAACCTGAGTTGGCTCTGCCGATAGCTTTATGTAAATTTCACCCAAAAGATTAGCGATTCTCCTTGCTGAAATTTCGTCCTTTTTTTCTCCTATTTGGATGTTGTATTCTTCTACAGCCCACTTCACTTGATTGACCCATTGATCCTTATCCAGGTTTAGATAAATTTCCTGTAAGTATTTAGATTGAATACACTCATTACAAACCCCTCCGTTAAGTTCTGGATGCCTCGAACATTGGCTTATTTTTAGATTGTATTTCTTGCAATAAAAAGGGCTTCTGGATTTTTCCTTCTTATTCACCGAAGTTATTCCTTTACACCTTAAACATTCAGGAATAGATAGTTTGATCCTGTTTTCGCAAATAAGTCTCGTGTCTAAAGGGTGGTAAAGCCAATGATTGAAGCTTTCACAAAAGACCTTCATTTTCTATCTCCATGTGAATCTTCATGACTCTGGAGGGTTCTATGATTGCAGTTACAGGGACATAAAGGACTCCTCGAATTTTCATTTCGTTCTCTTGAAGTATAAATCTATAATATTTTCTACTTTAACTCTTTTTCCCATTTCATCCTCCTTAACCTTCATGCCTTTGCTATTGCACCAGGGAAGACCTTCTTTACTTGGTGAAGGACTTCAAGGTGCTTCCTGGACTTGTTTCTGAGTAGCAATACTTCGCTTGGAAGATAAATTGCTTCTTTTATCCCTTGAGCCATTAACTTTCTCATCTCTCCTTCGTCCCAGACTAACCAAAGAGTATCATCCAAAAGTCGTGAGTAAATCTTTACAGGAGCAAACCTATTCTTTTCATTAGAAAGCTCCCTTCGAAGTTCTTCATCGGATAGTCTCCTGGCGTCCTCCCTCCCCTCAGGCGTCTTTTTGGGAGCTTTAGATTCATCACTGAGACAACCTTGCTCTCTTAATCTTCTAAGTATCCTTTGCACTATTTCGCTCATTTCTTTCTTCTTATACCCCCGATTCAAAGCGTCCAATGTGTCCAAAACCCTTGTCTATCAAGGGCTGGAGGGCAATTTGCAATGTGTCCAGAGACCCTCCCTTGGACACTTCGAAAATTGCCCGCTAACCCTTGAAAATACTGAATTCTGGACGGATTGGACACTTTAAAACCACCCCTTATAGATAAATATACCTTTCAAGTATCTCTTCAACCCAATCTTTTTTGAAGAAATACCCCCTCTTCCCCCCCTTTTTAGTTGGACAGGGAGCATCAGGTTCAAGCGACTGAATGAAGTTTGCCATTTTCTTCTCAGAAGTTAGAACGTCAGACAGTCTTGTATCTTCTCTTACCAAATTGAAAAGTTCGGCGGTAGGAACAAATACCTCTACTTTGTTGTCACCAAAGAATTTCTCTTTTATCAGGGAAATGAGCGGGCTAATAATTGAACTTGATTCCTGAGCCTTTTTTTGTGACATTTCAGAAGCCAAGGTCGTTAATTGATCAAAAATAGAAGTAGCATTTGTTGTCTCTTCGAGGACAAGTGAAATGGCAAAAATGGGCTCCCAAATATCCCTCTCCCGATCGGTTAGTTTGGAAATCTGAGGGATATTGGAATCGGGTAGAAAGTGATAAACTTCTTCTACGTCTTTGCAATAATTTAATGCCCAAAGGTAAAGGTTTGACCTGATTGCTTCTATCTCCTCTGAATCCCTTTGTAGAACAAGTCTTTTAATTTTTTCATCATCTTTCTTTTTGACCATCGTAATTCTGAATGCCCTATCTCTAATTGTTTGGGGGAGCTGGTTTAAACCACAAAGCACTTTAGGGGAGTAGATCTCATAACGGTTGTTTTGAAATTTCCCATTAACTTTCTCTGTTCGTAAAATTACGGAACCCCGTTGAAATCCAGAGTTGAGCATTGAAATAAGTTGTGAGAAGTCTTCCCCATTTTCTCTTTTTAAATTGTCGCATTCATCCCAGATCAAGGTTGAGTTATTCTGCGTTATTTCTCGAAAGATTGAAGAAGGTGAAGGGTTTGTTAATCTTTGAGTTGAATTGAAACAAAATTGACTGATCACATCTAAAAGTAAGGTTTTACCGCATTGAAGAACTGGCGATATTATCCAGAGATATCCAAAATGACAAAAGACTTTGTAGAGGTAAGTTCCAAGAATCCAAACAGCGAGAAAAAGTGGTATTTTCTCATTTTTAAAAAAAACTCTCTCCCTCATAAAATCCCTAAGGCGAAGGATAAAATCAGGCTCCACGGGATCGTTTTTCAAAAAACATTCTACAATAGCTGGAGTAAGATCTGAATGCGTGAATGAACCTTTTGATGTTTCGTCTAATGTGCGGTCACTTCTTATTAGGATCCTCTTATTCCCCCATTTGACTCCATAGGTTAAAATTCCGTTTTTATAACTCTGAGCCTCTGGTAGCTCTTCTTTGTGAGAATCGATCCTCAACAACTCAAAAATTTTCTCATTCTTTATTTCTTCCTCCTTACTCCTCCAATCTAAAAAATTATTCTGGTCTGAAAGGACTTCGAGTAATTTTTCTTTTGTCCTCCCTTGATGATCCAGTCGGAAATGTCTTCTTTTTCCCCCAGCTTTAAACTTTTGGGATCAAGAATGCGAACGCTCCTTGCCTTACCATCGAGAGACTTCGCAATTGTAACTGCATGCTCAATTCCTGGAAGATCATTGTCGGGTAAAACCACAACTTCACGATCCGTAAAGAATTTGTTGAACTCTTCATGCCATTCTTTTGCACCGAATGGAGCTGTTGTTGCAGTAAAGCCAAGTGATCTCAGGTTGTCACAATCTTTTTCGCCTTCGGTGATAAACACCGTGCCATCAGACTTAATCAATTCGTTTAATCGATAAAGAATAGGTTCAATCCCATCCAGATTATAGAACCATTTCCCATTCTTATCTTTTCGGCGAACTCTGAAATCTTTCGGAGAATATCGCACAACTTGGAAAAGCAAATTCTCCCCATCCACATAATCGTATGTAGCGACGATCCTCTTCTTCTCCTTATTTAAAGGTTTGTAAAGTTTACCAGCCCAGCCACAGCCAAAACAATGATATAGACCTTTTTCCTCATCAATTGAAAGACTCGGGTTATGATCGCTATGTTTGGGACAGAGTGCTTTCCAATCTTTTCCCTTGAGGGTCGCCTCGACTGAAATGACCTCTTTTGATTCCGAATCCCACAATCGAAAAGTTTTCACTTCCACCGTTGTGTTCTCCTTCAAGAAATCTCCTTCATAGGAACTACTTTCAGGATGCTATCGGCAACCACTGGCACCCTATCTCCTGCTCTTAAACCGTGTTTCTCAACGAATCCCTTGGGAAGTGTGATCACGAGAGATTTACCGCTCGAAAAGATTGTTCTGACTTTAGCGATCAATTCACCATTTTTCCTCTTTCCCATTTAAACCTCCTTTTTCTTGGAAAATTTGCTTTTTTTCAATGAAAATGTTATCCTAATATTGAACTTTTATCAATGATTGGGGTAACAAAAAATCAAAAAGTAATGAGGTAACAAAAAGTGGGTCAGAAGTTAATTAGTATTCATTGGTATAGTGATCTTGGTCTTGTGACGTGTAGGACTCGGTTATTAAGTTTTGAAGACTTCAAAAGGTTTGCCAAAGTGCTGTCCGCTCGCTTAGGGTTAACCAATTACAAGTTAGGTCAAGCAAAGGATGGCTTTTTCATTTGGTCGGCTAATGATGTAGTTCATAAGGGTATTTTAACTATTGGGATAGCGTTCAAGACTTTGTCAGCTCATCAAAACCTCATCCGAAAACGTATGCCACTTAGAGAATTTGTTGTTTCAGTAATCAAAATCCTTTCATTTTTTAAGAAAAATCCAAAATCAAACATGAGCTTAAGCCAATTAAAGAACCGTTTGCAAAAGAGTATTGGAGTTGTATATCCAATTTGTAGAATGATAGATGAGATTCTTCCAAAGTTTATTAACCAAAAAGAAGTTGAGGAGCTAAGAAAAAAATTAATTGAAAAAGGAGCAATTAACAACCATGGTATTGTTTCCTTCGATAAATACATTGATGTGTTGTGTGAAGGAGTAGATTCGAAGGGGTTCTATAATTTTTTAGGTGAAAAAAGAGTTTGTCTTTTATGTGGTGGAAGGTTTATTCCTGAAAAGGGTAATTGGGCTCTTTATTGTCCATCTTGCAGAAGGGGGCCAAAGAAAATAGTGAAAATGAGAATCCATCGTCATCCACAAAAGGACGAGATTCGGAGTTATCTTGACGAACTAAAAAACCTTTTCGATATAGATGAACAAAAGGAAATGATCTTAAAACTACACAAAAAGTTTCCAAAGGTTTTCAACCCGACAAGTAAGAAGCCAAAGGGCGGGAGGTTTAACATGAGAGAAATCTGCTAAGGATGAAAAAGACATGATATTAGAAATTGATAAAAGAGGAGGACATTTTATGAAAAACTATTTTAAGAGTAAAACATTCATCGTTTGTTTAATCATTGCTATTATTTTAGGTATTAATCGTTATATGGATTATAAAAAGAAAAAAGAATGGATGCGAGACCAGTATCTTAAATCGGATACAGTCTATCAAAACCTTTTAGCAGAAGTAATGGAGATTGCTCAAAAGTCAAGTTTAGTAGATGAAAAAATCGAAGAAATTGGAAAGAAAGGTTTACCCATCCCACACATTTTATTAAAACAAAAAGAATATTTAATAAAATTGGGTGCATTAAAATTAAAACAATTAGAGGAGAGAGAAAAAGAAGTATTAAGGCAATTAGAACAGAAAGAAAGGGATTAGAACTATTAACGGAAGGGGATAACTAATCATGGTTAAAAAAAGGCGAATTATAGGTTGCTCTACCCGTGAAGTGGCCAATGAGCTGTGGATTGCAAGAGAGATTCTGTCAAAACATGGACCAAGACCTAAAATCGATGCAAATGCATCAAATTATACCTGGTCTGGTTATTGTGCAGAGATAGGTATAAATTACACAACTGCCAACCGTTGGCTCAACCATGAAAACAAACCCCTGGTCCCCTAATCATTAATCCCCAAAAATATTTTCTTCATCTATTTTCTTTATCTTGTATCGAAGGTCAGGAATATAAGCATTATGAATTTTCATATTACTTATATTTTTTTTCCGATTTACTTACTGTTGTTCTATCGATCCCCACCACCTCCGCTACTTTATCTTGACTCCATCCTTTTGCCTCAGCTTTGCAATGGGCTCCTTTAAGTTCCCTTTTAACATCTGCTTTTGTAAGTTCACCTTCAATAACTTCTTCTTGTATTTCTTTTGGCAAGCTTGCAAGTAACTGTGCTTCTGAAGATTCCTTTTTGGTAAGACCAAGGTCTTTAAGAGAAGGTGAAACGGTAACCTCAGGTAACCGCTTATATTCGCCTGGTTTTTGTCTTTCCGTTGCCCTCAGTAATTCCCCAAGTTTTATTTCAACCCAAATAGCATAACTTTTAGCATAACGAATAGCCCATCTAATTAATACTTAGTAATTAAAGAATTTGTCTATATCTATATATTATAGATCTTAGTTCTATAATAATCTTAGTCTAATTAATCTAATCTTATTTAATTAGTTTAGTCTTAGTCTAATATCCTAATCTAAATAAAAATTAATTAATTCTATCAGTTAGTTAAAAGACTATTACTTAAATTCCCTTTTGTGAAATATATCTGCCATATCTTTTAATCTACTAAATCTTACATATCTAAACATATCTACATAATATAGATTTGGTTAATATATGACATATACATATCTGACATAAAAAAACTTAAGAAATTACTTTAAGTTTTAGTTATAGCTCTTTGTAATCTTTAAATATTTTTATAATTTAAAATGAAGTTAAGGGTTTTATTTGCATATTTCATTGTAAATGTGCCAACCTTATTTCTGGGTGATTGTTAGAGAAGTAAAAACACCCTAATTTTTTCTATTTCTGGCAGTAGATAATAAAGGAGAGAATAACACGCTCAATTATTATCAAAGGCTGGAAATCCACCAGAATTTCAATGACTCTTTAATTCTACCCAATCCCATGTTTTAATATTCAGCAACCAAGTTTTTCCAGTCCATTTGTCCATCTTTATAATAATTGGGGCAGTTCCTCTAACTTCGTAACGTTCCCCAAACTCATAAAATAAAGCTAAGCCAATGAACAAGCCAATTAGCATGCCAATTATGAAGCTTTTCCAGTTCATAAAAGGAACCTCCCAATTCTTCTTTCTCAATATTTAGTGTGCACTTTTTGTATGTTAGAAATGTTTCCAAATTGTTTCTATTTCCTTTTTAACCCATTTTAATTTCCTAATAAAATCAATGGTTTTATTTTGTAAATTTTATACTATTTTTTTAAATTTTTTTTATTAATTCTCTTTAAAATTCAATAACTTATATTCCATTTAATATGGTGGTTCGGGACCAAGAGGTCGGGAGTTCAAATCTCCTCTCCCCGACCAATAATTTTAAGCCATGGGAAATTTAAAATTAAATAACCATATTGTTACAGTCTTTGCATTGAAAATATAAAATCACATTTTATTTAATTGACTGCATGTTTCTTCCGTTTCATTGCTTTATATCATATCCATGTAACTTCAGCACAAGAGTATTTTTAACCCCACTTCCACAGGTGTAAAATTTGCCATATTTTATTTTTATAAATAATTAAAACCTAATTTTCTTCTTAATCGTTTGAAAAATTCATATATCATTCAAAATAGAAAAAGATTTAAAATTCTTTTTTAGTTTCTTTTTTTCGATGATCTTTCTCTTTGTTTTCCTCTCCAAGGTAACCTTTATATTCCTTACAAAAACAGAGATAATAATGTCTTCCCCGAAAAGTGGGGCACTCAGAACATAATCTATGAGAATATGGGCATATCATTTTAATTTTAGCCATAATTTTTTATCCTAAGGCCAATTTGGTTTTGGGAAAAGAAGTTCTGCTGTTGCAACCTCAGGAGGCCAAATAATCTCTAACTCACCTTTTTGCCATTGAAGCCACATGCTTGGAGTTTTTAAATTTTCAATTCCGGTAAATTTAATTGGACCATTGATTGTAATGAATTCTTCATTGGCGATCACCTCTCTTAATTTAATTCTATTTAATGTACCAGCTTTTTGAATAGCCTGTTCTAAAATTTGGCAACCAATATAGCCTAAAGTAGAATCCAAATAATCAGGTTTTTTCTTCCATCGAGCTTTATAATTCTCAAGAAATTCTTTAGCTCCAGGCCATTTCCCTTTAGGACTCCAATGTCCTTGCGTAACTATGCCCTCAGTAGCAGAGCCAAATTTTTCATAAAAACCAATAATGGCAGGGCCAACCAATTCCATAAATAACTTTGGATTTAGACCAACTTCTTTGGCTTGTCCTGTTATAAGAAAAGAATCTGCAGGATAAGTCAATGCAATGACAGCATCAGCATTTTTCCCTTTTACCTCTGTAAGTAGAGGAATCAGGTCTTTTATTCCCATAGGGTAATCTTTCTTTAATATCACTTTAATCCCTGCCTCTTTAAGGGCTGGCTCAAGGAATTGCAAATTTTCTCGAGGAAAGAGTTCTTGAAGATATAAAATCGAGGTTGTTTTGACTTCTTTAGCCTTTAACATTTCTACAAAAGATTTCATTTGACGATCTGGAATGCAAGCAGTAATAAACCAAAAATAGGATCCTTTAACTTCCCTCAATTTGACGGATGCTGCAGTAGTTCCAATGAGAGGAATTTTATATTTTTCTGACAAAGGAGCAATTGCAAAATGTATAGTAGTTCCCCAAGGGCTCATTATAAGATCAACTTTATCTTTCGTAATTAACTTTTCATAAATTCTCACTGCAACCTCGGGTTGACTTTGATCATCGTAATAAATTAACTCAACAGGAAGTTTTTTACCCATTTCTTTAATAAAGATCCCTCCTTTTTTATTAATCTCTTCTCCCCAAAGAAGATAAGCATTCATTTGACTTTCTGCTCCAGGAGCATAAATTCCAGTTAATGCCATCGAAAACCCTATTTTTATTTTTTCTTTCGGAATTTCTTTTTGTTGCGATATAGCAATAGATTGAATTCCCAAGATAAAAAAGATAATTAATTTAATAAATATTAATTTCTTCATAACACACCTCCTATTTAAATTTTTAATAGAATATTAAAGACCTAAATAAACCCTTTTTATATAATCATTATTAATTAATTTCGTGCCTTCATCTTGCAAAACGATTCTACCTAATTCAAGTACATAAGCCCATTTAGCAATACGAAGTGTAATCTGAACATTCTGTTCTACTAAAAGGATAGTTAATCCATTGCGATTTATTTCTTGAATCATTTCAAAGATTTTTAATACGACCAATGGGGCTAATCCTAAGGATGGTTCATCAAGCATAAGAAGTTGAGGCCGAGACATTAACCCCCTTCCAATAGCTAACATTTGTTGTTCTCCTCCTGAAAGAGTGCCTGCCATTTGTCTACGTCTTTCGAAAAGGATCGGAAAGAGTCCATAAATCCACTGAAGACTCTCTGATATTTTAGCTCTCGATCTTTTTGTATAGGCACCTATTTCAAGGTTTTCTTGAACGGTTAGAAAAGGAAAAACATGCCTACCTTCTGGAATTAAAGAAATTCCTAATTCAACCCTTTGATAAGGCTCATAACATTTGAGATTTACACCATTAAAAAATATTTCTCCATTTTTAGGAGATAAAATACCAGCTATAGTGGAAAGTAATGTGGTTTTTCCTGCACCATTGGATCCAACTAAAGCTGATATAGTTTTTTCCTCAACTTCAAAGGTAATATCCCATAATGCCTGGATTTCATTATGAAACACTGATATAGAGTTAACCTGTAACATATTGGTATAAATCTTTAGGATGTTTGTAATTCTTTCCCTAAATAAGCTTCAATGACTTTTGAATTATTAGAAATTTCATCAACTGTACCTTCTGCAATTTTTTCTCCATAATGTAGAACAATTACTCTATTTGAAAGTCCAACAATTGCCTTTATTACATGTTCTACCATAAAAATAGTAACTTTAAGCTCTTTACTAATCGCCTCTATAAGTGACATTGCCTGAAGGATTTCTGTAGGATTCAATCCAGCCAATACCTCATCAAGGAGAAGCACTTTGGGTTTGGTAGCAAGTGCTCTTGCAATTTCTAATCGTTTTCTATCAGCGATCGTTAATGCATGAGCCAAGAAATGCTGTTTTTCTCTTAATCCTAAGAACTCAATTATTTTCAGGGCTTCCTTTTCAGCTTGAATCAATGATTTAATCCTTTCTCTCCCAAAAAGAAATCCAACCTTTACATTTTCTAAAACACTCATATTTAGGAAAGGTTTAACTATCTGAAATGTACGTGTAATTCCGAGACGACAAATCTTATGGGGGCTAAGCCCTGTTATATCATTATCTTCAAAGTAAATCTTGCCAGAAGTTGGTTGATACAAGCCACTAATAATATTAAATAATGTAGTTTTCCCTGCACCGTTTGGACCAATTAGACCCACGATTTCGTTGGAATAGATTTCAAAATCAATTTGATTGAGGGCAACAACACCACCAAATCTCTTTGAAATCTTTTTACCTGCCAGAATTCTCATCTTAATCCCTATCAAATAAATATTTAATTAATCGATTTAAAGGATTAAATATCCCGCCAGGAATGAAGTATACTAAGATAATTAGAATAATCCCAAGAATAATCAAATAATAATATGGATATTTTGCCCATAAAAATTCTGAAAGAAGGGTTAAAAGAGTTGCACCTAAAATAGGACCTTTAACTTCAGTTAAACCACCTAAGAATGCAATAACAATTACCTGAAAGGATAGAATTGGATTAAATACTGTATAAGGATCTATATAAGTCCATCTAAGAGCCATTATTGCACCAACTATTCCTGGGAAAAAAGCACTTATAGCAAAAGCTAACCATTTATAAAAACTTGTATTTATCCCCAACGATTCGGCAGCTTCCTCATCTTCTTTAATGCTTAGAAGTCCCATACCAAATCGGGAATTTCGAATCCACCAGGAATTGACAACTGCCCCAATTGAGATGATGAGCATAGAAAAATAAAATACCCTAATATCAGGGGCTCCTAATAATATGCGACCTACTGTTCCACTGATATTGACTTCCCAATTGATAAAAATATACTTTGTAAACTCACTAAGACCAAGGGTTAGAATAACAAAATATGGGCCCCTGATTCTTAAACATGGAAAACCAATTCCAAAGGCTAAAATCATACTTATTAATCCACCGATGGGAAGAATTAAAAGGAATGGTAGCTTTCGCCATAATAAAGCCATTAAATAAGCACCTACACCAAAAAACGCTGCATGACCAAGAGAGATATATCCTGTAAAGCCTGAAAGGACAATCCATGATTCTGTAAGAGCAATCCACATCAAGATATTTAATATAACTGAAATAATATAATCAGAAGAAATAAATGGAAGAAAGGAAAGTACAGAGATAGTTATAATCAATAATGATAAGTTAAAAATCGATTTCTTCAAATAGCTATCCCCTCCCAAAGATTCCCTTAGGTCTGAGAAGAATTACAGCAATAAAAAGCCCATAGCTAATTATTGAACGAAATCCAGGAGAGGTAAAACTAGTTCCAACTGTTTCAACAATACCTAATAATACTCCTCCAAGTAGACTACCTACTATATTTCCTAAACCTCCTAAAACAATCACTATAAAAGCAGTTATTGTATAAGGGAGTCCCATAAATGGATTAATTTCATAGAACATACTAATTAAACATCCTGCGAATCCAGCCATGGCAAAACTAATAATAAAACTAAACAGATAGATTCTTTTTGTATTTATTCCCACAAGTTGTGATACCACGCGATCTTGGATCAGTGCACGGATTGCTTTTCCCAACATTGTCTTTTGCAGAAAAATAAAACACCCCATAGATATTAATAATGCAATGATAAATGCTATAAATCGATTAAGCATCAAGGGGACATTTAAAATTTTTATGACTTGTGTGAAATAAGAATATCCGCGAATATCAGCGCTCCATAAGAGTGAGGCTATATTTTGGAATATAATAGAAAGGGCAAAGAAAATTAATAAAGAATTTGATTCTAAAGCTGATAAAGATTTCGTTTTTTTAATAATAGGAAGAAAGATAAATTGGCCAATTAAAATACCAAGGATTGCTGTTATTAAACCAGAAAAAAAAAGTGAATAGAGAGGGCTTATACCCATAAGAGTAAAAAGCCAAAATGTGGTATAAGCCCCAACCATTATAATCTCTCCATGAGCAATATTGAGAAGTCTCATAGTCCCATATATTAAATTGAGTCCAACGGCAATCAAAGAATAGATTGAACCAATAATAAGACCTGTGAATAGAAGTTGAAAGAATCTTTCCTCCATGATTTACTTCCAAATAGGTTTAGGAAATAAAACCTTTGCTGTTGCTGTTTCAGGTGGCCAGACGATTTCTAATTCACCTTTTTGCCATTGTAGAATCATACTTGGTGTACGTCTATTCTCATTTCCGGTGAAAGAGACAGGGCCATTAATGGTCATAAATTCTTGTGTAGATATAATTTCTCGAATTTTTTCCCAATTCAGTGTACCTGATTTTTCAACTGCTTGTTCCAATATTTGACCAGCCATATAGCCTAAGGTTGAATTTAAATAGTCGGGCTTCTTTTTCCATTTCGCCACATAACGATCAAAGAAATCTTTTGCTCCTGGCCATTTACCCTTAGGACTCCAATGACCCATTGTTGTAATTCCTTCAGTATTGTGACTAAACTTTGGTCCAAAGGCGACTGCTGCAGGGCCTACCAATTCAAACAAAAATTTTGGGTTAAGGCCAACTTCTTTAGCTTGTGTTGTGATTATAAAAGAATCAGCTGCATAACATAGGAAAATCGCTGCATCTGGGTTTTTCCCTTTAGCTTCTGCTAATAAAGTGGTAAGATCTTTTACCCCCATAGGATAATCTTTTTTTAAAATGATATCAAAATTAGCTTCTTTTAATTTGGGCTCGAGAAATTGTAAATTCTCCCTTGGGTAAAGTTCTTGTAAATAGATAATAGAAATATTTTTTATCTCTTTCTTAAGTGAACTGAGTAACCCTACCAAAGCCTCCATTTGCCGATCAGGAATGCAAGAGGTTGGAAACCAAATATATTTAGCCCCGAGATCTCTTATTTTAATTGATGAGGCTGTGCTCCCAATCACAGGGGCTTTATGTTTTTCAATTGTTGCCACAATAGCAAAATGATTTGTAGTTCCATATGGCCCAAGTAAAAGATCCACTTTATCACTTGTAATTAATTTTTCATATACTCTTACCGCTGTCTCAGTTGAACTTGCATCATCATAGTAAACAAATTCTACGGGAATCCTTTTATTAAATTCTTTTACAAAAATCCCACCTTTCCTATTAACATCCTCTAACCATAACTGATAAGCTTGCATTTCACCCTCTGCTGCAGGGGCATAGATTCCAGTGAGAGACATGGAGAAACCTATTCGAATTTTATCCTTAGCACTCACATAATTAGTTAAGAATAATGAAATAACAATCATTCCTAAAAATAGATATAATTTTTTCCCCATTTTTTACACCTCCTCGTATAATATTTTAAAAACAAATTTAAAAATTCTTTTTCACCTCCTTCCCAATCATAAAGTCATTTGAATATTATTTTTATTTTCGAAAATCTTCCCATTCAATCTTTCCCTTTCTTCCCTTTATAGCATCAATTATCTTTTCGGGAGTAATTGGAAGGTCCTTTATTCTAACCCCTATGGCATCAAATATTGCATTTGCCACTGCAGGAGCTACCCCAACTAATCCAGGTTCTCCCAAACCTTTTGCACCGTATGGTCCTGTTTCATCATAGGCTTCTACAATGATAGGAGTAATGGGAGGGGTATCCAAAGAATTTGGTATTTTATAGTCTGCAAAAGAGGGATTAATTACTTTGCCATTATCAAAAACTATTTCCTCATAAAGTGCGTATCCCAAACCTTGGACAAATCCCCCTTCAATTTGTCCTTCTACATTTTGGGGATGTATAGCATGACCAACATCATGTGCCGAAGCACCTTTAATCACCTTCACTTTTCCTGTTTCGGGATCTACCTCTACTTCAACTGCCTGGGCTGCAAATATATACCCTGACATCGTCCCAAAAGGAAAACCATAAAAACCACTTCGATCGAAGGCAGGCTTTTCTACCATAAAAGAGCTTTTACCAATAATAGGTCCACCTTTAACCCAACAGCTTATTGCTCCTAATTGTTGAAATGTGATTCCTTTTTCTGGAGAATATTTAACAAATACCCTTTTATCTCGAATCATAAGGTCTTCTTTGTTTTCATCTAACTGTTTTGCAGCAAGATCAAGCAATTGTTCTCGAGCATCAATAGCTGCCAATCTTACGGCATTTCCCCCTGTATAAGTTAACCGACTGGCACTTGTAGCCCAAGTATATGGTGTTGCATCAGTATCTCGAATAACTAAATTAATATCATCTATCGAAACACCGAGCTCTTCAGCCACTATTTGAGTAAGAATTGTATCGGATCCTTGTCCAATATCCATTGTTCCAACATGTAGAGAGATAGTTCCATCTTCATTAACTCGAACAATGGCAGAAACAGTCAAAAGCCCACTGATATGATTGATCGAAGCAATTCCCCTTCCTCTATATTTTTCTTTTTTTTCTTTCCACCCGATAGCAGAAGCAGCTTTTTCTAAACATTCTTTTATTCCAACACTGTAAATAGGTTGACGACCTACTGATAAATCTCCTGGATTCAAAGAATTTTTTAGACGAATCTCTAATGGATCTAATCCAAGTTCTTTAGCAGCCATGTCAATTAACGATTCTGAAGCGAAAGTAGTCTGAGGATTACCAAAACCTCTAAAAGCGCCTGCTTTAACCTTATTCGTATATACACAATATCCCTCGATCTTTAAATGAGGAACTCTATAAGGTCCACGTGCCATTAAAGAACCAAATCCTGCAACACCAGGCCCATCATCTGCATAAGCGCCTGTGTCAAATACATTTACCATCTCTTTCGCAACAAATGTTCCATCTTTTTTAACACCTAACTTTCCCCATATAATACAGGGATGCCTAGGCCGAGAGGCTGAAAATTCTTCTTCTCGTGTCAACACGATTTTCACAGGAAGTCCTGTCTTTTGGCTTAAAGCCACACAAATAGGTTGGACATTGGTCTCTATCTTTCCCCCAAAACCTCCACCTACATTTGGAGCTATTACCCTGATCTTACTCATAGGAATCTTTAGAGACTCTGAAACCCTTGACTGCGTGATAAAAATGCTTTGAGTGCTGGAATAAATAATTATTTTCCCAGAAGGATCTATTAAAGCAATTGCACCAGAAGGCTCAATGTATGACTGATGATGCATATGGGTCTTAAATGTGTCTTCTACAATAAGATCTGATTCCTTAAATCCTCTTTGAATATCTCCTTCAATAAATGTTGTATGGGAACAAACATTTCTCCTATCTTGAATTGCAGGGAAAACACAAAAATAAGACTTTAAATCTTCGTGAATTATTGGAGCTTCTGTTTTCATAGCTTCCAATGGATCAAAAACAGCAGGAAGTTCTTCATAATCTACTTCTATCAATTGTATGGCCTCTTCAGCAATCTCTTTATCAATAGCCGCTACAGCTGCTACTGGTTCTCCAATATAGCGAACCTTATCTCTTGCTAAAACAGGTTCATCTTTAATGAAGGGCCCATATCTTCCATCTGGAATATCTTCATAAGTGATTACAGCTTTTACACCATGTAGTCTTAATGCCTTACTTTTATCTATGTTAAGAATTTTTGCATGGGGAAAAATGCTCCTTAAAACCTTTCCCCATAACATGTTGGGGAAACTGATATCATTAATATATATAGCTGACCCTAAGGCCTTTGGATTACTATCTACTTTGGGAATCGATTTACCAATATATTGATGATTCATAACTCCCTCCTCATTCTTTGAGCAGCCATTTTTACAGCTTTTATGATTTTTACATAACCTGTACATCTGCAGAGATTTCCAGATAAACCAATTCGTATGTCTTCCTCTGAAGGGAATGGATTACTGTTAATAATGGCTTTAGCAGATAGGATCATCCCAGGAGTACAAAAACCACATTGTATTGCTCCCTCCTCAATAAAGGCCTTTTGAATGGGATGAAGTTCTTTCCCTTGGGATAATCCCTCAATTGTAGTAACTTTTCTACCCCTAACATCAACAGCTAAAAGTAAACAAGATCTAATAGGTAATCCATCAAGGAGTACAGTGCAAGCCCCACATTCTCCTTCTGAACATCCTTCCTTCGTCCCTGTTAAACCAAGATCATCCCTAAGAACTTCAAGTAATGTTCTTTGAGGTGAAATTGAAAGAGTATAAATCTTATTATTAATATCTAATTGAACATCATATTTTCGCATTCATATCCCTCCTTTAAATCATAAGGGCTTTACTAAAAGCTTCCTTTAGAGCTCTTTTAGTTAAAACATAAACCATCTCTTTCCTATATCTATCAGAAGCATATATATTAGTGATGGGATTTGCAATCAACTGGGCTTCCTTAGCAACCTTCTCTATAAGATCTTCTTCAACTTTCTTACCTAACAATATCTCTCCAGCATTTTTTACCTTTAAAGGAGTTGGAGCAACTCCACCCAAGCCTACGCCCACATAATTACAGTTACCTTTTTCATCAACTCCTATTAAAGCAGCTACACCTACAATGGCAATTGAGTTATTTGTCTTATCAAGTTTGATATAAGTTCCTCCTATTCTTGAAGGAAGAGGAGGTATTATAATCTCAGATAGAATTTCAGTTTTGGATAAGATTGTTTCATAAAAATCTACAAAGAATTCTTCGACAGCAACTATCCTTTCACCTTTTGTTGAAAATAACCTTAGTTTTGCCCCTAAGGCAATCAAAGCAGGAGGAAAATCAGCAGCAGGTTCTCCATGGCATATATTCCCTCCAATTGTTCCCATATTACGAATTGGAGGAGATGAAATCTTTGATGCAGCCTCCGAAAGAATTGGACAGTGTTGACGAATTAATGGTGATTCAAAAATGTCTCGATGACGATTAAGCGGTCCAATTTTTAATCCTTCTTTGGAATCCCACCGAAGTTGGTCTAAACCTGGAATTGTTTTGATATTCACTAAGTGAGAAGGTTGAATCAAATTATTTTTAATTAAAACAACAAGAGAGGCCCCACCAGCCAATATTTTTGCCTCTGGATATTCATTTAAAATTTGAGAAGCTTCTGCCAAATCTTTTGGTTCTATGTATTCAAAATACTTCATGAGCCACCTCGTTTCTATTAGCCTTTTTCAATTTTAGATTTTAATGCCAAAACAAATTGTTCACCCAATTCTTTTGCCTTTTTTCTAATAATTCCCTCCCCAAATTTTCCTAATGTACCTAAAATAGAAACATCAGAGCGATAGTAAACCTCTGTCTCACTTTCTGAAAGAGAATTAAGTGTTATCTCATTTTTCGCAAGTATAGAACTGGCCATAAATGAGTCTTCTCCTCTGCCTGTGGTTAAAATACGTTTAAGAGGTTCCTTTTCAGTAATACTCAATTTGATCTTGAAATGGGCAGAAATAGGTCCAACTTTTGTTTTTATCGAAGTTAAGTAAGTATCTTCGTCTAAAACCTTTACACCTTCACATCCTGGCACACAGGATGCTAAGGATTGGGCATCCAAGAGAAAATCCCAAACTTTTTTTATGGGTGCATGAATTGAAAATTTCTCTTCAATGAGCATTCTTCTCTCCCTTTATTTTTCTTCCCATAGTTTTCTTACAAGTTTTGCTTTATATTCATATTTTGGTAAAGAATCAGGTGGAACAAGTTCAACATTAGCTCTGAAGATAAGTTTTTCACGAATAAGGTTTTCAATTTCCTCTTTCAGCTGCTTAAGGTCTCCAGGGTCTTTCCCATATTCAACTTTAATATGAATAGGAGGTTTCCAACCTTCTGGAGGTGGTGCATATAATTGAATTTCAATAGCTCCAGTCGTTCTGGGAGAAAGGCTGGCTACAGTATCCCTAACAGCTGAAGGATAAACATTGACTCCTTGGACAATAATCATATCATCAGTTCGACCAAACACTCGAATACCAAAACCTGTTCTACCACATTCACAGCTTGTTTGGGTAACCTCCACATGATCTCTTGTTCGAAATCTAACCAAAGGAATACATTCACGGTCTAACGAAGTATAAACAAGTTCTCCTCGGGTTCCTTCTTTTATTTCTAAAACCTTACCTGTATCAGGATCAATGATTTCAGGATGAACAATGCCTTGAGCAATAAAGTGCATCCCACGCTTATACCTACATTCTGACCATATCTCCCCACACATATCTCCATTACCCATCATTTCAAGGAATATACAATCAAATGTTTCCTCAACCTTTTGACGGAGTGCTGTAATGGCCGCCCCAGGTTCACCTCCAGCAAGAATTAGTTTTAATCCAAGGCTTTTAGGATTAATACCTCTTTTTTCCAGTGCTGCAGCAAAAGCCATTGGGAAAGAAGATGTTGCCAAAAGAGCATTTGCCCCAATATGCTGGAAAGCTGCAATTAATCTATCCATTGCTCCAACACCCACTGGCACGAGGGTGCATATAGCTTCTATTGAATCTGCATAAGAGGCGGCGATAAAAAATGGGGATACTGCTAAAGGCATAATGCAATCAGGTCTGAGTCCACCTGTCCAAAAAGCTCTGCAAGAGGCTTCTCTCCAAACTGTTAAATCATGTTTGGTTAAACCAATGAAAGTCGGTCTTCCAGTTGTTCCGCTTGTAGAATATATTCTTTTTACCTTGCTCATTGAGCAGGCAATATGAGTACCTAATGGAGGAGAAGCAATTTGGCTATCACGAAGTTCTGACTTTTCTGTAAAGGGAAGTTTTGATAAGTCCTCGAGTGTTTTAATATCCTTTAAGGTCACACCTGCTTCTGCGAATTTCTTTTTGTAGAATTCAGAATTTTCCCAAACATATTTTAATTGTTTTAATAAAGCCTTCTCTTGCACATCATGGAATCTTTCTGGAGATAGTGTCTCCATTTCTTCATTCCAATACTCTCTATATTTCCTCACCATTCCATTCCTCCTTTTAATTTCTATAATTTACTTTTTAAATAGGTGGCCCCATTTCTTTTGAGCCATTTCTATAATTTCAGGATCATCTACCGTTCGAGGAGCTACCTCTCCCCAGAATTCATATTCTTCCCAAGGAATGGTAGCATCTATTCCTAATCCAGCCTGCCATCCTTTTTCTCTTAAAGGTAAAGAGGGATCAAGCCATTGTCCAGCCCTTCGAGGTAAAATATATACATCCCGATCAGCTTTAACCCGAGTAGAAAGGGCCCAATGAACACTATTATAATCCCATATATCTATATCTTTATCGACCACAATGATGTGTTTATATCTGGCATATGTAGCACCCCAAATTGCATCCATCACCTGTTGGGGGTGTCCTTTAAATAATTTATTAATCTTTACAATTGCTTCATAAGTAACATCACAACGTAAATCCAATATCCCAGGAACTAATTTCTTAAGTGTTTTATAAGCTTCAGCCTGTGATGCTTTTCCAACTACAATTGCACTATCTGATGGATACCACTGTTCTCTGGCTCCTAAATAGATTGGGTTTTTTCTATGAGTTATTAGGTTTACTTTAAATACAGGATTACTTCTTGCTTCTCCATAATAACCTGTATATTCACCAAACCCACCTTCCATTTTCCTAATGTTTGGTTCAATCACCCCTTCAAATACAAACTCACATGTAGCAGGAACTTCAATATCAATTGTCTTACATTTAACCATCTCTAATGGTTCTCCTCGCAAAGCACCTGCTAAATGGAACTCATCTACTCCAGGAGGCGTCCTTGTACAAGCGACTATAAAAACAATCGGATCATATCCTGTAATTACAGCCATTGGCATAGGTTTTCCTGCCTTCTCATATTTCATATAGTGTTGTCTACCGTGTGTATATTCAGGTGCACCCCAACCAAGTAAGTTTTTTCCAAGTGTTCCCATTCTATAAATCCCAGCGTTAAGAACACCTGTTTCGGGATCTTTTGTGATCGAAACAGAAAGAGTTCCAGGAAAAGGTCCACCATCATATTGATGCCACTTTACATTACAAATATTATTAAGGTCAATAGATTCCCCTTCAATGATTTCTTCTTGACAAGGACCATTTCCTATGATTTTAGGAGCTATTAATCTGTCTGTTTTTTTTACCCACCATTCATTAAATTGACTCCACTCTTCTAAACCAAGCGCCCATAGAAACCTTCTATCCGCTCCAAGAAGATTGGCTACCATAGGGAAATCTGTCCCTTTAATTCTCTCAAATAAAATTGCAGGCCCAAATTCTTGAAGGCCAATTCTTGTAATTCCATTTACTTCCCATTCTGGATCTACCTCTTCCTTGATACGAATGAGATCATTCTTTTTTTCTAAAAATTCAATAAATTCTCGCATATCATACCAATTAGTCTTTCCCATTTTTCACTCCTCTTATAGAGAATTGATTGATTTCCATATTAACTAATTATTTCAAAAGAAAAAGAATTACCAGCCAGGCGGCCTCGAAATAGTTATGTGAGGTTGAACCTCCTCTTCTTTTGGTATCCAAGCAGGCTTGATATTTTTGCCGATTGGATGAACCTGATGAGGCCCACGACCTTCTGGGAATCCCTCTTCCTTTAGAATTGCTCTCATCTTTTCAGTCTCTTCATAGTTTATTCTATATTCACATGCCTCTGGGTCAATCTCTTCAATTACCACGCCATAAAATTTCTTAGCTGCCTCAATTGTGAGCCATTCATCTTTTACATCTTCCAGAACCAATTCTGGGTCACGTTCCCATGGGTTTCCAAAACCTCCACCACCACTTGAGGTATAATAAATATGATCTCCTGCCTTAAGACGCACCCCTGTAGCATACATGCCTGCATTAAATTCTTTTTCTGTTCCTTTATTTATAATTAATGCACATCCTCCTCCATTTAATCCTCCACTAATTCCAAATGGCGGAAATTTTTCTCTATCTCCATGAATAGTCATTGTCACATCGGTAAGGACATCAAGTTCCCGGACTAAGGCAAATCCTCCACGTCTCATTCCATGACCGCAGCTATCAGGCCTTGCCTCATAACGTGTATAAATTACAGGGAACCAACGCTCTTCAAGTTCTTGAGGAACAGTTCTTGCGTTACAAAAGCGCATGAATATGAGAGATTTTCCATCTTTAAATACTCTTGCATTCTCGCCACCAACTGCATAGGTATATTGAACAAAGGGCTTTTTCGTCCTTGGATTAAAACCACCCATGCAGAGATTAGTAAGACTAACTGCAGCTGGATAAACTCTCCAAGGTTGAACAGAAGATAGAGGCCCTGCTAAACAAGCAATTGTAACTGCTTCTACTTTATCAAAAGCCCCAGAACAATATCCCGTGGTTGGAGCGGGTTCCAAAACGTGAACACAAGTGCCAGGCTTAGAAATAATTTCTAAATTACGTATAATCCCATTATTAAGAGGAAATAATCTCGGAAAGCATATCATGAATCCAAGATAATTTGCTCCAAGTAGCGTAGCTCGGCTTGCTCCCCAGGAACCTATGGGTTGGGGATCTGATTGAGTCCAATCAAATGTTAATTTTGTACCTTTCTTTGTCATCTTACAGTGAACCCTAATAGGAGGTTTACCTTCCTTCATAACATCTTGATCTCCATAGTCATCAAATTCCCACACCCCATCAGGCAGTTCTTTAATTTCTGCAAGCATTAATCGCTCTGTGTAATTGAATTGCTCCTCGAAAGCCAACTTAACGGTTTTAACTCCATAACGTGAAACTAAATCTTTAACCCGTCTCTCAATTAAACTTGCCGCTTCAAATTGGGCAGTTAGGTCTCCTCTTCTTTCTATACTCCCACGAATATTTAATGCAATAAATCGATACCATTCTTCATCCAATTGATTGTTTTTAAATAATCGGATCGGAGGAATTCTAATCCCTTCAGCATAACATGAAGTAGCTTCAGGATTAAATGTACCAGGCATTGGACCACCCATGTCTGGCCAATGAATTACAGTGCATGCAAAGGCTACTATTTCATCCTTATAAAATATAGGCTTAATTAAACGCGTATCATTAACATGGGAACCTGTCCTGTATGGATCGCTAAAAAGATAAGCTTCACCAGGCTTCATTGTATCTTTAGGGATGTCTTTAAATAATTCCTGGACCGATGGTTCAAAAGATGCATAATGAGCTGCAGCATCTGTATGACCATGAGCTACAAGCTTTCCATCAGAAGTGAGAATAGCATTTGAACGATCTCTACCCATGCCAATTACTGGATGATAAGCAATTCTCTCTATTGTTGTGCTTGCCTCATAGCATGCAGCTACAAATGCATTTCTCAAAACCTCAAATGTGATTAGGTCTATCCTTAATCCTTTAATCTCTTCTAATTTCTCCTTCACCTTATACTTTTTTTGTTCTTTCTTTGCCATATTTCCCTCCTATCTTGAAACTTTTATAATAAGATTTCCGTAATTATCAACTTTGCAACGGGTTCGAGGGGGCATCACTGTAGTAGTATCTGGTTGCTCAATAATTGCAGGTCCATCGAATGTTGCCCCTTTAGGAAGTAAATCCCTCTCGAATATCTTTGTATTTACAAATCCCGAATCCTTGAACCAAACTTTTCTCGAAGGTTTCTGAGCATCTTTTAAGGATCCTTTTCTATTAATTTCTGGAAGTTCTGGTTTAGGAATAATTCCCATCGCTACTACCCTTAGATTGACGACTTCTATATCGACATACCCTGGTGGAAGAATATATCCATATTTAGCCTTCATCGCTGCCAAAAATCTTTCTGTGGCTACTTTTAGATTTTTGATCCTCCCTGGAGGAATATCTACTGTTAAAAATTGGCTTTGACTGAAATATTTGATGTCAAGAAAACGTTGAATCACCATCTGTTTCTTCAATAGACCTTCTCTTTTAAGGGTCTCAATAGCCTTATTAACCAAATTATCCATGTCTTCATTGAGTTGATCATAATCAATTTCGTGTTCAGTTTTATGGATAGGGTAAGTAAATTCATGTTTTACATCTACACGAATTGCGCCAAAAGCAGATGCATATCCGGGTAAAGGTGGAACCACAACTGTGCTAACTCCTAATTCTCTGGCTAAATCACAAGCATACATAGGACCACCACCTCCATATGGGATGATCGCAAAATCCCTTGGATCTAAACCACGAGAAACAGTCTGGATCCTCATAGCCATCATGAGATTAGTCATAGCCACCATGTACATATTAGCTGCAGCTTCTTCTGCATTCCAGCCATAATGATCTCCAATCTTCTCCTTTAATGCTTTATACGATAGTTCTTTGTAAACTTTCATCTCACCACCCAAGAAATAATCGGGGTTGATTCGACCCAGAACAATTTGACAATCTGTATTAGTTGCTTCTTCTCCTCCCATTCCATAACATGCAGGACCAGGAACAGCTCCCATACTCTGCGGCCCTACATTAAGTATTTGACCTTTGTCTACCCAGCCAATACTTCCTCCTCCAGCTCCTATATAAACAGTATCGACTGAAGGAAGACAGCAGGGCACGTTCCATAGAATTTTCCATTCATGGGTCATCGCTGGAGATCCTTTATAAATGATAGAAACATTATTTGTTGTTCCTCCTGTTTCAAATGGAATTACATTTTCAAATCCTGCTAAGGAACCTATGTATCCAGCCAACCCTACAGCTCCTGAAACTGGAGAAGAGTGAAAAGTTCGAGCAGGTAATTTAATAGCTTCATCCATACCAATCACTCCCCCTCCACTCGTTGTAACCAGTACAGGTCCGCTATATCCCCAATCTTTTTGAAGTCTCTCATATAAGCCTTTAAGATAGTTTTTTAAGATTGGTGAAATATATGCATTCAGGACTGTTGTACAAGTCCTTTCAAATTCAAGCATTTGAGGTAAAATCTCATGTGAACATGTAATATCAATTCCTGGAAGTTCTTCTTGCAAAATCTCTTTTGTCCTCTTCTCATGAATAGGATTCATAAAAGAATCTATATAACATATCGCAATAGACTCAATTCCTCGCTTTCTACATTTTCTTGCAGCAATTCTCACGTCCTCTTCATTTAAAGGTATTAATATCTCTCCCCAAGGACCCGTTCTTTCTTTTACAGTCAACACATTCCTCCTGGGAACAATCAATTCTGGTGGATCCCAGTCAAGTTCGAAAGCTGAGATTCTTTCTGCTCTTCCTCCTCCTAAAACATCTCTAAACCCTTCTGTTGTAATTAAAGCAGTTTTTACTCCCTTTCTTTCCAGAATTGCATTTGTTGATACAGTTGCTCCATGTCTAAATGAAAAACATTCACTACCTAATAAGTTAGCTTTCCTAAGACCATTAATCACCCCATCAAAATAGGTGGGTGGTGTTGAAGGAACTTTGCCAATCCTTTGTTCCCTTGTTTCTAAATCAATCCCTATGATATCGGTAAAAGTTCCTCCTATGTCTGTTCCAACAATGAATTTAGGTTTCTTGTGAGTAGCCATTTTCTCTAAACCTCCTTTTAAAAGTTTATTTATATACTAAAGATGAATCAAAAATATTTTTAAATTCCAAGATATGCTTTTCGAATCTCTGAGTCATTAATAAGATCCTTTGATTTTCCTTCTTTAACAATTCTGCCCGTTTCAATAACATAGGCACGATGAGAAAATTCTAATCCCAATTGTACATCTTGTTCAACTAAGATGATACTTATCTTCCTTTCCTCATAAACCTTCTTTAAGGCATCCATAATATGATCTACAATGAGGGGAGCTAAGCCTAAAGAGAGTTCGTCTATTAATAAGAGTTTTGGATTCCCCATTAATCCACGAGCAATAGCACACATCTGTTGTTCTCCTCCACTAAGTGTCCCGGCCAATTGATTTTTTCTTTCAGCAAGCCTTGGGAAAAGTTGAAATATTAATTCTAATTCCTTTTGCAAATTTTTTTTATCTTTTCGAGAAAAGGCTCCTAAACGTAAATTTTGCATAACAGTAAGGCCAGAAAAAAGAAGCCTTCCTTCTGGTATCTGCGTGATACCTAACTGGACCCTTTTAGTAGTGTTTAAAAAAGAGATATCTTCTCCTTCGAAATAGATGCTGCCTTTCATAGGAGAAATAATTCCTGAGATAACATTTATTAATGTCGATTTTCCTGCTCCATTACCACCTAATAGGCCAATAACTTCTTGATGATTAATATATAAGGTTATATCCCATAATATTGGGACTTCTCCGTATCCTGCCTGAATTTCCCGAAGATTTATAAGAGAATTTTTAAGGCTCTCTTCCATTCAATTATTCCATTCTTCCTTTTGTATTTTTCTTTGAGCAAATCTTTCTCCTAAATAAGATTTTATCACCTCTTCATCTTCTGCAATCTCTTTGGGTGAACCAATCGCTATCTTTTTACCTTGGTGAAGTACCATAATCCTATGGGAAATTCCCATAACAGCTTTCATCACATGTTCAATTATTAAAATTGTTACTCCCTTTTTATTTACAGTTAGAATGATTTCCATTAATCCCTCGATTTCTTTTGGATTAAGACCTGCCATCACTTCATCAAGAAGAAGTAATTTGGGATGCATAGCCAATGCTCGGGCTAACTCAAGACGCTTTCTATCTGCAATAGTTATTTCAGAAATTTGGTAATTCATTTTTGGACCAAGCCCAACAAAATCAAGGATTTCTTCTACTTCTTTAATAGCTTGACTAATACTTTTTCTCTCTTTAACTCCAAAGAGGCTTCCTACAAGGGCATTTTCTTTAACTGTCATTCCTTCAAATACTCGAACAATTTGAAAGGCTCTTCCAATGCCGAGATGAGTAATTTGGTAGGGCTTCAGATCATTTAGCCGTTTACCTTCAAAATAAATTTCTCCTCCAGTTAATGGGAAGATGCCATTGATTATATTTAATAAGGTAGTCTTACCAGAGCCATTAGGACCAATTAATCCAAAAATCTCCCCTCTTCTAATTTCAAAATTAACATCTCTTAGTGCATTTAGACCACCAAAATTCTTTGTCACTCTTTTCCCTTCAAGTAGTATATTCATATCAAACTTTATTTGCCTTTATTCCAAGCAAAAGTTTTGATGGGCTTAAACCTTTGTGAATCAAATCAATAAACCCTTTAGGTGTAAAAATTACTACCAAAACCAAAACAAGGCCTAATATCAAGAGATGTAATTCTAAAAACTTACCCCAAACAAGTTCCGAAATAAGTTCTATGAAAAAAGCACCTGCAATAGGCCCTAAAACTGTTCCAGCCCCCCCTAAAACCATCATAAGATACATTTTGACGGACGGCATTATTTGATAAACTTCTCCAGGATCTATATAAGTCATCCAATAAGCATAACCTCCACCAGTAAGAGCCGTAAAAAATGCACTGATTGACCATGCCAGCGTTTTATATGGAGTTGGATTAATTCCAATCACAGAGGCTGCATCCTCATCAAATTTAATTGCCCGAAATGCAAATCCAAAATGGCTTTTTGAAATATAAAAAGTACACAGTATAGATAAAATCATTAGAAAAAACATATAATAATAAAAGAAATAATTAGCGGCACTTGCTCCTCCAGGGAAAATAGGAAGAGTAATTCCTTGTCCACCACCAGTTAATGAGAGATTTGTTGTAATTTCTCTCAAAAGCTCTAATAGGCCCACTGTGGCCATCAAAAAATATTGACCCTTAAGACGTAAAATTGGAAGACCAACAACCATAGCAAAAAAGCTTGCTCCAAAGCCAGCTATTAATAGAGAACAGTAAAAAGGGAAGCTAAATTTTGTCATTAAAACAGCCACAGTATAAGCACCAAGTCCAAAGAAAAACATGTTTCCGAGAGCAAGATATCCGCAATACCCAGCAATTATATTCACACTTTCTGCTAAAACAGCAAACATAAACATGTTTGTTAATAGTCGAATCCAATAGCCCCTAAGGAAAAGGGGTACAAATAAAAATAATAAAAATATTCCAACAAATAAATAATTTTTTCTTTTTCTCCAATTACCCATAAAATCGCTTCCCCAATAAACCTTTAGGTAAAAAAATCAATATTAGAAGGTAAACAAGATTTAACATGATCTTTTGATATTCTATTCCAAAAAACATCACGGAAAATGATTCAACCATTCCCAAAATGATTCCAGCAATTAATGCTCCTGGGATAGATCCTAATCCCCCTAAGATGGCTACTGAAAAGAGGATAATCAAAAAATCTCCACCTGTAAAAGGAGAAATAGGCTTAGCAAGAATAAATAGGGTCCCCATCGCTCCACCAATAGCAGAACTTATAGCAAATGTAAGACAATATGTTTTTCCGATATCAATCCCCATCAATTGAGCTGCTTTTGGATTGAGTGCAGTTGCTTGTATGGAATTACCAGTCTCTGTCTTACGGAAAAAAAAGTCTAAAGATAATGTGAAAAGAATAGCAATTATAAATATAATTAAACGAACATATGGAATAGTCATTCCCCAAATTTCAAAACTCATCCCCATATACCAAGGATTTGTGCCTCTAAAATCTGCTTTCCAAATTAAAAGAGCTATATTGATAAGTATCAGATTAAGCCCAAAAGTAAGAAGGCTGGTAATAACCAAACCACCTTTTGCTACCAGATTAATGATGTATTTTTGTATAAAGTATCCTAAAAAGAAAAGGCTAATAGTAGCAAAAGGAAGAGTAAGAAATGGGTCTATTCTGATGAATTGACAAATTGTATATGTAATATAGGCCCCTAAAATAATTTGGGTCCCTTGAGCAAGATTTATTATCTTCATTATTCCAAAAACAATAGAAAAAGAAACTCCAATACACGCATAAAATCCACCTTGGAGAAAACCATTTACCAAAACCTGAATCAGCATGGTCTCCTTATATTAAATTATGGAGACTTCAAAATATAATGAAGTCTCCATAAAATCAAATTATCTTTCTTTCCAGGGAGGAGCAGGATAAAGAAATTTTACTCCCGGGCGTGGAGGATCTATTAATACTTGCTTCCCACCTTGAACCTGTATAATTCCCATTCTATGTGCAATATTTTTACCTTTTTCATCAAATTTAAATTTCCCAAAAAATGTCTCAATATCCATTGACCTCAGGGCATCTCTTATTTTTGTTTGATCCAAACTTCCAGCTTTTTCTATTGCGAGCTGCATAAGAATCCCAGCAACAAATCCACAGGCACTAAAGAAACTTGAATCTTCACCGTATTTTCTTTTCCAAAATTCATTATAAGAGGCACTCGTAAAAAAAGGACCTTTATAAGTCATGTCAGGATGCCAAGTTACTTGCGCAAGCACATATTCCCCATCTTTCTTCATAACTGTTAACCAATCAGGATGTCCTGCCGTTCCCGTAGTCGTATAGAGTTTGGCATTCACATTCAATTCTTTGGCTTGACGATAAAAAGATACAGCATCTGGAAAGAATCCTCCGAAATAAAGTAAATCAGGTTCCTTTGATTTGATAGCCGTTAATATACCTGAAAAATCACTTGTATTTACAGGAAATTTTCCGTAGTATACCTCTTCAAGCCCTAATTCGAGGGATCTCTTTCTAACACCTTCAAGAGAAGGTAATGTGAAGACATGATCAAGTACAACTACAGCAAAGGTTTTGGGCTTTGGAGTCTGTTTAACAGCTAATTCTGCGATTGGGACTAAATCTCTTGTTGCCATGGAGAGAACTGAAAACAAATATTTAAAGCCCCTTTCATAAACAAAATCACCGTTTGCTACTGGAGCAATTGTGACATAACCATATTTTTCTCCAATTGCGCTTGTAGCAGCAGCAATTCCACTTGAGTAAGGACCTAAAATGAGATTTACCTTATCCTCTGTAATCAATTTCTCTGTTAATTTTGCACTTGTAGTTGGGTCTGCCTTATCATCATAATAAATCATCTCAACCTTATGAAGTTTCCCCCCAACATTTATTCCTCCACGTCCATTAACCCACTCTGCCCATGTGTCATATCCCTTTTTGACAAGATTCCCTTCTTTTGCTAACCTTCCTGTCATACTCACAGCTGCCCCGATTCGTATTTTTGGCTCCTGAGCATTTCCTAATGTTGTAAAAATAGTTAATGTTAATCCAATAAAAATGGTAATTACCCAAAATAAATAATAATAACTTTTTCTATTTTTCATAAAAATCCACCTCCTTTAAAATTTTTTAATTTTATCTAAAAAATTTGAACTTTCTACTATGAATTCAATTTTTCACCTAAAATCAATAAATTAATTTATACAAAATCTAAAAGTTTTGTCAAGAACTTTTTAGAGACATGTTAATCGGTAAGGAATAAACCTCTACCCTACAATTTATTATATAATTTTTCAGAGGTCACTTTTATATTTACTGAAAAGTAGAAACTACGGAATCGTAGAATCTATATAATTTGGTTATTTCCAGATTTGGTAACTCATAGATTTTTCTCTTACAAATGAATAGGAATCTTAAAACTTGAACAGGCTAATATTAAAAATTCCTAACCTTTTAAGTCTTACATTATAATCGGAAGAAAAAATATACTTGACATTTTTTTTCGTTTCTCTAAAATTCATTTATTAAAATATATATAAATCGTTTAAAGGAGGGATTATGGATTTTTCAATTCAAATAGAAAATTTTCCGAATATATTTGCAAAAGGAAAAATTGGTAAATATGAAACTATGAATAGAGTAAAATGGGCAGCATGCTGTGTATCTAATTTTAATAATAGGGATGGGTCATACAGTGAGAGGGAATATGCACGTGACCATGTGATTGCAAAAATGGGTTGTGGGATTATTACCAATCAAGGTGCATATCCAGATAAGATTGGTCTTGGCAAAGCCTATTCAAGTCAGATTAGCATTAACGATGACAAATATATCCCTGGATTAAAAAAAGTAGCAGATATTTTTCATAGTAATGGTGCCATAGCAATCCAGCAGATCCTTCATGGAGGAAGATACGGAGGTATTGATTTAGATTATTGCATTCAGCCATCGGCAGTTGAGCAGACATTAAAACATTTTCGTCCACCCCACGAGATGACTGTGGAACAAATTTATGAAACTATTAAAGATCATGCTGAAGCTGCTTTGCGTGCAAAAAAGGCTGGATTTGAAGGGGTAGAAATCACAAGTTTCATGGGCTACCTCCTTTCTAATTTCCTTTCCCCATTTACAAATAGACGTAAGGATGAATGGGGAGGGTCTGCTGAAAATAGAGGCAGATTCATGGTGGAGATCATAAAAGCTATAAAAAAATTATGTGGTGATGATTTTCTTCTCTCTATTCGGTTAAATGGTACTGAGCTAATGGATGAATATGGGGGGAATACTGATGAAGAATGTATATTATTTATGGAAATGGCCGAGGCCTCGGGAGCTGACCTTATTAGTATTGTCATAGGTTGGCACGAATCAAGAAGTGGTGCCTTAGGAAGAGACATACCTTATGACCATTGGTTGCCAGTTGCCAAAAAGGCAAAAGAACATATTAAAAAAGTCCCAATTGCCTTTGGCCCTCGATTAGCCGATCCAAAGTTAGCTGAGAAAGCATTAGGAGAAGGTCTAATAGACTTCTGGGAGATTTGCCGTCCAGGATTAGCAGATCCGGAAATTATAAAGAAGATTGCCCAAAATAGGATAGAAGAGATAAAACCTTGCATAGGCTGTTTGATTTGTCTTTCCAGGTTGTTTTCAAATCAACCTTACATATGCACAGTAAATCCTGTTCTTGGTCATGAGGTTGAACCTGAGTACCATATAAAACCAAATATAAGAAAGAAAAAGGTGGTTGTTGTTGGAGGGGGTCTGGCAGGAATGGAATGCGCTATTACTTCTTCTCAAAGAGGACATGAGGTTATTCTATATGAGAAAAAGAATAGGCTGGGTGGGCAATTGCTTTATGCCTCAAAAGAGGTTGAAGGAGGAGAAAATTTATTAAGACTAATTCCGTATTATGAAAACCAACTTAAGAATAAAGGAGTAAAAGTTATTCTTGGAACTGAATTCAATAAAAAGATATGCCGAGAAATTTTTCCTGATGTTGTTGTATTGGCTACTGGATCAACAATAGAAAGACAAAAAATTCCTGGTATCGATAAATCTATAGTATATCTTGCTTTTGAGACCCTGGAAAATAATCTCAATGTTAATCGGGAAAAAATAATAGTGATTGGGGGAGGAAAGGTTGGTCTTGTCACTGCAGAATATTTTGCTTCTCAGGGAAATCAAGTTTGGATTATTACTGAAGACAAACGAGTAGATACAGATGTAAGCCCAGCATTTAAATGGAGGCATGGAGCATGGGTAAAAAAGTTTAATATAAAAGTTTTAAATGAATCAAAAATTATTGAGATAAAAGATACCGAGGTTATAATTAAGAATATTAAAGGTGATGAAATTTCACTTCCAATGGATAAAGTTATCTTAGCAGGACCGCGAAAATCTCTTAATAATCTTTTAATAGAATTAGAATACTTAACAGATGAACTTTATGTTATAGGGGATAGTGTTTTACCTCGAGGAATGACTTCAGCTATCCATGAAGGATATAGACTGGGTGTAAGAATTTGATGATAGATTTGTTTTATTTAATAAAAAACGAAAATGGATTTGAAGAAATTGTTACATCGGGGAATAAGGATGATCTGGAGAAATTAAAATCTCAACTCGAGTGTAAAAGTAATTTAGAAGAAAACAAAATAAATCAAAATTTTAAAACAGTGAGCTATTATATTATTTCTAAAAAAGAATGGGATTTGCTAAACTGTCCACTCCTTCCAGTTGATTTTCCATAAAACTGGACATAATAATTTTTAATAAAAAATGGAGTGAGTTTATATATAATATAGTTAAAAAATCAGGAGAGAAGAAAATTGGAGGTTATTATTTACGGGATTGTAAATGGTATGACCTTTGTTTTAATGGCTATTGGCTTCTCTTTTGTCTACGGAATTAGCCGTCTGCCCAACTTTGCTCACGGAGCTTTATATGTGGTCACAGGATTTATAACATGGAGTTTTATTAATAATGCAGGACTTCCATATTTGTTAAGCATCATATTTTCTCTAATAATTGTCACCTTGGCCGGTACAGCTATTTACCAATTTGTTATGATTCGCGTAAGAGGTATGCCAATCTCGGAAATTATAGTATCCTTTGCTATAGCATTAGCAATTCTTGAGGGATTACGTCTCCAAGGGATTGGTGGTTTTAAAGGCTTTATAGGTCCGGGGTATGTGCTACCAAGATTTATGGATGGAGTGTTGGAAACATCTGGGGTAACTATAGACTTTCAGCGCCTTTTCATCATAGGCTTTGGTCTAATTCTTCTATTTCTCATGTGGTTATTCACACATTATAGTAAAATAGGCCTTTCTCTTCGGGCCATGGCTCAAAATGAAAGAGCTGCTTTAATGCTCGGTATTAACTCTGATTTTATGGCAAATATCGCATTAGGGATTGGTTCAGCTCTGGCAGGATTAGCAGCTATTGTTATTATGCCGCTTGGTAATGTCAATTGTGAATCAGGATATAGTGTTTTAACAACTGCAATCGCTGTGTGTGTGATTGGTGGATTGGGAAGCTGGATGGGCACTATTTTGGCTGGCCTCATTTTAGGTATTGCAACTACTATAATGTCTGCCATTGGTGGAACAATGTGGAATAATGTACTTATCTTCGGACTTATTATCTTAATTTTGATTGTCAGGCCTTCTGGCCTTTTTGGTAAGCAGAAAGAATTGGAGGAGAGAGTTTAATATCAAGAAATACCCAACGCTTTGTTTGAAACATTAAGAGGAGAAGAATTGAAAAATCAAGAAAGAAGAAAAGAAAGATTGGATCGAGGAATTAAGGCTCGTACAGAAGGACTTTATGCTATACAATCGTGGCGTGAAGTTTTATATTTAATAGCACCTCGAGCAAGCTTGATCGTTGGTTTACTCATTTTGCCGTTAGTATTACCAGGTCTTTACTGGCAAAGAGTCTTAGCTTTAGCAGGAGTTTATGCCTTACTGGCAGTTTCATTTGATTTTTTAGCAGAAAGAGTGGGATTGGTTTGCATTGGAGGAGCATTTATGATTGGTGTTGGTGGTTATATTTCTGGAGCACTGAACTACTATCTTAAATTACCAATATTCTTGACAATACCCATTGGAACATTTGGAGGTGCCCTTCTCTGCACATTGCTTTGGCTCCCATGTCTTCCACTCAGAGGTATCTATTTCGCTGTTGTAACTTTTATGTTCCCATTCCTTACTACAAGCATTATTTTGGCAGGAAATCTCTTTGAAGGAACTGAAGGTTTAAGCCCAATTGTTGGTTTCCCAAATATATGGATTGGAATTTATTTAATTATCTTTATCCTTCTTCTCTCCATATTTGGTTTAAGGAGATTATGTGGTGAAGATATAGGAGTCGTTTTTTCTGGTATAAAAGACAATGATCAAGCAGTCTTAGCATCGGCTATCAACATAACAAGGATAAAGGTCTATGCACTTTATATAGGAAGTATGATTGGATGTTTTTCGGGTGCATTTGTAGCTCATTTTTCAGGATTTGTGGGCGTATCGCTTTTTGCTGTTGATTTTTCTATTATGCCGATTGCTGCTTGCATTATGGGAGGACCTGGCACACTTGCTGGGCCTGCACTTGGAGCGCTAATTCTTTCTCCTCTATCTGAACTTCTTAGAGGTTTTGGTCAACTTAGAGTTGTCCTTTATTGTTTAGTTCTTATAGGTTTCATCCTTTTCAAACCAGAGGGGTTGCTCAATTGGATTTCACGAAAATACCACCAAACTGAACATTGGGTAAAGGTATAAAAGAGAAATGGAGGAACAAAAAAAGAAAATCATCCAAGTTAGGAATCTAAGCAAATCCTTTGGAGGGGTAAAAGCACTCAATAACGTGAGTTTTGACCTTTTTGAGGGAGAGGTACTTGGTATTATTGGACCCAATGGCTCAGGAAAAACAACCTTGGTAAACACCATAACAGGTTTTGTTAAACCAGACTCAGGAAATGTCTTCTTCAAAGATATTAGAATTACTGGTTTTCCCCCTTATAAAATAGCAGATCTTGGTATTACAAGAACATTTCAAGTTGTTCGGCCCTTTCTTAGCCTTAAATCGTTTAAAAATCTTATCGTACCTCTATGGTCACCAAGAGCTCGCAGATTTGCTTCAAGCCGAGGAGGAGATAGAGACGCAGTAGCAATTGATTTGCTTGAGGAAGTAGGTTTTGAAAGAGATGCCTACGTGCCCTATAAATCAGCTTCTTCCCTTCCTCTTGGGTACCTGAAAAGACTTGAACTTGCTCGTTGCTTGGCACTAAGACCAGAAGTTATTATATGCGATGAAGTCTTTTCAGGGTTAAGCATGAGTGAAATTGCAAGTATGGTACCTTTGGTCGAGAGGCTGCGAATGAGAGGTGTTACTTTAATAATGATTGAACATAGATTGAGGGAGCTTTTTACAGTAGCCGATAGAGTAGTTGTATTGAATTTTGGTGAAAAATTAGCTGAGGGAGAACCTCAACAAGTAATGATGGATGAAAAAGTGAGAAGAGCTTATCTTGGGGAGGAAATAAAAATTTGAGCGCAATCCTCGAAATTAAAGATCTGATGCTATTTTATGAGAATGCACTGGCAATAAATAATGTGAGCCTTAAAGTTGACGAAGGACTCATAGTTGGAATTTTCGGCTCAAACAGCGCTGGCAAATCATCTCTTATGTATTGCATTTCAGGAATCATCCTCGATGTGAAGAAAAAAGAAGAGATGAAAGGTGGAGAAAGGATTACTATTACAGGAGAGATTAAATTTAAAGGAGAGGATATACTTATAGTTGAACCGAGTAAAAGGGCTAAAAAAGGAATTATCCTTTGTCCTGAAAGGCGTCTTATTTTCCCAGAAAGCAGTGCTCTCGAAAATCTAAAAATGGGTGGTTATCTTGCAAATAAGGCGCAGGCGAAGAAGACATTAGAATACATTTTTAATCTATTTCCAGAGCTTGGAAAGCTTAAAAATAGGCCAGGAGGATTTTTGAGTGGTGGTGAACAACAGATGTTAGCTATTGGAAGGGCATTAATGGCTCAGCCTAAACTTCTTTTACTTGATGAACCTTTGCTTGGATTAGCTCCAGCAATTGAAATTAGGCTTGCTAAGGCAATAAAAACTATCAAAGAAGAAACCAAAATAACAATAGTGGTTGCTGAACAATATGCCAGACCAGTGCTACCCATTGTCGATTATGCGTATGTTCTTGAGAATGGAGCACTGGTTGCAGAAGGGACTGGATATGAATTATTAGATAATCCTGATGTAAAGGAAGCTTATTTTGGATTATGAATCTCGTTTTACATCTTTTTTTTGAGCTTTTCTACGTTCTTCATCACGAATCTCACGGCGTAAAAGTTTCCCAACCTTTGATTTTGGCAGCATATCTCTAAATTCTATATATCTTGGGACTTTATAAGGTGCAAGCCTTTCTCGACACCAATTGAGCAGATCCATAGAACTTACACCTCTTGCATCCTCTTTAAGAACAACAATGGCCTTAATACGCTCTCCAGTCTTAGCATCAGGAACTCCAACAACACATGCAGCAATCACAGCAGAATGATCTTGAAGAACTGCCTCAATCTCAGAAGCAGAAATTCTATATCCTTTATATTTAATAATATCTGCCCCTCTATCAACAAAGTAAAGTTGTCCATTTTCATCTCGGCGGGCAAAATCTCCCATTCGATAAAAAATCCTACCATCAACCCTCACGAAAGAACGTGCTGTTTCTTCTGGTTTATTCCAATAATGTTTAAAAGTATATTCACAGCGAACGAGAACCTCTCCCACCTCATTTGGTGGAACAGGTTCTAATGTGTCAGGATCAACAATAAGTACTTCCCTTGATGGCAATGGAAATCCAATTGACTCTGGATGAGGCTCTCTATCAAATGGAGAGGTTGTTGTGAAACCCACTTCAGTAGCCCCGTAACACTGAAATATTGGCTTTCCGAATTTTTTCTTCCAACGTTCGTTTACTTCTGGTGGAAGTTTATCAGCCCCACATAAACACAATCTAAGAGATGAACAATCATACATATCAACCCTATCATGTTCGAGAATCATACGATAAAGTGTTGGAACACCTAAAAAGAGTGTAACTCTATACCGTTGAATATTATCTAAGATAGCATCCACATCAGGAATAGGCATTAATATTACTGGATTACCTTTTGTTAGACCCCATGCCATAGTCATACCTTGTGCCATTTCATGAAAGAGAGGGTTAATCATAATCAGTCGATCCTCTCCACCTTCACCAACAAAACCTTCGCTAATTTGGCGAATTTCGCTAACAAAACTTACAACTGCAGTATGATTTGTTGGAACACCCTTTGGAAAACCTGTTGTTCCACCAGTATAAAGTATCCGGCTCAGGTCAGCCCTTGGATCAATTTCTACCTTAGGAGGATCGGGAGATGATTCTTTAATAAGATCTTTAAAAAAATAAACATTTTTATCTTTTTCAACAACACCATGTGGAATTTTATCAAAGATAGCCCCAACTGCCCTTTTCCACCATGGAAGTAAATCTGCATAATTGGTAACAATGATCCCTTTTAAACATGTTTTTGGAAAGACTTCTTTAACATAGCCAAAGTTAGTATCCTGACATAGTATATAAATTGCTTGTGAATCGTTGATTAGATATTCAATCTCGAAAGGGGTGTAGATAGGAGACACTGGAACAGGAACAGCTCCAATCTTCATTGTTCCAAAGAATCCAGCAATAAACTGAGGTGAGTTTGGAATATAAAGCATTACTCGATCACCATGGCCTACCCCTAATGTATATAAAGCCTTGGCAAATCGGTCGATTAGCTCTTTCAATTCAGTATAATTCCATATCTTTCCAAGATATATAATGGCAGGTCTGGCTGGATATTTCTCACACATACGCTCAATCGCCGTAAAAACTGGTTCATCATAAATAGTCTTTTCATATTTACCAACCTGCCCATAAATTAATTCCTGAGAAACCATACACTCCACTCTCCAAAATAGAATAGTCCATTTCTTTTTTTAATCTCGACTTCTCTTTTAGAAGATTCCTAAGATCATGAATGAAAAAATTTTTATCTATAAACTCTATTTTACTGGTTTTACCCAAGGCGGAAGCTTATATTCACCACTGGCAATCTTAGGTGGCCATATACAAACTCTCTTCCCGTCTTGCCATTGTAAAAGTTGAGGCATCAGGGCTTCTTTTGGATCTGTTCCATAGATTGCTTGATGATTTGTTTTATCAAACCTTAACCTACCACCAACCGTTATCATATCTGTTTGCTCAATAGCATTAACTAATGTATCGACATCTAATGAACCAGTCCGCTCAATAGCATCTTTAATCATATATAGAACTGTATAACTTGGAACATTGCCAGTACCGCGAGGCTCATCTCCCCATCTTTTCTTAAAGGCATTAAAATAAGGTTCTGTAAGAGGTGTGATTTTCTGACCAGGGAGTGTTCCACCCTCTCCAGCAAACTCAACTAAATAAGCTACCTTTCCACCTGTTTGTTTCCACATCACTGGATCTTCTGTTGGTCCTACAAAACCTATTGCTGCCGCAGGTATCTTCATGTCCTGCCATTGATTTATCATTGATAATGCTTCTGGTGTATGGTCCCATATAAATAAAACCTGTGCACCCGACCTCTTTACATCTCTTAACATCATAGAAAAGTCTGTAGTTGCAAGGGGATGAACTTCTTTACCTACAATTTGCCAACCACTGGCAACTGCTCCCTTTTCTACTGCTGCTCCAGCTGCTTTACAGTGTGCAGCTTCAGCAACAGTAATATACATTTTATTGAATCCATATTTTTCTTTTATGTTATTTAATAATGCAACAATATTGGGTATCCAATAGGCAACATTACCACTTAATCGAAAGGAATATTTATAATGCCCAATATCTTTTCCCGTTTTTGCATGCCAACCTGGAGTCCAACAACCAATATTTATTATTTGTATGACCTTGTATTTAGGTGGCAAATCTAAGGCAGCAAGACAACATTCAGACATACAAGGCCCACCAGCAAGAATTTTTACCTTTTTGTCAAGTATCAGTTTTTCAATAGCTAAAAGGACTTCACTTGTTGGGACGCCTGGCTCTTCATCCCTTGTATCCACGATTTCAAGTTTTATGGGTCTTTTTACTGAGCCTATTTTAATCCCTCCTGCAGCATTGATCTCCTCCATTGCCATGATCATTGACCTCTCTCCATTCTGGCCATATGTAGATGCTCTTGGAATAGGCGCACCAATAACAATAGGCTCAACTGTCTGTGAATAAACATTAATGTTTATCATTAAGCATACTGATACAAAAGTGAAAAATATAAATACCACCTTTTTCATAACCTATTCCTCCTTGTATTTAATTTTTTGTCTTTTTATTAATTAAACAACTAAAAAATTTTTTGAGGATTTACTGAATTCCCCACCCTGCCCAAATCAATACGATTTTTCTGCTAAAATATTTTTTAACATACTTTTCTTCTTACAGAAAAAATTTTATCAGGGTGAAAAAAAATGTCAATAATAATTTTAAGGTTTTCTGATTTACTTATCAATTGAAGCAATTTATATAAAATAATTCAATTCTATAATTAAAAACTATTCTTAAAATTCTTTTGCTTTTTCCATTCAAAAAATATTAAAAATGAGCCAATAAGTGCTCCTAAAATATTGATAAGAATAGTTGTAACTAAAAATTTACTTTGTAATGGAATTAGGAGAAGTATTCCTGAAATGCCCATTAGAAGCCTCATCATAACTCCTAATGGACTAAAGAGATAACCAACTAACCCGCACCCCAACATAAAACATCCTGCTACAGCAGTAAAAAATGAGACAATTATATTTAAAATCGATCCCATCAACAATAAAGCAGGAGAGAAGATAAAAAGAAAAGGTACAATGTAGGCTAAAATGCCTAACCTCATTGCAGCATAGCCTGTTCTCATGGAATCTGCACCTGCAAGAGAAGCCCCTGCATATGCGGCAAAACAAACAGGTGGTGTAATCATAGAAAGTATACCATAGTATAAAATAAATAGGTGCGAAGCTATTACACTTAATCCAAGTTGAGTCAGTATTGGTGCCATCAAAACAGCAAGAAGGATATAAACAGCTACAGTAGGCATTCCCATTCCCATAATAATATTGGCAACAGAGATAATCAGAAGTAAAACAATAATATTCTCACCTGCCAATCTTCCCATTAATAACGGAAATACAAAACCAATACCGCTAAAATTAATAACTCCTATAATAAGGCCTGCAGTAGCTACAACAAGTGTAAGTTCAAGTAAACCTTTTCCAGTATTTTCAAGGGATGAAACAAGCCAACCGAAACTAAGTCGTGTTTTTTCACGAAGGAAACTTACAACAATTATAGAGGCTACTCCGAAAAGGGCAGCTTTACCTGGTGAGAGAAAAAGTATAAAAAGTGCATAAACAAGTGCCCCAAGGGGAATAATAAAAAGGTACGATTGATTTATTATTCCTTTCAGTGAAGGAAGTTGATCTTTTGGAAGTCCTTTCAGTCCTGTTTTTCCAGCCTCAAGATCTACCTGAAAAAATAGACAGATATAATAAAGAAGAGCAGGAATAAAAGCAGCAATAGCTACTTTTGCATATGGAATACCTGTATATTCAGCAATTATAAAAGCAGCAGCTCCCATAATAGGAGGCATAATCTGTCCTCCTGTTGAGGCAACTGCTTCAATAGCACCTGCTATATGGGGTTTATATCCTGTCCTTTTCATAAGAGGAATAGTCACTACTCCCGTAGCTACTACATTTGAAACAGCACTTCCAGATATTGTTCCAAATAGGCATGAAGCAACCACAGCCATCTTGGCAGGCCCCCCTCTGAATCTCCCAAATGCAGCCATTGCAAAGTTTGTAAGAAATTCTCCTCCACCAACACCGAAAAGCATATTTCCAAAAAGGATATAAGCAACAACAATTACTGCGGTTACTTCCATTGGAATTCCAAGAATGGCATTTGGATCGAGAAAGAGTGAATTTACAAGTCTTTCCCAAGGAATTCCAGGTCCTTTAAATACACCAGGAGCAAGCCAACTAAATCGTGCATAAAATATAAAAAAGAGTCCAAGAATAGGCAGAACCCAGCCTGTCATTCGACGTATCCCTTCAAGAATAAGTAATATAGCGATAGTACAAATGAAAATTCTATCTAATGATATTGTACCTAACCGGGAAAGAATTTTGGGATAAAAGATAACTAAATATAAACCCACTAAAGCTCCTGCTATTGAAAGTACCAAATCATACCAAGGTAAATAGTCTTTTCGGGATTTACTGGTTGGAGGAACAAGAAGAAATGATAAAGGTAATACGATTGTTAGAACAATCCCATAATACTGTTCTCTTAAAAACGTCCATCCAAGATAGGAAGGAGTATCCATAATAAAGAAAATCCCTGCCAAAGGTAGTAGTATCAAAAGGATTTTTGTTAAAATTTTTAATTTTTTATTGAGATTTCTAAACTTTGAGATCTCTTTATCAATCTCAGACATATTTAACTCCTTTTAATGGAAGGCCTTCTAAAAAGGAAGGCCTTCCATAATTTGTTTAAACTCAGAATCTAAAATGGAAAAATTTTTATTTAATCAAGGAATGGATATTCACCTTTTAGCAGTCTTTCCTGAATCTTATCCATTGTGGCATCCCAGACACCCTTATCTTTATAGAACTTAATTGCTCCGCTATGATATGGAATAGTAGCATCTCTAACAACAAACATGTCTGATTTCCATCCCCTGCAGGCTGGATGCATAGGCCATGTTTGCTCATAAAACTTCCACCAAGCTGAAAGAAGCTCATAAGCTACTTCATCAGGTAGATGAATGGATGTTACGCAATAAACTGGATAGGTCCATAGTGGAGTATCTGCTTTTATCCCTGCTGGACCCGGTTTCCAAACTTTGAATGTTCCTCCTGGGAAAATACTCTGCGATCTTTTTACATCATTTGGTTCCATTGATCCTGGAAGAAAACGAATTCCTACTGTAGCATCTGCCTCTGCCACAGCTCCCATACCTACAGCTGCGTTTGTAGCATCTACACGACCCTCAACCAATGCCTTAACGCCTGGAACTGGTCCTGGCACAGGCACCTCTATAAATTCCTTCAAACTTGTTATCCCATAATTAACAATATCAACAATCATAGAAATGAATGCCGATGGTTGAGCAAGATAGCCTGATGCGATTCTTTTTCCTATCAGATCTCTTGCATTTTTAAAAGGTGAATTAGCACGAACCAAAAAACCTGTTGCAAGCCTTGGTCCTGCCATTAATATCCTGAGATTTGGACTTGGTTCATAGAAAGGTTTTGTTCCGAGCATCTCACCAGGTACAGGAGTAGGAGATACTTTTCCATTATAAGCCCACCATGCATCCATTGTATGGGCACTTCCAAGCTCTGGTTTACCTGTTTTATTCATAAGGGGAACCCAAGCAGGTGGACCACCTGTTGGATTTACAACAACCATTATAGGCGTATGATCCGAAGCTACTTTACTTAGAGCCGTTACAATTCCATGATGCGATGTCCCAACTGCATGTGTTGCAAATGTAATCCTTGAAGGTAACGAAGGCTTTGTCTGGGAATAAGCTTTAGAAGATGAGCTAAACACAAATGCTACTAAAATTATCATTATCGCCAATAAGTAAAATCTTTTCCTTCCCATAAAATTACCTCCTTTCAAATTTTTTTGGAAATTTTATTAATTATAAATATTTTTATACTTTTGAGAGCACCTCCTTTTAGATGTTATTTAAGAATTAAATTTTAAATTACTGTATTTCTTCACCATCACACCTTTTTCAATCTTTCCTGTAGGATTTCTCAAAACTTTATCAAAAATTATTTTTCTTGGTCTCTTATATCTTGGTAAATTCCTTTCACAGAAATATAGGATCTCTTCTTCAATCTCCTTGGATGGTATAAGATCTGACTTAAGATCTATGACTGCAACTACAATTTCTCCGAGTCTTTCATCAGGAAGACCAATTACACCAACATCGTTTATCTTTGGATGTTTTTGAAGAATTTCTTCAATCTCTACTGGATATATATTTTCACCTCCACAAATAATTACGTCTTTTTTTCTTTCAACGAACCAAATAAAACCATCTTCGTCCTTTCTACCCATATCTCCCGTATATAGCCATCCATCCCTGATCGTTTCTTTTGTTTTCTCGGGATTCTTGTAATATTCCTTCATTACACCATTTCCCTTAACAATAATTTCTCCTATTGCTCCAGGAGGGACATCATTTCCATTTTCATCTACAATTCGAGCCTCCCAATTAAATCCTGCCTTTCCAATAGATCCAAGTTTATGCTCATTTCCAATTCCAAGGTGAATACATCCAGGTCCTGATGCCTCGGTTAATCCATAATTAACTTCATAAAGCATATTAGGAAAATATTCCTTCCATCTCAAAACAAGACTTGGAGGGACAAATTGTGTTCCTAAAAGAACGAGTCTCCATGAGCTAAGATCGTAATCTTCTATTCTTAACTCCTTTCTATCGAGAGCATTAAGTGTATCTTGAAGCCAAGGTACAAGAAGCATATTTACAGTACCTCTCTCTTCATGCATTACCTCAAAAATTATTCTGGGTGTAATTTTGTCCCCTTGAATAACAGATTTACCACCAATTATTAAACTTCCAAGCCAGTGAATCCAATCTCCTGTATGATAGAACGGCTTTAGTGTAACCCAGATATCACCTGGTTTCCTAAGCCCATGAACTACCTCTGTGATAGCAGCACTCTCCATATTCTTGTGTGTAAGAAGGATAGGTTTTGGAGAACCTGTTGTTCCTGAAGTAAAATAAAGCCCACAGGGATTTTCATCTTCTATCTCTTGTTTAATTGGATCGGAACAAGATTTAGAAATAATATCTTCAAAACTCTCCATTCCAAATTTATATCCTTCACCATTTACAATATATCTATCAAGTGTGAGGGATGGATGAGAAACAGCCTTAACAATTTGGGCAAATTGCTCATCTATTATTGCTAATTTAGGTTCAGCTATATCAACACAATATTTAAAATCCCCTTCCCCAAATCTAAAATTGAGCGGGACACAAATAGCACCTGTTCTAATAATACCAAAATATGCTTCAAGCCACGCAATAGAATTAACCATCCAATGGATTACTCTATCACCTTTTTTTACCCCTTTGCTGATTAAAGCATTTGATAGCCTGTTTACTCTTTCATTAAAATTTCTCCATGTAATTTCTTTTCTTATATTTTTACTCGGAACTCGCTCTACAAGTGCTATCTCATTTGGATACATCCTACTATTTCTTTCCAATATTTCAGAGAGGTTCATTTGAATCCCTCTTTATTCAAGCTATTTACCATCCGTTTTTAGCACACATTCTTGCGTATTCAGATTGTTGAGATTGAATCTTTAAAATCTCATCTTCGGTTAACCACTTCTTAAGATCTATCTTATTTGATGGATATTGCCCTCTTTCAAATCTCCAGGCCTCATTAAATGGCTTTGTTGCATCAAATGCTACTCCACCCTCCCAACCTCCAACTCCCCTTTCTCTGACCTCCATTGGCTGTGCAGCTATACCTCGCATCCCTCTGGGTAACCTAAGGATATCTTTATCAGGATCAACCCTGCTTTCAATTGCCCACAATACATCATCAGCATTATAAATATCAACATCCTCATCTACAGCTATGGCTAATCTCATCCCTGGGGCATTTGCAAGCGCAGCAACAAGGATGTTTCGCTGAAATCCCTCATCTTGTGGTCGAGACTTGCGAACCTGAAATATGACTCCACCACCCCATTGGAGGCTTATAGGTATATATACATCAACTACTATTCCTGGTGCAATCCTTTCTGCCATCTCAATGAAACCAGCTTCTCTTAAAAGATCATAACCTGCATATTCAAACCCACGAGCCATTGGTGTATGGAATATGGGTTTATTCTTTCTATGAGTAATTGCTGTCACCTTTAATTTCCGTACAATCCATGATCTTCCAAGATACCCCTCCCACTCAGGGAAGAAAGGCACAACAGCCTGCTTTTTCAAATGTTCAGCTTCCTCACTCTCCCATACATTTTCACTATGTGGTTCAAGAAATCCTTCAATGACAATCTCTGAATTAGCTATAGCATAAGTATCTACTGTCTTTGCTTTTACAATCTCTATTGGTGATCCTTGGAAGGCACCTGCTATTCCTAATTCATCATCACCCGGAGAGATAATCGTTCTTACATTCCATGCTCCTGCAACCATCTGAACTGAAAGTGGAGGATTAATATTAACAGTAATGGGAATCCTCTCATCGCGATAAGTTTTAAAAGCAACCATACCAATATGTGTTATTTGAGCTGTTGATATGGAAGCCCAATCCTTTCCTCTGAAATGAATTCGATTAAATGAAACATTTGTCCCACCATCAAAATACTTTCCCATAAGAAGTTGGATACCGCCACCAAGTATACGACCTGCATCTTTCTCTCCATGTTTTATGATTGGAAGCATCGCCAAAACATCAATATCCTTTGTAATGATTACTTCTTGGCAAGGAGCATCATCCACAATTTTTGGTGGAAGGGGTTTTCTTATTGCCTCTCTAAATCTAAACTTTAATCTTTTTGGGTCATCTTCATCATATAGATCTGCAATTCTATCCCTTCTACTTAGGATATTTCCAACATTATAAAAATTGGGATATCCCTTAATATTTTCAAATAGAATTGCTGGCCCACCATCCAGTGCTTTTTGAATCCCTGAAATTTCATAGATTGGATCTACCTCCTTTTTAATATGAAGAACCTCTCCTTTATTATCAAGGTATTCTAAAGCGCTCCTAACACTTCTCACATCTTTTTTCATATTAAATCTCCTCCTTTATCTTATTGGGATTATTATATACAAATTTAAATTAAAAGCAATTTTTTTAATTTAAGCTTTTTCATTGCTTAAAAAATATAATTTTCCCTTTCATCCATTACATATCCATAAGGGAAAATTATTCTTTTGGAAAGTTGTCATGAAAATTTATGGAATAAAAATTTTTGGAAAAAAAACAATTTCATGTTATAAAAAATGACAATGAAAGAACCAAATGAAATCATAATTCCAACTATTTGTTCGTATCATTGTGGTGGGCTCTGTTTACTAAAAGTTCACATCAAAGAAGGAAAAATCATAAGAATAGAAACAGATGATGGAGAAGAACCACAATTAAGGGCTTGTCCAAAAGGCCGTGCATTACGCCAAAGGGTTTACGCACCTGACCGAATAAAATACCCTTTAAAAAGAGCTGGAGAAAGAGGAGAAGGCAAATTTGTCAGAATTTCATGGGATGAAGCCCTTGATAAGATTGCAAGCGAATTAAAAAGGGTAAAAGATACCTATGGTCCACAAGCTATTCTCTATAGAGGTGGTGGAGGGAATGTTACTATTCTCCAGTCAGGAACCCCAATGGCAAGGCTTCTTTCAATGTTTGGGGGCTATACCACTGCCTGGGGCTATTATTCCTGGGAAGGAGCAACTTTTGCCTCTGCAGCTACTTTTGGTACAATTCACGTAGAAAATGCAAGAGAAGATCTCTTAAATTCAAGATTCATTATTCTATGGGGATGTGATCCAGCAACATCAATTCAAGGAACAAATACTATGTGGTATCTCATTCAAGCTAAGGAGAAAGGGATTAGAATTGTATCTGTTGACCCAAGGTTTAGTGATTCAACTGCAGTGCTTGCTGACCAATGGATTCCAATTAAACCCTCTACTGATGTGGCCATGCTTATTGCCATGGCCTATGTGATTGTAGAAAATGGTCTACAGGATCAAAAATTTTTAGACCGTTATACTACTGGATTTGAAAAATATTGTGACTATCTTTTTGGAAAAACAGATGGGATTACCAAGGACCCTAATTGGGCTGAAAAAATTACAGGTGTTCCATCAGAAACAATAAGAGATTTAGCGCATAAATATGCAACCACTAAGCCTTCGGCTCTTATTGCAGGGATTGCTCCAGGTCGAACTTCTATTGGTGAACAATATCATAGAGCTGCTATGACATTAGCTGCAATGACTGGAAATATTGGAATCCATGGTGGGAATGCAGCAGGCCGTTCTCTCGGCTCACAATTTCCATTTAATCCTTTTCCATTTAAGATAGGACCTTTAATGACTATTCCTCCAAATCAAGTTGAAAAAGATATGCCAGATAGAATAACAGTCCTTAGAAACTATATGCAGTGGCGTAGCAGCGCGCATATTCATATTTCAAAACTTTCGGATGCAATTCTAAAAGGGAGAAAAGGGGGTTATCCTTCAGATTATAAACTCTTTTATGTACTAAATTGTAATCCTGTAAATCAACTACCAAATACACGAAAATGGTCAGAGGCATTGAAAAAGCTTGAATTTATGGTTGTTCAAGAACAATTCATGACTGCTACTGCACGATTTGCTGATATTATTCTTCCAACATCAACTATTTTTGAAAGAAATGATATTACAGCAGGAGGAAGTCCTCCATTTTATGGTTATCTTTGTAAAATGTTTGATGCCCTATATGAATCAAAATCACAACTTGATATTGCAACTGAGCTTGCTAATCGTTTAGGTATAAAGGATTTCAACTACAAAACAGATGAGGAATGGATCATAGAATTTGTGAAAGGCACAGATATCCCTGATTACGATTCCTTTAAAAAGAATGCAATATATAGAATCAAATTAAAAGAACCATATGTCCCATTTAAAAAACAGATCGAAGATCCTGAAAATAATCCTTTTCCAACCCCTTCTGGGAAAATAGAAATATACTCTGAACAAATTGCTTCTATGAATAAACCTGATCTTCCTCCGATTCCTAAATATATAGAACCTCGAGAAGGGCCAACTGATCCAAAAATATCCAAGTATCCTCTTCAATTAATTAGTAAACATATAAAAAGGAGGGCCCATAGCCAATTTGAAACTATTCCTTGGCTAAGAGAACTTGAACCCCATGCACTTGAAATAAATACAGAGGATGCCCGATCAAGAGGAATATCCTCAGGAGATCTTATTAGGGTTTTTAACGATCGTGGAGAAATAATAGTGTGTGCAAAGGTAACAGAAAGGATTATGCCGGGAGTGGTCTGTCTACCACAGGGAGCCTGGTTTACACCTGACGAAAAAGGAATAGATAGAGGAGGCTGCGCAAATACATTGACTATGGATGAACATTCTCCTTGTGGGGCTTTTACTTCCAACAGTTGTTTAGTGCAAGTTGAAAAGGTGGAATCGTAAAGTTGCAAATCTACTTCTACTTTGATCAAACTCGATGCATTGGATGCCAAGCCTGTGTTGTGGCTTGTAAAGATTGGAATAATATTCCCCCTGGCCCTGCTAATTGGATAAGTGTTGAAACCATTGAAGAGGGTAAATTTCCTAACCTGCGAGTATCTTTTATTATTCATAAATGTCATCATTGTATAGAACCTGCATGTATCCAATCTTGTCCCTCAGGTGCAATTTCAAAAAGGAAAGAGGATGGGATCGTTGTCGTTCATTCAGAAATTTGTCTTGGCAAATCAAAATGCGGTCTTTGTTTAGATTCCTGTCCTTATAAAGCACCTCAATTTAGAGAAGATAACCAAAGCCATATGGAAAAATGTGATCTATGTCTGGAAAGATGGGAACAGGGTAAAAAACCTATATGTGTGATGGGTTGTCCAACTCGGGCCTTAGATGCAGGATCATTGGAAGAAATTGAATCTCTATATGGCAAGAATCATGAAGCGATTGGATTTATTTATTCTTTAAAAACAAAACCTGCTATTGTTTTTAGATCTAAATCAAAAATTAACAATAAATGTTATATAAAATAACATTTAGAAAAAATTAAAATTTATATTCCTACTACCTCAATCCTCGCCCCTAAGAGATAGGGGAAAAGATTATTTTCTAAGTAAGCATGAATAAAACTTTTTGATTCTTTTTATCTCTACTTACAATCCCTTCCTCGACAAGATATTTTAAATGGGCGATTGTCTCCCCAAATCCAAACCATTTTTGTGAAACTGGAAAAAGATCCCAAGAATCATAAACAATATCCCATGTCATTTGGGATGCAATTTGGTAGGCATCCTGAGCTTCAAATTTTAATATGTTTAAAATTTCATCTAATCTCATCTTATGATGCTTTCTGAGTTCATGAATCCTTCCTTTCAAATCTCTGAAGGTGTTTCTATGACCTGGAAGCACAATTTCAACATCTAAATTATAGACTTTATTTAAACTTTCCATATATTCTTTCAGAGGATTCCAGTCATCTGACCAAAGTTGAATCGTAGGTGTAATGTCATACAATACATGATCCCCAGATATAAAAATCTTCTTTTGTTGCTCATAAAGACACATATGACCTTTTGAATGACCCGGTGTGTGAATAGCTTTAAATTTGAAATCACCTAAATCTATTTCATCCCCATCATTTATAAAATTAAATAATAGATCCCATTTCAATCCAAATTTAAATCCAGGATGAGAATTAAGAGCTGAAATTAATTCACTTTCAGGAAAACCATGCAATCTTGCAAAATTTATTGCATCCTCCCAAAGTGTATTTGATTTGAGTCTATCTGCATCAGGTTTGTTAAAATATATACGATTTTGTTCATTGGCAATTCTTGATATTAAACCAATATGATCTGCATGCAGATGAGTAATAAAAAAATCTGTCTTTCTTAAATCAATTCCAATAGCTTTAAGCCCCTCCTTCATAGCCAATAAACATTCCTCCTGATTCCATCCCGTATCAATGATCAAGTTTCTATCATCTCCTCTGATTACATATGAATTTAGTGCTCGAAGTGGATTCTTGGGAAGTGGAATTTCGAGTCTAAAAAAATTTTTATATAATTCCTCAATCATCATTTCCATTCGATTTATATAACCTCTTTCAGAGAAAAATTAAAGAGTATAGGTCAAAAGCAGGTATTAAAGGAGTTATAAAAATTTTGTTGCTAAAAATATTTTCTTTTGGTTAAATAATATTTATAATGAAAAATAATGATTCTTTAGACTTAAAAGCCACGTCCCTTCTAATTCTCCTCACAGCTCTATGGGGTTTTAATTATGTAGTGATTAAATATTCAAATCAAGGCATATCTCCTATCTTCACATCAACCCTACGTTCCATAATTGCCTCTATCTGCGGTTTGCTTTATTGCTATAAAAAGAAAGAGATTTTCTTTCATGGTGGAATTATGCTTTTTCATGGTCTTATGGTTGGGGTCCTTTTTGGATTAGAATTTGCCTGTATCTATTTAGGATTGCTTTATACGGATGCAGCTCGTTCTGTAATTTTTGTTTATACAAGCCCTTTTATAGTAGCCATCGGAGCACATCTTTTTCTAAGGGGTGATAAGCTAAATCTATTAAAAATCATTGGATTGATTATTGCATTTACAGGAATATTTGTTGTTTTTGGTGGAAAGCCCTTTTCTGCAAAGCCGACTATGTGGATAGGGGACGCCCTTGAGGTTCTTGCTGCTTTCTTCTGGGGGGCAACTACTATTTATATTAAAAGATTTATGGCTGAAAAGATTCATCCCATTAATACCTTTCTTTATCAATTGGTCTTTTCCATTCCAATTCTATTTTGTCTCACACTTATTTTGGAACCAAAATGGATTTATCGTTTTGATCCCTATATTGCATCTTCGTTATTTTATCAATCAGTAATCATTGCCTTTATAAGTTACTTCCTTTGGTTTAAACTTATCCATAATTATTCTGTAAGTAGACTTTCATCATTTACATTTTTTACTCCTATTTTTGGCGTAATTTCAGGTATCTTATTTCTTAATGAAGAACTTACTTTTTCTTTAATTATAGGACTTCCTCTTGTTTCTATTGGAATCTTTTTTGTAAACTGGAGAATACCACAAACTGCTTGAGGTAAGATTATGCCAAATGGACTATTTATAGCTATGTTAGGTTATGTTTTGGGATCCATCCCAACAGGTTTGGTTCTTACAAAACTCTTCACAAAGATCGATCCAAGAACAATGGGCTCTAAAAATATTGGAGCAACAAACATCTTCAGAACAGCTGGGAAAACCCTTGGAATCCTTACTCTGATTGGAGATATTCTAAAAGGTATAATCCCTATAGGGATTGCTATTCATTGGGGTTTATCCAATGAATGGGGTCTATCGAAGGACTTTTGGATTGCTATTTCAGGTCTTGCTCCTTTTGTTGGACACATCTTTTCAATATTTTTAGGATTTAAAGGCGGTAAAGGGGTAGCTACTGCTGTAGGTGTCTTTCTTATGATATCTCCCATTGCAGTGCTTATTGAAATCATTATTTTTCTGGGGGTTGTTTGGAAGTGGAGGTTTATATCTCTTGGTTCTTTGAGTTGCGCATTAATTATGCCATTTTTGATTGCATTTTTTAGGAGTGATTCTCAAGCTTATTTTATGTTAAGTGTAATTATTACTGCACTAATCATTTATAGGCATCAATCGAATATTGCAAGGCTTCTACAAGGAACGGAGAATAAGTGGAGGCCTAAAAGTTAATTATCAAATAAAACTGAATCAAATCAGAGATAATCCAGCCACTCTTGATAATCTTTAGTTCTCCCTTTAACAATATCAAAAAATGTTCTCTGTAGCTCCTTAGTTATCGGTCCAGGTTTTCCATCCCCAATTATCCTATCATCAACTTCCCTGATTGGTGTCAATTCAGCAGCAGTACCTGTAAAGAATGCCTCATGAGCTGTGTAAAGCTCATCACGTGTAAAACGTTCTTCGATTAAAGGAATCTTTTTTGATTTGGCAATCTGAATAACAGAATCCCTTGTAATCCCGTTTAGTATAGAAGTTAATGGTGTCGTTTTAAGGATCCCATTTTTTACGATAAATATATTTTCCCCACTTGCTTCAGAAATATAACCTTCAGTATCAAGCATTAATGCTTCATCATACCCCAATTTTGTTACCTCTCTTTTTGCAAGGACTGAATTTACATAGTTTCCACAGATCTTTGCCTTTGTCATCATCACATTAACATGGTGACGAGTAAAAGAAGAAACCTTAACACGAATCCCTTTTTCTAATGCCCCTTCACCTAAATAAGCACCCCATGACCATGTTATAATTGCAACTCTAATGGGATTGTTTCCTGGATGAACACCCATCACTCCTTCACCAATAAATACAAGAGGCCGAATATAACCCTCTTTGAGCTTATTTGCTCTAAGGGTCTCTTTACATGCCTCAATAATTTCCCTTTTAGAAAATGGTATCGTTAGGTCAGCAATCTTTGCAGAATCGAATAGTCTATCAATATGTTCTCTCAATCTAAAAATTGCCGATTTCCCATCATCACAGAGATAGCATCGAATTCCTTCAAAAACACCCATTCCATAGTGAAGACTGTGAGTTAATATATGGACGTTGGCTTCATCCCATGGAATGAGTCTCCCATCCATCCAGATTTTTTCGACTTTCTGGACCATATATAAACCTCCTAAAAAATACTCGATTAATCGAACAGAATATCTGAATTGTTTATTGGTAATATCTTTTATCTTATTTTATTTAAATTGTCAAAATATTTTAAAGAAAATTTACAACCTTTTTAGAATATGTTAAATAAAAATCACCAATTTAAGGAGATTTATATGGAAAGAACCTTAATTACAGGTGGAGCAGGTTTTTTAGGATCTCATCTTTGTGACTATTTCATCAATTTAGGCCATGAAGTTATATGTATGGATAATCTAATAAAAAAGGGAAACATAGATAATATTGCTCATCTTTTTGGACACGAAAGATTTAAATTTGTAAAGTATGATGTTACCGAATACCTTTATATTGAGGGAAAACTTGACAACATACTCCACTTTGCTTCCTTAGCAAGTCCAAAAGACTACTTAGAATACCCTATTCAGACTTTAAAGGTAGGTTCACTGGGGACTCATAAAGCTCTTGGTTTGGCAAAAGAAAAGAAAGCAAGATTCTTACTTGCTTCAACATCAGAAGTCTATGGAGATCCGCTCGAACACCCACAACCCGAGTCCTATCCAGGTAATGTAGATCCTATAGCCCTTAGAGGAGTATATGATGAAGCAAAAAGGTTTGCTGAAGCTATCACGATGGCCTATCATCGAACACATGGACTAAATACAAGAATAGCTCGTATTTTTAATACCTTTGGCCCTCGAATGAGAATTGATGATGGAAGGGCATTGCCAAATTTTATGGTCCAAGCATTAAGGGGTGAAGATATTACTGTTTATGGGGATGGGTCTCAAACAAGAAGCTTCTGCTATGTAGAGGACATGATAGAAGGTATTGTAAGACTTCTTTATTCTGATGAAACGACCCCAATAAACTTAGGAAATCCAGAAGAAATTTCCATTTTAGACTTCGCAAAAGAGATCATTGAAATTACGGGTAGTAGAAGTAGAATCATTTTTCTTCCCCTTCCACCAAACGACCCAAAGGTAAGAAGACCTGATATTACTAAGGCTAAAAAGATATTAGGGTGGGAACCAAAGATTAGCCGTAGAGAAGGACTTAGAAGAACTCTACAATATTTTCAAAAAATTCTTTTCCATAAATAAATCATTTAAAACCCTTCCATATCCGAAGGTGTGAAGATTCTAATATCAAAGCGATCTTTTAAAATGAATTTGGCCGTCTGCACTCCTAAAAGGATTTCTAAGATTCTTTTTTCTCCTTCTGCAAATAAAAGCCGAAGTTTTTCTGACCACTCATCTTTAAATAAAGATCGATTTCTATCCAGGAAATCACCAATTCCCTCGATCAAGACTTCAACCAACTTTCCACAATCCACATTGTAATCCTCATGATAAGGGAGAGAAAAACAGATGTTTGAAGCATCTAATTGATGAAGGGTTTTTAAAAGAGAAGGGGTTACTTCTCTAATCCTTAGATAACTATATTGTCTAAGACTCCCAAGTCCATAAAGAAGGATCAACCTTGGAAGAATCCTACCATTAGAAGGGATTAAAATAGTTTCTTTCCAATTGCCAGTAATCTTTCCATCTTTTAAGAATCTTGATATTCTACCATTTAATCTCCAATCCACCAATCCAATTGATCCTTTCAAGGGTCTTTCATCTGAAAAAAAACCACAGACTAAAAAATCACATTCTTGAAGATCAATCTCCTGGTGAGAAATGATAATATCCATAAGAGGTTATCTTTTAATTTTTTATCTTTCTCTTTCTATTTTAACTATTTCATTAGGAGTTATGGGTTTTCGGACAAAATCTTTCTGAATGCGATCCAAGATTCCATTAATAAAACTTCCAGAATCTTCTGTACCAAACTTTTTCCCGAGGTCTATTGCTTCGTTCAAGGTTACCTTTGGTGGGATATCTTCACAATAAAGAAGTTCAAACACTGCCAAACGAAGGATGTTACGATCAACAACACTCATACGATCAAGGCGCCAATTTTCTGAATATCGCTCAATGAGGTCATCAATCTCTTTATGATGTTCACAAACACCTAAAACAATCTTACGTGCAAAATCATCATCATCTTTAGTTTTCAAAAAATTTTCTTTAGAACACTCTAAGGCCTTGATCGGATTTTCTTTGGTAATATCTAATTGGAAAAGAACCTTGAGGGCAAATTCCCTCGATTTCCTCCTTTTACCCAATCTTTTTTAACCCTTTCCCATCTCCTTCACAAGATTTGCCATTTCAATAGCAGCCATAGCTGCATCAAATCCTTTATTTCCTACTTTTGTACCCGCCCTTTCGATTGCCTGCTCGATTGTATCTGTAATTAAAACACCGAATGATATAGGAACTTCATTCTCCAATGAAAGATGGGCAATCCCTTTAGTAACCTCGGTTGCAATATAGGCAAAATGGGGAGTTGCTCCTCTAATAACCGAACCAAGACAGATAATTGCATCATATTTTTTAGTCTTCGCCATGATTTTTGCTACCAATGGAATCTCAAATGCTCCTGGAACACGAACAATATCCCAATTACCTTCTTCTCCACCACTACGGCGCAGGGCATCAAGTGCTCCTTCAAGAAGTCTTTCACTAATAAAATTGTTAAATCGACTAACAATAATTCCAAACTTTAGTCCCTTTGCGATGAGTTTTCCTTCGTAACTCTCCCCCATTTTAAACTCCTTTCTAAATCAATATCTTACTCTGCCTCTGCAGATTTAATAGAAAGCAGATGGCCCATCTTCTTGGCCTTTACCTTGAGATATTCAAGATTCTCTTTATGAGGTTTTGTCTCAATGGGAATCCTTTCAACAACTTGAATGCCATATCCTTCTAACCCTTTTATCTTTCTTGGATTGTTTGTCATTAACCTAATCTTTCGCACTCCTAAATCCACTAAGATCTGTGCACCCACTCCATAATCTCTCATATCTGCCTGAAATCCAAGTGCCTCATTAGCCTCTACAGTATCCTTCCCCATATCCTGGAGGCTATAAGCCTTAAGCTTATTAACCAACCCAATCCCCCTTCCTTCCTGTCTCATATAAAGGATTACACCTTTGCCTTCTCTCTCAACCATAGCCATCGCTTCATGGAGTTGATCTTCACAATCACACCTTTTTGATCCAAATACATCTCCAGTTAAACATTGTGAGTGAACTCTAACTAAAACTGCTTCATCAGGTTTGATCTCGCCTTTTACAAGGGCAATGTGGTGATAGGGATCAATATCATTTTCATAGGCTATGGCTGTAAATAATCCACCATATTTTGTTGGTAATTTTGCTTGGGCTACTCGACGGACTAAAGATTCCTTGCTGAGTCTGTATTTTATAAGATCTGCAATAGTAACAATCTTTAACCCGTGTTTCTTAGCAAAGATTTGTAAATCAGGCATTCGAGCCATTGTTCCATCTTCATTCATGATCTCACAAATAACCCCTGCTGGTTTTAGGCCTGCGAGTCTCGCCAAATCAACCGACCCCTCAGTCTGCCCTGCCCTTACCAATACTCCTCCCTTGCGAGCTTTCAGCGGAAATATATGCCCAGGAGAAACAAGGTCTTCAGGTTTAGTCTGATCATCAATAGCAGTAAGGATTGTTCTTGCCCGATCAGCAGCAGAGATCCCTGTCGTAATCCCAACCCTTGCATCTATCGAGACAGTAAATGCTGTTTGAAATCTTGATGTATTCTCTGAAACCATCATAGGAAGTCTCAGTTCATTTATTCTCTCCTCTGTTAATGAAAGACAGATTAGTCCCCTTCCATATTTGGCCATAAAATTTATGGCTTCAGGAGTAACCTTTTCCGCTGCCATAGTAAGATCGCCTTCATTTTCACGATCCTCATCGTCTACAAGGATAACCATTTTACCCTGTCTTATATCCTCAAGCGCTTCTGGAATGCTGGCTATCATAAATTCTTTCACTCCTCTTTTATATATCCATGTTCTTTTAAAAAAGATAAGGTTAAACCTTTTGGTGTTTGACCCTTTTGGCTTATCAAACTTTCAACATATTTAGCCAAGATATCTGTCTCCAAATTAACCTTATCCCCAACTTTTTTATCCCCGAGTGTTGTCTTCGCAATTGTAAAAGGGATAATAGCCAATTTGATCTCATTTCCTTCAATCTCGTTAACGGTTAAACTTACTCCATCAATAGCAATCGATCCTTTAGGCACAATATATTTTATAAGTTGGTTTGGTATTCTTATCTTTAAATTCAAAAATCTTCCGTCCCATCTTTTTTCTGTAATATTTCCAATCCCATCGATATGGCCTGTAACGATATGTCCCCCTAATCTATCTATTGGTCTCAGCGCCCTTTCTATGTTAACTTCATCCCCTTCCTTCAAATTACCAAGGGTTGTTCTTTCAATTGTTTCTGGAGATAAATCAAGCTCCACTACTTGACCTTTTTTTTCCACTGCAGTGAGACAAACTCCATCTATATTAATACTATCACCCAGTCGAATTTCTGTCAAATCAAAGGGTAATTCTATGAATAATCTCTTTGCCCCGCCCCTAAATTCTATCTTTAAAACTCTTCCTCTATCTTCTACAATCCCAGTAAACATAATTCAATTTCACTCTAATAGTTAATATTTCTTAAAAATATCCTTCTATATAAATATCTTCCCCTATTCGTCTAAATTTTAATTCCTTTAGGGTCTTTGCTTCTTTAAGAGAGTTAATCCCTATCCCATTAAAAATTTCAAATGGTTGGCTATTACCTATTAACTTTGGAGAGAAGAAAATAATTATTTTATCAATAAGGCCTTCATCAAAAAAAGATCCATTCACTCGGCTTCCCCCTTCAACCATAAGAGTCATAATTTCCATTTTCCCCAGTTCCAAAAGAAGATGTTTTAGATTAACCATCCCATTTTTAGATTCGACCAACAATATCTTGACACCTTTTTCCTTGATTCTTGCTTGCCTCTCTTTTGGTGCAAGCTCTGTAACTGCAATGATTGTCTTTTCGGGGTTTATATTTATAACATTTGCATCCTCTGGTATTCTTAATCGGCTGTCAAGAATTACTTTTAATGGATCCTTGCCCCCCTTTATTCTTGTTGTAAGAAACGGATTATCTCTTAATATGGTTTCTATTCCCACAAGCACAGCATCTACTTGATCTCTAAAATGATGGACTAACATTCTTGCTCGTTCACCAGTAATCCATTTTGATTCTCCATCTTTTGTTGCAATCTTTCCATCCAATGTAGATGCCACTTTTAGAATTACAAAGGGCTCTTTTTTTATTATATATTTAAAAAAGGCCTCATTAAGTTTTTTAGATTCCTTCTCAAGGACTCCTACCTGAACATCTAAACCAGCCTCTTTTAATTTCCTTATCCCTTCCCCTTTCACTAAAGGATTTGGATCTTCAACACCTATGACTACACTTTTTATCCCTGCTTCAATAATAGCTGGAACACAAGGGGGGGTCTTCCCATAATGAATACAAGGTTCAAGATTGATATAAAGGGTAGATCCTTTGGCCTTTTGCCCTGCCCTTCTAATAGCCACAATTTCTGCATGATCATTGCCTGCTTTTTCATGATATCCTTCTGAGACGAGTATCCCATCCTTAACAATTACTGCTCCAACCATGGGATTTGGAGATGTCCTTCCTCTCGCCTTGGCGGCAAGAAAAAGTGCTCTTTTCATCCATCTTTTATCATCTTCTTTTATCATATTCTCTAAAACTTTATTTCTTTTTAGCCTCTTCCTTATTACCAAGAAGTTCCTTAAGTTCATTCATGAATTCATGAATATCTTTAAATTGCCGATAGACGGACGCAAAGCGAACATAGGCAACCCCATCTAATCGATGGAGTTCCTCCATAACTTTTTCTCCAATCTCCGAGCTTTTAATTTCTCTATCACCTCTTTCTTGGAAATAGGCTTCGATACGGTTGACAATCTTTTCGATAAGGTTGATACTTATGGGCCTTTTCTCGCAAGCCTTTTTTAAGCCATTTAATATTTTAACACGATTAAAGGCCTCTCTCCTTCCATCTTTCTTGATTACGAGAGGAAGTGCATCCTCAGCCCTTTCCATAGTGGTAAATCTCTTATGACAACCAAGGCATTCCCTCCTTCGTCGTATCGTCTCCTTATCCCTTGCGATTCTTGAATCAACTACTTTACTTTCTGTGTAATTACAAAAAGGACATTTCATTAAATTGCCATCTAATCAAAGAGTATTTAAGATGAATTCATTATGACTTTTTCCTTTTAAATTTCTCTACTTTGATACCTGATTCCTTAAGCATCTTTTTTGCCAATTCATCAGCATAACCTTCTTCAAAAACAACCCTTCGAATTCCTGCATTAATAATCATCTTTGAACATATGATGCAGGGATGATTGGTACAGTAAAGAGTTGAACCTCTAATTTCTACTCCATGATATGCTGCCTGAATTATAGCATTTTGTTCTGCATGAAGCCCCCTGCAAAGCTCATGTCTCTCTCCAGAAGGAATACCCATTTTCTCCCTGAGACATCCAATATCCAAGCAATGATTCAGTTTTGAAGGAGCTCCATTATAACCAGTAGCTAAGATCTTTTTATCTTTTACGAGTATAGCACCCACTTGCCTTCTTAAGCATGTTGATCGCTTTGAGACAAGATGGGTGATATCCATGAAGTATTCTTCCCAAGAGGGCCTTGATAAATTGTCCTTTTTTTTACCTTTCTCTTTCAATGACGAGCCATTACGAGGATTTAACTTGAAGCCTAAATCTACAATTTTTTATTTAAAGTTTTTATTCTCAAGGATTTCAATCTTCTCTAATCGCCTTTTATGCCTTCCACCAGCAAAAGGGGTGTTAAGCCATGTTTTTATAATCTCTTTAGCAAGCTCTTTACCAACTATCCTTCCTCCAATAACCAAAATATTTGCATCAGTATGTTCACGACTAAATCTTGCACAATAAAGATCATTGGCCAAAGCAGCCCTTACCTTTCGGAACTTATTTGCCACAATTGACATCCCAATACCTGTACCACAGATAAGAATACCCCTTTCCAATTCCCCTTTTGAAACTTTTTCCGCAACAAGCATACCATAGTCAGGATAATCAACTGAATCTTCGTTGAAAGTCCCCATATCTATTGGTTCTATGCCTAAAGATTTTAAGAAGACCTTAATCTCTTCTTTTAATTCATAGCCGCCATGATCTGAGGCTAACCCAATTTGCATCAACTCACCCTAAAAATTTTTTGAAAACAAGGGTGGCATTCGTTCCACCAAAACCAAATGCATTAGATAAAGCTACATTGACACTCTTTTTCCTCGCTACATTTGGCACATAATCTAAATCGCATTCTGGATCAGGCTCTTCATAGTTTATTGTAGGAGGAAGTATTCCATCTCTTATAGATAAAATTGTGAAAATAGCCTCTGTGCTTCCAGCAGCTCCGAGTAGATGGCCTGTCATGGATTTTGTTGCACTGATAGGAATTTTCTTTGCATAATCCCCAAATACTTTTTTTATTGCAATTGTCTCTGTTACATCGTTTAAAGGGGTGGATGTCCCATGGGCATTTATATATTCAATCTCTTCTGGAACTAATCCTGCATCCCTTACTGCCATGAGCATACAGCGGGCAGCTCCATCACCATCTGGAGGAGGAGCTGTAATATGATAGGCATCTCCTGTGTAACCATATCCTACTAATTCTGCATAAATCTTTGCATTACGCTTAAGTGCAAAACCTAACTCTTCCAGAATTAAAACCCCTGCTCCTTCTGCTACAACGAATCCATCGCGGTTTTTCTCAAAGGGTCTACAAGCCTTTTCAGGTTGATCATTTCTTGTGGAGAGTGCCTTCATGGCATTAAACCCTCCGATTGTCAAAGGAGTAATATTAGCTTCTGTTCCACCTGCTATCATCACATCAGCATCTCCATAAAGAATCGCACGAAAAGCATCTCCAATACAATGGGCACCAGTTGCACATGCAGTAACAACACATATATTGGGTCCTTTTACACCAAACTGTATGGCTATCTGGCCTGAGGCCAAATTAGCAATAAGCATTGGAATAAAGAAAGGGGAAATCCTTCCAGGACCCTTCTCCAAAAGAATCTTATGATATCTTTCGATCGTTGGAAGGCCCCCTAATCCTGTTCCAACAATAACCCCTATCCTTTCACAATTCTCAGGTGTTATCTTTAATTCAGCATCTTCTATTGCCTCTTTTGTGGCAGCCAAGGCATATTGAATAAAGAGATCCATTTTTTTGATTTCTTTCTTTTCTATATAAAGCTCAGGATTAAATCCCTTTACCTCTCCAGCAATCTTTGTCTCAAATCCATTTGGATCGAATCTTGTAAGTGGTCCAATTCCTGACCTACCTTGGCATATATTCTCCCATGCGGTTTTTACACCAATGCCAGTTGGGATAACAAGACCAACTCCTGTTATAACGACCCTTTTCTTCAAAAACCTTCACCTCCCTCCACGATTTAACCTATATAGGAAACCGTGGAGAAATTTTATTTTCTATCAATCATGATAATCAATTCACTGACCAAGATGAGCTTGGATATATCTAATGGCATCTCCCACTGTCAGAATCTTCTCGGCATCCTCATCTGAAATCTCCATATTATACTCCTCCTCCAGAGCCATAACCAATTCAACCAGGTCAAGTGAATCCGCTCCCAAATCATCAACAAACTTCGCTTCAGGGGTCACTTCACTTTCATTTACACCCAGTTGTTCAACAATGATCTCTTTGACCCTCTTTTCAATATCCATGAAATCACCTCCTTGTCTTTTGATTCGAAATCTCTGATTTAAAATTCTTTTAGATGGAAAGATTTATATCATAATTTACATATAGATTCCACCATTTACATTCAATACTTGACCTGTAATGTAATTTGAACGCTCTGAAACAAGGAAAAGAACAGCTTGGGCTACATCTTCAGGCTGACCTAACCTTTCCATGGGTATCATCTTTTTTAATTCCTCTTTCACCTTTTCAGGGAGCACTTCCGTCATAGGTGTTTCAATATAACCTGGAGCAATAGCATTTACGTTTATTCCTCTTTGAGCAAATTCACGGGCAATTGTCTTTGTAAACCCAATTACACCTGCCTTTGAGGCTGAATAGTTTGCTTGACCAGGATTTCCCATCTCACCTGATACAGAAGCAATATTAACGATCTTTCCACTCCTCTGTTTCGACATATGTCTAATAACTGCCTTAGTGCAGTTAAAAGTTCCCTTAAGGTTGACATTAAGCACAAGATCCCAATCCTCCTCGGTCATTCTCAAAATCAATTTATCTCTCGTGATGCCAGCATTATTGACCAGAATATCTATCTTCCCAAATTCATTAATGACTTTTTCAACCATTTGCTCAACTTCTTCAGCCTTTGATACATCTACTTTAATGGCAATCGATCTTCGACCCATAGCCTCAATCTCTTTGCTTGTCTCTTTGGCTTTTTCAAGATTAATATCGGAGACAACAATGTCGGCTCCATTTGAAGCTAAAAGCAACGCAATGGCTCTCCCTATACCTTGAGCAGCTCCTGTTATCAAAGCAACCTTACCTTCGAGTTCCAATTACTCTCACCCCCTTAAGAGATTGTTTTAAGCGATTTTATATCCTCAATATTGAACATCTCTATTTTAGAATCGATTCTTTTCATTAAACCTGTAAGCACTTTACCTGGTCCTATCTCAATCATTCTTTCTATACCCTCTTCAATCATCCTCCGCATCGATTCCTCCCATCGAACTGGATGATAAACCTGGGCAACGAGTAGGGGTTTTACTCTTTGTTTGGATCTATTAAGGTCAGCCTCTACATTGGTTACTACAGGTATTTTTAATTCTTCAACAAAAACGTCCTCCATTGCTTTTTCAAGACGCTCTCCTGCTGGTTTCATAAGTGGACAATGAAAAGGTGCACTTACAGGAAGAAGTACTGCTTTCTTACCTTCTTTCTTTACCCTTTCAATGGCCCTCTCAACTGCTTTTATATGTCCTGATATTGTAATCTGACCAGGACAATTATAGTTTGCAGGAGAAAGTACTTCTCCCTGAGAAACTTCTTTACATATTTTTTCAACTTCTTCTCTATCCATACCCAAGATGGCTGCCATCCCACCCTCTCCAACTGGAACTGCCTCCTGCATAAATTTTCCTCGAAGGCGAACAATTCTAACCGCATCTTTAAATGAAAATGCTCCAGAAGCTACTAATGCACTATATTCTCCGAGGCTATGACCTGCAACAAGTTCTGCAGTCACACCTTTCTCTTGTTCTAAAACCTTTAATGCTGCAATACTTACAGTTAGGATGGCAGGTTGAGTATTCTCTGTTAACTTTAAAATTTCTTCAGGCCCTTCAAAACATATATCTTTTAGAGAAAGATGAAGCGTATCCTCAGCTTCTTCAAATACTTGTTTGGCTATTTGAAAATTCTCAAATAACTCCTTCCCCATTCCAATATATTGAGAGCCCTGACCTGGAAAGATAAAAGCCGTTTTCTTCATCTCTATCTTTTCCCAGCATATTCTTTGCTAAGTTCCAATCCGATGATATTTCTTTGGATCTGATTTGTGCCTTCATAAATCTGGAGAATCTTGGCATCTCTCATCATCTTCTCTACAGGATATTCTCTCATATATCCATAGCCTCCGAAAATCTGAACCGCATCTGTGGTTACCTTCATGGCTACATCACTGGCAAAGACCTTAGCCATTCCTGAAAGTTTTGAAATATCCTTTGGATCATTGGAGTTATCGATATAACGAGCAACAGAATAAACAAGGGCCCTTGCAGCTTCAACCTGAATGGCCATATCTGCCAAAAGATGTTGAATAGCTTGAAAAGAGATAATCTTTTTACCAAATTGTTCCCTCTCCCGAGCATAACGAACTGCTTCATCCAAAGCACCTTGAGCTAATCCAACACCTTGAGCCCCAACTCCTGGACGTGTCCTATCGAATGTTCGCATAGTAATGATGAAACCCATACCTTCTTTTGCAATTAGGTTCTCTTTTGGAACAAAGCAATCTTGAAAGATTAGTTCTCTTGTTGCTGAGGCTCGAATTCCCATCTTTTTTTCTTTTTTACCAAAACTGAAACCTGGTGTCCCTTTTTCAACAATAAAAGCACTTGCTCCTCTTGGCCCCTTAGTTTTATCAGTCATTGCAATAATGCTATAGACCTCTGCCTCTCCACCATTTGTAATCCACTGCTTCGTTCCATTTAGGATATATCCATCTCCCTTTCGAACTGCGGTTGTCCTTATAGCACTGGCATCGCTTCCTGCATCTGCTTCGGTTAAGCCAAAAGCTGCAAGTTTCTTTCCTTTAGCAATATCCGGAAGATATCTTTTTTTCTGATCATCACTTCCAAAGAGAAGAATTGGCATTGCTCCCAAACCACTTGCTACAATAGAAGTAGCAATACCAAGACAAACACGACTTAACTCTTCTGCAACCAAACAATATTCCAAAATACCTCCACCAAACCCTCCATACTCCTCAGGCATGGAAACTCCCATTAATCCTGCATCAGCACTTACCTTAACAATCTCCCATGGAAATTCTTCTTTCTCATCAAGCTCTGCCCTTGCTGGCAACATTTTTTCCTGCGCTATTCTTCTTGCCAAATCTTGAATCATTTTTTGATCAGGTGTTAGAAAATAGTCCAAAAAAATTCCTCCTTTATGAACTTTATTTTTATTGAATTGACTTTATTGATTCACTGGCCTTATCATATTTTTTTTGGCCAAGTCGAAGAAGGTCTTTTTGCTCCTCAAGCTCTTGTAAAATATGTTCATTTAATTTACTTTTCGAAAGATTCGATGCCAAAAAAATTGCATTCATAATAGCCTTAGCATTGGAAGCCCCATGGCTGATTACGCAGTTACCATTAATTCCTATGAGCGGGGCTCCACCATATTCTGTATAATCCAATTTTTTCTCTAATCGCCTGATTACACGTTTCATTAGAAAGTATGCCACTTTTGCCCTTATATTATCTTGTGCCTCCCATTTTAAAAATCCATGAATTGTTTCCCACAATCCTTCAGATATCTTCAATGCCACATTTCCAACAAATCCATCACAAACAATTACATCCACCCTACCACTATTTAGATCACGGCCTTCAACATATCCAATATAGTTTAAATTTGTAGATGATAGAATCTCGTGAACCTCTCTGGTCAGATCATTGCCTTTGCTCTCTTCCTCTCCATTACTTAAGACCCCTATTCTTGGATCTTCGATTCCAAGCATATACTTTGCATATGCCTTACCCATGATGGCAAATTGGATCAGATGATGGGGCTTACAATCCACATTACCTCCAGAATCAATGAGAACCGTAGAGCCTTTCAGGGAAGGATGAATTGTTGCAATCGCAGGCCTTTCAATCCCCTCAATCTTCTTAAAGATAAACATAGCAAGAGCCATTGCTGCCCCTGAATTCCCTGCTGAAACCACTCCATTTACCTGACCTTCTTTTGCTAATTCGAGGGCTACCTTAATTGATGTGTCCTTCATCTTCCGTATTACTGAAGAAGGGGATTCATGCATAGAGACAACATGCGGGGCATGGTGGATATAAATAGGAAGCTTTGAGGTAGGATATTTCATTAATTCCTTACTCACCTGATCCTCATCACCAACCAACACAACCTTTATCCCATAATTTTTAGCAGCAAGAAAAGCACCTTCCACAGTACTCTGTGGTGCAAAATCTCCACCCATTGCATCTACCGCAATCTTCATAGCCTTAGCCCTTAAACCCTCTTACTCTTCTTCAATCTTTATAACCTCTTTTCCTTTATAACTTCCACAATTTGGACAGATGTGGTGAGGAAGTAAAGGCTCTCGACATTGTGGACAAAAAGAAATTGTTGGAGGTTTAAGTTTATCATGCGTTCTTCTCTTGTCCCTTCTGGAGGGTGAATGTCTTCTTTTTGGAACTCCCATCAAAGTATCCTTTCTATTATGATTTAATCAATTTTTTTAATATACTAAAGCTCGAGTTAAAACTCTCTTTTATACAATCACATGAAGAAAGATTAAGATCTTGGCCGCAAAAAGGACAAAGTCCCTTACAATCCTCATGGCAAAGGGGTTTATATGGAATTTCTAAAAATACTTGCTCAAAGGCAATCTCTGAAAGATGGATTTCTCCTCCTTCATAAAAATTCATCTCCATATCCTCTTCACTTAACTCCAACTCTTCTGGAAAGCTAAAATCCTTTATAGAATAAAAGTTCAGGTCAAAGTGGGTCGAGATAGGATAGGAAAATTCTTTAAGACACCTTCCGCATTGAAGTCGAAGGGTAGCCACCACATCTCCTTTGAGTAATAGAGATTTGCCAGCTTTTACGATCTTCATCTTTGATTTCATAGGCGACTCAAATTCAAAATCAATATTTGAAAAGTTTTTTAAATATGTAGAGATAGAATCCTTCTCTTCTACCCACTCCAAATTAAGTCCCTCATCAGGAATTTCCTCAATCTTTATTGTTAACATCTCCATTCTCCTATAAATTAAAGAAATAAGTATATAAAAAAAATTTCTTTTGTCAAGAAAATTGGTTTACTTTTATCTTAAATTAGGCTTTTGTTTGAAAAATTCATTTTTGTATGTTAACAGATTTGTAGGATCACTTGCAAGATGTCATTGTATATTGTGGTTTTTATCTTATTTATTCTCAAAGGAGGAAAATCGTAATGGAAGGAATGGAGAAGCTTGAGCGAAAGCCAATAAGGATTACAGACACAACATTTAGAGATGGTCATCAATCCATCTTAGCCACAAGGCTAAGAACCGAGGATATGGTTCCAATTGCTGAGGAATTAGATGAGGTAGGATTTCACTCTGTTGAGGTATGGGGAGGAGCAACATTTGATGTATGCCATCGTTTTTTAGGGGAGGATCCGTGGGAGAGGGTAAGGGTCTTAAAAAAACATATGCCAAAGACACCTTTTCAGATGCTTCTTCGAGGTCAGAATCTTGTGGGTTATCGTCATTATCCTGATGATATTGTAGAGGCTTTTGTTGAAAAGGCAGCTGAAGTAGGTATTGATATATTCAGGGTCTTTGACGCAGTCAATGATGAAAGAAATTTTGAGACTGCTTTTAAGGTCATTAAGAGGTGTGGAAAACATATTCAGGGCTCTATATGCTATTCTCTGACTGAAACAAGGATGGGTGGACCTATTTACAATCTTGATTATTATCTCAAAAAGGCAAAGATTATTGAGCAGATGGGAGCTGATTCTCTTTGTATCAAGGATATGGCTGCATTGATATCTCCTTATGATGCATATGAATTGATTAAAGGACTTAAAAAAACTGTGAAGATTCCTATTCAACTTCATACCCATTATACCAGCGGTATGGGTGCTATGAGTTATCTTAAAGCTATAGAGGCTGGGGTAGATGTTATTGATACTGCCATAGCTCCATTTGCCTTAAGGTCTTCACAGCCAGCAGTTGAACCAATCTTGGTAGCCCTTCAAGGAACTCCTTGGGATCCTGGCATCGATCTCTCAAGGCTTTTAAAAATTGGAGAATATTTAGAATCAATTGCTCCAAAGTATAGAGATTTTCTCGATATGACAAAAATGTCTGTTATAGATACTGGAGTGCTCAAACATCAAATCCCTGGAGGAATGATTTCAAATATGGTAAGTCAACTTAAACAGCAAAATGCTATTCATAGACTTCCAGAGGTTCATGCAGAACTTCCTCAAACCAGGAAAGATCTCGGATATCCACCTCTTGTAACCCCTACCTCTCAAATTGTAGGAGTCCAAGCAGTCTTAAATGTTTTATTTGGGCGATATAAAATGGTCTCCAGAGAAACACAGGACTATGTATTTGGGCTTTATGGCCGTCCTCCTGCTCCAATATCTAACGAGATTAAAAAATTAGTTTTAAAAGGTTACAAAAAGGGGAAAGAACCTATAACTTGTCGACCTGCTGATATCATTGAACCTGAGCTTGAAAAAATGAAAGAGGAATCAAAGGAATTAGCTCGAGATATCTATGACACCTTGATCTATGCCTTATTTCCGCAGACAGGAGCACAATTTTTAAAATGGAAATATGGAATTGAACCAATGCCTGAAAAGTTGAAACCTAAAACATTAGAGGATATAAAGAGGGAAGACGAAGCTATTGCGAGAGCAAAAGCCGAACTTCAGAAAAAATAGATTTTCAATATCCTTTAGGAAACATCTTTAAAAATATCTCAGGAGGCTCATTAGATTTTTTACATTTAAGAAGTGACTCTATTTCAAGAAGATCAAATCCTGAATATTGATTTGGATTAAGACGTAGACCAAACTTTTGATCGATTCGTTTAACTAAAAATTCTCTCATTAACAGATCATAGGAGGAGTATCCAGGATCTTTGAACCCCCGAAAATATTTTCCAACGTAGGCCAGAAGGGAAGGAGGAAGATTATATTCTTTTGAGAATGATTGGTTAGGATGAATGAAACTCCAAAAGAGGATTAAGATTAAAAATACAAAAAGCCATTTAAATTTCATATTAATTTAATATTTAATTTTTTGGAAAATGTCAAGCAAAAATTTTTGCTCGAGATCAAGATGAAACTTTCTACACTGAAGGCCATCTTTAATTCGATGGAACAAGGGGTAGTCTTTATTGATGAAGAAAACAGAATTTCATACGCCAATCCTTCAGCAGAAAGAATTCGAAATATAAAGCTAAAAGAGGTTCTGGGTCAATCTATTTTAAATTGTCACCCTCCTGAAACCCATCAAAAAATACTAAAGATCATCGAAGATCTAAAATCAGGAAAGATAAAAGAGCATCAAAAGATGAACATCCAAATGGTTGAGGGTAAATTTTATGATAATACTTATTCTGCAGTTTGGGGCCCAAGAAATAAATATTTAGGCATCATTGTTGTTACGCAAGAAGTGACAAAACGTAAAAAAGCGGAAGATGAGCTGAAAGAGGCATTAAAAAAACTTGAACTGGCTAATGAAGAGTTAAGACACCAAGACAAGAAAAAGGATGATTTTTTATCCAATGTAAGTCATGAATTAAAAACACCTATGATTTCGGTTATTGGTTACATTGGAATGATTCTTAAAGAAAAGGTTGGGCCACTGACAGAACAACAGCGAAGATTTTTAGAGATCTCTTACAAGAATCTTTTGAAATTAGGAAAAAATATTGACGACCTTCTTGACTTGGCCGAGTTAGGAATTAAGAAGGAAGGTTGGAAATTTGAACCTGTTAATCTCTCGGATATTATCCTCTTTTCATGTCAAACTGTTGAACCCATAGCAAAGGAAGGCCAGATACAGCTTGAGCTCAATCTTCCTCAAGAAGAAGTCATGATTCTTGGAATAGAAGATAAACTTAACCAACTATTTGACAATCTTCTTATCAATGCCATTAAATATAATCGTAGGGGAGGAAAAATCTCAGTATTTTTATCTCAGGATAATGAATTTGCTTTTGCCCGTATTGCAGATACAGGCATTGGTATTTCACAGCAATCACTCGCTGAGGTCTTTAACCGCTACTTTAGGGAAAAAAATAAACATTTAACTAATGTAAAGGGACTTGGTATAGGTCTATCGCTTGTTCAGGAGATCATAAAGTTACATCAGGGTGAGATCTTTATAGAAAGTGAATTAGAGAAAGGAACGACTTTTACCTTAAAGTTACCAAGGCATCTAAAAAAATAATTCAAGATATTTATTTCTTCCCTATACCTTCCATCTTTCCCAAATCAATAAATGGTACTACGCCTCCAGATACTTGGGGTAAAATACCATTCCATTTCTCTATACTTTTATACTGGACAAGCATTGGACTCAAAGATCGTGAAAGTACTTCATTTGCTTTAGCCTGTCCTTGCGCAACAACAAGTATTGCCTCGGCCTCACCCCGCGCTGTTACTACCTTCTGTTGGGCTTCGATCTCCCTTTGAGCCAATATCTGCCTCTGTGTTTCAACTTGCTGTTGAGCCACTTGTTTGGCTTCTATGGCTTTTTCATATTCAGGTGAAAAGCGTATATTAGAGATGTATATATCGTCTACAATGATATGATACCTTGAAAGATTCTCTCCCAATTTGGTCATTGCCCTCTTTCTTATCTCCTCTCTTTTTGGAAGTATTTCTGTAATGGGATAATTGGGAACAACTTCTTTAACAAAATCATTAAATGCAGGGTCAATAACTTTATTTGCAAAATCAAGTCCAACCTTTTGATAAAGGATATTGACATAAGAAGGATCAATATGAAAATTCATCATTCCAGTAAGTTTTACCATCTGATATTCTTTCGAGGCAGCATCAATCTCCTTAAAGGGATGAGGTTGGACTCGAACATCAACTTTTATTACTCTCTCAGCTATTGGCACCTTAAAATTAAGCCCCTCTCCCATAACCCTTTTTTCAACGCTCCCCCACCAGAGGACAACTCCTCTATGACCTGCTGGAACAATGACAAAAGATCCCCAGGCAAATATTAAGATGATGATACCGATGATGAGATAACCAATAGTCTTAGCCCTTGGTCTTTTTAGTTCAAAAACTTCTAATGATTCGTCTCTCATAATTTTCCTCCATTTTTTATTAAGAAATTTCAAACAAGTTTTTTCTCTATCAAATAGCTCATTGAATGTTGACAAGATGTTGTTACCAGAGAGATCGATTCCGAGAAAGAACGCTGTGCTTCTTGGTATTGAGACATTTGTATTCTTCCAATTAATTCCATTAATTTCCTTTCAAGCCCCTCGTATTCAAAAGTTCCTAAAACATTCTCGGCTATTCTAAGTTCTCTTAGTAAACCTTCGATATACCAAATCAGTACCTTTTTCCCTCCTGATATTTCTTCCTCACTTTTTAAGGATATTAGCTGCTCCAGAAGCTGTGTACCTATTATTAGTCCTGACTTCATCCTTTCTGAATATTGATAGCTTAAAATTGCTTTTCTTGTATCCATAGTCGTCCTTTCAAGATATCTATTTTTTAGATCGTTCGATATATTTCTTCGTAGAAACACTCACCTTTACCACATCTCCTATTTTAATAAATTGTGGTACCTGGATTTGCATTCCGTTTGATAAAGTGGCTGGTTTATAAACCTCGTCGGTAAGGCTACTAATGCTCGGTGGAGTTGAAACAACCTCTAATTCCACCCACTCAGGGAGGATTACGTTTACAGGTTCTCCATCTAAAAATTCAACAGGTAGCTTCATATTCGGTTTAAGAAAAGGCGAAAAATCTTCCATTAGCTTCCTATCCAATTGAATCTGTTCATAAGAATCAGGATCCATTAAATAAAAACCATCCTTATCCTCATAAAGATATTCCATTGTCTTTCGATCCAATTCAACATCTTCTATTTTTTCTTCAGGTTTAAATTTCCTCTCCAGAATCAGTCCTGATTTGATATCCTTAAATTTAACATGGACCAAACCTCCCATCTTTCCTCCGCCCATATGATATTCGGCTGAGAGGACCTTATAGAGGCTCTTTTCCATCTTAAATACCATACCTGGCTTCATTTCAGAGGCAGAAACCATATAGCCCTCCTTTAATCTTTTTTAGAATGGATTTAAAAGAAACTGTATTAATTTTAATGAAGATTATCAAAAAAATATTAAAAGATCAAGAAATTCTAAAAAGAATGTAATAATCCCCTACCGATTAGAGTTTAATCTTTCTAAAAATTTTGGGTCAACTTTTACTCCCAAATTTTCTGCAGATTGAATATGTTGAAGGGCAAGTTGATATTCATTTTTACTAAAATAAATTAAAGCAAGTTGATAATGGGCATTCCCATATTTTGGATTTATCTCCAATATCCGATTAAATGAATCAATAGCCTCATCCAATCTTCCAATTTTCCTATAAACACTTCCAAGATTATAATGTGCTTTTATATAATTAGGTTTAATCTCTAATGCTCTTTTATATTGTGCCATTGCCTCTTCAAAGCTGCCTTTTCTGAAGTAGATATTTCCTAAATTATTTATTGCTTCAATATAATTTGGGTTAATCTTTATTGCCTTTTGATAGTTGGTCAAGGCTTCATCTAAATCCCCCTTCTCTGCATAGGCTACTCCTAAATGATAATACGCCTCAGCAAAATAAGGATCAATCTTTATGACTGATTTATATTCTGAAATCTCATCCTTCCACTTTCCTTGTTTCCCATATATGATCCCAAGGTTAAGATGTGCCTTTAAATTTTTTGGATCAAGTTTTAAGACCTCTTTATATTCCCTTTCAGCCTCTTTTAGATTTCCTCTCTCAGCTGAAGCATATGCTAATTGAAAATGTTCTTCTATCATTAATGTTTTATCATGCTTTCCTACTTTTTTTGACACAGTGCAACCAATATGAAAAATCATTGTTAGAACAATTAAGACTCTTAGTATCTTTTCCAACATCAATCCTCCTAAAATTTTATTTTATTGAATCTTTATCAGAAAATTTAGATGAAATCAAGAGGATTTTCTCTTGACCTTAAAGATTTAAAATATTAAATTAGACCGTAATATGAAAATCTCCAAAGTTTATTCAAAAATATATTATGGGTGGATAATCACTATCATCTCCATGATTTCACTGTCTTTTTACTTTGGCATTAGAACAGTTTTCTCAGTATTCTTTGTGGCATTAATAGATCACTTTAAGTGGTCACGAGCAGATGCTGCTATGGGACAATCAATTGCACTTCTGGCATATATGGTAATGGCACCTATTTCAGGTAGTCTCGTGGACCGCATTGGCCCAAGAAAAGTGATCATTCCTGGAATCATTCTAACTGGCACAGGATTTTTGCTCTGTACTCAAATTCAAAACCTTTTTCATTTTTATATCTTTTTTGGATTGATGGTGGGAGTAGGAGTCACTTGGGGGATGGGTATTGCTCCATTCACAGTTATTATTTCACATTGGTTTGAAAGAAAAAGGGGGGCGGCAAATGGAATTGCTGGTATAGGGATTGGAATTGGAATTCTTCTTTTAGTTCCAATAACACAATATTTTATCTCTTATTATGGTTGGCGTGTTGCTTTCTTTATTCTTGCACTACTTGTATTTATTATCCCCCTCCCTATCAATGGAATTTTTTTAAGGCACCGCCCTGAAGATATGGGACTCTATCCAGATGGTTATTCTTTCAACGAAGCAGTATCCTCAAGGGATAAAAAAAGGATAGAACTTCAATATTCAACTCAACCTCATGAAAATTTACCATTCTCAAAATTATTTCCAACTTTTCGATTCTGGTCTGTAATTCTATTTCCTGCTCTAACTACATTTGGAATCTACACGGTAATTGTTCATCATTTAAGATATCTTATTGATCAAGGTGTGGATAAATTATTTGCAGCCTCCCTTTTTGCTGCTGTTGGTGCTCTTACAGCAGGGTTTAGACCTTTTTGGGGATGGTTTTCAGATCGAATTGGAAGAGAGATTACTTTTACCATAGGCAGCACCTGCTTCTCATCTGGAATCTTCTTTCTACTTTTTTATCAATATATACATTCAAACACCATTCTCTATCTATTTGTTTTATTGTTTGGAGCAGGTTGGGGAGTTACTACTCCTATGATCATGTCAATTACTGGGGATATCTATAAAGGGAAAAATTTTGGATTAATTTATGGAATCGTTGAAGGTGTAATTGGCATAACAGGTGCTACAGGAGCATGGCTTGCGGGCTATATTTTTGATCAAACAAAAAGTTATTTTTGGGCCTTTATTATTGTGATACTTTTAAATATTATATCTGTTATACTTGTATGGCTTGCTGCTCCAAGAAAGTTTCGAATTAGATAATCTTTTTATCGGTCTTCTTCCATCTTAAATAGAATTCATAAACCACAATAATTATGGCAACGAGGATTCCAAATATATTTATTAATATACTAATTTTAAGTCCTGTGGCTGGAAATATAGCCGATAAACCTGAAATCGCATAAAGGACCCGACTTAATACACTAAGTTCACGGAAGAAATATCCTATAACCGCCATTGAAACAAGACATGTACCTATTAGTGCAGTCAAAAAGTTGAAAATGATCAACAGAGGATCTCCTTGAAGTAGAAGGGTTGGTGAGACTACAAACATAAAAGGAATGACAAAAGCAAGCCAGCCAAATCGCATTGCCGCATAACCTGTTTTCATAGGATCTGCCCCGCTAAGTGTAGCCCCTGCGAAAGCGGCAAGAGCAACAGGTGGAGTAATCATTGACATCATTCCATAATACATGATAAACATATGTGCTGCCATAGGTAAAATACCAAATTCAATGAGGGCTGGAGCAGCCATTGTAGCAAGTAACACATAAACCCCTACGGTTGGCATACCCATACCTAATATAATACATACAACCGCTGTCATTAGTAAAAGCAGAAATAGATTGCCTCCTGCCATTTGTGTAAGTGCAAGGGTAAGGGCAAAACTAAGCCCAGAGAGATATAGCATCCCTATTACCATCCCAGCAGCAGCTCCTATCATAATGATTTCAAGGACACCCATACCTGTATTCTTTAGAGCCTCAAAAAGATCATAAAGTTTAATTCTTTTTCCTTTATAGCCAAGGATTAATCCAAAAAGCACGGTCACCCCTATGGCTCTTAACCCTGCCTTTTCAGGTAAATCGTTTAACCAGAAAAGTGCAAAAATAAGGACTAAAAAAGGTATAGGGAAAAACCATCCTGATTTAATGACATCCTTGAAAGGGGGAATTAGAGACTCATCAATTCGTGAAAGTCCCATTTTTGCTGCTTCAAGGTCTGCTTCCATGAATAATGCAATATAATAGAGTAAAGAAGGAATAATAGCAGCAATAACCACCTTGGTATAAGGAACTGATAAAAATTCAGCCATCAAAAAGGCGGCTGCTCCCATAACAGGTGGCATTAGTTGACCTCCAGTGGAGGCTACTGCCTCAACTGCACCAGCGAGATGAGGTGGGTATCCACCTTTTTTCATCAAGGGAATAGTGACAACACCAGTAGTAAAAACATTTGATACAGCACTCCCAGAGATTGTTCCAAAAAGTGATGATGAAAGAACAGAAATCTTTGCTGGTCCTCCACGATATCTTCCCATAAGGACCATTGCAATATCTGTAAAAAAACTTGATCCTCCAGAAGCAGAAAGGATCTGGCCAAAAAGAACAAAAACAACAACAATGGTTGATATAATTCTCATTGGCATTCCGAGAATACCTGATGAATCCCATGCCAGATAATAGACGAGTTTATCAATAGGAACAAAACTCCCTTGAAATGAACCTGGTATCCGATGACCAAAAAGGGTAATTAAAAAAAACCCTATTACAACAATAGGTAATACAATCCCTACTGTCCTTCTAAGCCCCTCAATCAGAAGTACTAATAAAAAGGCCCCAGCAATTATACCACTTACTGGCCGAGCTGTTGTTAACTCTGCAAGAACAGGATATCTTATAGTGATGTAAAGTGAAACAATAAAACCTATCGTTGCCAAAAGAATATCATACCAGGGAACATTTTCTCTTGTTTTTACTTTTTGATGGAATGGAACAGCAAGGAAAACAAGAGGCAATGAAAGACAAAGCATAAAACTCAAATACTGTTCTGTATAAAGAACTAAACCAACCATTCTATCGATATCAAGGGTCTTAATGATTGCACTGCAAGTTAGCAAAATAGAAAGGAGGGTAATAATAATTTTTGATAAATTAGGTTTCGATTTTTTTAATTCATTTTCTTCCATAATTCAGTTAATAAGGGTCCCTGGATTCAAGGGCTCAAACTAAAATAAAAAATTTATTATAAATTTTTATAAAAAAGGGCTACTTAATTATGGTTAAAAGTAAACCATTTCAGCTAAGTAACCCTTTTTTATTTAAATTTATTATTCTTTGGGAGGCCAGAGACCTATCTCTTTATAGAATTTAATAGCCCCCGGATGATATTCACCAGCAATTAAAGGTTTAGCCATCTTTTCGGGCCAGAAGTCTTCACCAAGTGGTTTGAATGAAGCAGTGAGAGCCTTTTTACCACTATGAAGAACTTTACAAACCTCATAAATTAAATTATCAGGAACACTCTTATTTGTCAGAAGTGTAAAATCTATGCTCAGCATATAGGTTGGGCCAACAATTCCATAATGAGATTCTGAAGGTTGAATCAATTCTGGATACATAGGAGGTAAATGTTTCTTTGAACGTGCAATGGCCTCGGGTGATGGATCCAAAGAAAGTGCACGAAGTCCTCCCACTTTTGAACCTGCCTCAAGAACCTTTCCAGAACCCATTGCAAAATAGAAGGTGTCTACTTTACCTTGCATAAATTCATCAGCGCCTATATTCACATTTGGGACTGGTATCATCACTACATCATTGTATGTCAAATTAGCATTAGCCAAAAGAGCCATTGTTGTGTAGAGAACAATCTTCTGAGCTGTCCATCCGCCTGGAACCTTCTTTCCTTTAAGATCAGCTATTGATTTAATTGGAGAATCCTTTTTCACCCAGAAGGCGTTCCGAATTGGATAGAGGACAGAAACCATCCTTAAGTCTTTAAGTGGCTGTCCTTGGTAGATACCAGTTCCTGTGACACCAAGAAAGAATTCATAAGCATTGGCAATTCCAAAATCTGCCTCAGCTCCATTGACTGCAGGAATGGCTGCACTTTGACCACTATGGGGAATAACCCGTGCCTGAAGTTTCAGAGTATCTGAAATCAATTTTGCAATAGCCACACTTGCTGAATGAGTTGCAGAGCCTGGGTTACTACTTGCAATATTTATAGTTTTCGCATGGACAGTTGATACCATAAAGGCAATGAAAATAAATAATACAATTAAGATTCTTCTCATTTTTGTTTTTCCTCCTTTTATATTTTTAAAAAACTTTTTAACTATTAACCAATAAAACAGGCTATTGTCAATACCTGAAATTAATCCAAATATCTAAAAAAATGTAATTAACTCATTATGACTTACCTAATTTCTTTGGTGAGTAAACGCTTGTGGCTTGCTGTTTTTCGGTAAGGGAAAAATCTTTTCCCTACAGAATATTTAAGGTGTAATTAATCTTGAGGAAAAAGACAAGATTCCTCACATCTGTTTGGAATAACAAAAATAAAAGATTTCTCGCTACGCTCGAAATGACATAAAAGAACCTCCTCTCGGAAAGATAAAAAATGTAGAGTAAGCCCTCGTGGCTTACTGAAAAAAGGCAAAAAATAAGATTCCTCACATACGTTCAGAATGACATAATGGAAGATTCCTCGTATTCACTCGGAATGACAGAATAAAAAAATATAGGGTAAGCCCATTGCAAAATTTCGGTAAGGGATAAACCCTTACCATACGGATTAAAATTTAGGTAATTCACAACCTCACTCCTCTGTATAGGTGCGGTATTTAAGGTAGATTTTTTGTTGATCTTTTGACACAAATTTAATAAAATTAAAATTGATTGGGGGTAGATTTATAGGGGACAAACCCTTACCCTATATAATATTTTAGGTATGATTAATCTTTAAATGCAAAATGCAAGATTCCTTGCATCCGTTTGGAATGAAATAAAAATATAATTCTTGATATTTTAAAAAAGTTAAATGAATCAAATAACCAAAATTCCTAATCGCATTAAAAGGCTTTTCTGGGATGTTAATAAGGATGAGGTAGACCCAGAACTACACAAGTCATTTATTATTCGAAGAATTGTGAATCATGGAGATATGGATGATGTTAGGTGGATGCTAAATATATATTCCAAAGATGAAATCATTCATGTAATTAAAAAAAGTAAAGGGATATCGAGAAAAAGCGCCTTTTTTTGGGCAACATACTTTAACATTCCCACTGAGGATGTGATATGTTTGAAAAAGTCCTCTCCCCAAATGTAGTCTCTCTTTTGCTGAAAATAGGCCCTGTAGTCAAAGATTTAGATTTCTACCTCGCTGGAGGGACAGGTTTGGCATTGCAGATTGGACACAGAACCTCGGAAGACTTCGATTTTTTTAAAAAAGACCCATTTGATCCCGAAATATTGCTTTCGATATTAAGAAATCATGTTGTTTCAGTTGAAGAAATTGTTTTAGAGAAAGGAACCCTTTTGACAAGACTCGATGGTATCAGATGTTCTTTCCTTTTATACGATATTCCTCTTCTTTTCGATTATATTAATTTTTATGGAATAAAGCTCGCAGATTGGCGTGATATCATTGCAGAAAAGATCAAAACTATTTCTCAGAGGGGAAGTAAGAAAGATTTTTATGATGTTTTTTATGTAATAAATTCCAAACGCCTTTCAATTGAAGAGTTGGTAAATATCTTTAAGAAAAGATTTGAATCAACAGGAATAAATTTTTACCATGTTTTGCGAAGTCTTACATACTTTGATGAAGCTGAAGAAGAACCAGACCCAATTACTATTGGAGATAATCAATTTAACTGGAATGAGGTAACATCTTTCTTCAGAAATAACATTCGCGAATTTGAGAAATATCTTTAAGTAGTATTGTTGATAGATTCAGTTTTATTCCTTACAGAGAGAAAGTAATACTATTAGAAATTGTCATTCCGAAAATCCGATGCATGTGAAGTGTCTTAACTTTGAGGTTGATCTATGTAAGGAAACCTTTTATGTGTTGCCGAATATTGGAAAGTGATAAGACCTTACCCTACAGATAAGATGGTTAATAATAGTTTTGAAATACAATATTTATTTTCCCAGTTTCAATGTCAAACAAACCTATTCTATAACTATCAAAATTCTCCTTAATATCTTCACATGCTATTTTCTTTTCCTCCTGCTTTTTTCCGGCTATCCATTTGCCTGAAATATGAACATAGCAGAAATACATGCCTTCTTTGACATTTTTAGGAAGCTCCTCAGGAGGATAGCGAAAACTATTAATATTATTCGGCTTAGGAAGACGCTTCCATCCATAACCTTGTGCCTTCTTTAAGAAATCTTCCTTTTGCTGAGTATTAAGCTGAAATTCTGCAACTATGCGCAATCCCTCGCGGCCGAATGTCCCTGGTCGATCTGAACTACGCCAAATAGATACCATTTTTACCTCATCTGGTATAAAAAACTCTCTTCTAATAAGAGATTCGTCTTGAGAAGGAGAAATAGAACGAGTGCATCCAAACAAAAATAAATAACAATTTAGTATTAAAAAAATATTTATTCCGATTTTCTTCCAAATTTTGTAACAATACGGCAATAACCCATCCATATCGAAACTACACCATATGTAAGTAAAAGCTCTTACCCTACCCATTATTTATTGAAACTGTTATTCTCAATACCAAAAGGTGCGATGAAGCTTAAAAATACTAAAGAATAAGATTTCTCACATTCGTTCGAAATGACAACTACTTCCTACTGTCATTCCGAATCTTTTCCCCTCAGTCATTCCGAATCTTTTCCCCTCTGTCATTCCGAATCTTTTCCCCTCAGTCATTCCGAATCTTTTCCCCTCAGTCATTCCGAGCGAAGCGAGGAATCTTTCACTTCAAGATTTCTCACATTCGTTCGAAATGACAGAAAAAGTATGTTAAAATCTCGTCGCTTACCAAAAATACGACAAAAAGATAAGATTTCTCGCATTTGCTCGGAATGACAGAAAAGAATATCCGTTTGGAATGAGATAATATTAGATTTCTCGCTACGCTCGAAATGACAAAGGAAAATTATATGCTCGAAATGACAAAATAGTAGATTTCTCGCTACGCTCGAAATGACAAAGGAAATTATACGTTCGAAATGATATACCCTACTACATATTAACCACCAACCACTATTCACTATTCACTATTCACTATTCACCATTCACCACACACCATTCACCAATCACCAACAACTATTTAACCCAAAACGAATTCCTTACACTCTTTGGAGAATTAAATAACCTATCCTTAATCTTACTTGACCTCTTTCTCGAAAAATAATCCAAGTAACTACTCTCTACCCTACTATCATCACCCTGAGAAAGACTTATCTGAATAGACCTGTTAGGATTATTAATATCATTTATCATAGATAAATCACTAACAAAACTACTTACCCAAGATGGCGATGAAGACACTCTTGAATTTATAGAATTGCTACCCTCTGAATTATTACTCCCAGAATTAGTATCTGTTATAACCAATCCACCATCGCTATCAGAACTAAAAGAAGCAAAACTCATACTCTCTGAAATGGGATGATTG